>Ga0307375_10004514_pt1 | contig 13251 bp, 12 predicted proteins | sample TR1MG_FD_202531 | JGI IMG/M metagenome (GOLD analysis project Ga0307375, IMG submission 202531) | Soil microbial communities from Risofladan, Vaasa, Finland - TR-1 | ecosystem: Environmental > Terrestrial > Soil > Coastal area > Acid sulfate soil | place: Finland: Risofladan, Vaasa | collected...
CCGTACAGGTTGGACGACATATTTTGCGCCGTACCGGAGTTTGCTAGTTGCTGCGCTTTTGCACCTTTACCCATGTCATCCTCGAATCGTGTAGGTGTCCCAATTTTTTATCCAACCAAACTGCGTACAGAGTCTCCTAGCATATCTTGCAAGCTCTGGAGGAATAAACGCATTCGCCTCGTCGTACCCTTTTCCCAAGAGCTTCGGCGTCATGGAAGCATGTAACATCCCGATAGCTTGCATTCTCACTAAGGGATGCTCTTTCTGGTTGCAGAGAAGAAATAACTCCAAGCTCCGCTTGGCTACCCCAGCCATCATCGGGTTTCCGTTGATGTCTTCTACCACTTCTACAAGCTCAATCAGCGGAGAATTTAAGCTAGGGAAGTCGAAAGCGTATTTGTTCTCTTCGTGGTATTGCCGAAGTACCCCTTCGTCGCTCTCTGAATATTCTCTAACTCTCATTAACTTTTCTCCGGTGGAGCGCCAGTTGAAGATCGAAACGGGATTGGACCATATCCGCTAATCTGTCGTGGAGTTCCTGTGCCAGAACCATTCCCGACCGGGATAGATGGTTGTTCTGATCCTGTAGCCGCAATCCCTACCGGCGCTGCCCCACCAAAATATACAGGTGAGGATGCCGGAGAAGTAGGATAATCCGAAATAGCTCTATAGTAGAGTTTCTGTGTTCCTACTGGAATTCGAATATCTCTCGAAGGTCCAAGGTGAACCGTTACGGGGTTTGAAAAATTCGGGTCGGTTGAATAGTGAACGTGGTAGGAAATCCCCCTGTAGACCTCGTTGTTATCAGTGATCGAAATATGTGCTACTCCACCACCAGCCGAAACATGAATCGCGTTTACTGGAGGCGGAGCGCCGACAGGACCATTCGGATTAGCATTCACCTGGAGGGCTACATTGCTCTGCGCTAGCGCAAGGCTTTGAAATGCCTCTGCAAGTCTCGCTCCGAATTCGGGATGATCTGGAATCGTGATCTTCCGTAGGAAGTCGAGATTCTTAACCTGTACGCCGTTCATTTTGCGGCCCCACGCACCGTTACACGGGCTTTCTCAAACCACATGTTAAGTTTTTGCAGGGAGAACGAAGCATCGGTTCCGGTAATCGCTACGGCATTTACTTTACACGCGATTCTTTGGCCCTGACAGCTTGATCCTCCCCACTCCATATCGGAATTCGGAGATACAGTAAGGACTCTGGTACATGTTAGCGGCCATGCGTTTGACAAGGCATTCGAATACAAAGTAGTGATGAGATTCCCATACCCATTCACGTCCTCGGATAAAAACTCAACAATCTTTCTCCCAGCATTCAACTGAAGCTGTTGTTCTTGATCTCGGCTCGGCAAAAATGCCGTGATGTAGTAACTGTTTATAACTCCATAGTCGTCGTCAGTCATTTTCGCAGGATTCAGGGTATAGACATTTCCGTACCCACCTGATTGTCCCGGCGCTAGACCATTCCCTCCAAAAAACACTGTCTGGAAATCTCCGGGAGTCTTGTACATCCGTGCAGCTCCATTTATCTGGAGATTCCATCTTGTCCACTTCCGCGAATTGTCTGTCGCAATCAGTCGCCCAGAAAGGGACGGGTGGAATGGTGGAGAATAGGAAATCTGCTGCGCCGTTTCCATCTCTCTGTAGTTTAGTGGATAAATCAATGTTGGAGCGCCAGCTACGGCAATTCCCGCCGAATTGTCGATAGGTAATCCGAAATACATTACACGTTCTACTGGATCATTGACTGCCCACACTGACAAGGCTGCATCCATATTAATTTGAGTCGTGTTTTCGGAAAGAGGGTCAAACCAATTCGGTTGAATCTCTTGAGAGATTTTCCACGGCTCGCCTCCGCCATATATCCTGACGCCAGATTCAGACGCCCACGAAAGCCACTCTTCGCCACCAGATACGGAAGAATCGTCAGCCTGAGATACGGTAAGGCAAAATGAAGACAGTATCCCGCAATTCGCCGCGACTTCTGAAACCGTCCAACCAATAGGTTCCGTAACGGCATTATCAACTGTCTCGTGCAGTCTTCCGCTTGGATCGCGAGTCAAAAAGTTCAACGTTCCGCGAATGGAACCGAACGCCATAATTTTCCGGCTATCTGTAGTAGTTCCCAGCTTCCCCGTAAGTCCATCAAATGATTCTGGATTGTTTGTATAGCTCGCATACGCAAGAGAGTCTAAGTAGGGGTTTTCCGAGTAAATAACACTAATTTCATCTATTGTGATTGAAGGAGTGTCCGTTCCGCTGCTTTGTGTGTAATACGAGAACGTCATATCGGATGGAATGGACGCAGGAGTTTTTGCGCTAAATATCAACTCGATAAAAGCTCCCGCAACTGTTAATTGATCGGAAGTAACCGATGCTGTCGCACTAAAGGACGTAGACGCGCTGCTAATCTCAAAAACTGCCGTAGTTCCGGGATTCACTGAATAGGTAGAAGCCCAGACTCGGACCTTATATTGCGTATTTGGCTGAAGAATTGGAGTACCAAATGAGTCCTGATAGGCAGACTGCGTTATGGGATACCATGTTGTACCTGAATGCGGGGGGGCATTCTTCCATGCACTTCCAAACCGCCCTGCTACGAGATAGGCGTTTCCACTTCCGAATGCCGCGCTGGTATCCCATCCAGTCGGCATCAATGGGAGAGTAGGTAGTGATCCTCCATCAAACGTGAGATTGAGGAAATTCTGCACCCTATTTCTTTGTCCGTAGGTAATCAGCCGAGATGCATACGACGCAAATCCGAGCGCCCCATCCAATACAATCTGTGCCGATGTGTTATTACCTGGGATACTCGTTCCAATCGCCGCGTAAAGTGTGTTGTCTGAAAAATCAAGCAATACGTTTGTGGTGGTATTGTCGTTGATCTGCGTAGCTGTCGAGATGACTTGTCCGTTCACTTGCCCCGGAACAGGTATGTAGTAGAAATATGCTCCATTTGCTCCAGTAAACTCAAGAATCCGAGCGACGATGTTTGACGGGCCAATGGCAACATTAGAGATGCTGAGATATTGTCCTCCATTTGCCATAAAAGTGACTGGCGGGGATGGTTTTGTAATGTATCCTTGCCGAGTCAAGTAAGAAAGTCGCACTTGATGCTTTCCGGGAGCAATCTGGCTAGTTGGTGTTACGGTTCCCACAGTGCTTGTCGTAGTGTCTGGGCCAAACTGCTGATATTGGAAGCTGGTGCTGGAAGGAACCGCCGAAACATAGAATGTTCCGTCCCAAGCCAATGTAACCGACCCGGAACTCCATGTTCCATCCGAGTAGTTCATTTGAATTTCAAAGGACGTAGCGGATGGGGAAGTAAGCACCTCAAAGTAGGTGGGAAGGGCCGTGCTGAGTATCGGCCAATTGAGCGTCAGTGTTCCACCCGAGGAGGTTGCGTCCGTCGTATCGGCTTGCGTAAAAACGATAGTAGTTGGGGTCGGTGTTTGCTCCACGTACACGGTAACATTGAATGAAGCATCCGTAACTCCCGCAATTGTCACGCTGCATCCCGGCGTCAGTCCGTGAGCGCTCGTAGTAGTGACCGTAACAATTCCGCCCTGTCTACTTGTGGCCGTAATTGCTCCGCCAACACCGACTCCGTTAACACCCTTGATGCTTACGTAGGAACCGGGAACCAACCCGTGCGCCGTAGAGGTCGTTACTGTAGCAACTCCGGGTTTATCTTCGTTGTTAATGACAATACTTGAGATGGAAGTGCCCACTACAGCGGCGGGGATACCGCTAATCTGGGCGCGGAATCCCACACTCAACTGATGTGCCGAGGCCGTTGTCATAGTCACGATATTTGCGGAACGCGAAGCTGTTACTCCTCCACCCCCCGGAGTAGCAGTACCTCCGGTTCCCGTCTCTAGTGTGGAACTCAAAAATGCTGCAATAAACTCTGTATCACTTACCACTATGTCAATCGTGACTGTAACGTTGAACGCTGCGTTTGTGTTTCCAGCAATTGTGACTGATTCGCCAGCGGTCAGAGCACTCGCGCCAGAGGGAACAATTACGTCAATCTGCGTATAGAACGAAACTGTTCCTCCGGGCAATGCTGGCTGTCCAGGAAGCATCGGTTGCGGTTCGTCATCGTAAACCACCAACCCAGTCGATGTAATAGACGTGATCGTGAGAACCGATGGACTTCCTGCTGCCGCCATCGAAACTGGGGGGATGATGACCATTGAGACGGCTGGCGGGGTTCCCGGACCATCTTGCGTCACGCGGTCTAGGTTCGTTCCATCATACTGAAGAGGAACTTCTGTACCATGCAATCCATCTGAAATAGCAATGTACTCTCTCCCGAATGCGGTGATCGACTTACAAAAACTTCCGGGAGATGAATCAAGAAGAAGCGTTCTAGTTCCCGGAGAAGTTGTAAGATTTACAACCCATAGCGACCCATTCGAGTCCATGTAAAGATTTCGTATCGTTCCGTCGGGGGCGATGAAACTCTTTCCATAGACAATAGTAGGAACAAGGGAACTCGGCCCTCCAGCCGGGAAAGGGGTAGAGAAAACCTTCTGGAGGGCCGGTCTCGTTCCCACTGTTCCGGGAGCGAAGACTACATCCTGATTGTCGGGAGACACGCCAGACGGAAGATTAGATGGGGCCATTTCAGTGACCCATGACCCAAACACATCAACCGTTACTGGTGGCGTTGCTCCGGGGTGTAGCGCCATAGTTAGAGGCTCTTAAAGACGAACCGCGCCTTAATCACCGCAGCCAGCAGGCCAGCACTATATGCACTCGCCTCCGTATATTCAGTGGTAGATGCCATGACGGTAAGAACGCCATTGGCAAGCGTAGTGCCGATGCCATACCCGAAAATATATCCCGTGGGAGCCGTCCCAGAGTCCGGCATTTCCACGATGCTGTAGGAACTTGGAAGTCCGCTGACAGGAAGCGCCAATCCCTGGTAGTAGACTGCCGAGAGATCGAGTGTGTCGCCATGTGTGCTTGCGCCACCGTAGTCACCAGTCAGGACAATCGTTCCTTCAACGATTACTTCTCCCGCGTTGACTGTCATGTAATCTGCTGTGTATGCCGTCGCCATAATTTCCTCCTAGTATCCCATTCCGAGACCGCCAGAATAGTTTCTCCGTCCGTATGGCCGACGGCTCGCCGTTACTCTCTGCTTTGCTTGTGCTTCCCGATTGAAAATCTTCTTTGCTGCTGCTTCCGCTGCTGCGATGTAGGACTGTGCGTCCATGTCGCCACGAGGAATCGCAAATTCAGCCGCAATGTAGTTAGAAAAACAGTCTAAACATCTTGCAATTGGAACCGGCTGGTCATACCAATTAACAGTTCCAGCATCCGCAAAATCTTGAAGATAAGCTAGGTATCGTAGCCTCTTATCCGTGACCGTTGTCGCTCCGGGCATATAGATTGCATCGTTGCGCCACTCCCATAGCTGGTCAAACCCCTGATGCGGCCAAGTTGGAAGTCCGTCAAGTCTCATAAGCATGGGAGTAAATGATCCATTCTGCCCGGAAGCTCTTTCCCATAAGAGCAGTGGCATAATCAAATCTGCCGGAAGCGTCACAGAAGTGTTGAGAGCATTTCCGTCCCAAAATCCAAGCCAACTCAAGGAAACCTGCGTAGCGGGATCGGTTCCATTGACTACAGGAACTCCAGTAATAATCGCCTCGCTTTTTACCCGAGTGAACCCTTGGTTCGCAAGGTAGTTCTGCATCTTGCGCCACGCGGTATTTGTCATCACCTGTGTAAACGGCTGGGTGTTTGTCAGCATGTCGCCGCCTAAACTAGCGATAGCATCATTGACGCGCACCCTTGCCGCGTTCAGGATCGTATTGACTGTATCGTATGGTGCAGCCGCAGATGGAGGAATGATCGGCATTATTTGCCTTTCTTAGCTGCCTCAACTTCCCTGTCTTGCTGTGAAATGTACTCTGCATAGCGTTGGCGGTCAAAGATGTGCTCACGGCAATTACCGCACTTGAGAACACCTTCGTCAGAAAGGAATCCGCAAACAGGACACTTGTTCTTGCCTCTCGGGTCCGTTGCCAGCATCCATGACTCATTGTTGAGGTTGAGAATCCTAGCTGCCTTGTGATGTACCTCAACACTGATGCCGGTGCGTAGGATTGGGTCGGTGGACCATTGGCGAGCTTCAAGAACCAGCGAGGTTAGCTTCTGATTCAATTCATTGTGCGCCTTGTCTAGTTCTGCCTTGGTAGGCTTTGCGCCAGCAGCAACAAACACTCCATAGCGGTTTAAGGACGCTGAAGGCAGAATCCCGGTATCGTTTCCGAGAAGTTTTTCCGCCCATTCACGGCCATCTTCCTCGTAATACTCAAATTCCCGTTCATTCTTGGCATAGGGCTGAATCATCAGCGCGGGAATGGGAGCTTTTCCGCCATTTGGTTGGTACATTAGAAACTCAACGTACTCTTCCCCCTCCGGGCAGGCTGGAATCAGAAAACTTCCCCATGATCCCATCGGAACGCGATGCTGCCACGGACTAATTGAAAATACGTGAACTTTCTCTTTCTGAAGGTCAAGAATACGTGGAAGGATTCTTGGGAGTTTACGGCTTCCCATGTTTTTTCTTTGGAAGGCGCGAACGTCTTGTTCTGCCTCCTGTGCAGTGATGCGAAGATTATCTCCGAGTCCCATATCATTCCCCTTTCAGTTGGACAAACTTGTTGTTCCCAACAGGAAGCCCGGTAGCTTCCGCAGGAATAACAATGTTCTTGGATTTTGTACTGTGAATCATTCCACCAATGTTTGATGGGCGAACTCCAAACGCTGGACGGGCCTCTTGAATCTTTGCCAGTAATTCAGAGTCCTGTGCTGCTTCCTGCTGCCTTAAATCTTCTTGAATCAGTTCCGCATTCTTGCGATAGCGGTCCGCACTCCGATGTTTACGGCTAAACTCGATTCCGGCGATGATCTTTTCTACGGAGTCGAGTGCTTCTGGTTTGATTGGAGCGTCCATACACATAAAGTAGGCTCCCGACACAGGGTAAGGCCCACAGGTAAGCAGTCCCGTTGACGGGTCACGGTAGCGTATTTGATATTGCGCTTCCGTCATTCCTGTGAATTCCTGTGCCGAGAGCCATCTTTCAAGTACCCACTCGTTTCCAACATGCCGATACGCTGGGCGAACACGATATTCTGCCCTTCCGTCCGGCCATTTTCCACCAACAAGCATCTTCACCGATGGAGCGAAGACGATGCGATAGAGGTTGGCTCCCGTCGGAGTCTTCCCAAACCTTCCCATCGGAAGAGGCCAGTGCTGAGGTTTAGGAAGTAAACTAGTGGGGCTTATCATTTAGTGACCGAACAACCCTTTCTGAATGGCGATTCCAGACAGGAACGCATTCTCACGAGTCTGCACGGCAACCAACTGACCCATCCAGCAGAGATAGAACACGTAGCTGGAAGCCAAGCCGCCAGACGCACCACGGATCGGGAAGAGCGTCTGACCGCCGACCGAATAGAAGTCAAGCGGCTTTGTCTCAACCCTGAACCAGTTTTTCAAGTTCAAGAAGTCGATGTAGCCCGGAACTGCCCGGACATTAACCAACGCTTCCCGACCTGCAATCGTTCCCGAAGCCTTCTTCTTAAGCATGTCCGCCGAAGAATCGCCCGCCCCCGTGTAATCAATGCGCTGCACAAGCAGAGCATTTGCTTCCCACTGGTTACGTTCGTTCGGAGACATGTGCGCAACAACACTATCATCGTCGGTCTCCAAGCCCTTTGCCAGTTCGACAAGAGCCTGAAGTTCACGAACTACCGATGGAGTGAGAGCGCCGCCGACCGGAATACTTGGGGTCGTGTACATGCCAGGATACGAAGACCGCTGGACATTCATCCAGATACCCGTATTCGTGCTGACTGCAAACGTCCGTAGTCCGTTCATACCACTGTTAGGCTGCCCACTGGAACCGCTAACCATAATGACATTTCCAGTAGTGACCCCGGAAATTGCCGTGGTAAAGGTCAGTGTTGCAGTAACAGCGTCGGCGGTCAGAATCGTGTAGGAGGCAATCAGCGAACCGCCGACTGCACTCCAAATATCCACATCCTGACCGTTTTGGAAGAGGTTAGCGTTGTTGACTGTGGCATAATCGCTGCCAGCCGTCACAACCGTGTCAAGAGTGTTAGAACTGTCTCCCTGAATCAGCGCATCCATGTATCCGCCAAACGTCTTAGCGGCCATGCGGTGCGTCAAATCGGCGAAGTTCTCAATGGCTTTCTCGTCAGTGTCGGTAGCCCACTCCGAGAGAGCGGTGTAACTGGATGCCTGCACAAACGAGACGCAGGAGCCAGTTCCAACCACTTCACTCGGGCCAGAACCGATACCGAGATCGCCGCCGTCAAAGTCCCCTACGCGAAACTTTGCGCCTTGGATGGGGAGCGTGGGGACACGGAAGGGACGATTCGAGACCGCCTGCACTTTCGTGTTTTTCTCGATACGACGCCACAAGGTAGAGGCGGTAAGACTCAAGTCCTCTAGTTCGGGCCGTACCCATTCTTGCTGTGATGCTAAGGTTTGCGCAACATTGGCGACACCCATAATTCCTCCTATTTACGTCGCCATGTACGCCCTTCGCTCAAATGAGCCAGCATTGGACGCCGCTGCCGCCTGAGTACGTGACGCGACTACGATTTTGATGTATTCCACTTGCGGGAGGCACGGTTTAAGGGTTTCCGCTCCCTAGCCAAGCCGCGTTGTGGTCAAACTATGCGTGGCGGGACCAGGTAACTAACTGGCCCCCAAACTCCTTCTTAAGGTATGCCTTCCGTTCCGACAACATGGAATTGGAAGTGCGAACAACGTCAATCTTGTCCTTCGGGTACGATGAAAGATGTGAAACCTGCTCACCGGAAGCATCTTTCTTTACTACTGGCTTCTGCACGGTAGGTTTCTGAGCTACAACCTTCGCTGGTTGCCTCTGTGAGCCTATTACATCGTCATATGCCCGTCTCACAGCCCCAGGGATGAGCTTCTGATACTCCGAATGCAATCTCCGCTTGTAGGCTTCCTTATTGCCGGACTGGAGGAAGGCGCGCATTGCCTTTCCGTACTCCTGATTGGCAGACTGCCGGATTTCAATCTCTTCTGCTACTTTCGCGCCAATCTGACTCATCTGCTGGTCAGAGAGCTTGTTCTTTCCTGCAATCTTCTGCGCTTCCGTCTGAAGCATGTTCACGCCATAAGGAACTGACTCGGTATTCCATTGCTGGCGAGTTACTTCAACCTTTTGACGTTCGATTTCGGCTCTCTGTTGCTCAATATCGGGCTGTTTGTCTGCTTGTTTAGACGCTGGGATGATGGGTTTCTTGGAAAGCTCGCCAAACTTCTGCGACCATCCATAAATCGCGTTGATTGCGTTGATTACCTCGTCTTTCGCCTCTCCATCCGGCAATTTCGGGAGAAACGCCCGTAAAATGCTGAATTGCACGGGAATATCCGACTTTGACATGTCCGAAAGCACGACATTAGAGATATACGACGAAAACCCATCAGGATTCACGTCTGAAAACTTGTCGAGCGCTGCGGGGACGAGCTTAAAAAACGCATCTGGAGAAACTTCATACAGTTTGTCAAGAACCTGCGGATCGCCAGCGGAAATCTGGCTATCGAACTCGCGCCAGAACGTGACTTCGTTCTTCGCATACTCCAACATCTGTTCTGGGGTGGCTCCCTCGTAGTCGGAATCGGCAAGTTCGCTGATTTTGTTCCGAAGTTCAACAAGGGGCTTGATTCCTTCCGGTAAATCCTTGCGAATCTGTGAATCTGCAATGAGCGCCGCCTTGACCTTGGCCGCAAGGGTCGGATTTTCCTTCTGAAGCTCCGTAATCTTGGTTTTTATCGCTGGCTGTTTCCAGAGAGGAAGTTTGTCGTCAAACTGAGCACCTTCCTGTGCTAATTCTTCTCCCTGCTGTTCTCTGTTTTCGCTTTCAACGACGGGTTCGGCTTCACTTTCAGAACCAACATCCGCGTTTTCTACGACTTCCTCTGGCGCTGCCTGTTCTAACAATTCGTCTGCCATATCTTCCCCTTTTTATGTGGTTGCCGTACCCGGTGAACCGGGCGCAGCGGCTTGTTTTTGGACACTTTTCGTTGTTTCTGGAGCCATTGCCGACGGAGCGATCTTAATCCCTGCTTGCGCTGCCTCCTGAACCTGTCCTTGTGGGGGCAAATCCTTGAAATTGATGCTTTCTGCTGGAGGTTTCTGTTGTTGCTGTTGTGCTGCTGCTGCCTGAGCCAAGAAAGCGTCATGCATCGCCTTGTGGAGGCGAACATTCTCAATCCCTTGCCCGTTACCCTCTGCGAGTTCACGCCAGCATTCCTCGCTGGATAGATACTCTTTGCACTTTGCCGACTCCCACTGGTGATAATCATCAGCTAAAGCCGGGATAGATGGCTTCATAAGTGCTTGTGGGTTAGGTGGGGGAGGGGCTGGTTGACCGCTCTGCATGGCAAGGATAGTCGCTTGCGCATGTTGCTCAAGAAGTGGCTGCATTTCCTGTTTAGTCGGAGGCACAGGACTTTCCCTAAGCAAAAGCTCAATCTCTCTCACCTGTTTCCTATAAGCGATTGCTGGAACAAGTTTTAATTGAGGGAAGCCCATCAGGGTATAAATCTGCTCCCAATTATCGGGAGACTCAAAGAACGTCTGTCCAAGCGGAGACGATCCTGCAAGCTGCACAATCTGCTGTAGGTTCGCTCTCTTCGCCGCCGTAGACTCAGGAAAGCTAGAATCTATGTCAGGATGTGAGTGAAATTTCCCCTTTGTCAGCCTTTCCAACCGCAAGGTGACATTCGCTCCATCTCCGTTGCCGGGAATGATGATTCCCTTAGCATGGTCTGGATTCTTGGCTGCCAAAAGTGCGGCCTGATAATACATCCTTGAGAACATGCGTTGCATCGAAGCCCATGGCATTCCAAGCATTCCCATCGCCTGGTTGCGATCCATTGCCTTACCAGAGGCTGTTTTGTTATCAGGGTCGTTCTGTCCTTGCAACGCTGGCAGTGCGCCCGTGATGAACTGGCCAAGTGGCCCCATCAAATCCTGAATGCAAGCCACAAAGCTCTGCGGCAACTGCATGTCAGGTTCGCGGAAGAATTTTTGCTCTAGCGGCATATTCGCAGTCGTTCCCTTGAACTGCCGGAAGGCAAATGGTTCCGACTTTTGATCCATCAGAGCGTCATACTCTATGTCGTCGGCTGAAACCCATGTTGACGGCCAACCATTCTCATAGGCCGTTCGCTCTGCATTCTTAAGGTCGTTGAATTCATCCTGGATTACCACAAGGTCAGAGACTAACGCTCCACCACTCATACCGTCCCGCTCTTTTGGGAATCCGATCACGATATGGTCGTCAAGCGATTCGTTAGTAGCTTCTGCATAGTTCTGCCCAATGTAGACAACGTGAGCGCCTTCCGGGAAGAGTTGGTTGAACTTATCCCGTAAAGTCATCTGTGAACCATCATCGTTGTCATTCGGGACTTTATCATCAGTAGTCGAAAGGTAAATCTCGTCAAACTCTTCAGAGGAAAAAACTTCCGGGCGAAGGAATAGATTCATTCGCGTAGTGATATTGATTCCCGAGTTGCCGGTAAGGAAGTATCCTTTACGGGCTTGGAGAACTCCGATTCTTGCGAACCGCTCCCACTCGTTCTCGCCAAGTGCGCCCTGCCCACCTTTAATCTTGTCTGCAATCCAATCGTACTGAGACTTCATCATCAGAACATCAGGATCGTCGTAGAGAACAATAAAGGAACACTCTTTCTGCGACTTGGCAAGGATAGGAACCTTCGACTCAAGTGTTCCATGAACGGTTGTCACTTCCATGCTCCTCGGTTCACCGTCGTCATTCAATCCCCAAAGTTGCTCATCGGATTGAGTCCTAGTCCACAGAACCGTTCTTCCTGAGAGGCGGAACATGCGAGAAATCTTCTGCTGAATCCCATTTACATCGTTTGCCTGGTCAAAGTAGTGACGATAACCCTCAGCAGTCTGCGCAGCTTCCATGTCCTCAGAGCGGCTAGGATCGTCCGGCTGGAAGTCGATGCCTGGAGGATTCTGCGTCAGAACTGCATCTAGTGATCTTCCGAATGGATAGAAGATATTGTAAGAGCCGATATAATCGGGACATTCAATCGTCTGGTTTCCGACGTTTAAAATGGCTCCCGGAGTTCCTATCTGGTAAGCTCCAGTCCCATAGTTAGGATAGAAATACTGGATGCCATCGTCGTAGAAGCGGTGCATCCTGTCTTTTAGAACTTCGATGCGGCGATCAAATACCTCTCGCTCCTGAAGTCTCTGGACAATCCCGTCCATCGACCGCTTAAGCTGCCCTGGTAGTTTCCGGTTCTTCTCACCATAGGTAGGAACCTCTGGCAGAGCCGTATCATCCTGAAGCTGCGGCATCGACTCTGGCTGGGTCTGTACTGGGCTAGTTGCCACTGACTTTCTCCGCAATCTTTTCAGCATGAGCCAGTAGGCGGCTCAAGTCTTCAGCATCCATCAAGGCATTTACCGCTTTAGCAAGCACGCGACAGCAAAAATCTGCGCCGTGTTTGGTTTGTCCGCCACAATACGGGCAGGAGAACACCCAGAATTCCTTGTCAGCACTTCGCATAGCTTCCAACTGCTCTGCAACGTTCGCTAACCTCTCCATTGGGTTGTTGAGTTCACTCATTAGACACTCTTCTTGATGAACCGTTCTCCGAGTCGGCCTCGGGCTGCAATGTGCTTGTTCGGAGATTTTGCTTCCTTCTCTGCTTCCTGCAACTTCGAGACACCGTGCGCTCTTGCCGCTGCCGTAAGTGCTCCTGGATGTTTTACTGCTCCCTGAATCCAATTATTCGCCATGCTTGTTCCCTCTCGTACCGATTCCTTAACTCCAACTGATGTTTTTCCTTTTGGTGTACACACTCATCGCATAAATATGCCGCGCCATGCATAGGGTGCTGAAAGAAATAATATTTTTGCACCCATTCTTTTCCACATTTAGCGCAGTGGACCAGACCGTACGTTGCCATAATTGTTCCCCTTAAAAATCTTCCCTTTTTTAGTCGGCAATCCCTTTCGTGGTGTTGCCGCAAAGTCATGCAACTGCTGATGACTCATTTTCAGGAGGCCACGGTTCTTTGCATAGAGCTTTCCCGGCTCATGCTCGGCAATTGCCATGACCTCCTGCTGTTTTTTCGATAGTGCTGGCATTAGATCGTCGGAGCCGCTGA
>Ga0307375_10004516_pt1 | contig 13249 bp, 13 predicted proteins | sample TR1MG_FD_202531 | JGI IMG/M metagenome (GOLD analysis project Ga0307375, IMG submission 202531) | Soil microbial communities from Risofladan, Vaasa, Finland - TR-1 | ecosystem: Environmental > Terrestrial > Soil > Coastal area > Acid sulfate soil | place: Finland: Risofladan, Vaasa | collected...
CACCCGTACACCCGAGGTTTAATTAACGCTTTACCGAAGACAAGTGGGAGCGGAAAGTCTCTAGATTCAATAGACGGAATGCCCCCTGAACTTGGATCTGTGCCCCCTGGATGTGCTTTTCATCCTCGTTGTTCCTTCGCACAAGAATCGTGTTCCACCACAAGACCCGGTGTCTTCAATATTTCCAGAGACCGCAGAACCTTCTGCCCAATCGATCCGCTGGTAAACTGATGACTGAAATATTGAGTGTGAAGAACGTATCAGTCGACTACGATCGCGGCGGAAGAAAGATTCGGGCGGTCAGCGAAGTCAATTTAACTCTGAATCAGGGCGAAGTACTTGGACTAGTGGGTGAATCCGGCTGCGGCAAATCATCGCTTGGAAAGGCGATCGTTGGCATTCTTTCCCCTTCAACGGGTGAGATTATTTTTGGTAACTCTCCCGTAAAGCCCATCACCCGTAGATCTCGCCCAATAAGTCTAAGAAGTCTTCAGATGGTATTCCAGGATCCCTACGGCTCGCTTAATCCAAGAAGGAAAATTGGCGCTCAAATTTCTGATGGATTAGTGATTGCCGGCTTGAAATCAACGGAAGCTCGGAAGCGAAGCGCTGAGCTACTGGACAAAGTTGGTTTGTCGGAAAGTGCCCTCAATCGATATCCACACCAGTTTAGTGGCGGTCAACGCCAGAGGATTGCAATCGCCCGAGCCTTGGCGGCTGAACCAACGGTGTTGATAGCGGATGAACCAATTAGTGCACTCGACACATCTTCTCAGGCACAGGTTGCAAACCTCTTGGTCAGTTTGGTCAAACAACTGAATATCGGAATGGTATTTATCTCGCACGATCTTTCAGTCGTTCGACAGATCGCAGACAGGACTGCGGTTATGTACTTAGGTAAAATTGTCGAAGTCGGCCAGACCTCCACGATTTGGGAACAGCCCGCACATCCCTACACTAAGGCTCTCATTTCGGCTATCCCACATGCGGATGGGAAGGGAATTTTGCCAGCCGATTTACCCGGAGACGTTCCAAATCCAATGCATCCTCCGACAGGGTGTCGTTTTCACCCAAGATGCCCTTCCACACTTTCTATCTGCAGCAGAACCGAGCCACAGTCGATTGAATTACATGACATGAGGCTAGTTTCTTGCCACTTGCAAGATGCTGGTGAAATCGTCAAGTCTGTCTGAATTCATAAGTAGATAGGAATGTATTCTTGCCCAACTTATTTGATCCCATAAAGATTCGCGACCTAAACATTCGAAATCGAGTTTGGGTTTCATCCATGTGCCAATACTCCGCTACTGACGGAATTCCAAACAATTGGCATTTAGTCCACTATGGGCAATTTGCTGTGGGCCAGGTGGGGCTTGTCATGACCGAAGCCGTTGCCATATCCGCCAATGCTCGTTCGACGCAGCTAGATGCGGGCATTTGGAATGCCGAGCAAATCGACGCTTGGGCTGAAATTGTGGATTTTGTCAAAAGTCAAGGTGCGGCGATTGGGGTTCAGCTTTGGCATACGGGCCGGAAAGGCTCAACTACCACCCCATGGCAAGGACAAGATTACGTACCACCCGAAAAGGGAGGCTGGACAACCGTTGCACCATCTGAGTTGCCATTCGGAAAGTTGCCAATACCCAAGGAACTGTCAATTGACGAACTGGCTTTGATAGTAGGTGACTTCAGGGATGCAGCCAGAAATTCTCTAATCGCCGATTTTGACGTATTAGAGATTCACGCCGCACACGGATACCTAATTCACTCATTCCTGTCTCCGATAGCAAACAAACGAAATGATCAATATGGTGGGAGTTTTGCCGGCAGAATCAAATTTCTTTTGGAGGTGGTTGACGCAATTAGAGAGGTCTGGCCAATGAGCCGACCCCTATTTGTCAGAAGTTCGACTATTGACTGGAGAGCCGATGGATGGACCCTCGAAGACACAGTTGCTCTGTCACTCACTCTGGGCGAGCACGGGGTGGATCTGATTGATTGTTCCTCAGGAGGCATCATCCCCGGCCTTGAATACGATGTCGGCCTCAGCTATCAGGTTCCCTTTGCAGAGCAAGTTAAGAAGAACAGCAATGTTCTGGTTGCCGCCGTCGGACTTATAACCGAGCCATTGCAAGCGGCGCAGATCATTGAATTGGGTAAGGCAGATGCGATAATGGTGGGTCGAGAGATGCTTCGAGATCCACACTGGGCAATGCGCGCGGCAACCGCACTTAACGTTGACCTAAGTTGGCCCGTTCAATATAAGCAGGCTAAACCTCGCCTCGCATCACGATAGTCCCGCCAATCTTCAGACCAGGCTCCGCTCTTATGCCACCGGCCAGAATCTAGGAAGTACTCTTTTCGGCCAAATTTTAGGGCATCCAGCAAACTTAATTCGTCAAACTATTGACATGGGGCGTCCGGTAGGAGAACCATTATTCGCACCACGAACTTATCGGCAGAGAGTGGGGCGGAACAGTTGAGAACTTCAAATGGAAACGCCCCGAAGGTCGTGGAGCCAAGTACGGAGCCAGCACTTCCTTTCGAGAGGACAACTGTGCAGAACAGAAAGCCTTCCATTCTTGAAGTGCGAAACATCTCTAAGAGTTTTGGTACGACGAAAGTCCTCGATGGAGTGGATCTCAATATTCACGAAGGCGAAGTTGTTGTTGTCATAGGTCCAAGTGGATCTGGTAAAAGCACTCTGCTGAGGTGCATTAATTTCATTGCTGCCCCGGATAGCGGCTCAATCTGGTTTGAAAACAGTGAGTGGAAAACTCCAAAATCCAAGCGAAACCCCATAGCCCTTCGCCAGCACGAACGCGAACTAGCGGGTATGCGAGCAGAGATTGGAATGGTGTTCCAGCATTTCAATGTATTCCCACACCTCACTGCATGTCAGAATGTGACACTGGGACTGCGCAAGGTGGTTCATTTGTCCAAGGCAGATGCCGAAGCCAAAGCGCACGACTATCTCAATCGCGTAGGTTTGGCTGAAAAGTTCCACGAGTACCCTGAACATTTGTCAGGAGGTCAGAAGCAGCGAGTAGCTATTGCTCGCGCTCTCGCACTTGAACCAAAGGTCATGCTGTTTGACGAGGCGACGTCCGCTTTGGATCCGGAACTAATTAGCGGCGTTCTAGAAGAAATGCGCAAACTAGCCCTCGCTGGAATGACGATGGTAGTTGTCACTCATGAAATGCGTTTTGCATTCCAGGTGGCACATCGTGTGGTCTTCATGGATCAGGGGCGCATTATCGAACAAGGACCTCCCGAGCAATTTCGGAATCCACAGGAACCTCGAACGCGAGCGTTTCTGAATGCGATTCTCGAGTAGCCATGACGAAATATATTTTTGACTGGGGCATCATCCGCGACAATTTTGGCGCTTTGATGAATGGGCTCAAGATCACGCTCTACATAGCCTTCGCCGGTCTGACCATCGCCCTTATATTGGGACTTATCGTTGCACTGATGAGACTAAGCCGTTCACGCACCGCATCATGGATTGCAGGAAGTTTTACGCAACTTATGCGCGGAATCCCACTACTCGTTTTGCTGTATTGGATCTATTACGGTGTAGCTGCAGAGCTGAATCTCAATTTCAGTCCATTCAGTGCAGGTGCAATCGCGCTAGGGCTCACGGGTTCGGCATATATGGCTGAAGTTTATCGAGGTGGATTGAATGCAGTCGACCCAGGACAACGAGAAGCAGCATTGGCGATGGGTCTGCGCCGAAGTCAAGCGTTCGCCGCCGTAATATTTCCACAAGCGGTTCGAATTATTATTCCGCCAACAGTCAATGTTTTTGTAGGACTACTCAAAGGTGCAACCATCGTCTCCGTCATCGGCGTGACAGATATGCTTTATGTAGCTCAGGTTGTCTCACTTCGCACTTTTACACCCTTTGAACTCTACAGTGCCGCAGGCGTCGTACTCGTAGCGATAACAGTTGCGATAGCGGGGTTCTCGTGGTCGCTCGAATGCCACCTCGGTCGAGGGGGGAATCGTGTCTAAGTCAGCGAATTTCGATTTGAAACCAGTCTTCGATAGTTTTGGGTTGCTCATGCACGGATTTGGATTGGCGATGTACATTGCGGCCGTCTCGATCATTTTGGCAGTTGCACTCGGAATCATCGTGGCATTGATGCGTCTATCAAGTTTTGCACCAGCCCGGTGGTTAGCCTTCGCCTATACGCAACTTTTTCGTGGGCTCGCCCTATACGTGCTTATAATCTGGGTTTACTTTGGACTGGCAGTCGCACTTAACATCAATCTTGCTCCCATAACCGCCGGCATCGTCACCCTTGCACTTTTGAACAGTGGCTATCTTTCCGAGACTTTCCGGTCCGGAATTTTGGCGGTCGACCGCGGTCAAGTAGAAGCCGCAACAGCCATCGGTCTAAGCAAAGCGCAGATTTTCAGATCAGTAGTAGGACCTCAAGCCCTGCGCAAGATCGCACCCGCGACTGGAAATCAATTCGTCGATGCAATTAAGGACTCGGCAATATTAAGCGTTATCGGAGTTCCCGAGTTGATGCACGAAACGCAACGCCTTGCTCAATATTACTTTCGCCCATTTGAGTTCTATACCTTTGCTGGAGCCCTTTATTTCCTTGCAGTACTCGGCGTCTCCTACCTATTTCGAATACTGGAGCGCAAGTTATCCAACAAAACAGTGGAGTCCAAGCGATTCTTCAGTTTCCAAACTTCCCAAATTCCCAATAACTAAGGAGATGCAATGGATACGTCAGTCAATGAGGTTGATTTAAATAACGTGGAAGAACAAGGTTTGAGTACTCGGCGCAAATTCCTTAAGTCCGCCTTCGTCGTCGGAGCCGGAGCGGTTGCCGTAGGTGTCGCAGGGTGCTCAACGAATTCCACAAGTAGCGCTGCAGCAACGTCAGGAGCGGCCGTTACAGGAGGGTCATTGCTTGATCGGGTCACCAGTTCCAAGACGATTAGTTTTGGGGTGGACTTGACCTTCCCTCCCCTGCAATTTAAAGACCCCAAAAACAACAACCTACCGTCAGGTTACATAATTGATCTCGCGAACTTGATGGCCAAGGACTTAGGCGCCACTCCAACATTCGTGGAAGTACCATTTGCTCAACTGTTTGCCGCCCAAGCCGCCGGAAAATTCGATATGTCCGGAATCGCAGCAACCATCCTTCCGTCAAGAGCTGAAAAAGTCTTGTTTGCAAACCAACCTGCCTTCATCGAATCTGAAGTTATTCTTTTAAAACCCGGACTAAAGATCAGCGATGTAAATCAACTCAATGCGAGTAACGTGACACTGGCAGTGCTCGTTGGTTCCTCACAAGAGGCGACTGCTCCGCTCTTGTTCCCCAAGGCGAAAATCAAGAGTCTTGATAACCAGTCAGCGATTCAAGACGTAGCATCAGGGCGTTCAACTGCCACCCTGCTCAGCGAATTCAATGTTGTCCAAGCCCTCGCTCAGCACCCGGGCATCACCGTGTTCAATGGTCCATCAGTGTTTGTCGACATTAACTCCTTCTTCATGCCTGCCGGCGATTTCGCCATGCAAGCTTGGGTGGACAACTGGCTCATGTACCAGACAAGTCACGGGATGCTAGCCGGGTTGTGGAATAAGTACATTGGTGACAATGCCCGAGCGGCAGGCCTGCCAACAGTGCCCGTCAAGTCTCCATATGCCTAATAGTTGGTAGAGCGAAAGATGTGGGGAGTCTTAGACAAGTTCTGTTCAAGGCTCCCCAATACATCTGTGTTCTTTTCAGTCAAATCAACTCGGTCTTAAGCCCATTGTCGAAACCAATTGAATACAACGAAAACAGTCAGGAGGGATTAAATGACAAGCGTCGTGCGCGGGAATGAGAAAGAATCAATCGTCGAAGCCCAGAATCACCTGACGTTACGAACTCTTGCCTGCGTCGAAGAACATGGGCGGGAAGTGAGCGTCACTTGGGTACGCATAGATGGTCGCCATTTACGGTTGCGAAATCTCAGAACAACAAGGATTTATTATGTTCTCGATGGGATGATTGTCTTCGAGGTAAACTCAGAACAGCCAGTCGCCCTATCAGCCGGAGACCTTTTAGTGCTCTCACCAGGTGATGACTATGCATTAGAAGGTGCTGGCTCTTACCTCGTGATCAACGGTCCCGCCTTTGAAGTTGGTGACGATGGATATTTGTAAGAATCGCATTCAGCGCACGTATGTCGCACCGTTAACATCAAGAGTGGCGCCCGTGAGGTGACGGCAGACACCTGAAGAAAGATATGTGACTAGGTCCGCAATCTCCGAAGGGGGAACCCACTCTCCCATTGCGAGCGTTGCGGTCACAGCTTCTTCGCCACCTTGATTGCGAGCTGAAGCCATTGACATTTCGGTACGTACCACACCGGGTGCGACAAGATATACGAGGACATCATCTTTAGCATGAGCGCGTGCGACCGTCTTCACCATCGCCGCCAGAGCAGCCTTAGACGCAGAGTAGGCCATTAGGTTGGCATTCGAGGCTCCACGTTGTGCCGCCCAACTTGATATGGCTATCAGAATACCGCCTTGATTTTCAACATAGAAATTTACTGCCTCTCGAATTAGGTGGGCTGGTTGCACTACGTTGATTTCGAGGGCTTCGCTCCACGCTTGATTCCAATCTTGATCCGATCCGCCGATCGCTGACTGTGGCATCACGGCGGCGTTGCATACAACGACATCGATTTTATTTCGCCATGCCAATCCCTCATTCCAAAGTGACCGAGCCGATTCTGCCTGGGTGAAATCGGCTTGCAAAAGAAGCTTGTGGTCCTCAGGGATTTCAGCGGTAGCTTCTACTGCGCCCGCCCGGTGAGATGAATAATGCGCAATCACGTGAGCTCCAGAACGACCCAGCGAACGCGCGGTCTCGAAACCAATACCGCTAGATGCGCCAGTTAACAGCACTACCTTGCCCGTAAGATCAATCATCTGAAACATCCTCACTTCACGTTCAGTTTGTGGCTACTCTTGATTAAGTCGATCCATTAAGGCGTCGAGGGATGACATAAGTTTTTTGATGCGTGCTACGCGCCCGATTCCTTCTTCGCCTAATTCTCCGAACTTTGTTAAAGGTGGGCGCACATCGCCAACTGGATGCCCCATCGCTGCAGCCAGCGCCTTCGAATAGCACTGATGTCCATAAGTCGGATGACCCTCGGCGATAATGTGGTCGATAGCGTCAATGAGACGCTGTATTTCTCGAGCGTCCTCAATTCGACCTTCAAGGAGAAGATCAAAAATTTGAGACGATGCTCGCGGAATGTAATTTCCATACGGATTCACATAACCCACCGCGCCGAGAAGAAAAGAGTCTACGACACGCTCACCGGCAAAGACATTTATCATTCCAGAGGTTGCCTCTATTACGTCGCGTACCCTGCCAAGTTCCTGACTTGATTCCTTGATGTACCGAACGGTGTCAAATGCTTTTACCAAACGAGCTACTAAAGCCGCAGACATATCGATATTAGATGTAACCGGGTTGTTGTAGAGCATTATAGGAATAGAGACCGCTTCATCTATAGCTCGATAATAGGCAAATACTTCATCATCCGTTGGAGTGTAATAATACGGCGGGATGATCATAAGGCCGTCCGCCCCAAGTTCTTGAGCTTCAACGCTCTGTGAAACCGCGCGGGGGGTGTACGCATCCATTGTTCCAACAATCACTGGTATGCGGCCATTAATTTGTTTGACCGTCGTATCGACAATCAATTGGCGTTCTTCGCGATTCAACGTCAAAAACTCGCCGGTCGACCCCAGAATGATGACACCAGGAACGCCCACCTCCAGTTGCCAATCTAGGAAACCTTTGAGAGCTTCGACGTCGACTGATTGGTCATCTGGGGTGAAGGGTGTGATAGCAACCGTGTAGCTGCCTCGGAACTCTTTAGTCATGAAATGACCTCTCCTCGCACATAAGTGCGATATATGAACACTCATAGCATACGATGTCAGAGTGGAAATTGAACCTATTTCGGGGAAACCGCAGCACACTGATGTCCTCGTGATCGGAGGTGGAATAGCTGGCTGTGCCGCCACCTATTACCTGGCCCTGGCCGGTGCTGATGTACTCCTGGTGGAGCAGTTTGACCTAAATACCCAGGCTTCTGGGCGAAATGCAGGCAGCCTACATGGGCAAATCCAACATGAGCCTTTCCTTCACCTGGGCGAAGATTGGGCGCGCACTTTCTTACCCGCGTTGGCTTTCCTAAATCGCTCGCTAGCCATGTGGGACAGTCTCTCCGAAGAACTTGGAGTGGATCTGGAGGTACGGAGGCATGGGGGTCTACTCGTCGCAGAAACCGAAGAACAAATTGCCGATATTCGCAGGAAGGTTAGTTTAGAACGCTCTGCAGGGCTTCCAGTGGAGGTGCTATCCGCTTCAGAATTGCAGCGTGTAGCTCCTTATATTTCAACGAAGATGGTTGGCGCAGCGTTCACGCCAATGGAGGGTAAAGCCAATCCATTATTGGTTACTCCAGCCTTTGCTAATAGTGCCATCCAGTCTGGTGCAAAAATTCGCACTTGGACCAAAATCACAAGCATTGAAAAAGACTCCCCTGGATTTCGAGTCTTCACCGATTCCGGCGTAATAACTTGCCGAACTTTGGTCTGCACAGCCGGTGCCAGCCTGCCAGATGTTGGAGCAATGCTTGGTCTGCGCCTACCCATCACCAGTGAACCTGTCCAAGTGAATGTCACTGAACCGGTGGCGCCCCTTGTGAAACACCTTGTCTATTTTGCCGGAGAGAAACTGACTCTTAAGCAGTCGGTTTCGGGATCGATTCTCATCGGTGGCGGCTGGCCTGCCCGAACTGACGTAAACGGCAACGCGATCTTGAATCCAGAATCGCTTCGCTCTAATCTTCGAGTCGCTAAAAAAGTTGTTCCAGCAATCGGCCGCGCAAAATTAATCCGTACGTGGGTTGGGATAGGCAACGGCACTCCAGACCATAGGCCTATGATCGGAAAAATTGCTGGAGTACCAGGCTTGATTGTAGGCATCTTCCCATACATGGGATTCACTGCTGGCCCACTGCTCGGTCGAATATTGGCAGACATTGCACTGAACCGAGATGTTGGCCAAGACATTAATGGCTTCTCGCCCGATCGCTTCTAATTGTTTATTTAGCCCTAAGCCGGCTCGGCAATAATATCGATATCCGTTGGTTGATAAGGCACTTGCGAAATGAATCCAGCAAATTCGCCGATTGGCGCATTTGAAACTTTCGCGATCATTGAAGTTAGAATTGGCCCGCAGTATCGACCTTGGCACTTTCCCATTCCCGCACGGGTGAGCCGTTTAAGCGCTCCCGCCGTATGCAATGACTCCGTCAATGGTATTTGAACTTGGCTCAGTGAAAGACTTTCGCATCGACAAATTATGGTATTCGCATCTGCTAGTTGCTCTTCGAGTATCGGTGCCTGGTACACACGTGACAAGGCATTTTGAAAACGCAAGTGTCTATGTAACACACGCGTTGCTGCTTTATTTCTACGCTTTAACGTTTCTGACAGGCTAAGACCCAGGTCGCCGAGAACGGCAACACCAGCTAGAACGCCTCTTGACTGAGCCACCTTCGCCCCATTAACGCAGGCGCTATCACCAATTACCCAGATCTCGGGAATCGAAGTCCGCCCACTCTCGTCTTGATCGACAGCAAGAGCGCCGCGTGCCGAGTCAAAATAGTGCGAGCAATTTAGAGAGCGCGAAATTTCGTTCGCCGGCAAAAAACCGAAACCTACGCAGACTGAATCGACCTCGAAAACTTTTTCAGTTCCTTCAAGGGCATTTCCTGATGAGTCGATTACAGCAACAGTAACCTGCGTTAATTTGCCAACTCCATCGCACCTGATCACGGCACTGCCACGTAGAAATGGAACGCGATGCTTGGCTAGGGTTGCTATATATCCGAGGCCATCCGCGACCAGTTTCGGAGCGCTGGTGGCCATCTGTAGACCCGGCTTTGGGACCGATCTGCCGCTTACGCTGGCAAGTTCAGCAAGTGCAACCACGGTGACTCCTGCTCGTGCTAGCTCCGCAGCAAGTTGCAAATTCAAAGGCCCATTCCCAGATACCAGCACTCGGCTCCCCGGTGAAACTTGATTGCTTCGCAACAGGGTTTGAGCAGCTCCAGTCGTCATGACTCCAGGCAAAGTCCAACCCGGCATCGGAACCCCTCGTTCATAAGCCCCTGTCGCAATGATCAATCTCTTCGGTCGGAAAACCCACCTCGACGTTGGGCTAGAAGCCAGAATATGCCTAGGACCGAAGGCACCCCACACTTTGACTTCATTAAGAACGCGAACTTTCGAGGCAAGTACTCGGGCAATCAACTCACGCCCAGTACGATATTGCGTATCAAGTTCTTTTTCGACTAACGCAAATTCTTCCGCCGGCTGTTTGAAGTACTGACCGCCTAATTTTGCTCTCTCGTCGACGAGAATAACCTCCAGTCCGCCAGCAGCTGCCGTTAGAGCCGCGTACAGTCCCGCTGGTCCGCCTCCGATCACAAGTACATCTGGTGAAATCTCGTACTCCGGTAGTTCAATAGTTAGATCGGATACAAGAGCCGGGGCAGCCGGCTGTACGTCTACCTTCATGTTTTCCTGAACGGGAGTTTTACACGCTAGTTTGCCATTTACTCCATCAACCTGAACAGCGCACTCGTTGCAGACGCCCATGCCGCAGAATACGCCACGAGTGTCGCCCATGGTGGTTTCTCTGCACGAGCGAATATCGGCATTGATCAAGGCCGAGGCGACCGTGTCGCTTGTTAACGCTTCTACCTGTTGCCCTTGATATTGAAAGTGAATCGCGCTTCCACCTGGTCTGATGCCCTTGCTCGAGATTCGCATTTCCTAATTCTCCCATTCAATCAGAACTCAGATCGGATCCTTACTGTGGCGATGGACGTGGGGATATGGTCCTCGCCCGCTCAAGTTGATTTGGCCAAGGGATTACAACACCTAAATCTTCCGCGGCTTTCAATGCCCATCGTGGATTACGTAACATGGCTCTAGCGAGCATCACGGCATCCGCCTCACCATTCGCGATAATGCCCTCCGCCTGCGTCGCTTCAGTGATCAGCCCAACAGCGGAAGTTGGCATACCAACTTCGGACTTGATTCGAGCCGCGAATGGAACTTGATATCCAGGTCCGCTCGCAATCTTCGCATCGTGTACAAGGCCACCCGACGAAACATCTATTAAGTCGACACCAACCTCTTTCAAGAGGTGACAGAGTTGCACGGAGTCGTCCACATTCCAGCCATCAGGCATCCAATCCGTCGCAGAGATCCTGACGAAAAGCGGCGTGCTTGTTGGAATCACCTTTCGGACCGCCACGCATGCCTCAAGCAAGAATTTGGCGCGTCCCGCGAAGGTGCCGCCATATTCATCGTCACGCTTATTCGAAAGTGGCGAAAGGAACTGATGGAAAAGATAGCCATGCGCGGCATGAATTTCTACTACGTCGAATCCCATTGAGATCGAACGAGAAGCAGCATTGGCGAAATCGGTAACTAGGCTCTCAATCTGATCAGTCGTTAAAACTGATGGAATCGGAAACCGCCCATAAGCAAGTGGCGACGGACCTACAGTTGTCCATCCGCCCTCGTCCATTTTGATCACCACATGATCATCCCATGGGAGCATTGTCGAACCCTTGCGTCCAGCATGCGCTAATTGAATGCCGATCTTGGTGCCCATCGAATGCGCAAATTCAACTATCGGACGCCATGCTTCGGCTTGTTCGTCGCTCCATATTCCAGGGCAGCCATAACTTATTCGACCCTCTGGTACTACTGCTGTCGCTTCTGTCATGACCAATCCGGGTCCACCGGACGCCAACGCCCCCAAGTGCATTTGGTGCCATGCTGAGACCACCCCTTCATGAGCGGAGTATTGGCACATTGGGCTGACCCACACTCGATTCTTAAATTGCAGGTCCCTAATCGTCAATGGCGAGAAAAGCACTGATTCACTCATGTTCATCCCCCACAGTTAAGTCTTGCTTCAACAATCCGTTTTGCGAATCGATCATCATTCCGTCTTTTACCCAAGTGATGCACCCTCGCGTGTTAGGGATATTGTCAATCACCATAACGCAATCGAAACAAACGCCCATACCGCAGAAAATGCCCCGAGGATCGCCCTTGCTGGTGTGGCGAATCCACGTGCGTCCTTCGGCCATGAGAACGGCAGATACGGTCTCATTTGTAAACGCTCGCACCTGTTGTCCGTCAATTGTTACCGTGATCTCTTCCCCTCGTTCCAAATTGGAATCAAGGGGCAATCGGCGTGAAGGCGTGGTCATGATATGCATCTCCTTTAATATGCAGACTCGACGAGATACACGTATTGGTCATCAGGATCCTTGAAATAAACGTATTTGAACTCGCCGAATCCAACATCCAAAATTTGGGGGTCGGTGTGCATTTCAATACCCAGACGTTTAAGTTCTACGCAGGCGCGATCCAAATTGGTTACACCAATTCCAAATTCCATGGGACCAACGTGCCCCCATTCACCACGGCAATCATCCCCAAGGGGTGAAAGTCGGACGGGCTCAATGCCCGCTCCTTGCGCTGCCAGAGAAAGTGTCATGTGGTGGCCCGGGAGTGGTCGGCCTGCAGGGTACCAAGGTGCCATGGGGCCAAAAAATTCAAGGGACTCAAAAATCATGTCAGTGAATCCCAACTGCTTATAAAAGTCTGTTGTCTCATTCATGTCATGAACGCCAAATGCGACATGGTTGACTCCCTCAACTCGCGGAATTCCCGGCCTCGCGGTCCATAGGCCCTTCCAGTCGATCATTTCGACCTTTCCTCTCCAAGGATCCGCGATATACGCGATATCCAGGGCGATGTCGTGAGGCATCACGGCCGCACTCAAGGGTTCCATTAAGGATTCACAACCGAGTTCATCCACTAGGTGACGGAAGATGCTTTCATTGTTTCTTGTGCTCAAGCAAACTTCGGCAAGCCCAACTTCCCCGTAGCTGATACCGGCGGGTAACGGAGGCGGGCCACCGGAATCCAGTCGCTGGACGAGCTTGATGCGCCCCGGTCCAAGTCGACTTGCGAATTTTGACCCGAGCATCACCATTCGTGCGCGAACGGGAGCACCATGCGTGATTTGATCTAGCCCAGGAATGGGTCCGGTGTAGTCAAAGAAAAGTTCGGTAAAGCCAATTTTACGCTGCCAAAAGTCCAGGGCGA
>Ga0307375_10004517_pt1 | contig 13249 bp, 13 predicted proteins | sample TR1MG_FD_202531 | JGI IMG/M metagenome (GOLD analysis project Ga0307375, IMG submission 202531) | Soil microbial communities from Risofladan, Vaasa, Finland - TR-1 | ecosystem: Environmental > Terrestrial > Soil > Coastal area > Acid sulfate soil | place: Finland: Risofladan, Vaasa | collected...
GCTCGCTTTTATGGCGCTGTGCAGCCTGTCGCTGATCTGGCTGATGCCAGTAGCGGTGCGCATCCTCGCACCCTATGAAAAACTTGTCGTTCCTCCTGCCTTGATCGTTTTTCTCGGCATCTACTATATGGTGCGGGTATGGACCGATACCTTCGCCATGATTCTGCAAAGCATGAGCGACTTGAGGCCTTTCTGGATCTATGTACCGATCCAAGCGGTTATCAGTGTCGTCCTGCAATGGACTCTGGCGCCGATTTTTGGCCTGTATGGAATTTTGCTCGGCTTGCTGGCATCGTTCGTGCTGACCGTTAGTTGGGCATTGCCATTTGCCGTGAAGAAGCATTATCAATTTCATCAGGATTTCAACAATGACGATAAGACTATCAATTTGTATTCCAACCTTTAACCGCGCCGCGTTCATAGAAGAAACTATAGAGAGTGTTCTTTCTCAAAATATGGATGGCGTTGAAATAGTTGTAAGCGACAACTGCTCACAAGATGATACGGAGAAGATTGTTCATCAGTTACAACAAAAATTCAGTCGCATTACGTATTTTAGATGGGAAGCAAACAAGGGAGCAGACCTGAATTATCTAAAAGCTGTAGAAATTGCAAGAGGGGAGTATTGCTGGTTGCTTGGTAGTGATGATGCGCTGATACCTGGCGCAGTTAGCCGGGTAATATCCGAAATTAAACAAGGATATGACATTTATCTGTGTAATAGAATCGACTGTTCATATTCTTTACAGCCTTTTAAAAAATTTAACTGGTTAAATAAATCTGCTGACAAAGTATTCGATTTTAGACAGCGAGAAGACATAGTTGTATAGTGGTCCCCGATTTTCAGACAATAAATTAAGGTGGTAACCTGCTGCAATTGAGGAGCAGGTGATGAGTGAGTCGAAGCGCAAGAATTTTACGGATGAGTTCAAGGCCAAGGTCGCACTTGAAGCGATCCGGGGTGTCAAGACGGTGAACCAAATTGCCCAGGAGTTTGGCGTGCACCCGACGCAAGTCGGTGCGTGGAAGAAGTTGCTGCAAGAAGAGGCATCGAGCTTATTTGACACCAAGCGTGGTCCGAAACCAGCCGACCCGTCTGCCAGTCCGGAGCGCCTGTATTCTGAGATCGGGCGATTGAAAATGGAGCTGGACTGGCTGAAAAAAAAGTCCGGGATCAGCCAGTAGAAGTGCGCAAGCAATGGGTCGGTGCCATCGAACCACTGGCGCTGACCCGGCAATGCGAACTGGCAGGCGTCAACCGCTCCACGGTCTATGCGCCGCAAGTGGCGGTGAAACCGGACGAGCAGGAGTTGATGTTTCTGGCGCTGATTGATGCCGAATACACGCGGCATCCGTTTTACGGCAGCCGCAAGATCAAGCGTTACCTGCGTGGTTTGGGACACAAGATCAACCGCAAGCGGGTGCAGCGACTGATGGGCATACTGGGCCTTGCCGGCATGGCGCCGGGGCCGAATACCAGCCGTCCGCACCCGCAGCACAAGATTTATCCGTACTTGCTCAGAGGCGTGAATGTGGTCCGCCCCAATCAGGTATGGAGTACGGATATTACGTACATCCGCCTGCCGCGGGGATTTGTGTACCTGGTAGCGGTGATCGACTGGTACTCGCGTAAAGTGCTGTCATGGCGGTTATCGAATACGCTGGATAGCGGATTCTGTGTGGACTGCCTGGAGCAGGCATTGCAGGCCTATGGTACGCCGGAGATATTCAACACCGATCAGGGCTGCCAGTTCACCAGCGAAGCGTTTACGGGTGTGCTGTTGAAAGAAGGAATCACGATCAGCATGGATGGACGTGGCCGTGCACTGGATAACATCTTTGTGGAACGGCTCTGGCGCAGCGTCAAACACGAAGACGTGTATTTGAAAGGCTACGCCACGATGCCTGACTTGCTGATCGGATTGACGGAATACTTCGTGCTTTACAACATGGAAAGACCGCACCAATCACTGGGCTACGAAACACCAGATCAGGTATACCGAACAGCAAGTGGCGGCGGCGCAAGGATTGTGGACAAATACAGTGAGAAAGAAAAAACTCACCCAGAAATAGAAACAAAAAAGGAAACCGAAAACCGGGGCAGCGCCGTTCCGCTGCATGTGAAAGGTTACCCTCTTAAACTCGATGCATTATTGTCTTGACGGAGGGGTCCACCATATTGATTATTTCAAAAGTGCACGCGCCTTAGGTGCTGTTTTCAGTTACCTAAGTTCTATAATTGTAAATAGATCTTCATGGAACTCAGTTGACTACGATAGTACTATGACTGGTACTGCCTACTCACATGCCTATATACTTCTTGCTTTAGTGGCAGATGGGGCCAAGCTGAAATATGTTCATGATGCCTTGGTAATGAACAGAATGGGTAATGATAGTTTTGCTCAAGATGGAGAATTGCAACGTTTCCTGTTAGATATTGATGGTTATTTAAAGTTGGCCAGTAAGTTATTTGTTGACGAAGAAGTCAGATCTATTTTTTTAAATATCATGACCCATGAGCATCCGTGGTATCGATTGGCCAAAATAAAATATTTCAATAAGGATAAGTGGACTATAGTCCAAGACCGCTTATATCCATTTGGATATAGCAACCGGTCATTTATTGCTATCAAGTTAATCGGTTCAACCCCCTATCTTATAAAGATAATGAGGATATTGAAACGTGTTTATGAATCAACATCAACGTGGTTACAAAAATGGTTCGCAAAAATATAAAGATCCATTTACACCAACGTCTTCTGAATCGACCAGCAGGATGGAAATTATTTAGCCACAATCAACGAATTGTGTTTAGTCTTTTAGTTGTTTGCCTTGTGGTAATAATAGGAATTTATTAATGTTTAAGCATACATCAATACATAACGCTTATCTTTAGAGACTATGGAATAGAAGTGCGAACACTATGAAAATCAAGCCTAATAAATATAGTAACTACCATGGTTGAATATGCCCGTCCCATACGCTCTATAAATCCGGAAAGGCGCATTGCTGCCCTGTTTCTATTTTTCTTGCTCTCATTTTCCTCATTAAGATTTATACCCGGTCTGTTTTATACATCCGAAATATGGTTTGTTTTGGTGTTCTTATATCTCGTAATGTCGTATTTACCTGAGAAACTAAACGTAGGATTTAAAAATTGCACATTTGAGAATTATGGTATTAGTCTTTTAATTTATGTACCGCTTGTCGGCCCCATAATGGCCAACAGTGAGTTCGGCCAACCATGGATTTACGGTTTCTTGGCACAACGTGAGATTGTGCTAGTTGGGTGCATGCTGATGTTTCTGCATTCATACCGTAAACAGTGGTTTTCGCTTATAGATGTTGAACGCGCACTTCTGTTGCTAGCCTGGGTTACGCTGGTTCTGTTTACATTGGCTAAAATTATTTTTGTACCGGATCATTTCAACGCATATATACCCACTTTTGTTACAGGTGGTGTTGGTACAGACAACCAATTTAAATTCGAGATCAACTTTATTATTTTCGGTTTTTATTATTATGCATTTTCGGCTTACAGGGAAAATAGTGCGAAATTTCTATTCTTGTCCTTGCCCTTTTTTATCTACATGGTTCATGGGCCAGGTAGCAGGTTACGAATATTTGTTTCGATAATCTGCTATCTGTTTTTAATTGTACGTTGGGGCAATGTGAAAAAAACTTTGATTTTTATTCCGAAGATGGTTTTGCTGATTACTTTGTTATTGCCCGTTTTTTTTATAGTTCATAAGGGAAATAATTCATCTGTGATTACTCGAAATAATTCATCTGTGATTACTCGAAATAATTCATCTGTGATTACTCGAAATAATTCATCTGTGATTACTCGAAATAATTCATCTGTGATTACTCGAATTGGCGATTCAGATGGCGTATTAGCATACGTTAGTTCAATTCCTGCAATTCAAAAAATTATCGCTGCATTCAAGGTTGTCACAACTGGCAAGGAAGGATCGGACCCATCGGCTAATGCAAGAATTAGCGAGTCTAAGATTGCATTACCCTACGTAAGAAGGCATTGGGTGTTGGGAAACGGCACGATCAGTAATAAGTGGAAAGGAGGATATAAATCATTGCTTGGTTATTTCTATCCATCAGATATTGGATTGCTGGGAGTTTTATATCTTTATGGGGTTTTAGGTTTGTTGATATTCGCATATCAATTTCGATTTGCACTTCGCTATAGCAAACTTTTATCAAATATTCGCGGTCGCTACATAAATTTAACATCGGCCGTAAAAGGCTTTTTATTGTTTTATGCAGTTAGCTCTTTAGTGACGGGCCAATTTGTTGGCTCAGTAGAACAAGGTTTGATAATGATTGCCATATTGTATTGTGCTGCGCAGGCAGAAGGTCACGGTTTAAGGGGGTGCTAACTTATAGTTAGATAAGTTACGTTGAACGGCGGACATCCTTGCGGATTAAAGAGATTCTTATTGTGAACTTTCATATATTTTAATGGGTAGAGGTTGTAATAATGATGTTGAATATGTGTCCCATTTGTAAAAATGCCATCGAACCGTCTGTCTTGTCCGCATCTGCATTGGATGTATATAAATCGGAAAAGTATATTTATGGGAGATGCCACGAATGCGACTTTCTCATATTGCTGAATCCCCCAGATGCAGAGGATAAGGTCGATTACACTGCTAGTGGATACTACCAGCGAACGCAATCAAGGGGGCGTTGGTTAATTGATAGCGTTATGGCAGTGTTTATCTCCTACCGCATCAGATTGGTTAAAAAGCTAACTAGAAATGCTTCTCTGAAAGGAATGCGTTTGTTAGATATAGGATGTGGTAAGGGAAAGTTTATGGTATCCGCTAAACGAGAAGGTGCACACGTTTCGGGTTTGGAGCCTACAGTGAGAAGCTTCGAGTTTGCGAAGTTAGCATTAGGCGATGAAGTACAAAACAAGATGATGAGCAAGGAATTATTTTCCCCCGGAACTTTTGATGTTATAACCATGTGGCATGTCTTTGAACATATTCCAGAGCCAGCATTGATGCTTGAAGCATGTGCGCATGTACTTCGATCAGACGGAATGCTGGTCATAGCCGTTCCCAGCTACAAGGGGTTGATTGCTAGAATCGGTGGGGCAACATGGTTCAATCTAGATCCACCAAGGCACGTTATACATTATTGCGCTTCATCCTTAACGCGCTTACTTGAGAAAAATGGGTTTAACGTGGTAGAGATTAGTCATTCATATCCTGAATTAACATTCTTTAGCGGCTTGCAAACATTGCTGAATAAATTGCCCATAACCAAGAATTTCCTTTTCAACTTCCTGAAAGGTAATTCCCATGCCATGTCCATAATCCACGTCCAATATTTTATAGATGGATTCTTGACCCTCGTTGTTTCAATATTATTTGCACCAGTTGTGTTGGTGTTTGTACCCATACTATCCGCCGCAAAATTAAGTGACTGCATCACTGTATCTGCGAGGAAAAAGTGATTAACCAAAAACTTAAGATTTCGATGATTGAGCCAATCGGAGGACATGGCGGCATGGAGTTTTATGATTTCGGTCTTTGTGAATCTATTTCACTTCAAGGATATGAAGTAGTTCTATATACAAGTGATAAAACGAAATTGGACGGTTTGGTTAATGTTCAGTTTGCTGTTACAAAGGTTTATCGAGGGATCTATGGTTTGCAAAACCGCTTAATACGTGGCTTGAGATACTTGCGAGGTACGTTTGCAGCGCTATTGAACAGCAGGCTTAGGAAGGCGTCTGTAGCACATTTCCATATTTGTTTTTTTTCCCTCCAAGTGCTTGTTGAAGTGCTTATGTTCCGCATGCTGGGCATGAAAATTGTTGCGACTGTGCATGATGTTGAAACCCTCGATCAACTGCGTCAGACCAAAAAGTTACGTTTAGTAACCCATTTATTATCAATCAATATTGACCGTTTCATCGTACATAGCCGTTTTACTCAGAATACGCTTATGCAGACAATGCCCAGAGCTATCTCTAAAATCAGTCTTGTTACACATTGCGACATGGATTTTGTCTACCATTTTTCCGGGAACAAGCAAGAAGCAAGAGGTTCGATAGGTTTAGAGTTGCCAAAGAATGCGAAAGTAATTTTGTTTTTTGGTCAAATTAAAGAAACGAAGGGCCTTGATTTGCTCTTAAAGGCTTTTTCTGAGTTAAAAAATACACAAAGCACCTATCTACTTATTGCAGGCAGAGCGTGGCGCACTGAATTAGATGGATATGTCAAACAAATAAATGAATTTGGGATTGCAGATCGTGTTATTTTTCGTTCAGAGTATATTTTGAATGAAAACGTGCCAGCATATTTTGCATCATCAGAATTAATCGTTTTACCTTACCGAAAGATTTATAACAGCGGGGTAGTATTACGGGCGATGCACTATGGAACGCCGGTTATTTGTTCTAATTTGCCATCATTTACCGAGGTGGTGTCCGACAAAGAGACTGGCTTGCTATTTAAGGCAGATGATGCGCAAAGTCTTATGGAATGTATCGAATATGCATTGCATCACCCGAATGAATTGGAACAAATGAGTAGGAATGCTAAAGCTGTGATTGCTGAAAAATACTCTTTCGATGTGGTTGGAAGTGAGATGAGTGCGGTATATGAATCGTTGTAATAATCTTGTATGTTGAAATTGTGGTAAGAGCGATGTCTAGAACATTAACTGTTGGCGCTTCAGGTTATATAGGAAACGTTTTGTTCACTAAAGCGCGCTCATGCGCTGAAAGTTACGGAACGTCCTCAACTGGTTCCAATGGTCTTATTCCTCTGAAATTGAATGATCCAAACGACTTCGACTATGATGTCATTCAAGAGTCCGATATTATTTTTCTAACGGCTGCGATTTCCGCACCTGATGTTTGTGCACGAGAATATTCGCGTGCTTGTGCAGTAAATGTGACGGGAACTTCAGAATTTATCAACAAAGTTATGGCTAGAGGCGGGCGTGTTGTCTTTTTCTCCAGTGATACGGTTTACGGTGAGCGAAACGTTCAATTTGATGAACAAGCAATCTGCAATCCGGCTGGTGAATATGCCGAGATGAAGCGTGAGGTGGAAACGCGATTTTTAAGCAATCCACTGTTTAAGACCATTCGCCTTTCTTATGTTTTTTCGCGGGAAGATAAATTCTCCAAGTATCTATCTGAATGTGCTGCAAGTGGCAAGGAAGCGGAGATATTTCACCCATTTTATCGGGCTGTCATCCACAGAGATGATGTGGTAGAAGGTGCTATCGCATTGGCACTGCGTTGGGATGAGTTTCCGCAAAGCATCATCAATTTTGGTGGACCAGAGGTGTTGGCTCGAACAGAGTTTGCGAAAATTTTGCAAGGCACAGCATTACTGAATTTGCGCTTTAGCGTGACTCAGCCGGATCCTGACTTTTTTAAGAGCAGACCGAGAATCATTCGGATGACATCCCCTGTTTTAGTTGCCCTTCTTGGGCGGCCAGCTCATACGCTCTGCGAGGCGGCAAAAATCGAATTTAATTTGAATGTGGAGGCAGCATGACTAAGTGCGCATTAATAACTGGTATTACTGGCATGGTCGGATCACACTTGACCGACTATTTGCTGGCACATACCGATTGGGAAATCTACGGTCTATGCCGTTGGCGCAGCCCATTGGATAACATTTCCCACTTGTTGCCACGTATCAACGCCAATGATCGTGTGCATCTTGTTTATGGTGATTTACGCGATTATTTGTCCATTCATGAAGCCGTCAAAAGGTCCAAGCCTGATTTTGTGTTTCATCTAGCTGCGCAGAGTTACCCCAAGACAAGTTTTGATTCGCCTTTGGATACGCTAGAAACAAATGTTCAGGGAACGGCTAATGTGCTGGAGGCTTTGCGCAAGAATGATATCAATTCAATCACACATGTTTGCGCGTCATCGGAAGTATTTGGGCGTGTTCCTAAGGAAAAGCTGCCAATTGATGAAGAGTGCACCTTTCACCCGGCATCCCCTTATGCAATTTCCAAAGTGGGTACGGATTTGCTTGGCCGCTATTACGCCGAGGCTTACAACATGACAGTGATGACGACCCGCATGTTCACGCACACCGGTCCACGCCGCGGCGATGTGTTTGCCGAATCTACTTTCGCCAAGCAAATTGCAATGATTGAGGCGGGTCAAATTCCGCCGATTGTTAAGACAGGTAATTTGGATTCTCTACGCACTTTCGCGGATGTACGAGATGCTGTTCGCGCCTATTACATGTTGGTGACAGTTAATCCAATACCTGCGGCCTATTATAACATTGGTGGCACTTACACCTGTTCCATTGCGGACATGTTGAAGACTTTAATTTCGATGTCTACAGTCAAGAACATCAAGGTTGAAACTGATCCCGAGCGACTACGTCCGATTGATGCAGATTTGCAGGTGCCAAATACAGCAAAATTCAAAGCGGTCACAGGTTGGGAGCCCGTTATACCATTTGAGCAAACAATGAGTGACTTGCTTGAGTATTGGCGTGAACGCGTCCAGTCTGGGCATGGTTACTTGACCAGGTAAAAAATGGAAATGATCGTAAGAGCACGTGCTCCTCTTCGTCTTGGCCTTGCTGGAGGGGGCACTGATGTTTCGCCATATTGCGATGTTCATGGTGGTTATGTTCTCAATGCAACGCTGGATCGCTATGCTTATGCAGTGATCAAAACGTTGGACGAGCCAGTTGTGCGATTCATCGCAACAGATCAACAGACTGTGAAGAACAAGGCTCTCTCAGAACCGTTAGTTCTAAACGGCATTCTTGACCTGCACAAGGCTGTATATAACCATATGATTCATCATTATAATGGTGGGCATCCTTTACCTTTGGAGCTGAGCACATTTTGTGACGCACCTGCCGGTTCTGGTCTAGGTTCGTCATCCACGTTGGTAGTGGTCATGATCCGGGCCTTTGCTGAATTGCTGAATCTCCCACTGGATGATTACACCATTGCGCATTTGGCATTCAAGATCGAGCGTGTGGATTGTGGTTTGCAAGGTGGCAGGCAGGATCAGTATTCCGCTACCTTCGGTGGCTTTAATTTCATGGAATTCTACTCGCAAGATCGGGCAGTGATAAATCCATTACGCATAAAAAATTGGATCATCTGTGAATTGGAAGCTTCGTTGGTGCTCTTTTACACCGGTGTTTCCCGTGAATCCGCCAAAATTATTGCGGATCAAAGCAATAATGTGAAAGCGGGTTTTGTCGATGCCATGGATGCAATGCACGGAATCAAGCATGAAGCACTGGTAATGAAGGAGTGTCTGCTCAGAGGTGACTTTGGCGGCATAGTGGATTCGATGCGCCAAGGTTGGGAAAGTAAGAAGCGTTCTGCCATGTCGGTGTCCAACCCTCATATTGACAAAATATATGATGCGACCATTGCCGCAGGTGCATTGGCTGGCAAAGTATCTGGTGCAGGTGGTGGCGGTTTCATGATGTTCTTTGTTCCACCTGATAAGCGTATGGATGTGTTTAGAACATTGAATCGTTTTGAAGGGGAAGTCAGTAACTGCCACTTTACTAAGCACGGTAGTCAGGCTTGGAGAGTTGGATGAAACAATATATTTTCACGCAGATTGCTGATACCTGTCGTGTTATGTCGACCATATCGAATGACACTACTATGCTAGCAATGGTGGAGGCTGCGGCTAGTGCATGCATCGTCTGTCTGCAGCAAGGCGGGAAGATTTTGCTAGCAGGTAATGGCGGTAGTGCTGCAGATGCGCAACATATCGCTGGGGAGTTGGTGAGCAGATTTGCTTTTGACCGACCAGGGTTACCAGCCATTGCGTTGACGACAGATTCTTCGATTCTCACCTCTATTGGCAATGACTACGGCTACGAGAAGCTTTTTGCACGTCAGGTTCAGGCACATGGCAAAAAAGGTGACGTGTTCATCGGATATTCAACTTCCGGAAAATCACCCAATATACTGCGCGCACTCGAGGAAGCGCGGGGTCGGGGCCTGGTATGTATTGGATTGACTGGTAACTGTGGAGGTACGACGATGCGTGAGTTTAGCGACTATCTTCTGGAGATACCATCCGGCGACACCCCGAAGATTCAGGAAGGGCATCTGGTGCTGGGCCACATTCTGTGTGGCCTAATCGAGAATGCCATTTTCAAAGCACCAGAGTAATGGAGGCAATCATCTTGGCTGGTGGGTTTGGTACGCGTTTGAGGCGGGCCGTGCCTGACTTGCCTAAACCCATGGCACCTGTTGCGGGCCGCCCTTTTCTTGAAATACTACTCACATTGCTTGCTCGTAAAGGCTTCAGCCGAGTTGTGCTATCGCTGGGCTACCTGCATGAAAAGGTCGTTGATCATTTCGGCGATCAATATGCCGGCATGGAATTAGTGTATGAGATCGAACATACCCCGCTGGGTACTGGTGGTGCGATTCGCGCTGCATTAACGCGTTGCGTTGCTGACCATTTATATATTTTTAACGGCGACACTTATCTTGATCTCGAGTTCGTTGAACTGGAGCACTTGTGGCAGTCTAACCATCATCCAATAATCGTGGTACGCGAGGCGCCCAACACTACGCGTTTCGGTAGGGTAGAAATGTGTGATGGAAGAATAAACTCATTCCTTGAAAAAGGTATGTCCGGGCCCGGTCTGATCAATGCTGGTTGCTACGTGCTGCCGAAAACCGCGCTGGATAGCTTCCCTTTGGGACAACCATTTTCCCTAGAGACGGAATTTTTTATCAAAAATCTGCAAAGTCTTCGGCTCGATGGCTTCGTAACGCATGGTCGCTTCATCGACATCGGCGTGCCGGATGACTATGCTCTTGCGCAGACAGCACTTGCGGGGTTGTGACCGTGCAAGTGAATCGTGCGCTGTTTCTTGATCGAGACGGGGTCATCAACCATGATTCGGGTTACACCTCGTGCGCAGATGAATTTAAATTCATCGACGGTATCTTCGATCTTTGCCGCGCTGCAAATCTTTCGGGTTATCTGCTAATCGTTGTAACCAACCAGGCTGGGATCGGTCGTGGCTATTATTCTGAGCATGATTTTTTAAGGCTTACGGAATGGATGTGCGATCGATTCCAGGCCGAGGGCGCACCTATTAATGATGTTTTCTATTGTCCCTTCCACCCTGAACATGCAGTTGGTCAGTATAAGAAAGATTCATTTGATCGCAAACCTAATCCGGGGATGATAATACGAGCAGCAAAAACGCATGGGCTTGACCTGGCGAGGTCTATCATGATTGGCGATAAGGATTCTGACATGCGTGCAGCAAAAAGTGCTGGCGTCGGAATAAGATGCCAATATTTACATGATTTTCAAACTACCGAAATGTGTATCTCGGCAACGCACAAAATTGAATCATTACGAGATGGCATTGAGCTATTGTACAGAGTGGGAAATAACTCTTAAAGATGATTTGTACACTTAGAATTCTCGGCATCCGTGGTATCCCCGCTGCTCATGGAGGCTTTGAAACATTTGCTGAACATCTGTCACTATATTTGGTGGCGAAGGGTTGGCGCGTCATTGTGTATTGCCAGGTAAATGATGCCGGTTCTATTTTTGAGGACATATGGCAAGGTGTTGAACGAGTACATATCCCGATCGAGCAATCAGGGCCTAAAGGCACGATTGTATTTGATTGGAAAGCGACCGTACATGCCGCTCAGTTTGGAGATTTGTGTTTGACCTTGGGTTATAACACTGCTGTGTTTTGCGCGATTTTGCGCATCAAGGGCGTACCTAACTTAATAAATATGGACGGCATCGAGTGGTCGCGCGCTAAGTGGGGTATGGTTGCCAAGACCTGGTTTTGGTTAAATGATTGGGCGGGTTGCTGGCTGGGTAATCATCTTGTGGCCGATCACCCTAAAATCAAAGCGCATTTGAGCAGCCGAGTGCCGGAAGATAAGATTACGATGATTCCATATGGTGCTGATGCAATTACCTCTGCGCCAGTTGAAGCTGTTCATACGCTGGATTTGGAACCGGGACGGTTTTTAACTGTGATTGCACGCGCAGAACCTGAAAATTCTTTGCTGGAGATTGTGAGAGGTTTTTCTAGCAAATTCCGTGGTTATCAGCTTGTTGTATTGGGTAAATATGAGCCTGATAAAAATCTTTATCATCGCGCTGTGATGGCGGCGGCAGGGCCAGAAGTAAGATTTCTTGGCGCAATTTACGATAAAGAGATCGTGCGTGCCTTACGCTTTCATTCGGTGGCATATATACACGGGCATCAAGTTGGAGGAACCAACCCCTCTCTGGTTGAAGCAATGGGTGCCGGCAATCCCGTCATTGCGCACGATAACCAATTTAATCGCTGGGTCGCGGGTGATTCGGCGAGGTACTTTATTGGCGCGGAAGAGTGCTCTGATCGTTTGGATGAGGTTTTGGAATACCCGAGTGTTTTGACTGAAATGAAAGCGCTAATTTTGCAGCGTTATCAGGATTCATTTACTTGGGAAAATGTGTTGGCTGATTATGAGACGTTACTTATTAATTGGTTGCCCAAGGGTGTAGTTGTTTAACCCGCTTGATTCCAGGGATGTAGTTAGCCAAGGTAGTATCATCATTCGGCAAGTGGCTTGAGCTGAGCCAACTCAAGAAGTTGTTCATTGATTGTCGGAGTTTTCACACCGCCGTATTATCGTACAATGCTTGGTGTACCGGCCTGTCAGGCGGTACATACTGGGTTAGGGCATGTGCACCGTCGCGCTTTGAGGTTCAGCTATATAGACTGTGCAACAAATCGCAATAACATCCATTTGTCTGGAACATTGAAGCGTTTATACTCACCATGAAGCGATTTTGCACGATATCCTTAACCCTTAACTCACGAATGACAAGTCAGGCACATGCGAATTAGGCATAATTGCTGGTGCCATCATATGTTTGATATTTAATGGGCGTGGCCATGTCCCCTTCGAAGAAATGACGGTATGACTAACGGATTTATTCGCTCCCATACCCCGAAAATCTCAGCACTACAACGATTGTTGGATGCGCTTCTGATAATTGGATCGTTCCATCTTATCGCGTGGTTTTATGATGTACCCCTCGAAAAATATCAGATTGGATTCGCTGTTATTGCGGCGCTTTGTTTTTATGTGGTCGGGCAGGGCCGAGGAATCTATGGCTCTTGGCGCATCGGTACCATCAAAAGCGAGATCGTCGAAATCATTTTAATATGGATAGCTGCGTTTGTATTGGTATTGGTCATGGCTTTCG
>Ga0307375_10004518_pt1 | contig 13249 bp, 7 predicted proteins | sample TR1MG_FD_202531 | JGI IMG/M metagenome (GOLD analysis project Ga0307375, IMG submission 202531) | Soil microbial communities from Risofladan, Vaasa, Finland - TR-1 | ecosystem: Environmental > Terrestrial > Soil > Coastal area > Acid sulfate soil | place: Finland: Risofladan, Vaasa | collected...
CACCGTCGGATGCGTGACCGCCACGCGCTCGGCCACCTCCCGTCCACTCATCCCAGGCAACACCACGTCGGTGAGCAGCAGGTGCACCGGCCCGGGGTGCGCCGCCAGTACCTGCACCGCCGCCACCCCGTCGGCCGCCGGGAGCACCGTGTACCCCGCCGACTTCAGGATACGCTCGGCCAGGCGGCGCACCGTGGCCTCGTCCTCCACCAGCAGGATCGTCTCGGTGCCGGGCACCACCCCCGCCACCCGGACGCGGGCGCGCGTCTCCACGGGCTCCGCCACCCGCGGCAGATAGATCTTGAACGTGGTGCCGAGCCCGGGTTCGCTGTACACCCAGATGCTCCCTTCGCTCTGCTTCACGATGCCGTACACCGTGGCGAGGCCCAGCCCCGTGCCCTTGCCCGCTTCCTTCGTCGTGAAGAACGGCTCGAACACGCGGTGGCGCGTCATCTCGTCCATGCCCACCCCCGTGTCGCTCACCGCCAGCAGCACGTAGGCTCCCGGACGCACCGACGGATGCAATTCGGCATGGGCCGCGTCCAGCTCCGCGTTGGAAGTCTCGATGGTCAATGTGCCGCCCGTGGGCATCGCGTCGCGCGCGTTCACCACCAGATTGAGCAACACCTGCTCGATCTGACCGGGGTCGGCCCGCGCGCTCGCCGGCCCGTCGCCGGAAACCACCTCCAGATGGATGTCCTCGCCGATCACGCGCTGCACCATGTTGCGCATGCCGCCCACCAGCGCGTTCAGATCGAGCACCGTAGGCTTCAGGATCTGCTGGCGGCTGAAGGCCAGCAACTGGCGCGTGAGGTTGGCGGCCCGCTCGCCCGCCTCTTTGATCTCTTGGAGATCGCGGCTGATGGAGGCGCCGGGCGTCTGCTGTTCCATGGCCAGGCTCGCCGTGCCGTTGATCACCGTGAGCAGGTTGTTGAAGTCGTGCGCGATGCCGCCCGCCAGCCGGCCCACCGTTTCCATTTTCTGCGCCTGCAGGAACTGCGCCTCCAGTTCGCGCCGCTCCGCTTCCTGCGCGGCCAGCTCCATCGCGAACCCGATGTTCATGACCAGATCGTCGAGCAGCGCGAGTTCGTCGCTGTCGAAGAACTCGGGCTCGGTGGAGTACAGCGTGAACGATCCGCGCGTCTTGCCGTTCACCATGAGCGGGAACGCCGCCGACGAGCGGTAGCCCAGCCGCAGCGCCGCGCCGCGCCAGGGCGCCATCCGCGGGTCCGCGGCGATGTCCAGACACACGTCGTGCCGCCCGGTGCGCAGGGCCGTGCCCGTGGGGCCAGCCGAACGTGCCGGATCGAGCAGGTCGATGCTGATCGAGTCGAGATAGGTGCCCGAGATCCCCGCCGACGCCGCCACCGCGACCTTCCCCGTATCCGCATCCAGCAGCCCCACCCAGGCCATGCGGAACTGTCCGCGCTCCACGGCGATCTCGCAGGCGCGCGAGTACAGGACCCGCGGATCGCGGATGCGCACGATCGCTTCGTTGATCTCGCTGAGCACGGCATACACGCGGTTGAGCCGCCGCACCCGGGCCTCCGCCCGACGCACCTCGGTCACGTCCTGCATCGCGCCGATCACGCGCACGGCGCGCCCCTCGGCGTCGCGCGCGACGTTGCCGCGGTCCTCCACGATCGCGTAGCTGCCGTCGCTCCGGCGAAAGCGATAGGTGTCGGTCCACGACGTCACCGCCGAAGCCATCGCCCGGTCGAGGCCGACAACCACCCGCGCCCGATCGTCGGGATGGATGCGGGCGGTCCACGACTCCAGCCCCGACCCCGGCGCCTCGGGATCGTCACCGAACAGCGCGCGATAGTTGTCGTTGTGCCAGAGCGTGTTCGTCACGGAACTAAAATCCCAGATCACGTTGAACGTCGCCCGGTTCGCCAGCTCGAACCGCTCGAGACTCAGCCGCAGCGCCTCCTCGGCGCGCTTCCGCTCGGTGGTGTCGTCGAACACCACCGCGAAATAGCCGCGCTCCGCGCTGTACACCGACAGCGTCAACCACCGGTGGTTCGTCGTGAGTTCGAACTCCGTCTCCTCGGGCGCCCCGGTCGCGGCCACCCGCTCGTACATCGCGAACAGGTCCGCGCTCATGCCCCGCCGGCCGTTCATCACCTCGGTGATCCGCTTGCCCACCACGTCGTGCAGTCCGGTCATCTGCGTGAACGCCGCGTTCACGTCCAGGTACACGAAGTCCACCGCGTGCCCCGCGTCGTCGTACTCCATCCGGCAGTAGGCGAACCCGTCGAGCATGTGGTCGAACAGCGAGTGGTACCGTGTCTCGCTGGCCCGCACCGCCGCCTGCGACTCGCGCTCGGATTCGTACACCTCCCGGTAAACGGCCGCCTGCCGGCGGCGGTATCCGTACGCCGTGATCGCCGCCGCTAGCAGCACGAGCAACACGACCGCGAAACCGATCAGCTCTGCCCGGTACCGCGCCTCCGCCAGCAGTTCGTCGGCGTCCACCTTGGCCACCAGATACCACGGGGAGTCTGGCACCGGCTGCACGTCCGCCAGCACCCGGTTCCCCCGGTAGTCCGTCCCTTCCAGCAACCCGCGAGCGCCGAGCACCGCCCGCGCCGCGGGCAGCGTGGTCTGGGTCAGCGGGCGCCGCCACGCGCCCCCCGCAGTCGCATCGCTTTGCAGGTCGTTCAGCGACACGACGTCGCCCCCCTCACGCTCCACCAGCACCAGTTCTCCGCTGGAACTGGGCGCGGGCCACGTCCGGATCAGTGGGTACAGATACGCGCGCGCGTCGGCACGCAAAATCACCGTGCCCTGCGCGCGGCGAGCGGCGTCGTGGACCAGGGCGACGGCATCGATGTATACGGCACGCTCGCCCGACCGGTACAGATCCGACAGCACGGCGTTCTCGCTCGTCCGCGCCGCGGCGATCGCCGCCAGCGCCGCCGGACGGAGCGGATCCGTCGGCTCGCGCACCGAGACCAGCACCCGCCCATCGGCGTCGAGAACCATGGCGTTGGCGTACCCATAGGCGGCAACCACGGCCTCGAGGTGCTGCCGCACCTGTGACCGGACGTCCGGACTCACCGCGCCCCCCGACGGGACCGCCACCGCCGCCATGATCGCCGGGCTCCGCGCCAGCACTGAGACGTCGCCCAGACGCTCTCGCCGCCACTGCCAGATTTCGGCGACCTTCAGCCGCCCCACCGAGGCCACGACCCCGGACTGCGCCTCCCGTATCTCGTCCGCCTCGGCGAGATAGTACCAGTAGCCCGCGGCCATGAGCACGGCCGTGACCACCAGAAACGCCAGAACGCGCACGCGCCATCCTTCGCGCGGCTTCGATGTGACCACGACGCCCTCAGTAGGTGCGAGCGGTGAACGACCGTTGACAGCGGCGCCCTGGCCGCTCCAATGCGCGATTTCGCGCGCTGATCGATATTCGAATAGAGCACATCCTGGTGTCGCGCGACACGCCCCGCGGGTGTCCGGCAACTGCCCGCGTGCCGCTTGCGCCTATTCTGCGCCCGGCATAGCTTCTTTCCGTCGCCCGAACAAACACCGAACCGCGCCGCATTCCGCCGTCATCCCACTGGAGGCCCACCATGCCCACCGCGTCGCCCGCCACTGACGTCTTCCTCACGCCCGCCGCCCTCCTCACCCACTGGCAGGGACACCGCAAGCTCACGCGCCGCGTCATCGAGGCCTTTCCCGACGAACAGTTCCGCGCCTTCAGCATCGGCGGCATGCGGCCGTTCCTCGCCATGGCCTCGGAAATGGTGAACATGGCGGCCCCCATGGTGCAGGGCGTGCTCACCAACGAATGGAAGCGGTACGTGGAAGCCGAACTCACGTCCAGGGCCGAAGTGCTCCACCACTGGGATGAGACCACGACGCGCATGAACGACTTCTGGCCTCGCATCCCCGCAGCCCGCTTCCAGGAAACCATCAAGGCCTTCGGCCAGTACGAGGGACGCGCCTGCGACCTGGTCATGTACGTGATCGACAACGAGGTGCACCACCGCGCCCAGGGCTACGTGTACCTGCGCGCCCTCGGCATCGAGCCGCCGCCGTTCTACGAGCGGTAGCGCCCTAGCCGCGCCGCGCGTTCCGCACGAGTTCGGCCATCGCCGCCGCGGCGTCGCCGGGTTCGCGCCGCAGTCCCTCCACCACGCCATCCCGATCGCCATCGGGACGGTTCTGGCTCGCCTTCCACTTGCCGGTGAGCCGCACGATCGGGATCTCGATGCCGACGATCGCGCCGAGCAGGCCCTCGATGAAGTCGGCCGGCGCGTCGGCCACCGCCCACGCGTCGGCGCGGCCGGCCTCGTAGCGCGTGGTGAGCCGCTCCACGAACGCGCGCAGCCAGGTGCGGTCCTCGATCACGCGCAGCGGGCCGCGCGCATGCACCACCGCATAGTTCCACGTAGGCACCACCTTGCCCGTCTCCCGCTTGGTGGCGTACCACGACGGCGAGATGTAGCGCTCGGGCCCGTGAAACACGGCCAGCGCCTCCACGTCGCCCACCGAGTCGCGCCACTGCCCGTTGGCCCGCGCGAGGTGGCCGCGCAACGTCCCGAACTCGCCCGGCCCGGCGTCGATCTCGAACGGCGTGTGATTTGCCTCGAGCCCGTCGGGCGTGAGCGTCACCAGCGTGCCCAGCGGATGGGCACGAATGAGCGCGTGGAGCGTGTCCACACGCGTCTCGTCGAACTGCCGGGGCACGTACATTCCCAATTCTAGCGCCGCCCCGCCGGCCCGCGTAGGCGGCCCACCGGCGGCTTGACGTCCGCTCGAGCTAACACTAGTTTGGTCTAGGCATCGAGGAAACAAGGGACCATTTCAGTTCACCATTCCCGGCCGGACCATGCCATGCCCGACACCAAGTCGCGCGACCTCTTTCCCGGCGCCATCGAGATGATGGTGCTCCGCCTGCTCCGACAGGAGCCGATGCACGGCTACGCGCTCGTGCAACGCATCCAGCAGGCCTCCAACAACCTGCTGCAGGTGGAAGAGGGATCGCTCTACCCCGCGCTCCAGCGCCTCCTCAAGGACGGACTGGTCGCCGCCGAGTGGGGCGTGTCGTCCACCAACCGCCGCGTGCGCGTTTACCGCCTCACCACGGCCGGCGCCCGCCACCTCACGCAACAGGTGTCGAGCTTCACGCGCATGTTCGAAGGCATCAACCTCGTGCTCGCCGGGGGGAACGCATGACCTGGCTCACGCGAATCCTCGGCCGCCGCCGCCTCTACGACGATCTGTCCGAAGAGATGCAGGCCCACCTCGACGAGAAGACCGACGCCCTGATCGCGAGCGGCATGCCGCGCGCCCACGCGGAGGCCGCGGCGCGCCGCGCCTTCGGCAACGTCACGCGCCTGCGCGAAGAGGGACGGGATGCGTGGCAGTGGCCCACGCTCGAGTCGTTCCTCATGGATGCGCGCTACGCGCTGCGCCAGCTGCGCCGCGCCCCGGCGCTCACCGCCGTCATCGTGCTCACGCTCGCCGTGGGCATCGCCGCCACCACCACGGTGTTCAGCTGGACGCGCGCCATCCTGCTCGATCCGCTCCCTGGCGCCGGCAATCCCGGACGCGTGCTGGCGCTCGAGTCCACCACGGCCTCCGGCACCTCGGTGCCCACGTCGTGGCTCGACTATCGCGACTACCGCCGGTACCTCAAGTCGTTCGACGGGCTCGCCGCCGCGTACCCCACGTCGCTCGCGCTCGGCGACGCCGCGCACAGCGAGCGCCGCTGGGGCGAACTCGTGTCGGGCAACTTCTTCGACGTGCTCGAGGTGCATCCCGCGCTCGGCCGGTTCTTCCCGGCCGGCACCGACGACGCCGAGGGCGCGCAGCCCGTGGCCGTCATCAGCTACGACCTCTGGCAGGCGCGCTGGCACGGCGCGGCCTCCGCCATCGGCAGCGTCGTGCAGATCAACCGGTATCCGTTCACCGTCATCGGCGTGGCGCCGCCGGCGTTCCATGGGTCCATGGCCGGCGAGGACTTCCAGCTCTGGATTCCGGCCACTTCGCTCGGCCAGATCGTGCCCACGGGCGGGTGGATGCTGCGCGATCGCGGCACGCGCATGTTCCGCGTGCTCGCCCGCGTCGCGCCCGGCGTCGACATCGCCGCCGCGCGCAAGGAAGTGCAGTGGTTCGGCTCGTTCATGGCGCGGGCCAACGGCGCCGAGAGCGAGGGCATGGGCGGCACGCTCCTGCCGCTCTGGCAATCGCACTTTGGCGTGCAGAGCACGCTGCGGGCGCCGCTCGTCGTGCTGCTCGGCGCCTGCGGGCTGGTGCTGCTCATCGTTTGCGCCAACATGGCCAACCTGCTGCTGGCCCGGGCCACGGGGCGCCGCCGCGAATTCGGACTGCGGCTGGCGCTCGGCGCGCCGCGCCGGCGCCTCGTGCGCCAACTGCTCACCGAGGCGTCGCTGCTCGCCATGGCCGGTTCGGCGCTGGGCTTGCTCGCCACGGCGTGGCTGGCGCGGTCGCTTCGCTGGCTGGTGCCGTCGTTCGCCGTGCCCTCGCTGCTCGACCCGCATGTGGACGCCGGGGTACTGGCGTTCACCGCGGCGCTCGCCGGCGCCGTCACGCTCGTCGCCGGCATCGCGCCCGCGCTGCACGGCTCGCGGGAGAGCCTCGGCTCGGCGCTCAACGACGGCGGACGCGCGGCGGTGGGCGGCGTCCACGCCACGCGTCTGCGCGGCGTGCTCGTGGGCGCCGAGATGGCGCTGGCCGTGATCTCGCTGGTGGGCGCCGGGCTGTTCTATACGAGTTTTCGGGCCACGCGCGCCGTGTCGCCCGGCTTCGATGCCGGGCATGTGACGATCGGGTCGGTGAGCCTCACGCTCGCCGGCTACGATTCGGCCAACGCTGACAACTTCCTGCGCGCCGTGGCGGACCGGATCCGGCGCCAGCCGGGCGTGTCGGCCGTGAGCTACACCGATTACGTGCCCCTAAGCGTGGGCGAGGGATCGTGGGAGGAGCTGCGGGTGGAGGGCTACGCCCCGCAGACCAACGAGAACATGAAGGTCCACCGCGCGGCCATCGGGCCCGACTATTTCAAGACGCTGCGCATCCCGCTGCTCGCCGGCCGTGACTTCCGGCTGGACGATGACTCGGCGCACGCGCCGGTAATGATCGTCAACGACGCGTTCGTGCAGCATTTCCTGCGCGGTCGCGCCCCCCTGGGGATCAAGGTGCACGGCTGGGGCAAGTGGTTCACCATCGTGGGCGTGGCCCGCGACGTGAAGAACTACCGGCTCACCGATCCGCCCACGCCCTATTTCTACGTCCCGGTGCGCCAGGTATACCGGCCCGAGTACGGCTACACGTTCGTGGCCCGTTCGGCGGCACCCGCGCAACAGGCGGCCAGTGTCATCGCGCAGGCGGTGAAGGCCGCCGACCCCACCGTGCCCGTGTTCAACGCCATGTCGCTGGCCGACTACATTGCCGGTCCCCTGCGCGGCCAGCAGGCGGCGGCCCAGATGCTCGGCGTTCTCGCCGGCGTGGCGCTGTTTCTCGCGGCCATCGGCCTGTATGGCGTGATCGCGTACTCGGTGGCCCAGCGCACCAAGGAGATCGGCGTCCGGATCGCGCTCGGCGCGCAGCGCTCCGACGTGCTCCGTGGGGTGGCGTCGCAGGCCGCGGGACTGCTCGTGGGAGGGCTCGCCGTTGGGCTCGGTGGCGCGGCGGCCCTCGGGCGCATCGTATCGGCCATGCTGTTCGCCGTGAGCCCCGGCGACGTCACGGTGTTCGCCGGCGCCGCGACCGCGATCGTGGTCATCGCGCTCACCGCCACCGGCATCCCGGCGTGGCGGGCGGCGAGGGTCGATCCCGTGATCGCCCTGCGCGCGGACTAGCTGGGAGGCCGGCTCGGCCGTGTGCCGGCTCCGGGCCGACGTGGCGCGTCACCGGACCTACCGGTTCAGCCAGTACGACATCTTCACCAGGAACGTGTTCGCCGGGTGCAGCCGCATCAGTTCGCGCACGTCGCCCTGGAAATCCTGCGTCCCTTGCGCCGGCAGGTAGCCTTGCCGCCCCTCGTTCCACACCACGAACAGCGTCGAGCCGGGCCGGTACTCCCACCGGAACACCACGTTCGATTGGAACTGCTTGAAATTGAAGCCACCGGGGTCGGCGGTCACCGCCGGGTCGTCGTACGGCGCGTACCGGGCATCGTACGCGGCGGCGCGCGGCGTGGCCGACAGCTGCCGCACGTCGCTGTACTGCCCTTTGGACACGAACGGTTCCGTGTACGCCTGCAGTGACACGCTCGGCGAAAAGGTGTAGTTCAGGCGCAGGGTGAGCGACGTCGTGGTCTGGTCCAGATGCGCGAAGGTGTAGTGCTGCGCGCCCTGTGGGTCGGTGAAATTGCCGTACCACTGGTTGTCGGCGATGTTGTGCGACCACCCAAAGCCGAGCGCCGAACTGAACCGGCGGAACATCTTGAAGTCCAGTTCCGGATTCAGGCCCCACGACGAGTTCCGGCCGGCGTCGCCGCGAAAGTAGTTCGCCCGCAGGTTGGGCACGATCGCGCGGCGGTCGTTGCCGCTCACGGAGATCCACGGCGAGAAGTAGGGATCTTGCCGCACCGCGGGTCCGCCCCGCGCGCTGCGATCGTCGTACGTGGTGCCGAGTTGGCCGAGCGTGGCGCCCATGTTCCACGACCAGTGGTTCCGGAGCGTGATGTGCAGGTTGGTGTTGTACGCCGCCTCCAGCGCCAGCCCGTTGGTGCTCCAGTACTGCCACCAGTTGTTGTTCCACTGCAACTGGTCGTACAACGCGCGCTGCGTGCGGTCGAAGAAGCCCACCCACGTACTCCACGACTGCTGGTCGGCGCGGCGCAGATAGCCGAGATCATTGACCTCGAACCCCGCCGACCGGCGCTGGTACGCCGACTGGAACATCAGGTGCTCGCCGCCCACCTTGCCGAACATGAATTCCTCGGCGTCGCCGGTGAGCGCCGTACGATTGGAATCGAGCGCGAGCGCGCCGTCGGGCCGCTGGAAGTAGTGCACGGCGTTGGTCTGCAGGCCCAGGATCGCGGCCCGGCTGCCCTGCACGTTGCTCCGGTCGAGCGAGCCCGACACCTCGTACATGTTCCGGAACAGGCGGCGGCGAAAGTCCACGGCGCCCACGTACGCCGCCGACGGCAGATAGGGCGAGGACCACGCGTCCATGTGGCGGTTCACCGCCGTGAGCATGGCGCCCACGCTGCTCGTGCCGTCCCTGGAATCCTGCTTCAGCCGCGCCACGGTGAAGTTGGTGCCCGGCTCGTACGTCTGACCGCCGGGCCCGGAAGCGCGCTGCGTGACTGCGTCGAGCACGCCGAACGTCATTCCGCCCCGGAACCGGCCGAGCAGTTTGGCCGCGCCCAGGATGGTCGTGGGCTGCAGCGGCACCGTGTCGCCGTACGTGCCCGCCAGCTCGGGCGTGCGCCCGATGCGTCGGCTGTAGTACAGCCCCTCGTTGTCGCAGTTCACGGCGCTGCAGTTCACGTCGAACTGGAACTGCCCCCGCCCGGCCACGAAGAAGGGCCGGCGCTCGTCGAAGAACGATTCGTATGCGGTGAGGTTGAGCACGGCCGGGTCCGACTCCACCTGGCCGAAATCCGGATTGACGGTGGCGTCGAGGGTGAGGTTCGAAGCCACGCGGTACTTGAGGTCACCGCCCGCGGTGACGTTGGACCGCGTCGTGAACCGGTTGTTCGCGATCGCCGATGCGTCCTTGGTGACCACGTAGGGCAGCGCTTCCATCCGGCGCGGAGTCTCGAGGTCGTCCAGTCCCGAGAGGCTGCCGAGTTGCTCCACCATGCCGGCCTTGGACTGGCTGAGCATCGGCCAGCTCACGCGCTCGGCGTATCTATAGATGTCGCGGTCGATCGTGAATCCAAAGGTGTGGTCGCGGCTCGTGCTGTAGTGCATCTGCGACATCGGGATGCGGAACTCGGCCGTCCATCCCAGCGAGTCGATACGCGTGGCCACGTCCCATACCGCGTCCCAGGCGCCGTCCTCGTTGCCGCCGTTGTACACCGCCTGGTCGATCTTCACACCGGCGGCATTGACACCGAATTCGTACCCGTTGCGCTTGTCGTGGTACGAGTCGATGAACACCCAGATCATGTCCGAGGGCGTGAAGCTGTCGCGCCGCTCGAGGATGCGGATGATGCTGTCGGGGTGCGCGTCGTACGCGCGCACGAACACGTACAGGTTGGCGGCGTCGTAGGCCACACGGGCCTCGGTGCGGAACCGGGGTGCCTTGCCTTCCGTGGGTCGCCACTCCCTGAACTCGGTGATCGGCGGGGCGGTGCGCCACACCGCGTCGTCGTCCCGGCCGTCGATCACGGGGGGAATGGCGGCACGGACGGCGACCGCACCACTGGCCGTGGGGAGCGGGACACTATACGTGACGGGGGCCGCCGTTGCGTGGGCCGCCGGGCCGCTCTGTGCCATCTGAATGCCCTGCATGCTCAGGGCCATGCCGAGGAGTGCCGCTACCGCTATCATCGCGTCGTGTCGCTCCGTTCAAGGCCGGGGTCCAACCACTCACTGCCGTTGGACGCCTTACGGGCGCGGATGGTTGGAAAGTTTCGACGCATGACGGCGCTCCGCGCCGGCGAGCGCGGCGGCGTCAAGGGCGGTACCTTCAGTGAACGGAGACCGCGCGGCGGCGGATCTCCATCGTCGTCCGGCCATTTCGGCGGCCACCCCCCCGCGATCGCAAGGAGAACGCATCATGTGCTTCTCGGCAGCGGGGAGTTTTGCCGTGGCAGGCGTGCTGACGGCCATCGGCGGCGCATCGGTGGCGCGGAACGTGTCGGTGCCCAGTCGGATGTTCGCGGCCGTGCCATTGATCTTCGCGGCCCAGCAGGCGGCCGAAGGCGTCGTGTGGATGACGATGACCGGCCCGCCCGACGACCCGTGGCATCGCGTCGCGGTGGCGACCTTCCTCGGCGTCGCGCTCGTGCTCTGGCCCACGTGGCTTCCGCTGTCGCTCCAGCGCATGGAGCGCGATGCGGAGCGGCGGCGCTGGCTCACCATGTTGGCATGGTTCGGTGGTGGCGTGTCGGCGGTGGGACTCTGGCTGCTGGCGCGCTGGCAGCCGACGGCCTCCATCACCGGGCACAGCATCACGTATTCCTACGCCTGGAACTCCAACGCGCCGCGCGACCTCGTGCTCCTTCAAGCCTACCTCGTCCCCACCATCACGCCGCTCTTCGTGTCCACGGCGCGGCTGTCCCGCGTGATCGGCGGCGCGCTGGTGTGCTCGTTGATCGTGGCGATTGCGGTCCAGCGCGATGCGCTGACGTCGGTGTGGTGCTTCTTCGCGGCGGTGCTCAGCGTGCTCGTGCTGATCGCGGGCGAACCGCGCTCGACAGCGGCCCACGCGGACGGGTAGCGGTACCGCACGGACGGGGCGCCGAAGACCTCCGCCGTCCCGCCCGCGACGAAGCCGCCGGCCCAGGGGCCGGCGGGCGGGTCACGCCACGCCGCGGGTGCGCGCGAACTGCGACACCTGATGCACGAACGCCTCCAGCCGCGTGCGGATATTCGTGATCCGCTGGCCGTCGAATACCACGTCCAACCAGGGCAGTTGTCCGAAGTCGCGCCGCAGCCCCGCCGAGAGCCCGCTCACCACGATCCCCGGCATGCACGAGAACGGCATCACATTCACGATTCCAGATACCCCCTCGGCCGCGTAGTGCACGACCTTGGCCACCGACAGCAATGCCTCCGTTCCAAGCAGCGGATCGAAATAGGGCCGCGCCATCGCGAACAACTCGCGCATGGGTGGATCGGCCGGCCGGCGCAAGAGATGCGCCACCCGGTCCGCCATCCGCCTCTCGAACCGGCGCTGGTACAGGCTCAGCGCCTTCGTCCCCACGAGCGCCCCCCATGACCCGAACAGCACGTCCCGATCCATCTTCGTCTCGTCGGCGAAGTGGAACCACTCGGCCAGCGTCCCCGTGACCACCTCGGCGCCTGCCGCTTCGAGCTGCAGAATCAGGTCCTGATTGCTGTGCGGATTCAGCATCACGTAGATCTCGCCCAGCATCGCCACCACCGGCCGCGGCGACGCGCGATCCACCGGCAGCGCCGCGAACTCGGCGGCCACCCCATCCATGGCCGACACCAACCGCCGCCCACCCCCCGCCGCGGTCGCGTCTTCCAGTACGCGCAGCCCACGCCGGTACGCCGCCTCGGTCACCCCCGGTTCCCGTTCGTACGGCCGGAACTCGTACCGCAGCTTGAGCAGCAGGTCCACCGCCACCACCCCCTGCCACGCCAGCAACCGTAGCGCCTGCGGATGTTCCCCGAATCCACTATACGAGTTCGTGGAACTCGGCGCCAGGATCTCCACGTCGCCGAATCCCTCGTCGTCCAGGATCATCCGGTGCAGGACCCGGTACTGCCCGAAGCGGCACGGCCCGGGACTGCCCGGCATGAGGAACGCCGCATGCGCGCGATCGATCACGCCGTGGCGGCACGCCCGGATCACGTCGCCCGTGGCCAGGAAGCACGGCAGGCATTCCCGGCCGCGGCACAGCGCCAACCCGATCTGCAGCGTCTCATCGTCCGGTGGGGGCAGCACGGCAGCCGGAATGCCGTGGTGGCGCAGCGCTCCGACCACCGCCACCGCGTGGTCGGACATATTCGGGATGTACACGGTGCGCCCCTCGGCGGGCGCCGTCATGCCATCCTCCGCAGCCCGAGGCTGTCGAAGAACGCCTCGCACCGCGTGATCAGGCCCGCATCGGCCGTATGGTCGTCGAGCTCCAACTCCAGGAACGGCTTGTCGCCCAGCGCTTGGCGGAAGAACGTGATGAGGAACGCGTCGGGCCCGCAGTTGAAGCTGGTGAGATAGATGGCCTGCAACCGGGGATCGTCGCGCACCACCGCGGCCGCCCGCAGAATCTGCTGTCCCGACCGCCAGTACATCTCGTCGTGCAGGTCCGGCAGCGGCGCACCGTCCAGCGGCAGAAAGTCCATCGGAATCGGCAGCACGCCGAGCCGCCGCAGGCGATAGGGCAGATCCAGATTCGCGCCGGGATCGTTGGCAGTGTACGGCCGGCCCACCACCACCACCCAGGGTACGTCGCCTCCGGCCCCCTCCAGCACCGAGCGCCCGCGCGCCGCCACCGCGGCGGCGAACGCCCGCTGCGCCGCCCACCCCGCCAGCGCCGCCCGGTCGGCCAGCCGCCGCGACGCGCCGGTCAACTCACCGGCCAAGGCGCGCAACTCGATGCGTGCGGCACGCTCGTTGGCCAGGT
>Ga0307375_10004519_pt1 | contig 13247 bp, 5 predicted proteins | sample TR1MG_FD_202531 | JGI IMG/M metagenome (GOLD analysis project Ga0307375, IMG submission 202531) | Soil microbial communities from Risofladan, Vaasa, Finland - TR-1 | ecosystem: Environmental > Terrestrial > Soil > Coastal area > Acid sulfate soil | place: Finland: Risofladan, Vaasa | collected...
GCTTCAACGACGGTAGCTCTGGACTCGACAGCCATGAGGCCGAGGAGGGTGGAGATACACAGGAGGTCATACACGCATCCACCAAAATCAAGGGCGTTGCGACTCTGGCGTTTGGAACGAGGTCGAACGGAGGAGGAGATGGAGCTTCTGCTGGAGGATCGTCGTCTTGGTGCATCGATTCCTTTGCTGCAAAATCGGTTCTGTTGAGGATGAGGCGCCTCGCAAAGCATGCTATTCAACAATTGGAAACGAATGCGGAGGCTAAGGATGCTATGGATGCTAAGGAGGAGGAGGAGGAGAGGATGAAGTCCATCGATTCGACCCTCAAGTTCATCTTCGAACCGTCCCTGCTCGACTTCGACCTCGTCATTGAATTGAAGAAGAGCGCACTGACGAGACACCTGAGCGCCAACTACGATGCTAAGGCGATGCAGAAGGCGATGAAGAAGAGCAAGAGCAGCAAGTCGTCTTCGGCAAAGTTCATCGCACAAACCGCCTATCTGGAGCCTCCATCGGAATACGTTCACCAGGTGGAGTCCATTTCCACCACTTCCACGCCTCCATTGCTTGTCAACTTCGATCCAGTCCACAACTTCATTCACACCATCTCAGAGAGACTCGCAACCAAGTCACTCATCTTCCACGACGCAGTAGGTGGTCCGCTCATTGGAATCGTTCTCAAACCATCTGCATTTTCACCCTCAAGCAACCTTTCCAACACAAACATCATGCATGCCATTCCTCTTGCAGAAGTACGCTTTTGACTTCCCAACTCCCTTATGTCTTTTTCTCTGTCTCCTGCCGCAACTCCCTCAGCTTTCCCCACACTTCCTGAAGACACCATGTCCTAACCAACGTTTTCTACACAGAACAATGGAAAGAGAGCTGGTTCGATTCCAAACATCGTGCAAATCATGGAAGAGATCTGGAACATTGGAGACGGCATCGTGAGCCAAATCCATCTCGTGGCCGGACAACATAGATTGAAGCAGTAATCTTCTCTCTGAAGCTTTCATACCACCTGACTAATGTACATCTTTGGAGCTCACCTCAACCCCCGGTTCAAGTCAAAAGCAGAGAGAATGGGAGAATGGGAGAGAATGTCGTGTGTTTGTGTGTGCCAGTTGCCCATTCAAAGACTAACAGGCCCGTGAGTGGGCCGAGAGAGTTCCCTCAGTAGGCGCCTCGTAACAGTCGAGTACACATCCACCACCCTAAACCATCATGAGCGTATGTAATCCTAATGCTTTTTGCCGTGAAATCTGCTGCAAGAGCTTGTGTTGTTGTGCTAGAGTCTCGCCTTTGTTTGGCCCGGCGGTTTCTGCCTCCTCGCTCGATTCTGTGCCTCCACGTGAGTCCACAGCTTGGTGAAACCGAGCTTTGGATTCTCCTTGGTGTGTTTACTTGAAGCGTCACCAAAAACTAGTGTCTGACCGGTGTGTTGTGTTGCAAATCGATGTGCGAAACGGGCGGCGTTTGGTTGTCCTCTCTCGCTGTGTGTGTGTGTCCGTCGTTACTCGAACCCCGTCCCTGTCTTCCACACTGCGCAGGAGCAAGTCGATCCCGCACGTCAGGCCGTTGTTGACCAAGTCCAGAATGCCTTCATGGAGTTCGATGCCGAAAAGAAGGGCACCATCCCCGTACGTTGCCAGCCGCGCAGAGGAGGACAGCTCCTCCAAAAACACTGCGTCGAATGTGCCTCCTGATTTGGTGGCATCGTTTCTCTCCTCTCTCTCTCATCTGCCTGCCGTTTCTCTCCACTCTCTCGGTCCCCCGCTCACCCTCAATCCTCCTCCCTTTCCCTTTCCTCTCCTGCACACCCCCATATCGCCGTCGTCTTTCAACTCATTTCTGCTCCTCCTATTGCTAGACCGACAAATTCCCCGCTGTTTTGGCCAAGCTTGGTTTCACTGGTTTCACGCCCAAGATCTTGGCGAACTCTACGGCCATCCTTGACGTTTCCGGCGAGGGAGTGGTTCCCTTTGGTACCTTCATGTGGTTCTACGATATGCTGATGCACGCTGTTACGCTTTTCAACGCCAAGGCGGCGAATGGTCATGCTGCCACTACTGAGCTTGGACACATGCTCGTCGGTCTCGGCTACTCCTCCCTGGCTGCTGGCACCCTCAAGGCCCTCGAGACGCTCACCGATTCTACTCACTCTGGCCACTTCGAGTACAACAACCTCGTTACGACCCTCTTGTTCATGCGCTTCGCTCTCAACTTGTTCGCCTCCGCCGACGTCGAGGGCAAGGGCAACCTCTCCTTCTCCCAGATGGAAGCCCTCCTCCCCAACCTCAACATCCACGGCGCCACCACTCAGCAAGCCAAGGTCATCTTCGACACCCACGACTTGGACAAGTCCGGAACCATGGAACCCTTCGAGTTCATCGATCTCGCCCTCGCCCTCAAGTTCCCTCAGCTTGCCCATCACTAAGTAGCCTCTCAATGGATCAAGACCAACCTCCCCCACCTGCTTGGCCTGTACTTATGGATGAAGGGAACTTCACTCCTCTCCTGCAAATGTAAAACCTGTTGTGGGCCTGTCTTCCCTCACCTTAAGCTTAAACACTGGCTCCAAGTTGTCTTGGGAAGAAGAGTACTGTGCATATCATCTGTTCACATCTTTGTAGACCATTTCAGGGACAATCACACCACAAAGAAGGCAGCAAATCGACGTCGAAGAAACTTCCACAGATCTGCTCCAATTTCTCTAGGTCTGAAGTCGTTGCAGACGAGTGAGAAGAAAGCGCCTGGTGTGTTTCGGATAAGCCGTCGCGCGCGGAGTTGATCGAGTGTCTCTGGAAGTTGAAGTTGTCTCTATGATTCGGATTCACTAAAATCTACATTTGAAACACTATGTGGGCTCACCCTGCTTGGTAGGGAGAAGGAAGGGCTGCGTCTGTGTCAGTCTGCCAAATCTGTTCCTCTTGTCATCAACCATCCGAGATACATGAGGGCCAGGAAGAATAGAGTTACCCCATATGTGATGAGCGAGTTTCTTGGGAGAAGAGGCCTGTGAGTGGCTTTGATGTGCTGGAGGAGGTCATCGACTTGTTGCTCGAGTTGCTGGATCGTCCCAGAGTTGTCGATTTCGTACGTCGATAGCTTCCTCTTTTGTGCGATTGGCATTTGCGCTTCAATTCTAGCCTTTGCGTCTTCTTTGGTGAGTAAGGGACGCGACACGTCTCCAGAAGCGATGCGTTTTGTATCTCTCTCAATCAAACGCTTCACCTGGTCTTCTTCTCTATCGATGAACACTGTAATCGTAACGGAGCATATCATACTCAAACTAGATTCGAATAACAGGGGGGCATCGACAACAACAACCTTCACACCAGCCCAATAGGCTTGCCAAACGCGCTTCAACGTCGCTAGAATGATCGGCCACTTCATCAGTTGATTCAACTTTGAACGCGCCTTAGCGTCCGCAAATATGATAGAACCAAGCTTTCCTCTATCAATTGGTGGGACAGTAGTCGGTGAAGCGCCTGTGGGACGGTCAGCAGCAGCATCTGGGAATGCATTCAATATAGTGCGTCTCGTTGACTCCACATCGACCACTTCTCGAGCAATCAGATCTAAATCGATGATAGGGACATTCTTCTGCTGACATAGGATGATGTGCGGGTGAATGTGATCAATAAAGGGCAGAGAGAGGGCTTAGTTCGGGTTCGCAGCGAGGAGGAGAGATGCGATCGAAATTGGTGGATTCAACAGCAACGAACACGTACGGTTCTGAGGTAATTCGAGACAGTGCTTTTGCCGCAAGAGATGCCGCCGGTCAGGCCAATGATGATCATTTGCTCAAGATGCAGGGGGGAGAATGAACCACGACGAGGTTCGGAGAAGGCACAGCACAAGCATGTCCCCCTAGCTATAGGAGGATCGCCTTTCGATCCATTGTCTGGCGTAGCATTGGTCTAATACATTATGTACAGGGTGATTCCCGTATGTGTGCGTGCGTATCGGTGTGGGTGCGTTTTCAAAGTCTGTCGACACATCTCGATCAACACTGCTTCATGAAGTGTTAGTTGGATGTTTTGGTGCTTGAAAAGGGTCTCATGTGAGTCGGGGAGTCTCGCAATGAGAGTGAGTCCTTGTTGGTGTTGATGGAGAGGTAGAACTTGGAGAGGAATTTGATGCCCTCGACGAACTCGGGGTTCGTCTTGGCCGCCTTCATGAGCTTATGGCACGTTGGAGAAGTGGCAATGGTGTGATATAGGCATACGAGTTGTACGAGAGCCAAGTGAGCGCCTGGAGCGCCGAGCGAGGGCAGAGGCGGTCTGGAGGAGGCGGACGAGGATGAAGACGCAGAGGCGGCTGAAGAGGCGATTGTTGTTGTTGAGGATGAGGATGAGGATGATGATGATGAATTAGATGTGGAGGTTGATGAAGTGGATGCAGAGGAGGAGGAGGAGGAGGCATGGGATGAAGAAGCAGATCCAGCGCCGCTGGAGGATGATCCAGCACTGGCGGCGGTGGCGGACGATGAAGAGGTGGAAGAAGGCGCGCTGTTGTAGTAGTAGTAGGAGGAGGTGACAGTGGAGGAAGAGGACGTTCTGGGCGGCAAGGTGAACGCGTACGGACAGCTTCCTTGGTTGTTTCCGCCGGTGGGGCTGCTGAAACTGTTACCACTGCTCGAGCCATGGAAGCCTCCATTGGGAGCTATTGTGTTGGAGGTGACCAAAGAAGAAGAAGATGACAAAGTCGACGCTGATGATGAAGTCGAGAGATTGGTCATCATCAATGGAGACAAGGTGCCACCGCCGTGAGACGAGCCGCGGACCCTCGCAGAGGAAGGAGGGATGGAAGCACTTCCTGGAGGAGCCGTGGCCGATGAGCTTGAGTGAGCACCTCCCGATCCCGATGCCGATCCTGATGCTGATCCTGATGCTGCTGTCTTCGCGTCAAAGATGGACTTCTTGGAGGACATTGTAGAGGAGGGCGTGGACGGACTATTCGCTCCCACCGAAGGACTCGAAGCTGAGAGTGGAGACTTGTGACTTGTTGAGGGCATGGACGAACTCGTAGGTGCATGAGATCCGAACGAGGAAGCATGCGATGGTGACGATGACGAAGGTACAGGACCACCATGGGAGGAGGAGGTGGTGGAGGAAGAACTCTGCTTCTTGCCAAAGATGCCAGATAGGAACGACGACGCGCTCTTCGTTGGTGTGCCGAGTCCACTCTTCTTCTCTGAACTCGAACTGACTGAAGAAGACGCATTGGTACCAGAACCACTACCGCTTGCGGCTGCATTCGCCGTGGGGCTTTGATCGCCATCCTGAGCTGATGTATCCTTTCCATATCTCGGGATATTTGGGAATGAAGAAGAAAAAGACACTCCAAAGGTATTTCCGCTCAAAGATGATGAAGATGATGAGGCTGAAATGATGGACTTCACAAACTCGTCTTCCATGATGCGCTTATACACGAGGTGCACTTTGATGAATAGATGGTGGGCGATGAAATAAGAGAGGAGGGCTTTGAAGGCCTTTGGTGCTTGGGTGGAAGTGGCCGCGAGGTTGGCCTGCGCGGCGATCGCGTTCGAACCTGCCGATGATGCTGCATTCTGAGTCGCCTGTGATGGAGAAGCTTGAGGCATAGATGTGTGCATGCCGCTGAATACTTGGGATGGCACAGGAAGCGGCGTGACTGGGCCGGAGAAGAGTTGGTTCAGGGCGTAGAGGCAGTTCGCGACGTGCGTCAGTTGCTGAGAGGCGTTGAGTCCATCGAGTAGGTGCGTAAAAAGCGTCGCAGAAGAAGATTGGGACTGACCGACCGAGAGACCGGCGTGCAATCGCAGGAGGATCGGGAGAGACGCTTCCAGTGCCGGCACCGCCCAACTCATTCCCATATGCGCCGCATTGGGCGAGAGCCCACCTGGTGAATGCAAAGAAGGGGATGCAGTAGTAGAAGAATAGAGAGCCGAAGTGGGAGCGGCACAAAGCAACCAGGACGAGGGCGTTGTAAAGTTTGTGACGCTCGCAGAGGAGGAGGAAGTGAAGGAAACTCCTCCGAATATGTTGGGCGATGACAGCGAGGAGGGAAGACCAGAACCAGAGTGTAAGCCAGAGGAAGACATGTGAGAGGAAGAGGACAGCGAATGCGTTTGCGTGGTCAACACACTCAATTGTCGCGCTCCGCTTTGTCTCTCTTGGAGAATTAGTTCTTCAACAGTTTTAGAACCTACAGAGGGCGCAAAAGAAGAGGAAGAGGAGCCAGAGCCAGATCCAGAGCCAGAAGTTGCACCCTTCTTCGAGTCCTTACGATCCTTCACTAGGGCGGAGAAGCCACTAGGCACTTGGACAGACATTGGTTTGAGGAGGACATCCATGATAGCAGAGCGAGAGAAGACAAAGTGGCGGAGACACTCGGCAGAGGCCATCGCGCATGAGACGTCACCTCCATAGCGAATCACAGAAATGAGTCCTTCCAACATCGTCAACCAAACCACGTTGCTGCAGTCCACTGAAAGGTTGAGGCTCAGGGAACCAAGTGAGGGAGGAACAGAGGAAGAACTGCCGGAGGACGCGAAAGTGGACAAGGTCGGGCTCGGCAAGGCTATCTGTGAAGTTGATGCATAAGTTAGAGTAGTGTTTGAACCTGACGACAATGGGGAGGAATGAGTAGGGAGAGAGCCGGAGGAGGCCAAAGATGGAGTCGTCAAATTTGGGACACTTCGTTGCGCTAGAGAGGCGCGTCTGCTGGCCAAGATTGAATCCGAATTCATATCGATAGATCCAGAGGCTGATTTGGGTGACAATGTCGACGAGGAGCTAATCGGAGCCATAGTGGGAGAAAGTGTGCGCGACGGTTTTCCTCTGAACGCCTGTTGCTGTGACACAGAACCTTCTTCGGTTTGTGATGCACTTCCCATGAGAACACCAGGGCCAATTGGGGGACTGGATGACGAGGTTTGTAAGGGAGTGAGAGCATTCTCCAAAAAGTTGGGAGTCCTAGCAGCTCCAGAGGATGATGATGAGTGAGAGATGCCATAAAATTCTCTCTCAGAGTCGGGTTTGAGTGATACACTGTCATGGGTGGAATAACCGATAGAAGAACCTGAAGAAGTTAGGCCAACAGTTGCGCCTCCAATGCTCCCGCTCAATACATTTCCTGAGCTCAAGCCGTTGGTACCAACGCTATCAGCACCTTGAAGGGGCTTGCTACGATCGAGGGAGGTACCAGAGGGCTGAACGCGCGATGAGCCGCCGGAAGCGTCGTTTCCCATCCTCTGCCCGCCAATCAGCGTCGAAACACCTGAAGCCGAACCATCGTTCATAGTTGAGCGGGGAGAAGATAATTCCATAGCCTCTGCCAAAGATGAAGCGGTCATGGGAGCAAAGGAACCAGCCATTCCCTTTCGCCTTCTTCCTGCCGCTGGTCCGCCAATAACAGGATTGTTCGCTGAAGAGGCATTGTTCGAAGCACCATCATTGATGGATAGCGCTGAAAGGGGAGCACCGCGTGTTGCAGAAGAAGTAGATGAAGAGGGGGATTTGATAGGAGAGGCGGGTGATGAGGACGATCCATAGAATGGTGAGGTTGAGAAGAGGGGAAGGTTCACCGTAGTACTGAGCCAATTCATGATCGAGGGTGTGGTGACTAGTAGTTGAAGGAGACGGATGCAAGTGGTGCGAAGTTTGAAGAAGTTGGCTCTGTCGCCTCCCATGGTGGGGTTCGCGCTCTCTTTGGAATTGGGAATGGAGTGTATCGAAGCGAGCATGGCAGGAGAGATGGGGGTCGTGATGAAGACGAGGAGGCGCAGGAGGTGGTCCATTGAGAGGGGAAGTCCGGAAGACGAAACGTAAGAGGACATTGATCCAGACGCACCTGTTTGTGGCGTGATAAGGGATTGTCTTCTAAGTGAGGCGACGACCAATATCAGTGTAGAGGCGAGGATATTGGCATGTGGGCCAGGTTCCGCTTTCAAAAGTCGGCCGAGCGTTCGGTGGAAGAGCTTGGAGTCTCGAAGTGCAGTGAGCGCAGAGTCGTTGAGCATGGTCTGTTCCAGAGCAGAGAAGGGATGCATGAGGACGGGGTCGAATGTAAGAGGTGAAGAGGAGGTAGGAGAGGGGCTAGAGCCGCCGGAACTTCCTGACGAGCTGCTACCGCCGCTGTTGATTCCATCCGATACTTTTGGTGCTAATAGGAGCGGAGACGCGGGGGCGAGAAGATGAGAGAGACCAGAGGTAGTAGACGGGGAGTGGATGAGCAGAGGAGGCGGAGAGACACCAGGAACACCTTGGGCGCCGTCCCATGTCCATCGCACTTGATTCGGGTTCGAACTGGCGCCAAGTGTGTACGTAGGTCCATCTATGCGATCCATACCAAAGGCGAGGTGTTCTAGGATGGCCTGTGCGTTGTCGAGGGGGAAATGAGGGTGAATCCACTGAGGAGAACCGCTCAGCTGCGTCTTGCCTGCGATGAACTGTTGAGGGGGTGTTGTGGCTTCAAAGAGGGAAAGCGCAGGTCCACAGACCTTCCAAAAGATGGCATGCCAGACTTCGCAGCTGACGGAGGCCGCAGGCTGAGGCAACTTTTGACCCTTCGCCAGGAGCGCTAGTGCAGACGAAGAGTGCGATGCTGCCGAGGACGAGGAAGACGACGTTCCAATCATAGATCTGGACGAATTTGAAGAGGAGGCATTTGAAGGGAAGGCAGTAGTACGCATGGGAGACGAAGAGGAGGAAGCTGAGGAGAAGGGAGCAGGAGACGACTGGTAAAGATGATGATGTTGTTGATGAGATCCTCCATTTGTGTATCCTGGGATGGTGGTTCTGGATGGTGTGCCGAACGTGAGTCCGTCGAGAATGGCGAGACCTCCGAGTCTCGTCATCCACACGTGCACCCACGGCTGTGGTTGCAATGCAAACGGCGATCCTTTTCCTGAAGAAGGTACGTTTGCTTGGTAGACGTCGTTGTGCATGCAGTACTCAACGAGAGCAGAGGCGTGATGGCGCACATGAGAGAGTTTCGATTTGAGCGCGTGATTCAGCAGTTCGACGAACTTTGCTGCCGGACGCTGAAGAATCATGCGAATCTGAGAAGCGTAAGAGGCAACGGCGATGCGCTGAGCATGAGAAGGGGAGGGAGACCCGGAGCCAAGAGTAGGAGTGCGAACACCACCGCCGGGTACGGAGGAGGAGGAGGCGTGCAAATTGCCACCGCTGGTGTTCGCCATATCGACTAATGTGGAACCAGAAGCTGCTCCGACGTGTGCCTGGGAATCGTCCAAGCCTACCGAGCTGGACACGATGGTGATTTGGGGAGGAGGAGAAGTAACAGATGCAGTGCCGCTCGCATTGGTCCTGGAGCTCTTTGAACGACTTGATTCCAAAGAAGACGATGAGAACTGACGATCATATTTGAGTTCGTCCTTAGATGGAGATGTAGTGTGATGGTGATGGTGATGACGATGATGATGATTGTGGTGATGTGGCTGCTTCTCATCGCGAAGAACTGCAGTTTGACAAGCTTCCTTCCAAAAGGCGATGTGGCTGTCGAATTGAAGAATCCATTGGACTACAAAGTGTGAGAGCGAGGAGACCAGCTTTGAGCGAGAGCCAAGACCAGTGCTGCTGAGGATGTAGCGCAGAACGTGAAGTGCTCGATGCTTCCTCTTGCTGCTTGGGTTCTTCTTTTTCTTCTGCTGATGATAAGACTGCCATTCTTGCTTCTTATGTGGTTCATCCATGCCACTGGGTTTCTTTCCAGCGCTGGGTGGTGAGCTAATCGGGAGCTTCCCAGGCTTCCCAGGCTTCTTCTTCTTCGTCTGCTTCTTCTTGGTGACCTCCTTCTTGTTCGCGGCACGTCTCGGTTTTGGGATTGCCTTATCAGGAGAAGCCTTTGCAGTTTTGAGAGTACGAGGTGATGTGGAAGAGGAGTCAGTTGGATTGTCAGCACTCGAAGCGGCAGCAGCACGAGCTTTCGCCTCCACTGCGGCTCGAGCGAACGATGTGCCAGAAGACTTCCTTTCAATATCAGAGTCGTCAGAAGAGTCTCCAGAGACGTCGCCTCCATCATCGCGTTCGACAGGAGAGTTCGAATCAGAACCAGAATCAGAACCTCCAGAAGAAGAAGAGGAAGAGGAAGAAGAGGACTCGTAGCCTTCACTTGCAGCACGACTTTGGCCATTATCATCATCGACTTCAGTAGTAGTTCCTCCCTCATCATCTTCATCATGTTTGTCTTCCTCCTCCTCTTCTTCTTCTTCGTCGTCGTCGTCTTCGTCCTCGTCGGAGAACATGTTCATCAGAGACTCCGTATCAGTATTGTCACGATCGTTTGACATCGGGCCATTTCGAGAGAGGATGTGGAGTACATTGGTGGCCTCATTGCGCCAGGATTCGAATAGTCGGCGAGAGAAGACGACGGGGTTCTCGTTGATGGAGAACGGGAATGGAAGAGACGAGCTTGCCTTCAAATGGGCTCCCATCGCTGCGACAAACGAGCTTGGATTCTTTGGAGAGGGCATCGACGGCACAAGGGCGTCGGAAACGAAGCGAGCGAGGAGTTGAAGTTGGTACGCGCGGTCGACGCAGAGAGCGAGTTGAGTTGCAGCTTCTTTGAGCTCCCATTGTTGATGACGACGATCCAGGAGAGATTCCTCTTGTACAGATACAGATTCAGGGTCAGTTTCGATCGTTGAAGAGAGATTGAGATGATCGGGAGACGACGTCACGGAGACGGTCGAGTTAGCCATGCCTTGTCTTGGCGATAGGTAGGAGGACGACATCGCAGGCTGATATCGATGCGAAAAGGAAGACTTGCCAGTGTTCAACGAATCAGGGAAGCATGGAAGCACGCTCTTGTCCCAGGAGCGGTATTCCAGAGGAGCCGTTCGACCGTAGTTCAGCAAGAAGAGCGTTGATCCGATTGCCCATTCAGAGTCTAATTGCGAGATCACATGTTGGTTGCTTTGGAAAGGAGAGGATGCGACGGGATCGCCATAGGCAGAGGAGGGGGTGGATGAAGTTGTGCTCGCCGCTTCTGAGCTTCCAGTCGCGCTGCTCACTGAATTGCTCCTCTTTCGGTCTATCTTTGAAGCAGCGTTGCGATTGGGAGATGGAGTTTGAAGGAAGGATGATGAAGTAGTGAGCCCAGAGGAGTGTTCTTCGTCGCTCTCACCACCTCTAGTATGAGGAAGAGATCGCGACTCAGCCAAGTCAGGACGCATAGTCTGCTCCTCCATGCCTTCGAAGATCATAGCAAACAACTCGCTAGCTTGTTTAGGCCGTTGGGAGATGGCGAGGTAGAGCAAGAACGACAATTTGAAGAGCACCTTTGGCTGTTGTACTTCCTGTGAGAGCTTCAGCACCATGCGTAAGTGTCTCAGGCGATTGTTCTTTGTATTTCGGAGAGTCTGCTTACTACTGGCACCTGTATCGCTAAGGATGGATGCAGTGTCCTTCGTGCCTGAAGAGACATCGGATGATGGCATTCCTCGGGGAGATATTGAAGATTCTCTCGTATTGAGAGTTCTCTTGATAGTGGGGAAGATCCAGGTTGCAAATGTAGTGATGAGGGTTACCTTCCGAGGCGACTCATTGTTGCCATCCCCATCTTGTGTCGTGGGTGTGAACTCAGACGCAACCAGTGAAACGAACGATGGTACATCTAGAAGACATAGTGTGTGAATGGCTGACCCAGGGGGGTGTATGCGAGGATCCATGGAGACGTTTCCAATTGCCTCCTGAAGAGCGGTGAAGATGGCTGAGTTTGGGGCGTGCGATCGATACGTTTCCTTGGGTGCTGAAGCAAGAGATTCGACCCACGTTTGAAGCATAGGTAGAGACACTGGAGAAGTCTGATGGGAGGCGAGGTGGCGAGGACCAAGAGGGCTCAAGTGAAGGTATGGTACGTCCAGCTCCGCTGCTCTGGATGGGTGAGCTTGCCACAAACAAGTCATGTGTCCATCAGCGAGTACCTTTTTCGTAGCGACAGAAGTGCTCATGAGGGCCTTGTAGTTGATATCTGGATAGACGCTCGTCATGATGTTCGAAGGGTTGGTGCTCATCATCGTCCTCTTATCGATTCCTCTCAACGAATCTGATCCGAATCTGCCGCAGTACTTGTATCGTTGATTCTGGCGGTCAATCATATTGGAGAGAAGATGCTGTACATGCTGCTTGAGAGAGTTCAACAACTGCAGAGACGACGGAGAGGATGATGCGTTCGGCGAGGTATGTCTGGAACTGCCGACATTAAGAGATGTCACTCCGAGAGAATTGAGATCGCTTACGTTGGAAGATGGAGCCGTAGCAGTGTGCCATGATGAGGAAGACAAGACTGCCGCAGTCGGGGCCGAAAATGGATAGGATGAGGAGTTGGAAGTGGAGTTGTTTGAACGGTTGTTTCTGGCAAGAGCATCAGCGAAGAGCTGCTGGGGATGACGAGACTCCGCAGAAGGAGACATGGGACTGAGGGAAGAAGGCAGAGGGCTCAGGGGAGGAGCATACCTGGAGGATTTTGGAACCAACGGAGGGATGACATGCAAGAGATTCTCAACGACAACGAATCCCCTTGTCTGATTCGATGCTGATGGATGGGTGAGGGTGCTGAGGCCAGGTCTGCTTGGGATGCACGAAGATTGTTGCGAAACGTAGGGCAAGGTGTGTGTTGAACGGCTTTTGTTTGAGGGAGATCTCATGGAGATGGATGGCGATGAGGGAGCGACAACTGAGAGCCCGCTTGCTGCCGAAGAAGACAAGGTGGACGGATCAGATGCAGCAGCAGATGCAGCGAATGGACGAGATCTGGAGGGAGTCGGTGATGAGGAAGATGATGATAAAGAGGATGAAGCAGCAGAAGAAGAACTGTTGTTGGTGATGGAAGCAGGAGTACGTTTTGGTGAGGACGAGGATGGTGCGTTGACAGTCGTGGCGCCGTTGATGATGTTGCTATGCGAGGCATGGCCCAAAGGACTCCCGTCTCTATCAGCAATGAGAGACGATTCTGATTCCCACCAGGGCACTTGAGAGATGAGGGTGAGAGGCAGTTTGGAGACTCGATGGACGGACCTTCTCTGCTCTGACGGTGAGGAAGTCATTATAGATGAGCCGCCGCTCGTCGTTTCGTTGATAACAGATGAATTTGGAGTAGAACCACCAGCGAGAGGGTTGGCAGGGGAAGAAGCGGCCATGCTGTTCGTGATGTCTGTAGTCTCGGGAGGAAGTTGCACCTTTTCCAATAGAACGCTCCTTCTCTTGAGCTTCAGTCTTTGCATTGCAGGATCGAGA
>Ga0307375_10004520_pt1 | contig 13246 bp, 13 predicted proteins | sample TR1MG_FD_202531 | JGI IMG/M metagenome (GOLD analysis project Ga0307375, IMG submission 202531) | Soil microbial communities from Risofladan, Vaasa, Finland - TR-1 | ecosystem: Environmental > Terrestrial > Soil > Coastal area > Acid sulfate soil | place: Finland: Risofladan, Vaasa | collected...
TCCACGCGTGAAGTCGATCTCCCAGTTGGTGAGACCATCGTCACTTAGGGCGACCACCAGCGAGGAGATCCCGGTCCGGTGCTCGACGCGCAACAGCAGCAGGGTTCGTCCTTGGAATACGGTGGCGCCCGGATTGAAGACGGCGTTGACGGTGTGGGGGAAGTCCGACGCGCGCACAATCGGATTACCGACGTAACGGTGGAAGAGTTCGGGGCGTTCGCTACGAGTTGGCATGATCATGCACGCTTTCTGACCTTTAGACTTCTAGGCTCGGGAATTGATGTGAGAACACGCCCACTCGCCAGGGTTCTGGCGCGGGGGCCGCTAAGGGGTGTGTGGTGAGTTTTTCGACAGGCAAGAGCAACATTCGGCGCATCCATCACCGACCCGTGGTGGAGGCCGGTTCGGTGCCGGGCTACGGCGCGGTGTTCAACGCGGGACTCTTGCACCACGACGGCCGGTTTCACCTGTTCGCGCGCGGCGTGCGTGAGGGTTATCGGCGCAACGAGGGACCCGGCCCGAAGTTCCTCGACTACATCTCGGACATCCTGGTCTTCACGTCCACCGACGGACAGGACTACGAGTTCTCCTACGTGCTCGGCCACGCGGGCGCATCGGGCGTGCACTGTTTCGAGGACCCCCGGGTCCAACGCATCGTCGTCGCCGACGACGAGCGAATCGTCATGACGTACACGAACCTCCCGCCGCACGAGAGCGGCGAGCCGTGGCGTATCGGCGCGCATGAACTTCGCTACGACGGCGAGCGCTTCCACCTCGTCGAGGACACCGCGCAACTGCTCGGTCCCGACGGGATAGCGAATAAGGACGCCATCGTGTTCACGCTGAGCGACGGACGCGTCGCTCTCATCCACCGCATCCACCCCAATATGCAACTGGCGGTGTTCGACGACCTCGAGCATCTCTGGAGCGCGGGCACCGAGTACTGGGACGAGTACATGGCCGACCTCGACTCGCACACCTTGTTGCGCCCGAGTCCGGGAGCGCTCGGCATCGGAGCGGGGGCTCCACCCGTGCTCACCAAGGAAGGACTGCTGCTCTTCTTCCACGAGCGCCGCGCCGACGGGGCCTACACGATGCGCCTGGCGTTGCTCGATCCCGACACCGGCGAGTTGCGCGCCGAACTGCCCCATTCGCTCATGGAACCCGAGCTCGAATGGGAGCGCGAGGGCGACGTCGACAACGTCGTCTTCGTCCAGGGCGCGCACACCCAAGGCGATCACGTCTATCTCACCTACGGCGCGGCCGACAGCCACGTGGGCGCGGCGACGGCGAGCCTGCGTCATCTGCTCGACGCCCTGCGCGAGGTGGCGTAAGGCCCAGCCGCGTCGTTCGACCCGTCGAGGCGAGGCGACGTCTCGAGCACCCGCAATTCCCGCATCGTGGCGACGAAGGACAGGGTCGACTCCGCCCCCTGGTTGAGGTTCACCCCGTCGGGTGCGAGCCCGTCGTAACCGCCTCCGGTCGCCGGGTCGTAGACCAGGACCCCCACATCGTTGTTGCCGAGGAACCACGAACCCGCGAGGCGAGCCAAGTGGTGCCATTTCGCGTCGCGCGTGTACTGGTAGGCGAACGCGCACGCCTCGGTCATGGCCCACGCCTCGATTGGCTGCTGGTCGAACTGGGGACGCTCGTCGCGCAGTCCCCGCCCCGCTACTGGCGTGAAGCTGAAGTGGTCATCGAGGATCTCGGTGCGGGCCAACCACTCGAGGATCCCCAGGGCGTGGGTCGCGCTCGTGGCATCATCGCGCACCTCGGCTAGCGCCAGGGCGGCGAGGGGCAGCAGGGCGTTGGCGTAGGAGAGCCGCGCTTCGGGCCAGGGCCACGATTCACCGGCGTTCGCCGTGACGAAGTCCGGTGCGTCATCGAGCAGCGCGCGGGCGCTCTCGTGGTCGGGCTCCTCACGAAGGAGCGTCGCCGCGCCGAGCGCAGCGTAGGCCGCGGCGCGCAGGTGGCCGCTGCGAAAGCTCGCCGCCTGGTCGAAGAGCGCGAGCGAACGGCTCCGTACGTCGGGCCACGGCGCGAAGGCCGCGGCGGTGGCGAGCCCGAGCAGCGCGCGACCGGTCGCGTCGTCACTGACGTCGCTGTCCCACGTGCCGCGCGCGTCGTGGCGAAGTAGGAACGTCGCCTCGCCACGATGGGCTCGTTCGAGGAAGCTGAGAGCGCTCAGGGCGAGCCGCATCGAGTAACGGTCCTGGGCCAGGCGCGACGACAGGGCGAGCAGCCGTCCCGCGTCGTCGGTGCAGTACGTCGCGTCGACCCGCGGCCGGGCGAACAGAGCGTGCTCGACGATGCCCCGGTCATCGGTGATTCGACTCAAGTGCGCCAGTGTCGGAGGCGGCGTCGACACCGGCGGCTCAGTCACCGACGAATTCCCGACGCCCGCTCGGCGAACAGTTCTCGCAGCAGCATGCGGTAGCGCCCTCCGACCGCCGGCCACAGCAGGGCGCTCGCCTCTTGGCGCGCCGCTACTCGCATCCGGGTGGCAACGCCGGGCGCGTAGAGAACCTCTTCCAGGGCGGTGGCCATGGCCACCACGTCGCCCTGGTCGACGGTGAGACCGGCACCGCGTGAGAGCAACTCCTCGGCGTGGGGGAACTTGGTCGCCACGACCGGTTTGCCCGACGCGATGGCCTCGACGAGAACCCCCGAACTCACCTGGTCGAGTGAGTCGTAGGGCAGGAGCACCACATCAACACTTCGGATCAGTTCGCGAAGTGCGTCGGCGCCGCGGTATCCGTCGGCGAACACCACCCGATTGGCCAGCCCGAGCGCACGGCTCTGCTCTTGGAGATGAAGACGGTAGCGTTCACCCTCGTGCAACTTGACCTTCGGGTGGGTCTCACCCGCGATGATGTACGTGGGTCGCGGCGAGCAGCGTTGCAGGCGCGCGGCGGCGCTGATCCCGTACTCGAGTCCCTTGCCCGGTCCGAGCAGTCCCCAGGTCAGGATGGTCGGACCCTTCATACCACCGAGCACCGGGCCGGAGAAGTTGGCCTCAGCACCGTGGGGGATCACCTGCAGCTTCTCGGTCGGGGTGCGGTAGGTCACGAGCATTCGGTCGTACGCGGACTGGCTGAGCACGACGATGCTCGAGGCCGCAGCCGTCAATTCGTTCACGATCCAACGTTGGTGGGCTGACGGAGCGTGCAGCACGGTGTGCAACACCACGATGAGGGGCACGTTGATCCCGGCGACGAGGTCGAGGACCTCGGCACCGTCGGGACCGCCGAAGAGACCGAATTCGTGCTGCAGGACCACGGCATCGGACTCGTTCGCCACGCTCAGCGCGCGCGCGAGGGACCGAGGGTCGCCAATGACCCATTCGGTGACGAGGTCGAACGTCGGATCGACGTCGGCACCCTCGACCACGCGCACGATGTGCGTTGACCATTCCCGGTCGACGCCGCTGATCGCGCGAGAAAGGTTGAGATTGAAGGTCGCCAAACCGCACGCCGTCGGTGGGTAGGTGCCCACCATGGCCAGTTTTGGACCGAGCGAATCCATTCAGCGCACCTGCATTCGGTGACAAGAGTGTTGCAACATAATCGACTGCCCCGTCTCTGTGGGTCCCATCGCCTTCAACACACTTCTAATCGCCGGGCGTGCTCTTGTCCAGAGCACTTAGTCCTCGAATACTAGAAATACCTGATCGTAGGTGCTAACCGCCGCGAGATTGCGGTCGGCTGGTGCTCGCCACTTCTGGTGCCACCCTAGTGGGACAGCGAGTAGCGTGGAGCGGCGCGAGCGCAACACGCCACTCGTAGTCCCACTACCGCAAGCAAAGAGGTGTCGTGAAGAAGCTCTTCGTCTTCGACCTGGACGGGACGCTCGCCGAGAGCAAGTCGGCGCTGAGCGACGAGCTCGCAACGCTGCTCGGCGATCTGCTCGGCGTCATGAAGGTCGCGGTCATCTCGGGGGGAATGTGGTCCCAGTTCGAGACCCAACTGCTCGCGAACATGCCGAGCGACGAGCACTTCTCCAATCTCTTCTTGTTGCCAACGTGCGGCACCCAGTTCTATCGCTACGACCGCGAGTGGACGAAGGTCTACTCCGAGGACCTCAGTCTCGAGGAGCGACAGCTGATCATCCGTTCGCTCGGGCGTGCCTTCGAAGAGTCCGGTCTGAAGGAGGCGACGACGTGGGGCGAGTTGATCGAGGACCGCGGCAGCCAGATCACGCTCTCGACGTTGGGACAGAGCGCGCCACTGAGCGCCAAGCGAGCGTGGGACCCGGACTTCTCAAAGCGCCGGTCGATCATCGCGTTGCTCCAACCCCTGCTGCCGATGTTCGCGCTCAACATGGGCGGTACGACGTCGATCGACGTCACCAAACCCGGTATCGACAAGGCCTACGGTATTGACAAGCTGCGCAGTCATCTCGGACTGTCACTCGCCGAGATGCTGTTCGCGGGCGACGCGATCTTCGAGGGTGGTAACGACTACCCGGTCCAGGCCGCCGGTGTCGACTCGCTGCAGGTGCGCGATCCGAATGAGACCGCCCGGGTCATCCAGACGGTCCTGGCCTGCCTGGGCGACGGTTCTCGTCAGATCCTCTCGCCGGGACGAATCGGTTCCTAGGCGCGGTGCAACGCCGCCGCGGCCCGAGCCGCGACGTAGAAGAGGTGTTCGCGGGTCCCTCGAGCCCGGTCCCAGTGTCGCGAGTCCCATTCCTCGCCCGCGAGTGTGTCGCCGGCGTACAGCAGTTGGGCGAAGCGTAGTCTGTGAAAGCGCGCGACCGCGATGAACGCCGAGGACTCCATGTCGACCATCGTGCATCCCTCGTCGACCCGTCGCTGCACGCGGCCGCGGGCCTCTCGAAAGATGGCATCGGTCGTCCAGGAGCGTCCGACGTAGTACGGCACCTCGAGCTCGTCGAGCGTCGCTTCGAGTACGCGCACGCCGAGCTGATCGGCCTCGATGATGCGGCTGGGCGCCGCGTAGTGGAAGCTGGTTCCCTCGTCGCGCAGCGCGGACGCCACGATCATGACGTGGCCGAGGGCGAGCTCCTCGACGAGGGCTCCCGCGCCCCCGACGGCTACGAAGGTGGTGACACCGAGTGCGGCCATCTCCTCGACGAACGCCGCGGCGAGCGGAGCACCGACACCGGGGTGCACGACCGCCACCGAGACGTTCTCATCGGTGAACTCGTAGACCGGGTTGCGGCCGATCTCACTGCGCAGCGTGTAGACGGGCCGCAGCACCCCTTCGCCCGCCAACTGCTCGAGGAGCTCGTTGAAGAAGCAGAGCACCGCCACCTGGGGCACCGTCGTCTCGTCGCGGTGCAGCATGTGAGCCTGGATCACCCCGGGCTCGTCGAGGTCGTCCTCGAAGAGCGCGAACTCGGTCACGGTTGGTCGCTCGCGCGCGGGTGCGCGCGTTGCAGCCAGGCGAGCAGGGGCACGACCGCGTTCACGTCGCCACGAACCTTGATCCGGCCCTCGCGCAGGGCGGTGGCGCTGTCGAAGGCCCCACTGGTGAGCGCGACCGCGTCGGCGTAGGGGAGTCGGACCAGGGCGTCGGCGGCGAGGTGGCCGCCCAACTCGGCGCTGGCCCCGTCGGGGCGCAGCGTGAAGGTCATGGCGTGGGGCAGGTTCGAGGGGGCGTCGGAGAATTGGAGCACGATGCGCAGCGTGGACTCACCCTCGAGCGGCACCGGTCCCGCTGCGCGCAGTACTTCGTTCAGTCCCTCGAACCAATCGACGGAGAGGAAGTCCGCCACGGACTACGGCGCGGGCTGGACCGCAGCCTCGGCCGATGACTTCTTGGTCCGGCGAGTGATCTTTCGACCCAACCACGCGACGGGGTCGTAGTGGGCGTCGACGACGCGCTCCTTCAACGGGATGATCGCGTTGTCGGTGATCTTGATGTGCTCGGGGCAGACCTCGGTGCAACACTTGGTGATGTTGCAGTAGCCGAGTCCCATCTCCTCGCGCACGAGGTCGCGGCGGTCGTTCTGGTCGAGCGGGTGCATCTCGAGCTCGGCGTAGCGGATGAAGAAGCGCGGGCCCGAGTAGTGCATCTTGTTCGCTTCGTGGTCGCGGATGACGTGGCACACGTCTTGGCACATGAAGCACTCGATGCACTTGCGGAACTCCTGGCCACGTTCGACGTCCTCTTGGAACATGATGTAGCCGCCCTCGGGCATCGGTGGCGGCATGAACGCCGGCACCTTCTCCGCCTGGGCGTAGTTGAACGACACGTCGGTCACCAGGTCGCGGATGATCGGGAAGGTCTTCATGGGCGTCACCGTGACGGGACCCTCGGGCAATTGGTCCATGCGCGTCATGCACATGAGTCGAGGCTTGCCGTTGATCTCGGCCGCGCACGACCCGCACTTGCCGGCCTTGCAGTTCCATCGGCACGCCAAGTCGGGGGCGTCGGTGGCCTGAATGCGGTGGATGACGTCGAGGACGACCTCGCCCTCGTTCTGGGCGACCGTGTAGTTCTCGAAGTCGCCGCCGCTGGCGTCACCACGCCAGATTCGCATTGTCACATCAGCCATTAGTTTGCCTCCTCGAGCAGGGCCTTGAGTTCATCGGGCATGGGCAGTAGCGGGGACTCGACCGTGACGATCTCGCTGTCCCAGTTGCCACCGCTGGTCGAGTGCGCGAAGTTGAACTTCGCGAACTCGGGATCGGCCTTGGGGAAGTCCTCGCGGGTGTGGCCACCTCGTGATTCCTTGCGTAGTGAGGCACCCTTGGCGACGCACTTGGAGACCGAGATCATCGAGGGCAGGTCGGTCGCCAGGTTCCAGCCGGGGTTGTAGGCCCGTCCGCCCTTGACCTTGATGTTCTTCACACGCTCGGTGAACTTCTCGAGCTCGCCCATGGCGAATTCGACTTCGGTGGCGTTTCGAATGATGCCGACGTTCAACTGCATCATCTCTTGGAGGTCGCGTTGGATGTCGTAGGGATTCTCACCCTCGGCACGGTCGAAGGGCGCGAGGGCTTCCTTGATGGCCTCTTCGACTTCGCCCATGTCGAGCGACGTGGCGGCCTGTCCGGCTTCGATGTAGTCCGCCGCGCCCATGCCCGCTCGACGTCCAAAGACGACGAGGTCGCTCAGTGAGTTGCCACCGAGACGGTTGGCGCCGTGCATACCGCCGGCGACTTCGCCCGCGGCGAAGAGGCCCGGGACGCTCGTGGCGGCGGTGTCGGCGTCGACCTTCACGCCACCCATGATGTAGTGGCAGGTCGGACCGATCTCCATGGACTCGGACGTGATGTCCACGCCCGCGAGTTCCATGAACTGGTGGTACATCGACGGCAGGCGTCGGCGGATGAACTCGGCCGACCGGCGCGAGGCGATGTCGAGGTAGACGCCACCGTGGGGGGTCCCGCGTCCGGCCTTCACCTCGGCGTTGATCGCGCGCGCGACCTCGTCGCGGGGCAGGAGTTCGGGCGGGCGACGACCGGCGGTGTGGTCGTCGTACCACTTGTCGGCCTCTTCTTCAGACTCGGCGGTCTCGGCGCGGAACATGTCGGCGACGTAGTTGAACATGAAGCGCTTTCCCTCCGAGTTGCGCAGCACCCCACCGTCACCGCGCACACCTTCGGTGACGAGCAGGCCGCGCACGCTGAGGGGCCAGACCATGCCGGTCGGGTGGAACTGGATGCACTCCATGTCGATGAGCTGGGCCCCGGCCCACAGGGCCATGGCGTGACCGTCGCCGGTGCCCTCCCAGGAGTTCGACGTGAACTTCCAGGACTTGCCGACGCCACCGGTCGCCAGGATGACGGCCTTGGCGGAGAAGGTCACGAATTCGCCGGTCGGGCGCCAGTAGGCGACACAACCGGCAACGCGCCCGTCGGCGTCGTGCACGAGCTTGAGGACCTTGCACTCCATGAAGACGTCGGTGCCCATCGACACGACCTTCTGCTGGAGTGTGCGGATCAGTTCGAGCCCGGTGCGGTCGCCCACGTGCGCGAGGCGCGCGTAGCGGTGGCCGCCGAAGTCACGCTGGAGGATCTTGCCGTCCTTGGTGCGGTCGAAGAGGGCACCCCACTGCTCGAGTTCACGCACGCGGTCGGGCGACTCTTTGGCGTGCAACTCGGCCATGCGGTTGTTGTTGAGGTACTTGCCACCGCGCATGGTGTCACGAAAGTGCACCATCCAGTTGTCCTCTTGGTAGACGTTGCCCATGGCGGCGGCCATGCCACCTTCGGCCATGACCGTGTGGGCCTTGCCGAGGAGTGACTTGGTCACGATGCCGACCTTGAGTCCGCGCTGCTTGGCCTCGATGGCGGCGCGCAGTCCGGCGCCGCCGGCACCGATGATCAGTACGTCGTAATCGTGATGTTCGTATGGTGTCGTCACAGGAGTTCCTTAGAGCTAGAAGAGTTTGTAGTCGGAGAGGGCGCCCGAGGCGACCAGGCGAACGTAGACGTCGGTGAGTGCGACAAAGATGAGCGACGCCCAGGCGAGGTTCATGTGCTTGGCGTTGAGGGGGGTGAGCAACTTCCAGAATCGGTAACGGATCGGGTGCTTCGAGAAGCTCTTGACCCCGCCACCGCAGAGGTGTCGACAGGCGTGGCAACTGAGCGAATAGGCCCAGAGCAGCACGGCGTTGACGCTGAGCACGATGGTGCCGACCGTGACGCCGAAGCCCAGGCCCGGCTGGCGGAAAGCGCGAATCGCGTCGTAGGTCAACAGGGTGTTGAAGACCAGTCCCGCGTAGAAGAAGTAGCGGTGCATGTTCTGCATGATGAGCGGGAAACGGGTCTCACCCGAGTAGTTGGTGTGGGCGTCAGCGACCGCGCACGCCGGTGGCGACCACCAGAAGGCGCGGTAGTAGCTGCGACGGTAGTAGTAGCAGGTCAGGCGGAAACCCAGCGGGAAGATGAGGATCAGCAGCGCGGGCGACAGGGCCCAGCCGTTCAGCACGAAGCCGGCCTTGGCCCCGGGCACGCAGCTGCTCGCCAGGCACGGCGAGTAGAACGGGCTGATCAGGTCGCGGTGCACGTTGGCACCCACGTAATAGAACTTGTTCTGGAACGCGGCCCACGTGGAGTAGATGACGAAGGCGGTCAGTACCGATACCGTCACCACCGGTTGCAGCCACCAACGGTCCTGTCGGAGTGTCGCTACATCGGGACCTCCTCGAGCTCCTCCTAGGACAACTTTCGTCGAACTCTCCGAAACAGCCACAGCGTCTCCTTACTGGTCAGCTTCGGTTCGCGTCGAAACGAGCGAAACCGCAGCGTCCTCCATACTAGGCAATCGCGCTGCGTGCCTCGATTGCGACGATGCGTACTAAAAAGACTTCTACGCGACGTCGCGTACTGCGTCGTAACCGCACTTCGGGCGTGAGGCGACCGCCCCCGAGACATAAAAAAAACGCCCCCGGATTTTTCTCCGAGGGCGTTTCTTCAGATCGCTTGATCAGACTTTGCCGCCACGACGACCCTCGGCGGTGCCGCCGAGCATTGCCCACGCCACCAGACCAATACCGGGCACCATGAACCAGATGCCAAAGACCAGGGCCAGGACGACGAAGAACGCGCCCATGCCCAGGGTGAAGGGCCAGATCGACGTACCGGGGAACGCACCGACCACACCGGCGCCACTGGCCTGGGTCGCGTTGGGGTCGTCCTCGGGGCGCATCTTCATGCGTCGACTCCACCAGTAGTAGTAACCACCGGGCAAGAAGCACAAGAGCATGGCGGCGAACATCATGACGCCGCCCGCGTTCTCGAGACTCCAGTTCCAGTACACGAGGCACATGAGGCCGAAGAAGACGCCGAGGCCGATGAGAATCTTTGCTTCTACCTTCATGACGCCGGCACCTCGTTCTCGTGGACTTCGTGCTGGCCGTGGCCGAGCGCGGGGTGACCGGGGTGGTTGTGGTCCCAGGTGGGACGCTCGGACCGGATCTGGGGCAAGCGGTAGAAGTTGTGGTGTGGCGGGGGCGAGGTGGTGAACCACTCCAGCGTGTGACCGTCCCACGGGTTGTCACCCGCCGGGTACTTCTTCCAACTCACGACGACGTTGATGACGAACAGCACCGTCGAGATGCCGATCAGGACCGCGCCCAAGGTGCTCAGGTCGTTCAGCATCTTCCACTGGGGCTGGTGCGGGTAGACCGCCATGCGACGGGCCATGCCGTCGAGGCCCAGGATGTAGAGCGGGAAGGTGAAGACCTGGGAGCCAATGAACAAGAACCAGAACTGGGCCTTGCCGATCCGCTCGTTCAGCAGGTACCCGGTGATCTTGGGGCCCCAGTAGTAGAGCCCGGCCATGCCCGCGAGCACGAGCGCCATCACGACCGAGTGGAAGTGAGCGACGACGAAGTACGTGTCGTGGGTGAAGAAGTCGAGCGGAGGACTCGCGAGGTAGATACCCGTCAGACCACCGATGAGGAAGGTCACGAGGAACCCGAGCGCCATCAGCATCGCCGTGGAGAACCAGACTTCGCCTCGCCACATCGTGCCGATCCAGTTGAAGATCTTGATGCCGGTCGGCACCGCGATCAACAGACTCATGATCGAGAAGAACGGCAGCAGGACCACGCCGGTGGTGAACATGTGGTGCGCCCAGACGCCCAGTGAGAGCGCGGCGATCGACAACGTCGCAAAGACCATTCCCTTGTAGCCAAAGACGGGCTTACGTGAGAAGACCGCGATGATCTCGGTGACCATGCCGAAGAACGGCAGGGCGAGGATGTACACCTCGGGGTGTCCCCAGAACCAGAACAGGTGTTGCCAGAGCACGGGCACCCCGCCTCCGGCCACCGAGAAGATGTGGGTCCCGAAGTGGCGGTCGGCGTAGAGCATGATCAGTCCGGCGGTGAGCACCGGGAACGCGAGCAGGATCAGGATCGAGGTGACGAGCATGTTCCACGTGAAGATCGGCATGCGAAACATCGTCATGCCCGGTGCGCGCAGGTAGAAGATCGTCGCGCACAGGTTCACGCCGGTGAAGATCGCCGAGAAACCCGTGAGCAGTAGCCCGCCGATCCACAGGTCGGCACCCGAGCCGGGTGTGTTCAGCGAGTTCGACAGCGGCGCGTACGCCACCCAACCGAAGTTCGCCGCGCCGCCCGAGACGAAGAAGCCCGAGAGCATCGTGATCGCACCAGTCAGGTACAGCCAGTAGGACAGGGCGTTCAGACGCGGGAACGCCATGTCGGGCGCGCCGATCTGGATGGGCACGATGATGTTGGCGAGCGCCCCGAAGGCGAAGGGGCCCGCGAAGAGGTAGATCATGACCGAGCCGTGCATGGTGAACAGCTCGTTGTACTGCGCCAGCGACACGAGCGTGCCGTTGGGCGTCGCGAGCTGGGCGCGGATGATCTCGGCGAACATTCCGCCGATCACGAGCATGATCACCGCGGTGACGGTGTACGAAAGACCAATGATCTTGTGGTCGGTCGTCGTGATCCACTTCAAGATGCCGGTGGGGCCGTGGTGCTCTTCGTGCCCGTGGTCTTCGACGTGGACTGGTGGAACGAGGACGTCAGTCATTTACTTAACTCCGAAGTTCGTGTACGCAGGCTTCGAGGGGACGATCGACGAGGTCTGCTGGCTGGTGGTCTTGTTCGCAGCCTTGGCGGCGGCCTCGGCGGCGGGGTTGTTGAAGCTGGCGATCCACGCGGCGTAGTCGCTCTGGGAGACGACCTTCACCCGGAACCACATCAACGAGTGGTAGAGGCCACAGAGCTGGGTGCACTGGCCGAAGAACGTACCGGTGTTCTGGGCGCGCAGCGTGAACTGGTTGAGTACGCCCGGCAGCGCGTAGCGCGAGAAGTTGAACTCCTTCACGTAGAAGCCGTGGATCACGTCCGATGACGTGAGGTTCACGTGCACGTTGGTGTTGACCGGAATCTCCATCACGGGATCCTCGGTGGTCTGTCCGTAGACCAGGGCGTTGGTACCGGGGTACGTGAACTTCCAACCCCACTGGAACGCGTTGACGTTGACGATCACGCTGGTCTTGGGATTGGCGACTTCTTTGTTCTCGACCACGAGCGTGGCGGCGAAGAGGCCAAAGACGATGAGGATCGGCACCACGGTGTAGAGCATCTCGAGCGGCAAATGGTACTGGGACTGCTCGGGGATGCGGTCACTCGTGCGACGGTAGCGAAACACCGCCCAGAGGATCAGCGCGACGACCAGTGCACCAATGATGACGGCGCCGATGGAGAATCCCTGCCACAAGTGGAAGACGGACTTCGAACTTGAGGTGACGCCGGGACTCGCGCCGAATGATGGAATAGTGCAGCCTGAAAGAGCTAAGGCGGCCAATGGGAGCGCAACGGCACGTCGTAGTCGGCGCCATCGGCGCGCACGGTCCGTCGCACCCTGTGGGGGCAGGGCGGGTGTTTGCACATCAAGACCTTACTCACCCTCCCAAAGCGAAGACTTGAGAAAAATGTGAAAACCCTTATCCGTCCTAGCGATAGCGCACGACCGCCGACCCTTGGAAGGGCTCGACGCTGACCACGTGACCGGAAAATCCCCGGTCACCGCGTAGGTGCCGACCCGGGTCGGGTGAGAAGGCCCGTCACTCCATCGTCGAGGTCTACGACGATGGGCACGCCGCTCAACGCAAGACGCTCGACGGATCGCGCAGGACCCCTGCAAATTTCGGGTGCCTAGGACACCAGTGGAACTGGACGGGCGCGTCGGGTGACGTCCCGGACTACTTTTCGGTGTCGGGGGCCTTCGCCTCGGTGGCGTCGCTGGCCTTGGTCGTGGTGTCCGCGCCCTTGGCGGCCTTGAGGCCCTTTTCGAACTCCGTCTTGGCCGAGCCCAAATTGCGCGCCAACTTCGGAATGGCCGCGCCACCAAAGACCAACACCGCCACCACAATGACGACGATCAACAGATCGGGTCCAAAAATTTCGCCTAAGAACACTGTCTTCTCCTTTGACGTGCGTAATGCCAGAGTAGTGCCCCGGGCTCTAAACGGGGGCGGGGAATCACGAATTTGGGGCTGAGCAGCACTTCCGACAGAATGATTCGATGCCCGATCCACGCAGCCAGACCCTTCGCGACGCCCTGAGTGTGTCGCTCACGGTGGGTGCGTACGGGGTGGCCTTCGGAGCCGCCAGTGTGGCCGCCGGCTTCTCGGTACTGCAGACCTGTCTGTTCTCGCTGCTCACCTTCACCGGCGCGAGCCAGTTCGCCGCGGTCGGCGTGGTCGCGTCGGGGGGTGCGGGCGTGAGCGCGGTCGCGGCGGCGAGCATGCTCGCCACGCGCAACGCCCTCTACGGGATCCAGTTGGCG
>Ga0307375_10004521_pt1 | contig 13243 bp, 10 predicted proteins | sample TR1MG_FD_202531 | JGI IMG/M metagenome (GOLD analysis project Ga0307375, IMG submission 202531) | Soil microbial communities from Risofladan, Vaasa, Finland - TR-1 | ecosystem: Environmental > Terrestrial > Soil > Coastal area > Acid sulfate soil | place: Finland: Risofladan, Vaasa | collected...
AGGCGCTCCAGAAGATGGCAACGTTGTTATCGGAATAAGAAAAAGCTAACGTGTTTCCCTAAACACTTATACCTTGTTTTGCCGGTATTTTTAACAGGAGCATCTGCTTGAAGCCTGAGGATATCGCGCCTGTCTAAACTTTTTGCCGGAATGCGCAATCTGTCAAGCCAGCCCTTGGGAGTGGAACAACCCTAAGCTGGCTTGCTATGACTTGGTTGCCCTTCCACGATGGCTATCTCGGCATTGGAAAGCCCGTAGAGTCTGTAAACTATCTGGTCAATAAGGTCATCGGTTGTTTTAATGCGAGCCTTGAGTGGAGTCAAAGCTTTTGAGGCAGACGAAAATTCGCTGACAATAGTATCCCGGACATCAGATGGGCATGGGTCCTTAACAACTTTATTCTTTTTGAGCACATCCAGCAAGTCTTCAAAGGTATTGTTGTGGAAGTCCTTTATTCTGGTCTTGTTCTTCTGGTCTTCAACAGAACTTTTCAGTATTTCCTTCTCCAGCCAAGATAAGAATGCCTTAATGCTGGACTGCTTTTCCTTATTGAGGCGCGTCATTTCTTCAGCCAGGAAAGCGAGAAGGTCATGAACTACATCTGATTGCTCATGCTCGGTATCAGGCATCCCATCGGTTTTTTGTGGCAGACACTGAGATATGAAGGTAAGCATTTTCCCTCTGTTCAAGCTCTGGAGATATTCTTGATATAGTCCTTTGCCTTGAATAAATAGTTTCGTCCGTTGGTCTTTGGGGGTAGTGAACATAATATGGCGTATTGGAAGCGCACTAAGGTCGCCATGTGAAAGCTTAGGAAACTTATCGCCAAAAGTCTTGTTGGAAACCAGAGGAAAAACCCAAGCTATAAAATGAGAATTCAGAAGACCAAGGACAAATCTGAGGTTATATTCTCCATATGGGGCCCAAATGTGAAATATGCTGTTATTGTGAACTATGCCAGTTTGATCTGCTGAAGAAGCCTTAAGTGTCTTCCAGATTACTTGCTGGACTAGCACCCTTGATGTGTTGAAAACAGCAATCTCTGGAACGGAGTATAGCCAAGGTCCTACCGATAAGAACTCAGTATCCTCAAGATTAATTTCGTAGCGGCCAACGTCATTTCCACTCAAACAAGGCGAAAATGTTTCATCCAGTTGTGTCTTCGAGTGGTATATTCGTTTCCTTATCTCCTCAGGCTTGTGTTTTGGTATGGAGTAGGCTTGTATACCTATGCCTACGCTGAACGCTGCTTCTAGTGGAACACTCGTATGCCAAATCTTTGCGAGTATCCCCTTCTCCACAGGGTCTGTAAGAACATCAATTCTACACTTTGGCGCTTTTGTCCAGTCCAAATTAGGTACAGAAAATGACTTTGACCAACCGCAGGTCTCCAACATTTTCAAACGCGACTTCGGTGATAAATCCGAAGGCGCAACGAATATTCTGGTTTCTTGCTCTTTTGCATTCCTTTGGTGAATGAATACTGCTTCATCCAAGTCAACATCTTCAAAAACTCTATAAAGATAGCAAATGACGGTAAAGGCTCCCTCTGCAAGCAAGTACTCTCTGACCTTTCTGTATATGCCAACGGTTAACCAACTACTAGGAACAATCATGCCTGATAGACCATTTGGGCGACATAGATTAACACCTATCTGCATGAAAAATGCGTAACTGTCATTCCACCCCCTGGCCAAGAAAACTTGGCGAAGAAACTCGAGAGTAGTATGGTCTAATAAACCACCCCACGGCGGATTACCAATCACAGCATCGAAGCCAGCATTGCTTTTGCGGTTGCCTTTCTCATCATAGAAGACCTCGGGAAACTCCAGTTCCCAGTGGAAGAAGCGGTAGTCCTCTCTCAAATCTAAAGCATTTTGGACATATTTCCTACCAACCAGTTTTCTCCATTCAGGTGTTTGGATATTCTCTATAAGAGTGTTGTATTCGTCCCAACGAACATCGTTACCAAAAAACGTGCTCACCCAGGTATCTGCGAGCATTCGGAAACGCTCCATATTATGCTCGAAGTCCTTCTCCCACTTCTGCTTATTGTGGACATCTTCTAATGTTGCGGTAGGTAGCTGAGCAATAAGTGCCCGGTTTTGCAGTAGGTCATAGAGCTTCTGGTTAAAGGCTTGCTGGAAGAGTCCCAGTTGTACAGGTGCCCGACTAAGGTCAATGGCTTTCTTCTTGCGTTTGACCTTAGGTATCTCATCAAGGTCATCTACTCTGGCGCCAATCAGGCTATTGCCTATCCTCAGATGATGGTTAAGGAAAGAGAGCGGTTTCGATTTAGCCATAGTGGTTAGCCACAGCGTAAGCTTGGCAAGCTCGACAGCCAATGGGTTCAGGTCAACGCCATAGATGCAGCTCTCTACAACACGACGGCGGTAGTAAGTTAACTCAGACTCCTCGGTGAGCTCCAGAGGTGATTTAATGTCTGGGTCAGTAGCAATTGCTTCCGCTAGAAAGTCCGTCGCCCGTGCCAGGAAATGACCGCTACCCATAGCCGGGTCGAGCACTTTAAGTGAAAGGTACGGTTCAAGAAGTCTTTCACTCTCTTCAGCTATCTTGCGCTCGTATTTCTCTGTTGGCTCTAATCCTTGTTTCTGTTCTTTCAGCATCTGCCATTCGGCAATCACCTTATCAACTTCGGGCTTTAGAGTTTTTACCTTCTCGTGCGCCTCTTCTAGCAGTGGGTCAAGCGTATTCTCCACAATGTAATTGACTATGTACTCAGGTGTATAGTAAGAACCACTCGCTTTTCGCTCGCCTTTGTCATTGGCAAGGTAGAGCTCATCCTTTTTGTAAGCTATTTTCCTATTTGGGTATTTGTCAGCCGGGGCATATTTTACGCTGCCGTTGTCCTTGATAATCACTAAATCGTGTGATGCTATCATGGGCTTGAACTCAAGCAGACCTTCATAAATACTGCCTAAATGTCTCTCACTTAAAGTATTGTAATCAACCGCCACCTCACGTTTTAATTTCTTATCGGTGATTCGAGCTAGTTGGTGAATTGCTCGAAGCAAATAGGCATCACAAATCACTTGCTCCTCAAGAAACGGATGCTCTATCGGGTCAAAAAGCCCGCCATTATACTCCGGTACGCCCAGCTTGGGGTCACCATTATTTATCAAGCGAAAGAGGTTGCTAATATTGTGATAGTACTGCGTTGAACTGGTGCTGAGTTCATAGCCCTTCTTGAATATCTCGTCAATGTCATGAGTCAATTTTCTTAAGCTGTAATTTTCGCGGTAACTTGCATTGGTGGTTAAGGGTAGCAATTCCCTAGCCTCAGCGTAGAATACGAAGAGGAGCCGGTAGAGAAGGGTTAGCGAATTATCATAGATATCCTTTAGACCCGCATCAGCCAGTCGTTCATGCGCAAAGTCGGCGGCAAAACCCCGGCACAAGAGTTCAACCACATCGTAAGCACGTTCTTTAATATCAGCTTCAAGTTCAACCGCATATTCCTCGCTGCCTTCAAGAATACGGTCTAAAAGCGACTTGCCTTCAACCTGAAGCAAGGCCTGTTTACGGAAGAGAACGTAGAAGTACTTGAAGATTTCCATGGGAGCCTCTTCCAGAAGCTTGACGAGGTCAACCTGGTAATAATTGCCCAGGGGTAGATGAGACTTACTGCTGTATAACCTCCAATGTCTGCCGTTAGTGAGAATTCCCCAGTTTTGCTTTGTGCCGGTCAGATACCCAGCTATCTGAAATGACGGATTCTGGTTTGTGAACGTGTCACGGTCGCTTGACTTAGTCAAGTCAAGCTCACGCTCCCAGTATTTGGCATCGGTAATTCCAATGCACAGGGAATAATTGTTTTGCTCCAGTTTCTGATAGGCCTTATTTTTAGTCTTTACATCTGGAAACAAGGCGTAATCAGCTCGATTTGTGTGCTGGCCAACCTTAGTAGTAGCTTGGACTATGTAGCTGTCGGCATACCCAAGCAGGTCTAAAACCGGTTGCACAAACTCCACTTCCGTTTGTGCCTCATTAAGGTGAGGCAAGATCGACTTCTTAGAATCATACAGCGATTGAAGACTCTCTTGGAAGGGGACTAACTCCGCGTCGACTTTCCATTCCTTCCATTCAGGTAGACGTGCCTGTAGAAAGTGGTCAGAAAATAAACCTCGATTCTGAAACCATGTACTACTTTGGTCTGTCTGCTCTTGTTTCTTGCCTATTTCTTTTCGTGGCATACAAACTACTCACTTGGAATTCCAGGGACGCCATACCAGTCAGGCCTGCTACAAATTAAGTATTATGTCCAGAATACCCGACGTTTATAGCATACCTAACTTCACAGGCCTAGTAGTTGCCTTGCATTCTTCTGTATCAAACTTAGGCGCTCGGTAAAAAATTTGAGCAATTCGTCTGGCTTATTGATCGCTTTCCCGGCTGTGAAAGCCTTAGCGTAAGAAGCTGAAATGAAATGGCTCTCCAATCTTCCCGGCTCTCCTATACGGCTGGGAGCGTAGATCCAAGGTGGTTGGTCTTTGAATTGTTTGTTTGCATCCTCACTTAGTAAAGTCCTGTTGGCGATGTGATTAGCAGCATCTTCAGCATACATATTCTTAAGGACTTTGGGAGGAATGATGTGATGCCACTCAAGAGGTGGGTATTGTGACAACTTTCCGCCTTTTCGCCAGTCGATGCCCTTATCCCATAGAAGCACCTTAAGAAGTAATGCCCCGGGCGACCCTTTCTTAAAAGGCTCTGCAAATTCCTCATCTAGAGCCCGACGAAGGTCATTTTCAGGTATCTCCAAATCCTCTAGCGCTTTTATAGGATCGTCTATCTTCATGAATTTTTGAGTGTCTTCAGTTAGAAGCTGTAAACCTGCACCTGTATATCTGCCGGCAACATTGGCTGAGAGAAACCACCTGAACACGGCACCAAAGTCATAGTTCTTTTCTCTCGAAAAGCGAGCGTGAAATGCAAACAAAGAGATAAGTGAATAGGTCGACGGCACCTCATTAATAGCATAGACACCATATCTCTCAAGTCGGGGAAGAATATCATTTATTGCATCCTTAACTCTGTCAAACGCGTTTTTACACCCAGACTCCCAAAATTCCTTTTCGTTTTTGAGTTCTCTAACGCGTGGGGTTGCCGAATCGATTATTGTCATGCAACGCAGGACGTCCTCCGGCCTAAGAGACCACCTTTTATTAGTGTCCTTTGCTAGGTTCTCCAAAAAGGCGCGAAAAACGCCCTTGACCCAACCCTCGTTTTTAACTGCGATGAATGCTAGCAGTATGTCCGGTTCTCTGATCTTGGTACCTGCTAAGTTCAATCTCTGGTACATTTCCGCTACTTCCATCGGATCTTGGCTGGTAACCTCAACAATAGGAATAACACTGCGGCGCAGGTTCCATACTTGTTTTGCCTTTTCATAAAGATTAGTTCTGGCTAGCTCTCTCGTAGTTCGGGTCGCATCTAGAATATCCATAACAAGATCGGTGACCTCCTCATCAGACTCTTTTGCTAATATCTCATGCACCGGAAGTGAGATGCATCCCCCTCCTTTCTTTCGCCCAAAAGATGCCTCTCCATCTGGAGACACATTCAGGTATTGTCTACTCGTATCACTGATTACTTGCCATTTTCTTTCATCTTTCCAGTCAGGACGACTCCCAAACATAACACAAAGTGCCGTAAGTCTTTGCTGCCCATCAACCACGTAGATGCGTTCTTCACTTTCACCTTTGACTTGCGACCAAATGGTTAAACACCCTACCGGAAAACCTTGTGATAATGAATCAACGAATGAAGCCAGTTGGGCAGGTCTCCAAACGAAGTCTCGTTGAAACTCGGGAATCTGATAGTCCCCATTCCTACATGCTTCCACCAAATCTGCTATCGCTACCTCTGGCATAATCACCTCCTACTAGATATTGTGTTCCTACAATACCACAAAGTAAACAATCACTCGAGACTTTCTCATATTCTAACATTACGAAAGAATACCGGTCAACGAAGTCAGGCACATTCCGAATTCCAGGGACAGCATACCAATTACGCCTACTACAAATTAGGTATTATGTCCCCAGAATAATGCTTCCGTACAGTGATATAATACTCCTTAACTGCATTGAAAGCGCCATAGTACAGAGTAACTTATGGTCTCTTCAGATACTAATCAGGTAAAGTGCCTGGAGATTTGCAACATCGCACTTAGTGATCAGGCAGAACTATTCCGCAGGCGACTGCGGCAGTGGTACACAAAATACGGCCGGCATTTTGATTGGCGTGACACGAAAGACCCATATACCATCCTTTTATCCGAGGTGTTGCTCCAGCGCACACAGGCACCCCAAGTAGCAATGCATTTCAACGATATTATCAGGCTGCTTCCAACTTTAGATGCACTACGCGGCAGCAAATACGATGAAGTCTACAGGGTACTTCAGCCCCTAGGTCTAGCCAAGAAGGCAGGGACGCTGTTAGCTATGGCAAAGTGTCTAGCTGATCAGTTCAATGGTGAAATACCAGCAGATCCCAATATTCTAGAAAGCCTTCCGGGTGTAGGAAGATACATCGCCTCTGCAACCGCGTGCTTTGCCTTCGGACGTAGGATTCCAGTCGTCGATACCAACGTCGTACGAATCTTTTTTAGGTACTTCGGCATAACATCAAATAGAAAAAGACCCCACCAAGATCCCCTGATATGGAAGCTCGCCGAATTATTGCTCCCAAAACGAAAAGTAGAGGAGTACAACTGGGCAATTATTGATTTCGCTGCATTAATATGTACTGCCCGAAAACCAGTATGTTCGGAGTGTCCGATGAAAAGGGGATACTGCTCTGCCCCAAATTTATCTTCAACATAGACACTTGGGTGCTTGACAAATGGGAAACAACCTGTTATCCTATTATTTAGCTATTATGAATGTATTAATAATCTATTAATCAATGACTATTATGAAAGAGATGTTGAATAAGGCACTGGAAGAAGAAAAAGAGTCACTTGAGACGAGGCGTAAGGAGTTGGAATTAGAAATTGCCAAATTAACAGCTGAACAGGAGGCAGTTTTATTTCGACTTGGCCATGTCGTGGCTTTACTCAGGGAATCAGAACCGAGTAAATGGATAGAGGAGAATAAGTCCGCTTCACAATCAGGTCAAGAGAGGGAAGAGTATACGGATCCGGTTGAAATAGCTCGCCAGATATTGGAAGAGCACGGTACGGAGCCAATATACTATAGGGAACTGGCTGCCATGGTTATAGAAAGGGGCGGCGAGATTGGTGGATTGGATCCGGCTATGACATTGGTTTCACAGCTTGTGGACGATGAGAGATTTGTTCGTCCATTCAGACGCGGATGGTATGCGCTTCGGATGCATTATCCCAAAGTGAAGAGCGTCGGGGTACGGAAGAAGAAAAGGGTGAAACCTGTAAGCAGAAGGTAAGAGATATGGTAACGGATTATTCAAGGTATTTGTCTCCTCCACGGAATATGGTACAGGAAGTGCGCAATATAGTGGAAGGATACAGAATGGGTCCGCTTAGGGCCTTGGCGCAGGATCCCGTTCAGAATGCATCCGATGCAAGAATGCCGGATGCAAGTGGGCCCGTGGAGATTGAATATCGGCTTTGTGAACGGCGGTTAGACGACGGAGCTCCCATGTTTATGCTTACCGTCACCGATAAGAATACGACTGGGCTGTTGGGTCCAGCTCTTTCACAGGATGATTTGCATGCTCGTGCGGGGGAGACGGGTTATCTACAGCTGAAACCGGAAGAGAACTGGGCGGCATGGGAGGCAATGGGATATACCAAGATCGGTGAAGACGCCCTCGGATCAAGAGGGCAGGGCAAAGCAGCGTTTCTATATCACTCGCGACACCAGAGTGGAATTAGGGGTCCTGGTGGGTACCCACTTGAGCGGATGATTATTCTATATGATAGTATTACGCCGGACGGCAGGTACCGGCTGGGGGTTCGTTTAGCTAGACCTGAAGATGTTGTGAGGAATCCTCCTTACGAAGGAGAGGAGGCCAGACGTGTAGTACAGACTGCTTGGAGCGAATGGCGGGGGCCATCTATTCCCCTTTCACTGGAGCCCCTATCTGAGGTGGGAACCAGGGTAATTGTGCCGTTTTTAACCGATGATGCTGTTCAGGCCATCCGTTCCGGCGAAATGATTCGATGGTTGGAACGCTGTTGGTGGCGCGCCGTTCAAAAAAATAGAGTTAAGATAACCGTCGATACTGGCAGAGGTAACCCAACTCAAATTGGTATACCCGCCTCGTGGAGCAGACAGCCTTGGATGGGTAGAACATTACCGGAAAATATATTTAAAAAGGAAGATATAAGACTAGAATCCGGCTCCTCCCTAAAAATAAAGAGAATTGTCCTACTGCATGAGCCAGGACTGTTATTCGATGAGATTCAGGATTTAACATCCCAGTATAGCGGTGTACAACTGATGCGGGGTGATCAGTGGATTGAAACCCTGGGGGCTAGTGAGAAGTATTCAGATTATATCCCAAGAGATAAAAGGGCTGGCTTTAGAGGATTCGTAGAATTTGATCGTGCACTGGAGAAGAAGCTTAAGGAAGAGGTTGAATCGCCGCAGCACGATAACTTCCAGCGTGGTCGCATCTTTATGAGACAAATTGACACACATATAGGACATGCGGTAAGAGAATTTGCAGAAAGGCAGAATTGGTTGAGTGAGGAGACGGGGCCCATTGAGGATGATAGAGTAGCGCAGGAAATCCTCGGGACAGTTGTGGATACGTTCCTTGCGGAAAATATATCGGGAAGACAGCGAAGAAGGCCTGCCGTAACATGGGTGTGCGATTTAGACTTGGAGTTTCCGCACCCGGACTCGACCCGTGTAGAGTGGGGCGAGGTAGTGGGGAACATTACGGCAACCTGTAGCCATGAACCTCCGGATCAGCGTAGGGATATAAGTATAACTCTATCGATTATTGATCCCGAAGGACAACAAACTGATATAGCATCTCAAAATCGTCGGACAAGTAATGGATCGGCAATAGTCGATTTCGGCAATATTACCATAGTAAGGGTGGCAAGAGGAAACAGGGAGGTAGAATGTAGCGAGCCAGGGAAGCATCGACTTAGGGCGCAGTGTATCTCCGAAGGAAATGTTGTTGCGACTTCCAATAGATACATCTATGTCCGTGCTGATCCCTCTCCTAGGAACACAAGGGATTACGGCGTGGACATCTCTGTTCACAACGCCAGTGCCGACCGTATCAGGATAAATAACGGAGATATTATAAATATAGCAATAACAGTATCCAATCGGACCAGCGAATCCGTGGATCTGGCCTTAAACGCCAGCCTAGGCCCTCGACTTATCGCCGATTCCGTACTTGTTTCGCTCCCGGGACGCCCGGAGGGTGATGCCCCATCCTCTAGGATGTTTCGTTATATGAATATCAGTGTATTTACATCTGCACCAGCAGAACCTACATTGGGTTCCTTCGTAGTACTGGATCCGGGGCGACATTCCGTTGAAGCCGATGTATACGATTCAAGCGGTCAGGTAGTGGCCCACGCAACGAAGGCAGTGTACGTCGAAACGGAACCCGAAATAGGAGAAACTGGCCTACCCTTCGAAGTGAGGCCACGTGAGGGCAGTAGTGGCTACTACCCAGTGTGGGAGCTGGAACCAGCAACAACTAATGAGGCACATTGGATACTTTGGTACGCCAGGGAGCATCCTACATATCAGGCAGCAAATGTTGCGGACCGCCACAGACACGAAAGAGCATGGCTATACGGCAAGAGACACTTCTGGGCGGATACATACTGCGCCGCTCTAGTCGAATGGGCCCTTACGCTATACCGCGATCAAGGTAATCAGGGCGGATTTAAATTGTTTTCAGAACGAACGGAAACGGTGGGCGATCCATTGTGGGAGAGGTATTGTACTAAGGTCGAAGAACTGATGAATTGCTGTGCCGATCCCTTGAGGTGTACAGTGCTGCAGAGGGATGTCGTAGGCTTGATGCTATATCTGCTTCGGAGGGGATAGGTGCAATGCCCGTAAAAATTTGGGAAATAGATAAAAACGTACTGTCCAGTAAGGTAGTCACAGATTGGGATACACTGTGGACTGCCGAGGAGTACCGCGAAGATGCCGAAGAGCTGGATCGGCGTCTAGATGCCGTTCTCGACGGCGCATTGAACCGCGTACGTAGCGGTAGAAAAACAGGGGCTTCTCCGGAGTTCCTGAGGGCGTGGGCGGTGGGCCGGGCGTTGGAGGAATCTGGGGTATATGATTCGCCTGCACTTAAAAATGAACGCCGCCAGCTATTATGGAAGGCACTAGCACGCAAGTGTCGGATAGGTGCAAGAGCAACGCGTGAGCAGGATAGGCGTTGGCATGATCTACGACCGTCGGCCACCCGGGAACCGAGGCGCGAGGGAGGTAAGTTAGATTACTTCGAGATGTGCTGGTGGCTTGCGGAGCAGGATTTAGAAGATGCCATACTTACCTTCGGCGGCAGTGTACGTAACGTTTGGCAGATGTTCGAGAGACCCACCCTGCGACCGATTCGCTTGAGGCATATTTTGAAGGAATGGTTTACTTCACACCCGAAGGACCTACAAGAACGGCTATTTCAGCAGAGCACATTTGCTGAGATTATGAAAACGCTGCGAAAGCGTTGGCCGGATCGCGGGCCCGGATCGGCAAAGAAACCTATACACTACTCGGACGACAAACTAAAAGCCGAGGTATACGAGTTACTGGCAGCGTTTAAAGAATAATCTCGGTTGGATAACGCTTCATTAATTCCTACGGCTATTGCGTATGCAAGAGGTGGTGCTAGAGCATTTCCAACCTGCAGTGCCATCTGTTGTTTATTTCCTGCAAACAGATAATCGTCCGGGAAACCCTGCAGCCGTGCTGCTTCCCTTAGGGTTATTGCCCTGTCCTGATTCGGATGTAGAAACCGTCCCTTGCTCGGTTGTATACAGCCCCCAGTTATCGTATTTGAGGGTCGATTCCAGTAGAGCCTGCCGTAAACATCAGGATGGCCCCCGTATCCCTTGTGGCAATTGAGCTGCATTTCGACTGGCAAGCTGCTGCGGCTTCCTCCGTCGTGGGGTATACACTGAAAACGCTCTAGTGTCGCTTCACCGTGAATCGGGGCACAGTGTAGCGGATCGTTCGTAGAACCCTGCCCATTTTCCAAAGGCGGAAGGTCGCCAATCGCATTACGAACGGTTCGCCAGGGGAGTAAATCACCGCTATCGGTTGGGCGCCTGTGGGTCTTAAGAGGAAGCGTTACATTAATCCCTGATAAACGACATCCAATCGCAGCAAACCGCTGCCTCTTTTGAGGCACCCCGTAGTCCACTGCATTGATTAAACCCTCTGTTATCATATACCCGGCATCTGTCAGCTTGTCCTTAGCTGAATACCATGGGGATTCACTTGTTTTGAGAATGCCGGGAACATTCTCAAAGACAAAAAAGGTGGGGAGCATTGTACTTACCAGTTCGGCGAATACAATTGGTAGGGAATTGCGGGGATCATTTCGTCCGACGCCCTTTAACCGGTGTCTTGAGAAGCCCTGACAGGGAGGGCATCCTATTACGGCTGTACAACGGCCTACGTTGGAATGTGCTCCATCTAGTATATCTTGCGCGGATAAGAGGCGTATATCATTCATAAATAGTTTGGCTTCAGGATGGTTTGCAGCATAGGCAGAGGCGGCAATATCATCAGATTCGACTGCGGCCAATATTTTGAACCCCGCCTGTTTGAAGCCCAGAGAGGCGCCACCGCATCCGGCAAAGAGATCAATAACAGTAAGTGGCTCCATTGCTTATATAATAACGCAAACACCTCTGGTTGAATACTCCCAAAGTATTCAACTGCCGTATTATGAGGCGTAGATTCTCAGAGGAATTCCAGAATTCCAGGGACACCATACCAATCAGGCCTACTACAAATCAGGTATTATGTCCCCAGAATACCATCATAGTGGAATTGAAAGCACTTTAGGGGCTTGAAGCGGAGAGAAGGCGGAGGGATGGCGACGGGATGGCGAATACGCACTGATTTCTTTGACGTAGATATTCAGGCTCTACAGCGTTGTAATCTGCCGATTGTCATTTCTTGCTTGTTGCCATGAATTACCTCCCAGACTTCGCCATGACCGCCTGCCTTGTGAATCCTAGAGTTTTTCCAGGATTTTATGGTACTCATCCACATTGATACCCATATCCCGCAGTATCTTGCGTAGCAAAGGGCGCACGATAACCTGCCCACCGTGATCCGGGATAACGATTATCCGCCCTTCAGGGTTCCTGAAGGTATTGTGACTCCCCTGGCGACGCTGCCACTCAAAACCACAACTCTCAGCTACCTTTCTTAATTCACTGTAAGTAACCAGGCGGAGCTTGGTCAAGCCAATACCTCAACGCGCCAGGTACCGACGAAATCGGGAAGTGGTTCTTCAGGCGAGGCCGTCTTGAGGTATGCAGTTATAGCTTCACGAACATTAGATTCGAGGGTAGGCAAATCTGGTGCCTGGGTATAGCAGCCCGGAAGCTCAACGACTTCGCCAACTAGCCATTTGCTTTCGGGGTCCCTTTCCACCACTACGGTATATGAATTTTTCATTTTAGCCTTTGGCCAAAATTCTATTATTTTATTAAACGCCAGTTTAGTAAGTTTTCTCCTTATTAAACAAAATGCCTGTTTTGTTTAATAATAGCACCGGCGGGGATAGTTAGCAAGCCTTTACAGTTTCCCAGAGATTGCCGCGCCCCGACAAGTCGGGGCGCGCAATGACACGCCGACAGGGCGCGAATTCCAGGGACACCATATCAATCAGGCCTACTACAAATCAGGTATTATGTCCCCAGAATACCGGGAGCCTTCACCTCGGGACTTTCCAATGGGCTGGTAGGAGAGTATAATTGGTCGCATAAGATTGAATACCTGAGAACGTAGAGATAATGAGAATTGAAAGGTGGCGGAACACGGAAAAATATTGGTAAATCCTCTCAGGCAAAAGGTGTTCAAACCCTGAGTGTCTAATTCTGTTTATTCCGAAAACGCCTTAAAGAACTTCCAGTGGATCGGATATTATGGAACCATTGAACAAGGTTAAAAAAGCGCCTTTGATTTTTGTACCCGGCATCATGGGTTCAAATTTGTTCAAAAAAGGGAGTGGTGAACCGATTTGGCCTACCGTGGGATGGGGGGATAAAGGACATTTTAAACCCACATCC
>Ga0307375_10004523_pt1 | contig 13241 bp, 15 predicted proteins | sample TR1MG_FD_202531 | JGI IMG/M metagenome (GOLD analysis project Ga0307375, IMG submission 202531) | Soil microbial communities from Risofladan, Vaasa, Finland - TR-1 | ecosystem: Environmental > Terrestrial > Soil > Coastal area > Acid sulfate soil | place: Finland: Risofladan, Vaasa | collected...
TATTAAAAATTCTTCGGTTTTTGCATCAATTTCCTGTTCTGATAACGGTTCTTTTTCTGTTTTCTTTTTATCTACAATTTTTTTCTTGCTCAATGAGCGAACATCTCCCTTGTATAAGGTTTATAAATATGATGCGGCTACCGGGATTCGGACCCGGGTTAAAGGCTTGGAAGGCCCTTGTCCTAAACCATGTTTTCCGACCTATTCTCAGAATCCGGTCTCTAGACCATAGCCGCTTATTTCTCTAAAGATCGATTATAATTAAAGGAATGCGCCTGCCGGGACTTCCGAATTTTCTCAATAAAAAATTTTTCGAACCCGGATATCCGCTTCAGAATGGATTTCACTCCGAATCGACGGCGTGGCAGGCCGATGTCTTGCCAGGTTGGACTACAGGCGCACTAATTTTCTTGTATATTTTTTGAAGAGAAAGATTCTTTAAAATTTTTTGGATGAAGATTAAATTAATTATGGATTTATAAATCTGAAGAAAAAAAATTAAATAGGTTAGTGGATATCCAATCTTAACTTAGGTTCGTAAAAACAAATTGCCAACGTAGCTTAGGTTGGGAGAGCGCTGGACTGAAGATCCAGTTGAGCGCAATTGCTGCGGCAATTGTCCCGACAATCGCGAGTTCAAATCTCGCCGTTGGCACCAATCTTTTCTTTTTATTAAAATTATAATTAGATATTCCAGCAGATTTTGGAATGAATCGGTCTCATTTTTGAGGGAGAGCCGAATTAAAAATCAAAACGGCGATTACAATTACAATGCCAGAGAGAATCTCGGCTAAAACGAATTTAGCATATATTGGGAGTTCGATAAAGGCGAGAGGATCAACTATATAAAAGGAGAAAATGAAATAAACCGAAATGAATAACCCGAGAATTATTCCAGCGCCAGTAAAAATAGAATAGATTTCAGATACTTTTTTCAGCCCTATCTTCTTTTTAGTAGGTTTTTTTTGTCTTAAATGGAGTCTAAAGGAATGTATTATATCAGCAAATAATATCTCGAGACCTGTAAGGAGAAAAATAACGCCAATTGATATAAAAAGAAAGATTTGATAATTATTAATCGGAAAATACGTCGATGCATATAAAGAGATAAAAAATTGAATTAGAGAGGCAAGTGCTATAAGAATAATGATTGTGCTTCGATTTTTTGGTTCTTGCCACAGAATTTTCATAGAGATATTACCTTTTCGTAATCGGCTTACAATATATATTAAGCTTTTAATTTGAATTAAGCTTTTTTAACATTTTTATTTTACATTTGAATACCTTTTACATATAATTTTATGTTTGAATGAATTTAATTAGAAAAAATTTTAAAGTTTAAATGTTTGATGATAAAAAGAGAATTAATTTAGCATTAAAAAAAATAGAAGGGCCAGTGATCTAGTGGTTATGATGCAGGCCTGACGTGCCTGAAGTCCCAGGTCCGAATCCTGGCTGGCCCATCAATTATTTTCTGAAAGATTTCTATGATTTGAATTATTTTTCTTTTTTATTTTAAAAAATAATCACTCCAATTAATGTTGCTTTTCTCTGCATGAATAGTTCCCTTAATGGCATGAAATTGCTTTTTTATGTTTTCAATAAAGGTCTGCATTACTGAATTTATCATATCTTTGGGACTGTTCAAATTCGAATTACCCTGAAAATCTGATTTGTCCCATATTTTTTGGTATTTTAAAATAAGGGGGTAATCCCGAAGTTTAATTCCGATTGCATAACAATTAACGCATCTTATTTTTTCATCGTTTATAAAGGGAGATGAGAATAACTGGGGCTCATAGAGAAAAAGGGGCGCCTCTTTCGCATATTTTAAGAATACGTCCCAATCATCTATTTCAATGATACAGTTATTGACAATGTCAAATTGATTCAAGTTCGAACCCCAAATTAAGGTACGTTCAACTCTATTCTATATTCTTTATAAAGCATAGTTATAAATTTTGATAATATGTGGAGAATATCCCGATATAAATAGATACTAATTAGAGTTTTTTAAAAGATTTGGAAATGAAGGAGTGGACCAGCCGGGATTTGGACCCGGGGCCTCCACGTTGCAAATCCACGTTACAATTACAAATTGAAACTGCGTGGCGATCTTCCAGGCTGATCTACTGGCCCATTTTTAACATTAGCATATACTTATCCCGTAGAGGATGTTGAATCTAATTCATGAAACTATTTAAAAATTGTGGAGTAATAGAATGGTTCTGTTTAATGAAAGTTAAGGGTTATTAATCTAAGAAACAGATAAAAGATTTGTTAAACAACTAAATTAATCTCCAGAAAGTGAAATATATTCTTTTTTTTATGCATTTGTTAGAATATCTTCAATTTTAATAATCGAGGATAAAATAAAATCCGGTTTTTCTTTTTGAAGGGTTTCATAATTGTGAGTTCCGGTAAGTACTGCAGCTACTTTGCACTTTGCTGCTTTTGCGGCTTGGATATCATATGGACTATCTCCAACTGCAAGACACTCTTCAATTGGGAGATGTAATCGATCTGCCGCAATTAATATCATATCGGGAGCTGGTTTGCCCCTTTGAATATCGTCTATTCCAACACAAGTATCAATTTTTAAACCCAAATGAGAAATAATTGCCTGTATCGTTTTTGAAGGATTGGATGATGCAAGACAAGTCAGGTATTTCTGCTGCTTAAGTCGATTGAGTAACTCAGAGACCCCCTTAAATGGACGCAATTTTGGAATCAGCGTGAAAAAAATATCATCTTTTTCAGCAGCCATTCTTTCAGGATCCCACCCCTCTGGGAATAATTCCTTAGCTATCGTTTCAGTTGTTTTTCCAAAATGAGAGAGAATCTCGGATTCCTCTTTCAGAATCTTATATTTCTTAAGCAGGAGCTTCCACGCCTCTAAATGGAGCGGAAATGAATCTAAAGTGGTTCCATCCATGTCTAAAATTAACCCTTTAATCACTTTACTGCCTCTTTAATGCCTATCGGATAAGAAACTTGAATAATTATGTTGAAATTGTATATTTTTCAACCTACAAAAGGATATAATTTTTTTTATTAAACCCAAAATAGGAAAAGTAAAAAAGGGAATTGACAAAAGGATAAGAATAATTCTCAATTTGCGATAGTGTGAATTATCACTCGAAAAAATCTTGTTAATAGGTTATTACAATGGTTAAAGAAATAATCATAGATACTAACAAATGTAATGGCGATGGCATTTGCGTGGATACATGTCCGGTCAATGTTTACGACTTGGATGAAAAAAGTGGTAAAGCCAAGGTCATTAACCTAGAGGATTGCATCGAATGCCTCGCCTGCGAAGAGAATTGCCCAGAAGGGGCAATAAAAATAGTAAAAGACGATTAGAAATTTTTTTACAAGGTATTTTGGTGTTTTTATGGAGGAAGAAGGAGAAGAAGTAATTAAATTAAGATTCCACGCCAGAGGCGGGCAAGGAGGAGTTACTGCAGCCCAACTGGCAATTGAGAGTTTTAATGGGATGGGGCGAGCCCAACCCATTTTTGGGGCTGAACGCATGGGGTCACCTACTGAAGCTTATGCAACAATGAGTAAAAATCCCGATCTTGTTCAAGCCCAAACTGCGGTTTATACCCCACGCTATGTGGGAGTTCTTGACCCGTCATTGCTTAGTGAAGTAGATGTAACTGCAGGAATGCCCCCTGGAGGGACTATCATCATAAATACGACGATGAGCTTTGATAATCTCAAGAAACTCATAAAAAGAACAGATCTCAATATTGCAAAAGTTGATGCTACGGGAATTGCGTTAGAGATTATTGGACGACCCATCACAAATACTGTAATTTTAGGAGCTTTAGTGAAAGCATCAGATATTTTTTCACTAGAAGAATTGAAACAAGGATTAATTCGTACCTTTACCCAAAAAATTGCTGAAATAAATGCAAAGGTTGTCGAACGAGCGTACAATGAAACGGAAATTCAAGAAACATCTATTCCATACGATCCCTCAAAAGGGGTAAAAGAGAAATGGAGCCATGTGAATCCCCAACTCCCAGGCTGGAAAGATATGACGGTGGGTGCAGTTTGGTATGAACCGGGTGGATCCAAAAGGGTAAAGACTGGCAGCTGGGGTATTTATCATATTCATTGGAATAGCGAAAATTGTATAAACTGCCAGCGATGTTTTCTGACCTGTCCTGATTTCGCAATTTTGAGGGAGCAACAGCCTGATGGGACGTGGAAAGTGATGGGAGTGGATCATTTCCATTGTAAAGCGTGTAGGTGCTGTGTTGAGACGTGCCCCGGTAAGGGTCCAGACAAGAAAGCCTTAACCGCTATCGAGAAAAAACTTGGAGATGTTGTAACACATTAAGGAAGGTGATATGAATGAGTGTAGTACCGATGGAACCCTTTTTTAATGAAATAAAGGAAGAAAAAATATTGACTATGACTGGGAATTATGCGGTAGCAGGCGCTGTTGCTCAGACAGACCCAGATGTAATTTGTGCTTTTCCAATCACACCTCAGACACAATCTGTCGAGGGACTAAGTGATGTAGTTAATCATGGACGTTTAAAATCTGCATTTGTAAATGTTGAAAGTGAACTTGCTGCGATAAGTTATATAACTGCAGCAGTAGCAGCAGGGGCTCGTGGATTCACAGCAACTGCCTCACAGGGTTATTTACTGATGCAAGAAGGTCTGCCAATGGCAGTGGGATGGAGGTCACCGGTTTATATGTTATTGTCTAATCGGGCATGGAATGCTCCAAACCTTTCGATTTGGAATTCATGGGAAGTGACTCTGGCAGACCATGGATGGAATAAACTGTTCAGCGAGAACGTGCAGGAAACCTACGATTCCGCCATAATGAGTTGTCGGATCGCGGAAGAAACGCTTTTTCCAACAATATTTTGCCATGATGGCTTTATCATATCACATAGCGCGCAAAAGTTTCGTGTGTGTCCAGATGAAATAGTACGCAAATTTACACCACGAATCAAAAGGCATACTATAACAACAGCAAAGCCTGGTACATGGGGCGGAGTAGTAACTCCTGATTATTTCATGGAACAGCGTCGCGCATTAGATGTGGCTAAACGGGATGTTCCACCAAAAATTGATGAAATATTTAAAGAATATGCTAAATTAACTGGAAGGACCTATAATCAAATTGAGACCACTAATATTGAAAAGCCAAAGGTCGGGATTATAACCATGGGGTCGATGTGTGGCACAGTTAAACAATGGATAAGAAAGAATCCAGATGTTGCACTTATTAAACTTAGGGTGTATAGACCATTCCCCACTAAGGTTTTCAGGGATATCGTTGAAAAGAGCAATATTGAAAAATTGATAATTCTGGAGAAAAATGACGCTATCGGCGCACCTTGTCCTCAAGTTTCATCAACAATTGCACCTGTACTTTACCCCTTAGGGACCATGTTCCATAGTTTTATCCTCGGATTAGGGGGACGTGATGTTACCTACGACGAATTAGACGCAGTAAAAAGTAAAATTGCAACAATCAATAATATGAGGGACGAACTTTACACTTACTTAGGAGTACGGGAGACGAAAGGAAAAGTAGAGGGTTTCTAGAGGTGAGTGGTGAAATGAGTCAGGAGTATAAAGTACGGGTTTTGGATATAAAGGATATTTTAAAAAGAGAAACGCACAACTATATGCTTTATTTTAATTATGATAATGAAGCTTTTATGAACACGGGCATTCAGGAGAGCGGCTCAACGCCTTTCTGTGCATCAACCACCACAGGACCGGGTGGCAAGGCAGTTCCTGGAAAAATTGGGATTAAACAGGATATTATTGATGGATTTGCGTTTCTAGGAATGAAAAGTGCATTTCTTGCGACCGTGAGTACAGCGTATCCCATGGATTTTATCGGAAAAATTATTGAAGCTTTGAAAACACCAGGTGCGGCGTTCATTCAAGCGCTGACTTCATGCGATCGAGGATGGCGGCATGATGTTAATATCACTGCAAAAGTCAACAAACTATCCGTTGATTCTGGCTTTTGGCCCTTGTATTCAATTCGGATTAAGGATGGAAAACCTACATATGCATTAAACCGAAAAATTGATTTTGACAAAACCAAAGAATTATTAGTGGAATATTTATCCTTGATGGGACGTTTTAGACATCTCTTAAAACCGCGTCGCGAAGATCTCATTGATGAATTAGTCAAAATGGTCCATGTTCGTGCAAATAATGTAGTGAGTTTGGTTGATGAATTTGGAGATCCAGATGGACAGTTGGAAAGCTATAAAATGAAGCTGACTGAATTACCAAGTCAGACACTAATTGCGCCAGGGCATGGTCTCTGTCAAGGCTGCGGCGCGGGGATTGCCCTCAACCAACTGGCAATCGGAGTCCAGATGGTGGCAGGAACTAATATAATTTTCACGAATAATACGAGTTGTAGTGAAGTTTCGTTGAGCAAGGACGATGTTCCAAGCTATAATGTTCCTTGGGTGCATCATCTCTTTGAAACCGCGGCTACGACAGGCGATGCAATTGCTACTACCTATCGAATTCTACAGACAAAAGGACACTATAAAGGTGAAATCCCTTATGTCGTTGCAATCGGCGGGGATGGATCAACTTATGATATTGGTTTTCAATTTCTTAAGTCTGCGCTGGTTAGAACGGGTTCATTCGGCTTGATGAATCCACTTCTTTCAGATTAATTCTTCCTTTTTTTAATCCTATAAAAAATAAAACCACATTCTTTTTTTTATTTGATATATGGTATCATAAAATTAAAATTGCTTGACAATATCGTTGTATTCAATAATACGATCGCAATATTTACACCGCAGACTGACGGGATCTCGTGTTTCAATTTTAAAAAAAGATTTAACCGGTTCGTTACTATTTGTAATGCAATTAGGATTCATGCATTTGATAACTCCCTTAATTTGGTCTTCGAGAACTACCTTCTTTTTTTGAATAACTTCATAATCTCGAATGATATTAATACTAGCATTAGGGGCAATGAGAGCAATTCGATTAATTTCTTCGGGAGCTAATTCTTTATTTTCAATTTTCACAACATCTTTATATGTGGATCCTTTACTAGAGGGAACATTCATAGCAATAGAGATAATCATTCCTTCTTTACCATTGATGCCAACAATTTTTAAAACATTTAATGCATTTCCAGGGGAAATATGGTCGATGACAGTCCCATTTTTTATTTTACGAACACGCAAGGATTGTTCTATACTACTTGGAGATTTCCTATTATCTTGCATTTTTTAATGCTCCGTATAAATTAATAAGATTTTCAAAATGATCCACCTAATACGAGGGCTAATAAAGCCATTCGAAGAATAACACCATAATAAGCTTGTTGGAAATAGCGTGCATATTTGGTATGATCAACTTCATAATCGATTTCTTCGACGCGAGGTAAAGGATGAAGGATTTTTAGATTTTCTTTTGCCCGATTAAGCATACTTACATCAATACGATAGGAGCCTTTCACTTTGGCATAATCTGCAGGATCTGGGAATCTTTCTGATTGAATTCGTGTAACATACAAGATATCTAATTCAGGAATAATCTCTGATAAATCATTTAATTCCTTAAATTTCACATTTAAACTATGTAAGTCAGAAATAACTTCATGGCGCATGCGTAGTGAAGGTGGAGAAACGAAATAAAGTTCTACATCATAATGAGATAGTGCATAGGCAAGCGATTTGACGGTGCGACCATATTTTAGGTCACCGCATATGGCAATTTTTAGACCATCGATCTTCCCGTTCATCTCATTTTTAATTGTTAGTAAGTCCAACATTGCTTGGGTTGGATGTTCTTTGGTCCCGCTTCCACCATTAATTATGGGTATTTGACTAACTTCCGACATTAATTTTGCAGATCCTTCCAATTCATGACGAAGAACAATGACATCAGCATAACTTTGCACGACTGAAATAGTGTCGGTTAGATTTTCTCCCTTTTTAATGGAAGACATCTCAGGGTTAGAAAGGGAAATAACTTCTCCGCCTAGCTTATACATTGCGGAAGTGAAGCTTAGCCGTGTTCTAGTTGAAGGCTCAAAGAAAAGAGTGGCTAAGATTTTACCTTTTAATAAATCGGAACCCGTTTTATAATATTTCTCCATTTGATTTGCTGCTTTAAGGATATACTCAAGTTCTTCTTTCGTGAATTGTTTTATTGAAATAATATGTCTCCCTTTGAAATCCAAAATCATACACCTTATAAAATAATACTACCTTTTTCTAATAAAAAAATAACTGAAGGTATTTTTTTTAAGGGGATTTGAAGATTTGAGAGTTCTACCCTTTACATATAGCCATATGGAGTAAATGAAATAAAAAAATGGAATAAATAGTTAAATTTTATTTATTTAAGGAATTTTAGTTTTAATTTTATTTAATTTTGCAAGATTTTCTTTTTCATCCTTTTCATTTATTTCATTTGTTATTCGTTTAAGATACCAATATTGGGAAATCATTCTAATTTTCATTTTTATCGCCCGCATGTTTTTATAAAAATAAGATTACCTTTTGTCCGTAAGGGATTTCATATATGTTTGTTCGAGTTTATAAATTTTTTTTGATAAAAAGGTAAAACTAATTTGATATAGATTTGATAAAATGAAGTTAATTTCTTATGGAACAATTAAAAGGTATTAAAAATTAAGTTGGTTTTCCATGGAAATATTAAAGAGAGAATTTTTGGCGATTTCGGACTTCAATTCGCTCAGATTTAGAAAATTCTTCGTACGATTGATACGGACCCATGATTTTGTTGAAATAACTGATATTTTGTGTTGTATTGCAGATAGGACAGCGTTTTGGCGTTCCTTTAAATGTTTTTCCACATTGAATACAATAAGTAAGATTATAGGCATAGGTGAGTAATCCAATTGATTCACGACAGATTTTTTTCGTTAAATCTAATACAGATTCGATTGAATCTAATGATTCTAATAAGGGGAGAACCATAAGGTGGCCCCCAGTAAGGTGTTTATGGAAGGCGGATTCTAACTTGAGTTTCTCAGGGAGAGTCAATGGTAAATCAGTGTTTATATTACTCGTATTATAAAAATTAAATGGTTTGAATATTTTAGTTTCTTTTTTTGGATTGAATCGTTTGTTATCTAATTGAAGGAAACGTTCAACCCAATTATGTGAAAAAGGTTGACGAAGAACCCATCGAACTCCGGTATTTTCAGTTTTTTTTATAAGCAGTTCCTGTAAATTTTTAATAATGGTTTGTGCAAACTTCAGCCCGGTTTTCGTCGAAATCTTGGAATCTGTATGGAGTTCTATTGCATCCGGTAAGCCCACATAACTTATGGCATTTGTAGAACATTCGAGCCGAAAATAATTTTCACCTTTAATAGGGTATGTTAGTAAAGGTAGTATACGATCTTCAAAAAGTCTCATGTAAAGTTGATTTCTTTTGATGGTAAGCGCAGAGATAGCTATTTGAATCCTTTCTTCTAATTTTTCTAAGAAAGTGTCATCATTTTGTTTTGATTCGTAGGCAATTCGCGGTAAATTTATGAAAACAGAGTCTAAGTTACCAGTCCGGAGTGTATCCAGTTCATAATCATCTTTCCAAGAACAATCCAACCGATCAAATACGCCAGTATAATTCACGTTTGAGGTTTGCCAGTCTAAAGTCAAATTCGCAAGGAAAGGTGTTCCCCATTTGATAACTAATTCATGCGTTTTGAGTAAGAGAGATTCGATTTCGGGATCAGTTAAAGCCTTTTTACGAATTTTGAAAATTTGATGGGGATAGAAAAAAGGTTTTCCGTGATGATCACCTTCTATCAGAACGTCTAGAATAACATCTAAAAGTTTTAAAGATTCATCTAAATAATCTCCGTAGCAGCCAATGGTATTACCTACAATTGGAGTATTAATTAGGAATTTGGGAATTCCATACTCCAAATTCAAAGTACTATAGGGTAACTGCCCCCCTGGTCCAATATAGGTACTTCCTAATTCCTTGAAAAACAGGAAAAGATTCTCTTTAATTTGCTCGCGGGATAGATTTTTTATGAATGGAGCTAAGAATATATTAAAAAAATCGAATGATTGCGTTCCTGAAGTATGGATTTGTGAAAACTCGATTAATTTTGCTGTTAGCATTAATGCTTGGTTGAAATTTTTGGGAGGATTTAAAGATACTGCAAGAGAATCTTTATCTGCAATAAAACCCTCTGCAAAAAAAGGTCTGAGATCATGTTGGATTGAATTTGGTCTGAGAATAAAAAAGTTCGCGTTTGGAATTGAAATATCACCACGGAGGTGTGCATCCGCAATATCCATGGGTAAAATATTTAATAGGAGATTTTGTTCAAAAATAGCATCGCTAACCAATTTTTGAACGGTTTCTGGATTTGAATTAATGGGATGTGTATTTGAATCTTTTAAAATACGCAAGATTTCAAAAGGTGGAAGCCCTAAACGGGTTAATTTATGACGATACTGTTCATGTCCTTTTAGCACTAAAATACTATTAACCACCTCACGAATAAGCGGGGCTGTGAGATATTTCACTTCCGCATTCATCAATTGTTCTTCCGTCTCTTTTGCAATCTCTTCTGCAAGATCATTCGGAACTCCAGCTTCTCGTATAAGTGACTCGGTAATTCTTTTGCGATCAAATTGATCAATCGCATATTCAGATGTTCTCACGGGAATTTCTTTTATTATCTCACTCCGCGAGTAATCAATTAATCCCCATATAAATTCCACAATTTTCTTCCCCAACTCTGTTAAATTATAACCAGATTCATCGCCTTTGATTAAATTGGAAGTTTTTAACTCCCGCAGATGGTATCCAAAGCGCCCCGCATCTGTAGTCGGTTCTAAATTCATCATTTGCATAATTTGAGTAAAGGGAAGCGGACTTTGGCGACTTAATAATTGTAATATTTTTACGCGTGTAGAACTGGATATGGCGGAAAGGACTTTTTTGGGTATCTCATCGAAATTCACTTCTTTCACATCCTAGCTTCAAGTAAATCTGATGTATAATATGATAATTTCATTACCTAAAATTATTGATAAACTAGTATATATGCTATGTAAAAGTTTACATAATTTTTTGATAGAGAAATTTTTATCTTATCGAATCAATCAAGAGTTGAGGTATTGTGTCAAATCGAATAATGAAGAGGAAAAAATTTATCAGGCAAAGCGCCACAGAGCAAATTGAAGTGCTCTTTGCAGAGGCGAAGCGAGTTTTCAAGACGAAACCTGAGAAAAGTCAAAGGTATGTGCATATTGCAAGAATGATCAGTAAAAAATGCAAAGTAGGAATTCCGAGGGCCTATAAATTTCAGATTTGTAGAAAATGTAAAGGGTTTTTGGTTCCCGGGTTTAATTGTAGAGTACGAATGAGAATGAATAAAGAGAGGCATGTAACAGTTACCTGCTTAAATTGTAAGAAACAAACGCGGTATTATTATTGAAGAAGAAGGGATAAAATGAAAGATTTATCAAAAAAGGAAAAACTGAATGAAGTTAAAACAAATGCAGCCCAAATAATATTAGGGAAAAATGGATTATCGGAGAACCTATTGAATGAAATTAAAAAGAAATTAAAGCAAGAAAAAATTATAAAAATTAAAATCCTTAAAACAGCGGCAGAATTGGAAAAAATGAACAGAAAAGAGTTTGCTGAATTAATCGCAACACAAACGGATGCACGCTTAGTTGAAATAAGGGGTTATAATTTAATTCTCCAAAAAAAAAGTAGTGCTTAACCGATATATTAAAAATGAGAAATTCAGATACAATACGAGATTAAAAAATTTTAAATAATAATGATAATTTTCTTATGATATATGATATATCTCGATATCTCGATTTGGAGTTAATTAGAAGCGAGAAGTAATTAAGTGGATTTTATGACAACATTATATGATGTTCCTGCAGAAGAATTAATTAGCAAACTTGCAGCTGAGCTAAAAGAGAATCACGACAAGATAAAACCTTTACCGTGGGTACCATTTGTGAAGACAGGCGTATTTAAAGAGAGAGCTCCGACGAATCCAGAATGGTGGTATGTAAGATGTGCAAGTCTCCTGCGCAAAGTAGCGCAAAACAGTTCTATTGGAGTGTCGCATTTGCGCGGGATATATGGAGGCCGACATAGAAGAGGATCAAAACCCAATGAGGTTAAAAAAGGAAGTGGATCTATCATAAGACACACACTTCAACAATTAGAAGAGGACGAGCTCGTTGAAACTGTCAAAGGTAAAGGTAGGCGAGTTACATCAAAAGGACAATCGCTTATAGATCGTTTGGCACATGAAATAAAAATGAAAATACAAAAAGAAGTACCTGAATTAGTTAAATATTAATATTCCACAGATCCACGGAATTGAATGAAAATGGATGATGATGAATTAGAAGAAATACGCCGGCGGAAGCGGGCACAATATGAGTCTCAAGTATATGATGCTCAACGACAGCAAGAAATGCAAGAAGAGGTAAATGCTCAAAAGCAAGCAATTTTAAGAAAAATTCTAAGTCCTGAGGCGCGAAGTAGGCTCGCGAATATTACGATGGTTCGCCCGGATTTTGCAGCACAAATAGAACTTCAATTGATCCAACTGGCGCAAAGTGGTCAACTCAGTAGACTTGGACCCTTACCATTAAGTGATGAAAATTTTAAATTAATTTTAACGAAAATAACAGGCAAAAAACAAGATATTAAAATTAAGCATATATAGAGTTGTGAACTATGGCAAGATACAAGCAACTAGGAAAAAAATTAAGACTAGGAAAAGCAAATAAACAGAATCGCTCAATACCTGCTTGGATTATTGTTAAAACGCGGGGAAAAGTCCGAACTCATCCTAAGAGAAGAAGATGGCGCAATCAAAGTATTAAAGCTTAATTTATTGAAAACAGTTAAGATAGTCATTTAGGAGGTATTTTTAATGCCTAGAGGAAAGAAAAAAGCAGCGAAAAAAGAAGAAAAAATTGATGAAGAAATCAATGAAACAGAAGAAGAAACTGAGGACTTAGAAGAGGAAGCGGAAGATTTAGAAGAAAAAACGGAAGATGCAGAGGACACTTCAATTGAAGAAGAAATTATAGAAATTGGGGAAAAAAAGGAAGACCTTGGGAAAAAGTTCAAAGAAATTCCAACAATGGAAGAAGAAATTGAGGAAATTGTTGAAGAACGGCTCTATACGGTTCCTCTTGGACGCGTTAAAATTGCTCGAGTTAAAAAACGGG
>Ga0307375_10004524_pt1 | contig 13239 bp, 9 predicted proteins | sample TR1MG_FD_202531 | JGI IMG/M metagenome (GOLD analysis project Ga0307375, IMG submission 202531) | Soil microbial communities from Risofladan, Vaasa, Finland - TR-1 | ecosystem: Environmental > Terrestrial > Soil > Coastal area > Acid sulfate soil | place: Finland: Risofladan, Vaasa | collected...
CTTCAATGGTGATGGTGGGTCCTTTCGAGGGTTGGGTCGATTCTAGCTTGGTTAAGATTGATTGTGCGATGTTGCGATAGATGTGAGAGGATGGGGAATCGGGTTTGGCAGCGACGGATGGCTTTCCAGCATCGCACAGCTCTCTGATGGTTTGATCGATGGGTATCTCTCCAAGGAAGTCGATGTTCATGGTTTCAGCCATCTTCTTTGCTCCACCTTCACCAAAGATGTAATAGCGCTTGTGGCAATCGCACGGAGGCTCGAAGTAGGCCATGTTCTCTATCAGTCCTAGCAGCGGCACATTCACCTTTCGGAACATGTTGGCTCCTCTGCGAACGTCTGCGAGAGCAACTTCTTGGGGAGTGGAGACGATCACAGCACCAGAGAGAGGGGTTCGTTGAGTGAGCGTGAGTTGCGCATCTCCAGTGCCAGGTGGTAAGTCGATCACCAATATGTCCAAATCGCCCCATTCCACTTCATGAAGCATTTGGTCCAAAGCTGACATCACCATAGGTCCACGCCATATCGTTGGAGCGTCCTGATTGACCAAAAACCCCATCGACATGCATTCGATACCGTAGTTCACCAGCGGGATGATCTTGTTCTTATCTGTCAGTTTCGGCCTCTCATTCAAAAGGTTCATCATTGTCGGAATACTAGGACCATAAATGTCGGCATCCAAGAGGCCGACGCGCTTCTGAAGTTGGCTAAGAGCGAGCGCAAGGTTCACTGCGACGGTAGACTTTCCAACACCTCCTTTTCCACTAGAAACGGCGATCAAGTACTTCACATGATTGAGCTTCGATAATAGCGGCATTTTGGGTGCAGTTGGCGCAGCGGGCTTCGCAGGAGGGCTCGGAGTCGGCCCATGGTTGCAATGCGGTCCGTGCACGTGTGGCTTCTGCGCTCTGTCGGTCACTTCCTTGCCATCAGGCTTAGCTTTCATCCATCCAAAGATTCCTCTCCGTGATACGGCTGAAGTAGCTCCTGGAGGACTCAAACAGGCTCGTCGAGTCCGCGAGCACTTTGTCGATGCAGTGGCCAACATGTCGTCTTCAAACACCTACACAAGAGGGGATGGGAGAGTAAAAATACAAGAGGCAGGAGAGGGAAAGGGGTGGAAGTGAGCTGTGGGTTGTCGAGGAAGCGAGTGAAGTGGAGAGGGCAGTCCCCGGACCGAAAGTTCCCCCGGAACCGAAAGGTCCCCGAAAGGGAAGGGTGAAGGTGTTCGCAAAGCTGACAGTTGTATATTGCACTCGTAGGAGATACAGCTAGATCGGCTCACGGACAGAGTTTGCGTCGGAGTGGCAGAATTTGCGCGATGGGTGATGTGAGCGGTTGGAAGGGTTGACAACTGGCGTGATGTAGAGAGAAGTACACGCTTAAGCGTTCTTAGAGAAGTACTCGAGCGACTTGACGGGGTCGGCCTTCATGGTGGGCTTGCCCTTGGTCCAGTTGGCCGGGCAGACCTCTCCGTGCTCGTCGGCGAACTGGAAGGCCTCGACCAAGCGGAGGATCTCGGCAGTGTTGCGGCCCACGGGGGGATCGTTCATGGTGATGTGGCGAACCTTTCCGTGTGGGTCGATGAGGAAGAGACCGCGGTGGGTGTGACCAGTGTCGAGGTGGAGAACTCCGTACGCGTTGGAGATCTTCTTGTTCACGTCCTCAACGAGGGGGATGTGCATCTCCCCAAGACCACCGTGCTTGCGATCAGTGTTGACCCAGGCGAGGTGAGAGAAGACGGAGTCAACGGAGCAACCAATGACTTGAGTGTTCAAGGCGGCGAACTGAGCGGCGGTCTCGGAGAAGGCGACAATCTCGGTGGGGCACACGAAGGTGAAGTCCAAGGGGTAGAAGAAGAGGACGACCCACTTTCCGTGATAGTCGGACAAGGAGACGGGCTTGATGCTCTTGTCGGGCATAACAGCGTCGGCAGTGAAGGCCGGGGCGGACTTTCCAATGCGGGGGACTTGGATGTGACTACGGTCAACCAAACCAGACACAGATAGCATCAGGGCCCAAAGATGGTTGCACGATGTGGGGTACGCGAGATTACGATAGAATCAAAGTGAAAGGAACAGGCACAGCCGTGGTTGACGGACGAAAGGCACCATAGAAGCACAAAGAACCACACAAATAAATTGAAGGCCGGTGTCACCATCCACAACGATCACAATAGCCAACAATTCACAACAGCGACAGCAAAGTTACGAATTACAGTCAGTACGCACAATACCACTGATACGGGATGGGAAGGAATAGGAGAACACATGCCGTGCGAAGCCACGGAAGCTCGGGAACAGCCACACAGTTGTGGAGAGCACTGAAAACGGCTTCATTGGAGTCCAAACGTACGTCTCAGTGGTGCAGCAGGCAGACATATCAGGAGTTCGGTTGCAGAGATACAACTGAGGGTCACAGACTTTTCGATTGCACGTGTGGTCCTGGCGCTCTGCTCTCTCTCCGACGACGACGAGAGAGAGCGTCGAAAGTGTCCCCCGAAAACGTACGACGAAGCGCCACTGAGCCCCCTGGTGATTTTCCGACCAGTTCAAATTTGCGTGTGTAATTTACCAGTCTTGCCGAGTCTATTCTTCGTGAAATGTCTCAGATTCGCTTTGATGGTACGCTTTTCTATCTGCTTTTGCGTTCTCTCCTCTGAAACTTGCATGTGTGGGCCCAGGGAAGAGGTTCTGCGTGAACTCGTCAGTTCCCAATTTGAAGTGTCCTGTATTCCCTTCTTCTGTCCTCATTTGAATCCAATCTCTAATTCTGGGTTCTATTCTTCCATTAGGACGTGTTGCGATTGTCACCGGAGCTGGTGGAGGTCTTGGAAGGTGCGTATTTCGTGGGTGTGTTTGTGAGATGGTCCCCCAGTTCGCGTGGGCTAACTCGTGCTTGTGTGGTGTTTGACACTGTTGCCTATGTGCTTTCTGTAGAGCCTATGCATTGCTTTTGGCTTCTCGTGGTGCATCGGTCGTTGTGAACGATTTGGGAACGAGCACGACGGGTTCTGGTTCGTCGAGCAAGGCGGCCGATTTGGTGGTCGAGGAGATCAACAAGAACGGTGGTAAGGCAGTTGCGAACTATGATTCGGTCGAAGATGGCGATAAGATTGTGAAGACTGCTGTGGATGCCTTTGGAAGAGTGGATATCGTGATCAACAACGCAGGCATTCTTCGTGATACGAGCTTCTTGAAGATGAAGGATCAGGACTGGGATTTGATCTACCGAGTGCATTTGAAGGGAGCGTACAAGGTGACGAAGGCAGCCTGGCCCTACATGATGCAGAACAAGTATGGACGCATAATCATGACCTCCTCCGCTGCTGGCATCTACGGCAACTTTGGACAGGCGAACTACTCTGCTGCTAAGCTTGGTTTGCATGGTTTTGCACTTGCGCTGTCGAAGGAAGGCCAGAAGAACAACATCTACACCAATACGATTGCACCGTTGGCTGGTTCGCGCATGACCGCGACCATCATGCCCGAGGACGTAGTGAAGGCCTTGTCGCCCGAGTATGTCGCCCCGCTGGTTGCCTACTTGGTTTCGGAGGAGAACAAGACCAATGGCGGCATCTTCGAGGTTGGAGCTGGATGGGTGGCCAAGCTACGTTGGGAGCGCGCGCACGGCGCCCTCTTCCCCGTCGACACCGACCTCGCGGTGGAGGACATCAAGACCCACTGGGACGTCGTTTCAGACTTCTCTTCTCCCGATTACCCCACTCAACTCAACGACTCCATGGGCATCGTCACTGGAAACCTCGCCAACAAAGGTGCAGATCGCAAACTCCCAGCCAAGCCCGCTTCCTCTGCCGCCAAGCCTTCTGCTGTTGCCCCTGCCCTTTCTGCTAATGGAGATTACAATGCTCAAGCTGTTTTTGACGTTCTCTCGAAGCGCATCGCCACTGAAGGACCCGCCCTCGTATCCAAAGTCAATGGAATCTTCGAATTCGACCTCGCAGCCAATGGAAAGCGTCAATCCTGGACTGTGGATTTGAAGACCTCCTCTCCTTCGGTTCAATCTGGAAAGGTAGGCACACCCAATGTGACTCTCAGCATGAATGACGAGGACTTCGTCTCTTTGATGACCGGAAAGTTGAACCCACAGAACGCCTTCATGAAGGGACTCCTCAAGATCAAGGGCGACATGGGACTTGCCATGAAGCTCGAGGCCATCACCAAGGGCAACACCAACGCTCCCGCCCCTGCACCTCCCGCTGCCGCGCCCTCCGCTGCCGGAGCCGAGTTCAAGGCCCAAACCGTCTTCGACGTTCTCGCCAAGCGCATCACCACCGAGGGACCTGCTCTCGTCGCCAAAGTGAATGGAATCTTCGAATTCGATCTCGCAGCCAATGGAAAGCGCCAATCATGGACTGTGGATCTCAAGACCGCCTCGCCCTCCGTCCAATCCGGCAAGGTCGGCACACCCAACGTGACTCTCAGCATGAATGACGAGGACTTCGTCTCATTGATGACCGGTAAGTTGAACCCTCAAAACGCCTTCATGAAGGGACTCCTCAAGATCAAGGGCGACATGGGACTTGCCATGAAGCTCGAGGCCATCACCAAGGGTGGCAATGCCAAGTTGTAAAATGTAGTGCTCGCTTCGAACCTCCACGCGTTAATTCTTCCTTGTAGTGGGCCATCGAGGGTTCTTAGCAGGCGTGGCCTCACGGCGACGGTTCAGCTCGTTCCCGAATTGCAAAACTCTGCGGTTGCTGTCCTTTCTTGCGCTGCCATCAAGATTTCGCCTGCTTCCTGGTATTTAATACGATCTTGCACAATCGAAAAAGGCGATTCCGAGTCACGGTAACCAGGTGATGCACAGGAAATCTGGTAGCTATCGGAGCGTGGCACGCTGTGCTCGCTCACCCGGCCTTCTCAGTACCCACAGTCTTTTCTGCACGCTTCCCCTTTGCAAGTCTTCCTCCCTGGATTTGCTGCAAACGTGCTCTGGTTGCGCATTTTGACCATATCTGTTCTTGCGAGCTCCATAGAGTGACAGATTTCAGGATGTCGGAGATCAGCGAGTCTGAGCTGCGTACGCTGCCCTTGTGATTGAGCATTCTGCGATATCGCGGCCCACAATCTACTAACCACATCGTGTTATGTGTTATTCTATTTGAAACTTGTAGAGCAAGTGACTCAAACGATCAAAGAGAAGTTCGACGAGCTCTACGCTGTTGACATCAAGAGTAAGAAAGGAAATGGACCTTCTGTCTTTGGTATTGGAAGAAGCAAGCTCTATGTTTTCCAGTTTCCAAAGGGAAAGGTTACTGTACGTGTGCTTAACTGTTGCGAGCCGGTTCAATTTCGTCATGCTGATTCCTGACCTCTATCAACTTCTAGATTCTTCTAGACTGCCCCATCCCATTCCTCACGGGTATTTCCTCTTCGAAGAATGACGAAGTACGCTCTCAGCTGTTTCGATGAACCACACAAGCGGAAAGTGTGTTTGTTAAAGACCTTCCTCATTTGGCCCGCTCGTATTGGTCTAACCGTTTTGTCTTCTGCCTCCCTTAGTTGACTTTGGACACCAAAATGCATGGACCTATCTCTATTCACACGTCTAAGACGAACGACATCATCCATGCCCTGCGACAGAAGATCTTCGCCGAGATGTACCCAGGCATGAACGAGAAGGATAACCCTGCAATCGCTGTTAAGATTCCGGAAGACAGGTGCGTAAAATTGGCCATTCACAACTTGGACGGTGTCGGGCTGGCGATGTGTCGTGGAGTCCGTGTTGAATCGCCGAGCCTGCGCTCTTTCTGAATCTCTGTCTTGAAGTTCGTTTCTGGGCTTGTCTCGTGCTGTATTTCTGCTTAACAATGACCTAACGAGACTATGCTCGTTGAAATGTAGGCTTCAAGACTTGGCGAAGGTCGAGAGACCGTGTGGAAACTTCAAGGCGGCGTACTTGGCGGAATGTGAGGCGAGTAACACGCCTGTGCGCGAAGACATTGCCTTTGACGTGGAACATCTGTTCTCTGCGAACAATGTGAAGGAGTTCAACCTGGAGGAGTTCGAAGGACCCTTGTCGAACAACGATATCAAGTGCCTCCTCGGCGCGTTGCGTTTCAACATGTACTTCACGTCTCTCAAGATCCGTAACCTGAAATTGGAGAAGGAGCAAGCGATTTCCGTCTTGTCTTGCCTCAGAGCGAACCGTGCGATTGAAGGAGTGTCCCTGGCGGGTCTTCAGGCGAACAAGGACTTTTACGTGGAGTTGTTCAAAGAACTTCAGGCCAACAAGTCTTGCACTGTCCGCGAATTGAACTTTTCTGATAACAAGGAGTTTGGCGATACTGGTGCGACCGCATTGTCGACCTGGATCGCGGGTTTGGCTTACGGAGTCTCCGTTCTCGACTTGTCGAACTGCGCCATGCGCGGTAAGGGTATTGCCTCCCTCTGCAGTGCCTTTAAGAAGAACGTTCAGGTGAGTACGACGTTGACTCGTTTGGACCTCAGTACGAATCGTCTCGAAGCAGATGGATCGAGCGCCCTGTCCGCCTTCTTGGCTCAACCCAATGCTCTCACTCAGCTCTACATCCGCGATTGTGGTGCCAGTTTGGATTTGATCCTCGGTGCATTGAACCGCGGTACCTCTCGTGAAATCAGAGATCTGGACATCTCAGCAAACAAGGTGACGCCAAAGTCCTCGCATCTCAGTGTCTTCGTTCGCTCCTCCTCGACCATCACCAAGCTCAACGTCAGCGCCACTGGATTCACAGCGGAGATGTTCAAAGAGCTACTCACTTCCATCAAGGGCAACCCATACATTCCTTCAGTGGAGCTCATCGCATCGAAGAACGCTCTGGGACCTAACGGAGCGAAGGTTCTCATGGACGAAGGAGGCGATATGACCAACATCACTGCTCTCGACATTTCCGAAAACGACTTCGACGACGAGGCTATGATCGCAGTGTGCCATGGTTTGTCCCGTTCGGCGTCCGTCAAGCGCCTGGACTTGAGCCGAAACATGCCCTCGAAGGGAAGATCGCGCGACTTGGCTGTGGAGGGTCTCATCAACCTCATCACCTCTCCAGAATCTTCTCTCGAACACTTCACATTCTGCGGTGGCAAGGGAACGCAATTGGGTGCCGATATGATCCGCCTCATCGACGCCATGGGAGACGGCATCATCACCGGTCTCGACATCTCTGGTCACGGTATTGGCAACAAGGGCGCTAGCTCGCTTGGCAAGATGTTGCAATCGAATCACACGCTACTTTCGCTTATCTGGGATGAAAACGGAACGACTTTGGTTGGTTTCAAGAACTTCAGAAAGGGACTCAAGAGAAACTCCACTCTCAAGTCCATGTCGCTTCCCATTCTCGACATTGAGGCTGCTCTTTCAAAAGAGAGTGACAAACCTGGCTTCCTGAAGGTCATTCGAGACCTCGAGAGCTGCATCGTCAACAACAACTCACCCAAATCCAAGTTCAAGGCCAAGGACGCCAAGGGCGGTCATGAGTTCCTCTTCTTCTCCACCTCGCAGCGTGAAGCGCTCGAGCACCACATCGTAAAGCTCAAATCGAAGGGCAGGAAGCCCACTGAGGAGGATCAGATTGCCATCAAGGACGCGGAGAACTTCGAGACCGTCATTGGAGATTTGCACATGGCCAAGGCTGATGCGTTGACTGAATTGGACGTGGCAATGAAGGCCAAGCTGCAATCCATGGCCGAGGAGCTGTCACCGATCCTGGCACAACACTTGATGGGACTCAAGCGCAAAATGATTGACATCATCAAGCAAGGATACACTTCTCTGGATGAAGATACTGTCCGTCGTATTGGTACCAACATCTCTTTCGGAACGCGTGAAGTCGATATCAAGGAGTTGCAGGAGGTGATGGTCGTTGCTGCTGGATCTGATCTTGGACTTCGCGCTGATGAATCCTTCCAATCCGCTGTTGACATCGCTGCCGATTATTGCTTCGAAAAGCTTGAGGACAACTTGATACAGATTACGGAGCGCTTGCAAAACGAGGCCGAAGAGGATAAGAAGCCCAAAAAGGTGAAGAAGCCCAAGAAGGACAAGTCGGATGCCGCGACTCGCGAGGGCTCTTCCTCCTCGCTCGCCACCTCGTCCACCTCTTCGCACAAGAAGGACAAATCGAAGTCGAAGCCTGCCGTGGAGGAATCAGACCAAGAATCGTCGCAAGAGGAGGCGCACACGCCCGAGGAGGAGCATGTGGAGGAGACGGTCGAGGAGACGGAGGAGGCTGCCGAAGAGGCCGCCGAGGAGGAGACCGAGGAGGACAACACCACATCCACGCCGCCCAACGAAGCAGCCGATGACGACTTGACGCGCACGCAATCTGCGCCCTCCTTGGCACCACCGGCCACGCAACTCAGCTCGCTCGGCGGCTCCGGACCCATCACCGCCGTTGTTCCGAAAGGCGCCCCTCCGGCGCTGCCCAAGACCGGACCCCCGCCCACGCCCAAATTCAAGCTTCCTGGACCTCCCGTGCCCTCCACTGGACCTCCCGTGCTCGCCGCCGGGCCATCCGTGTCAGGCTCGCCGGCGCCATCGCCCAAGGGACCCCCACCCAAAGTTCCAGCCGGCTTCCCTCCCAAAGTACCCTCTTCTGCCCCTCCCATGCCCGTAATCGCCGCTGGAGCCGGTACAGCGACGCCTGGTGGCGTACCTGGCAAACTCGCGCCCGCCATGCTCGTGCAACTGAAGCTCGGCACACCCGGCGGTTCGCCCCCCTCGCTCCCGAAATCGCCCACGCCGCAGGGCACGCCCTCGCCCGGACGTCCCAACACCGCCGCGCCCCCGATGCCCACCGTTGCTGCTGGAGCCAAGAAAGCTTCTCCTTCCACTACCCCTGCCGCCAAGCCTGAAGAGAAAGCCAAGGACAAGCCCGAGAAGGCCAAAGCGAAGCCCGCCAAGGACAGCGGCAAGGCCACCAAACCCGCCAAAGGCAAGTCTCAGAAGAAGGACGAGGAGGTCTTCATTGCCAACGTCACCTCTCAAGGCGCTGCTTCTGGACTCTCCGCAGCGTCCACAACTGCCGCTCCGGATGGAGCACTCGAGACAATCACTCAACAGACTGGCGGTCCAATGGGAGATCCTCGTGCCAATCGCGCCGCTGGAGCCGCTCGTCGTCGTCCTCCTACCCGCAGACCTCAAGGACCATCCGCCGTCTAAGAATGCGCCTCTCTCACCAAGTGCCCAGAGCGCTCTCACCATTTCCCCCCGCACAGTTGTAATGTACCCCTCAGACATATCTCTCTTGATCCAAGCGTGCCATCTCTCATCCTCCTCACAACTCTCCAACAAGTGTAATGTACATTACACATATAGAGACTCAGTCCATATCGCGAGAACAGCTATAGCGAGACACAGCCCTTGCCCGTCCAGGAATCCAGTCAGTCGCCGGCCAGAATAGCTTTCAGTATGCCAGCCAATACGTGGTGTGGAAGCTCATCGATTGCCTCTTTTGTTTCGGGAGATGGCGGAAGCTCCTTATTCAAGATGTTCTCGGAGATGAGGTCTATCTGAGGTGAGAGGATGGAGAGCGAAGCATCGAAACGTGCGCGTATTGTTGAAGTGTCCGGGTTTGGGCAACATGTCCTGCGTCGCTCGTGTAGCTGCAGCAAGTAGGAATCGATCCATCATGGTGCAATTGATACTTCCTACTGAGGCCCAAGTATAGGAGGAACTCTACGGCAGAAGCGGGATCTATAGGACCGAAGCGAATCGAGAGAACTGAGCAGATGGTAGAGAGGCATGCTTCGTTTCCTCCACAGTGTTTCACTACTTCCAATGCAATTTCGGCCATCCCTTGCAGATCTTTCAAAAAGAGTCCAAAGAAACAACCGTTCGATAAGCCACTCTGACGCAAGGCCGCCAGCTCCATCTGTTGAGATCGTGAGAAGGTGACACATCAGCTTGCAGATGTCCTCCTGAGGCTTGGATGCGGAGATGTTGGATTTTCCGATGGTCATTGAGATGAAGGTTTCAATGGAAGTGAGAGGAAGTTCAGAGTTGGCAATGTACTCGACGAAGCGTGAGACCTGCGTTTGATGCTTCAGCATGAGTAATAGTAGCTGGCGATTGCTCGAAAACGTGTAACTGGAAGCGCAATTCACGATGTGAGTATCGGCGAAGAGATCCAAAGAAAGAAGAGAGTAGGGTGTGCACAAATGCCATAATGAATGTGGAATGAGCCCGATTTCAAGTCTCCATCCAATGAGCGCGTTGTTCCACTGCCTATTGACGTTACCATGCCAGATGCCATGTTGATGGCTCGAATACAATGGTTATCGCTATCTGCAATATAGATGTATCCAGAGAGTTCGACAAGATCAGTAGGAACGCTGAAAGTAGCCTCAGATTTCGGTCCATCTTGCCATCCTCGTACGCTCGTTCTTGCATAAGTGGAGACATCATTTCCTGAGATGGCACATATGGTATGTTGAAGTCGAAGGCAAATCAAGAGCATGTTCTGGCTGGACCAACACAGACCACGAGGACCATCGAAAGAAGCTTGGAGTCGATGCCCAGTCGCGTTTCCGCTTTGGTGACCACCAGCCCAGAACTCAGCCTGTCCAGAAGCACTAACGCGCACGATCCTATGTCCTCTCGTTACGAAGAGCTCTCCACTTGGGCCACACTCCAGGCCAAACGGGTCGGTGCCGATGCCCTTCAAGTAGATGGTCTCCACTGACTTGCCAGCCGACGTCACTCGATAGCTCATTTCAAACTTAGGACTCGATCGCGAATTCTACCATAAAAGGCCGCAGGACATCCGATTGGACCACTAAGAAGACAGGGAATCGAAGGATGGAGGGTGAGTACGCTGGCGAACAGAATAGCAACGACTGCGCTGGTTTCAGCCTTCAGCCCTGCACTCGTCGATGTCGTTGTCATCCTCTCTGAAGGAAACCCCATGATATGATGTGTACTTCAAGTGTGTATGGTAGTTGAGAGTTCTTTAGTCAGTGGGTTTGGTGGAAAGAGAGATGATGGGCAGTGCGGTCTCTGTGCTTCCCTTTTATGCTGGCACCGTCGTGGGTGCGGCGCCGTTGAAGGTAAACTTGAAGAAGTAAAGAGCGAAAGCGAGTGTGATTCCGAGGTGAGCAGCGATCAAGAGGATGATGGCGATGAACTGCACGAGTCGCCTTAGGCTGAGTACGTCCCAGAGCGAGAGGATGATGTGTACCATGGATATGATGGAAGCTGCGAAAATGACGGAGTACTTTACGGGTGTGAAGGGTGCGATGCAAGCGAGTGCGGCGGGGATGAAGGGGAACATGGCGTAGCCGTAGAGGCAGAAACACTGCGTGAGCGTCACCTCGAAGTCGTCGATCCACGCGAGTACACCCCATAGGATGAGTGGTACCAAGATGACGTACAAGTAGACGGCCAAGGCGCCATATGGGAGTTTGTTGAAGTCATAGACGAAGGGATAGTCCCAGAGGAAGCTGCGCACGAAGTTGGTGAAGTTGCCCGCGCTCGCCAACACGAACACGAGTGTCGCACTCACCCACACGAGACCATACAAGTCCGGACGATTGCCGACAGACTCAAAGAAGTTCTTGCGGAAGGGCACTGAAGAGCGGAAGATGCGATCAAGCACTTGGATGGTATCAACATCGAACAACCTCTGATAGAACTCCAACGAGAACACCGACACATCCTCCTCCTCTTCCTCTTCCTCTTCCTCTTCCTCTTCCTCTCCTTCAGCACCTCCTTCACCCGGTTCCAAACCAACATGAACCTCGTCCCTGTTGCTGCTGCTGTGCACGGGCTCACCCATCGAGAACTGCGATTCATCAAATGACGGCTCTGTAGCACCTGATGAGGTGTAAGAAGTGTCTAACACGAGGAACACACAATCAGACAAGGGCAGGAAAGAGTGTCAGAACAGTGTATGAAGCACAAGACAGGCAAACGAACGGGAGAAGATCAACGAAAAGGAGTGTTTCCCCTCCACGTACCATGGAAGATCAAATCGCTCGGATTTGATGCAGGGGGAGAGGCAGGACGTGCTGGCGCAGCAGCACCGCCACCAAATGGATCGTAGTGCTCCAAACCACTGGCAGGATCGGACCCAAAGGGATTCACCGCATCCGAGGTATCAAATGGATTCTGCACAAGGTGAGCAGCCACAGAAATGCGCAAAGCAGACGGTTAATACAACGCTCTATGCATTATCGGAACAAACAAACCTGAACACTCATGTTGAAGGACGCACAGCACCACTGCTCGACATTTCGAATTCCTTCCAGAAGACTTGGCCTCCACGAGATGCGTTCCAGCAGTGACTATCAAATTCAAGCGGACGTATAACACCAGTAACAATGCACTGGACGACCGGCAAACGAGGACTGCGTTGAACGCAACCAGAGGCAAGAATGTCGACGGAGGTCGCCAAAGCAGAGGAACGAAAGAACAGCAGCCCAGTGGGGCCTGCACACGCACAAATGCACGACTCCGCATTTTTCCATATGTGGGCCACACATAGCCAAATGGATTTGCATGCTGCGATCATGTTTTTCAGGCTTGTATCAGTGGTGATCTGACTATTGGCCCTATTGCATAGCTCTCTGATCCTTTAGGGCATTGTGTACTCGAGTTTGCCAGAAGTGTCTGCCAGTTTGAACCTCGTACTGCCCAATTGAGCGCCCACCTACTGGTTCTGCTCGGATTCTGGCCTGTGTCGTTGATAACTCTGGGATTGGTACCGAAAACTCATTGTACGTAAACCATTGATATCAGTATCCCCTGCATTTTCCCGATGGAAGGTGTACTTCTGGAGTGGAGCGCTATTTCGAGATCCGTCATCCAATTCCGTCCTACACCTCGTTTAGACTGCCCCTGCACGTACTACATGGTTTCCCGTGGCGTAAAACGCATCCACTTGTACCCTTCGCTTTTGATCGCGTGGATTTGCTCTTGTTGGAGCCTGATGGTGTCAGGGCTTTTGGAAATGGTCGTCTGGTGCCTCTCGCTCGCTTGCTCTATGAGCTTCTCATCTTCTTGATCTTCACTGGAATCCCTTTCGCCCACTTGTTCGGAAGTTGGTGATCGTTGTTGGTGTGCATCGCGAACTCTTTCATGTCCCCTCCTTGACTTCCGTTTTCTAACTCTGCATGACCCTCCTTCCCCTTTGATGAACGTGTGATGTGTAGAATACTTAGGATAGCATAGGTATCTGTTGATTTGGGCCTGATTAGTAACAATGGCGTCGTCTAAACCGGCCCTTTCGTTGGAGGGTGC
>Ga0307375_10004527_pt1 | contig 13230 bp, 15 predicted proteins | sample TR1MG_FD_202531 | JGI IMG/M metagenome (GOLD analysis project Ga0307375, IMG submission 202531) | Soil microbial communities from Risofladan, Vaasa, Finland - TR-1 | ecosystem: Environmental > Terrestrial > Soil > Coastal area > Acid sulfate soil | place: Finland: Risofladan, Vaasa | collected...
GTGAGCACGTCGAACCCATAGGAGATGATGGCGCCTTCGGAGTCGATATAGCGCTGTCCGTTGACGACAAAACCGTCCCTGCGTCGCTCGATGCGTGCGCCACCCGGCGGCAAGGGCGGCAGCGCCGCAAGCTTCGCCCGCAGCGCTTCTTCCGACATGACGGGCGCCGTATTGGCTGTGTTGGCTGCGGAAACGAGCGGTTCCATGCGTTGAATTCCCGAGAACGATTGCAGCAGGCGGCTGCGTAGCGCGTCAACAAGCTGCTGCTGTTGCTCCGGCGTCAGATTGGCTTGAGCGGTCTGCCCAACTGCCGCGCCGGTTGCAAGGCACAGTACGGCGCCCGCCAAGGCGAGCTTGGTGATGATTAGAGCTGCATTCCCTGATGTCATTTGGGGTTCCTCTTTGGTCTTTGAGATTGGTAAGTGGCTTAGGTGCTTGACCGCCATCGGTTAATGAGCCGGCTACATTGGTCTGAGTTCGGGACGCGGCACGGACGACACACGAGCGGAGCTACTGGCGAGTGCGAAAGCAGCAGCGCCATTAGCGGTGTGTCTGGCGCAGCGGTCGGATTTCGGCAGTAATCAGCAGAGGCTTGGCACGCGGACGCGCCCAGCGCTGGCGATACCATTGATTGGTCACAACGAGACAGAGGCTCCACACCCATTGCGGCGTTGTCGGCAGCCACAGCGCATATAGGCAGGGCGATTACTAAAGCAGCCCGGGTAGCCGACTTGAAAAAGCGATTCATGTCTTCCTTTAGAGTGTGATGGGTTTCGGAAGCCTCTGATGTTTTGTGATTTTGGATATTCAGCATGGCGATTCCTCCTGTTCAGATTTACTCAAGAAGGGCGACGCCGCAACGCGGATAGCGCGGAATGACGGCCTTGTTCGGCCGGCAACCCCGCTGCCATGCGCTCTTTCGAGCGTTTAGGTCGGTAGCTTTGCGCCGCCACCTTTTAGTGGCTTTGCCCTTATTTACAATTTAACGACTATGCGAATAAAAACTTAATAGACCAATATGCCTATCTTTTAATCGTTGACGTTTAATTCCGTTCCAGCATTTAGAACAACTCAATTGCATCTCAGCTTGATGCTGGTAATGGTCATTCGGCCATTAGCATTCGCCGCCTTGCAAAGTGCGCCTACGAAACCGAATATGGGGAACCCTGTTGCCAGTAATGCGGGCACCAAATGTGTCAATGCGCTCCGCACTATTTCAAGACTAATTCCCTCTTGGCCTGGCGCCAAGCATCGTTGACCAGTTGCATGGCTTCGTTCGTGCCGTCGATATCCGGATGGTTCGCTCGGGCAAGCGCCCTATAGGCGTGATGCGCGACAGAACGACGATGCTCGTTAATAGGCAAGCCCAGCACTTGACGCCAGGAGCTGCCGCAGGCCATTGGCGGGAGCACACCGTTGGGCGAAAACTCGGTATTCGCGTTGGAAACGGCGGCAGCTTCTTGCACGTGTAGCCGCCTTGCTTTCACGTCATTTTTGGCAAGTGTGACGACTGTGGTCGCGTAATGCATTTGCGGAAAATGAAAGCCCAACACGCTTGCAGCAAAGGCAACCGCAATTATGGGGCCACCCGCGACAAGCACTATGAGTAGTATGTACATGGCATTACTTTTGCGCGGCAGTCGTGGCAAGTCGCAGCAACCCTGCATGTTTGCCGGTGCGCGCTGTCAAGAAGTGTTGGTATCTGTTTTGCCGTTCTCATTTGTTTTCTCTCCTCGTCACTTTGACCACTTCCGACACTTTCGCAGCAGAACACGCAAGACTGAAATTCGGTCATCGGCTGATTTCCTTCCAAGCTGCACGCCTGGCCGGATTACTCGCGGAAATTGGCGGTATGACGTTGGCCACGGTATTGTTTGACTCGTGAGCGAGCACGCGCACCTGGCCGGTGCTGGTCACAACCACCACCGGCCGGCTGGCCAGCGCGTTTCCGATAAGCTGGCCCCCCACGGCCGTTGTGCCAACCGGGGGCGGCAGCTCTGTACCGGTCACCATGCTGATGGCGTACAGGTAGGAATTGCTCGCGCAGCCTGCTGTCGACGGCTGATTCGACGTGAACATGATGGCCCCGAACGCCCCGATGGGGTCAGTCGATATGCGTTCCCCTGTTCCGGGCAAGTCGACGTACCAGCCTTTTTGCGTGGCGTAGTCGACGGTCCCGGTAATCACGCGCTTGGTCCCGTTTATGGTGGCCGTATCCTGACCGAGAGCCGCCCTCACCGGCGACGCGATGAGCGGGGTCGACGTCATGTCGTCCACCAGTCCGTAGAAGCTTTGAACGGACGTTGTTGCCATGTCCGCGGCTGACAGCAGCTTTCCCGTGCCCACCAGAACGACGCGCTTTTTCCCCGCGTTCGTGGTGATGTTCGAGAGCTCCGGCGCCGTGGTGATGGGCTGGGTATTGCCCGACGCGTCCGCCAAACTGGCAAGCTTGACCGCCGTCCAGGTCGAATCATCCCCTGAAAGGTTGAACCGCCATACGTTGCCCAGCAGGTCCCCGCCGTAGACGGCGCTAGTGGTCGCGTCCACCTGAGCGTTCGCCGCGAAAGCTGAAATCTGCCCCAGCCCAGACGGAGAGACAGCAGTCCCCGCCGAGGTGGGAACGTCCGCAATCAGCGCCCCCGTTTTGGCATTCAGCACGAACAGGTGCCCCAGCCCATCACCCGCAGTGTTGTTGTATCCGGAGGTGACCATCACTACCCAGCCATACCCGTCAATCTTGGCTATTACGGGTTTGCCGAAGGACATGCCTACGTTGTCCGCCACGGTGGTCGGTGTCGAGCTGTTCGGAAACTCCCACAAGACCTTGGTCGCGAGGTCGACTTCGCTCGATGCCACCGGCGAGGTCACGTCGAGCGCATAGAACCCATTTCCGCCCGCGCGCAGGCCGCCAACCAGTAGGGTATGCCAGTCGGGTGTACCCGAGCCTCCTAGCGTATTACCGAAGTCGACATCGCCGGAAACGGGCGAGCCGTCGACAAAGAACTGGTGCGCATAGGACGGCGACGCGAGGTTTTTAAGCGAGGGAAGCACGAAGCTGGGGATGTAATCCCACATCTCCGCGCCGGTGCTGGTGTTGAACGCATGCAGCATGCCGTCGCCCGCGCCGACGTAGAGCACGCCTTGACGGCTGGCCACTGCTGTCGCGAAGGCAGCGTACCCGCTATCGGTATACCTCGCTGCGGCTCCCGCGACGACTTCCGGCTCCGAATAGACGATATCCCCGAGCAGGTGCAGCCTCTTGCGGTAAGTGGTTCCTTCCAAGTTGCGCGCGCCCCGCAGGTATGCGAGCACGTTTGCATTGTCGGCGGGCGACGTCGACAGGTTGAGCAGGTCGAGTGTTGCGGCGCTCAAGTTCGCGGTCTCGAACGGCTCGGGCCCGTTCGCACCGTCCATCGTGACAATCAGCCTCGATGCGGGAGTTCTCGCATCGAGCAGCGCTTGCCCGTCCCAAAGCGGGGTTCCACTGCTAATGTCCGCCGTGGTCGAGTCGACGCTGAAAGCCTGCACGTCTCCAAACCAGCCATTGACCTGGTAGCTGCTTACGTAGGCCTCCGAGTTGCCGGGCGTCAGATTCACCTTCGACACCGCGACGGCGGACTGCGACCCCGATTTGATGATGACATCGAGGATGGCGGCCTGCACAGTGGCGGCGGCTGTCGCCGCATCGGTTGCGGTCATCATCGTGCCGCGGCCGTTGATGGTCGCATGCCACAGGTCATCTATGGCAGTAGGGTCCTGTCCAGACGGGTTCGTCCAGGTGGGTGGGTTCGCGTATGGATTGAGGGCCGACGCTAAACCGGTGCCATAAATGTTGCCAATAGCCCCGAGTGTCATGGCGTAAGTGTTCATGTGCAGATTGCGGTTCTTGTCGGCATTCGGGCTCGTGTCCGAAGTGTCGTAGGCCACCTGTCCTGCCAACAGGTCGGACCGCAGGTTGGTGGTGTAGTAATAGGCCGCGATGTCGGCCAGCGTATTTGAATACGTCGTGGTGTAGGGGGGCGTTCCGGTGTAAGTGGCCTTGTTGTAGGAGCCAACTCTTGGCCCGCCGGAATTGTCCGCATAGCCATCGGTGAGTACCATCGCGGCATTGCGCTGGCAGGCAAACTGAATGATGCTTTTGTTTGTCATCATCTGCGCGCCGGCATATCCCAAGGCGGTGCGCGTAGGGGTTCCGCTATTGGTCACCATGGTGTACATGGGCCCGAGCACCATTTGCCAGTTTTGACTGGCCACGGGGCTCGCAAAATCGTACATGGTGATGGGCGATGGGCTGTCCAGGAACACCGAGCCACCGTGGATGCTGGGCAACTGCGAGAGCACTTGCCCCATCGCGCCCGCGAGCATCAGCTTGCGCTTGCGGTAGTACGTAAACCAGTTCGCGAAGTTCTGCAGCTCGGCCGCATAGGTCCGCCCCGACGGATAGGTCGTCGTAGCCGGCTGGATTTGGTAGAGACGCAGCAACTGGCCGTCCGGCGCGGTAGCGCAGCTCGGCGGGCCACTGGTGCACGTCGCGTCGATGACCCAGTAGCTTGCCGGGAAGTACGGAATCGCCACATCCCAAGGACCGTTTGCCGTGACATTCGAAGTCGTCGTGCGACCATACCGGGTCGTCGTTACGGAAACCGTCGATGTTCCCAGCGTGATGTCCGTTGTTATGGGTTGCCAGCCCGTGCCGTTCACATTCGCCTGAATCCCCGCGATGCTGCTGCCCGGAATCGTCATTCCGTTCTGCATCCTGAAGGTGTAGTCCGTGGCCGTTGGCGCGGTCGCCGGGAGCGTGGTCAGGTCCAGGGTTGTCGGCGTGCCCGAAGTGGGGAGCCATGGATGGCTGCGCGCCGCCGTCGGCACAGCGTCGGTGAAGCTTTGCGATGCGCCGTTTATGTAAGCGGGAACCCAGGGCGTGTAAGTAATCGCGGGGTTGTAGTAAAGGGGGTTGTAGCTCGAGCTGCGAGTCCAGGCAAAGGCCGGTATCGGCGGCACGGCATAATAGCCCGACGAATCCCTGTAGTACCGGGCATCGGGCACGCTGGATGCATCCCCGTTCGGAAACAGGTACACATACCCTGCATTGCCGTTGGTCAGCGGCACGCCCGAAGAATCCGTGAACGATTGGGTCGACGTGTTCCACCACAGCTCCCCGCCGTTCGAGCTCATCAGCACTTCCCAATCCATGGAGCCCGAGTTGTCCACGACGAACACAATGTTCGGCGGAACTATGGACGAGGTGTCCACCGGAACCTGGCTGATGGTGACCGGTCCCGAAGCGCGGGCCTGCAGGGCCAGCATCAGCTGCAGCAGAACCAACAGGCACGCAACCGCACCAAACATGCGTTTCTTCATTGGAGGTTCCCTATCTTGAAATGAGCGTTTGCGCGAAGGATTCGGTGTCCTTCGGTCCGCGCACGCGAACCGTCACGCGGTAGAACACATTGGCGCTCGCGGCGAACGCGGCCGACCCGATTTTGTTCGAGCCCGCTGCAATCTGAATATCCACCAAGCAATTGTCGGTGGTGTCTGTGACCGGCAATGCGCCGGTGCACATCCTCTCGATGACCCACTGCACAGCGTTGTTACCCACCTGTGTGCTTGCTACAGTGCTCCAGTCAATTGCGGGCAATCCGGTGGAGTCGTCGGGCGTGGTGTTGGCCACGCGAAGCGGGTAGTACACATTGGGTACTGCGGTGTCGAGGGCCGTATCCGCAATCAGATAGGCGAACGCTGCATTTTCGGCGCCGTCCGCGGCTTCTCGCGCCGCGGCCCTGAACGCCGCGTTGCTTGCAATCAGCGAAGCCGTGTTCGTCGAGCGCACCGCCGCGAGTGCACCACCGACCATAATGCCCAACACTATCAGCACCAGCAGCAACGAAGAGCCTTGTTGACGGTTCATCGCTCAGCCCCCCATCTTTACGTTGAGCAAGGGCAGCATCAGGCTGACCACCCTGTAGCGGTAATGGCACCAGTTCGCGCCAACAACTGCCGCCAAGTCGACAGTTGGACCGTCTACCGCAGAGTTGGCAACCAGCGGGTTCCCCGTAGGAGGCAGGCCGCTCCACGCAACCAACTGCGGGTACTGTGTTGCAGCCCTGTTGGGCGCAGTGCTGCTGCAAACCGCGGTACCCGTGTGGTCCGGGTCCTGACTTTTGGCAACAATGGCCAAGCGGATGGCGCGCACTCGTAGCATGTCCGCGGCGGTCGGAGCCGTCCAATTTACGTTGGCCGGTGGCGCCAGGGCAGAATTGTCCACCGCGTCGGTCCAGGTAATCACGCTGTCGGCAGGCGCCGTCACGCTTCCGATGGGAGGGACAACCCCGTATTGAATTTGCATGGCAACGATGTCTTCGGCCACTACGGTCACGGTACCCGTAGTGTTGTCGACTTCCTCCAATGTCAGGTAGTCCGGACTGGTGGGGTTGGTGTTGACGCGATACGTCAGCCATTTGAACGCGTTCGCGGGCGCGGCCTTGTCGTTGTCCTGGTAGGTCACGGGCGTCGCATAGGAAGCGCTGGCCGTGTTAATTGCGCCTCCGACATGCGCAACAGTTGCGCCCGGGCTCGATGCGGTTACCGCGCTTGCTTGCATCAGCGTGCAGGGCTCCGTCCCCGACATGCTTTGCAGCAGGAGGACTGTGCCGGGCGCGATGCCCATCATGTTCGCGATGAGCATGTCGGCGTCCGGGTTGGCCTGAGGCAGCAGCAAGCGCGGCGCCGCCGCGGAAAGCAGTGAATCCAGGTAGGCGATGCTTATTTGGTCGGAGCCGTTGCCTCCGTCCATGACGGAAACAGGGTAGACCGCACCTCCGTTCGACATGGCTGTGCCGTTATAAGCGAGATTCAGGCTCGGACATGCGAAGCCGTTTGAGGCCATCAGCCCCAGGCCCGCCTGCCTTATCGTCTTTTCCAGCACGAACAGCCCATCCGCGGCGCTGGACAGGGCGGCGTTGCCGCCGGTGGACATGCGTCGCTGCGCTTCAACAAACGAGGCCGTGTTGATGACGGCGAGCGACACGACCAGCCCGATGAAGATGCCGACCATCAGGCTGATGAGGGACATTCCGCTTTGTTCGCTCATTGCAGTGGCTGCGCGACGATGATGAAGTTCCGGACCGACGTGTCGTTGGGCGGCTCCCACTTCATGGTTACCGTGGCCGTGCCCGTTGCGTCGATAACGACCGTGGGATTCGGCAGGTCCGCCGCAGGAAGCGCCTGCGTATTGGGCAACCGCGCCAGCACGGCTTGGCGCCAGCTTTCCGCCGCAGCGGCGGAGTCCGGGGACCCGCAGGCAAGCGCGCTGGTCGAATTTACGGCGTAGCACCCAACGTTCGACGAATCCGTGCCGACCATTCCGGCCATGCTTTCGCCGAGCAGACCCGCTTCCACGCGGTAGGCCGACTGCGTGCTTGCTCTTAATAGCTTTGTCTGGAGCGCGAGCAACCCGAGAACAGCTATCGCAAAGATAGCCATGGCAATCAGCCCCTCCAGCATAGAGGTTCCCCGTTGGCAGTTCAGCGGTTTCACCTGCAAGCCTCCGAATTCCTTGTCCCCGAGGCGTCCAGCGCTGGTACGGATGGGTCACATATGCGAACGCTTCCTGCACTCGACACCTGCACCGTGAAGCAGTCCAAAGGCCCCCCCGCGCTCTTGCAGGCGTCCGTTGGCCCTGTCGTCACAAAATTAAACGTCGCCCCCGGCGGCGAAGTGCGCCCGCTCGAGGAAAAGTAAAGGTCTCCGGTTGTTCCTGACGCTTGGACGGCAACCGGCGCCTGCAGCTGCGTCTGCTGAAGCGGAATGACGCCTTCGCCGGCAAACGCGGGAACCTCGGTGGCGAAGGCGTTGCCCGTTATGTGCGCGTGGACAGTGCGATTGCGGCGAATGGCTTCCGTGCGCGCACCCACCAGCGCGTCCCGGATGGTCTCGGCGGTAGTGCGTACTTTGCGCCCTTCCGCCCAGGTACTCATGCTGTTGAGGCCAATCATGGCCAGGATTGCGGTGATGACCAGCACCACCAGCATTTCAACTAGGGTGAATCCGCGTCGCATCAGCAGTCTCCCGGTTTAATCAGCCAGCAACTCGCCGGCAACGCGGTTCGGCCGGGATAAGCGAGCGTGGTCCTGTTTCCAGAATCATCCAGCTGGTACTTATAGCCCGCCATGGACCCGAGGCCCGTCGCTGTGGCGGTAAAGCCTGTGGCCGGATTGCCCGTTGGGGCACACGCAAACGAAAAGTATTGCGTCGCGGCGGGTGGCGCAACCGAACACGTGCCAACGCCGTAGTTGCCGTTGTCCTGGAAGGTTTGTTCCTGGGCCAAGCCGTATCCGCTCAACTTCCCGGTGGCATCCGTCGCTTCGCTACGTTGCATGTATCGCGCATAGCTGGGATAGGCCACCGCCGAAAGAATCCCAATGACTGCCACTACTATCAGCAGCTCAACTAAGGTGAACCCTCGCGCTTCCTTCGGAGACGAGAACTGTCCTATGTTCGTCAAGGTCTCAGAAAAGCCTGTTCCCATTTCATCCCTCCACCACGTTTCAATTATCAAAGGAGCTATTATATTAGCACATTGTGCTCCATTAGGCCAGTGCCGTATGTCACGTACCTATTATGCCACTAGCACCCCGGCCATCCGCTCACACTAGTGGGCACTTTGCAATGGTTCCAATTCAAGCGTTTGCATACTTCGCTCGCATGGGTTAGCGCCGATATGCGCGTCGCCGCCGATACGACACGGCTTAGCGCCGGCGAGCGCTACCCTCCGCACTGAAGAGAGGGGGCTTCGGGCGGGGTGGCAACGTTTCCCATAATTTGCATCTGTGGCACCTCGGTGAGCGATTAACCTAAATTGGCGGCATCGGTTGCAAGTGCGACAGGAGCGCGTGCTCGTAACTGCGCGCTCGGCTAGCGTTCTTAACTCGGGTTGCCCCGCCCGTTGGAAGCGCTTTGGCCACATGGCGCGCGGGCTGTCCCTTGCGTCATAGTTCTTTGAAAGGGGAAACCGCAGGATATTGCGCGGCTGCAAAAAAGAATTTCATGCGCACTTAATCGTCAGATGTACCGTAGGCTTTGCCCATTACATCAACGCACCCCCCCGGGAGTAAAGGAGTGCCGTCAGTGTTCATTGTGGGGCCGTAAGTATCCGCTCTGGGGCTGTATTCGTCGAGGATTGAATCGGAAGTGTCGGCCGCCCCCCCGGCCCCGGATGGGAGTAAGTGCCAAACAATCAGTGGCCAAAAGAGTACGCCGATTGGCCCGACCACTAGGAGGCGCGCCAAAGCGGAGACCTCGGCAAATTGAGTCTGCCAGGCGGCGGCACAAGCAACAATAGCAACCACTACGGGCACGCTCTGGGTGGGAATAGGCCGTGCGAGGAGGGAGGTACTCGAAGATGTTCGATTCATGATTTACTCCTTGGTTGCCGCGTTAGCGGTCCAGCCCGCGCGGTGCGCCCGACGCGTCAAGGGTCCTGCTGACCATGCGCATTCCGTTCACGTTGTGCCCGTGGTCCTCATAGCCATCGTATTCGCCAACCTCAATCGTGCCGTTGCGAATGCCAAGCAGTAGGTGAAAAGGGGCGTAGCACGCGAGCAGGCCAAGCGTCCACTTAAGGGCGGTACCCGCCCACGCCGAAGCTATCGGCCAAAGGTCTTGTTGTGCCGCGACGACGGCCAGCACAATAATCCAGCAGACAGCCAGCGGCCACCGAGATTGTTTGCGGAAAGGTGTTGTCATCAAAAACGTCGGCGGGCTTAGTCAGAGGGGAGCCCGAAGGGTCTGCCGTGCACGTCCACGCCGCCAGACATCGGTGACCCGTCTACATTCGTATCAGGTCCGCCGCGGTCAAAGCGGTCGTCTCTCTCACCGACAACAATTGTGCCGTTGCGAAGGCCAAGCAAGACATGAAAAGGCGCGTAGAATACCAGCAGGCCAAGCATCCATGTAAGGATGGTCTCTGCCCAACTGGAGGCTACCGGCCAAAGGTCATGTTGTCCCGCGACGACGGCCAGCACAATAACCAAGCAGACAACCAAAGGCCATTTTGACTGCTTAGGAACGGCGGCCATTTCGGATTCCACGGGGGGCCTAGTCCTCATCGCGTGGTGACCCCGTAGGGGTTGCCCTCTATATCCACATTCATGTTGCCGAGTATAGGAGTGCCATCCACGTTAGCGAAGCGCCAGGGTCCGTCCGAGCTCCGCTTACGGCCTTTGCCACTCAAAGCAAGGAGGCACAACACGAGCAAGCTGGTTACGTACTCCACTGCTGTAAGTGCCCACGCGGACGCTGCTGGCCAAAAGGGCTGTGCCTCCACCGCTATAAGTACGACGAAGCCGCCGGCCAGCCTCAAGGGCCACTTTAGGCTTTGAACGGGGGTAGCAATTTTGGGTTTCATGCGAGCAGGGTGTCCTGTACGTTGTTAATCAAGGAGCGAGTAATGAATGCCGGAGTCCGGCTTCGGAGCCCCGTGGGCACAACCATTTGCGTCCATGCCATTAATCATCACCGAGCCGTCGGTGTTGATAGGCGGGCCGTAGGACAGAGCGTCGGGGTACTCGTCGTCAAGCATGGGCGCGTACACGGTGGCGTTGGGGGCGCGGAGTCTTCCAGGCACGAGTAAAGCAAGCCAGAATAGAAGGAACAGCACTCCCGTGTCCCCGCAGGCCGTGCGGAAGTTGGCGGTAGTGCCTAGCGAAAGGATAGCGCCGGTCAGCAGCCAACCGAAGCCCGCCACGGTTGTTGCTTGCGCTAGCGGCACCTTCACGGTGCTTGTGCCCGCTGCGTCCGGAGGGGTTGGGGTGTTAAGGAGTTTCATGGCGAGTATAGCTACGTGCGTTCGCCGCTATTCAGCGGGGACTTCCGGTTTTCGGCCCAGCGCCGGGAGCTTGAGGGTCGCCACCGCCATCACAGCAAAGTAGAGACCGAGGAGCGGGTTAAGGCCTGCCGCCAGCGTGACAAGAAACAGCGCGCCTTGGAGGGCGACAGCAAACGACTGGACGTCGCCCCAGCGCCCTTGCGCCTCCCAGCGCGACCGAAAAAAGTGCAAACCCACGGTGCCTCCGCTTACAACCACCAGGCCAAGTTCCCGAGCGTTCAGCTCGCTAAACAACTTAGCGAAGCCCAGGGCGTCTCGATACGTCAGGGCAACCCAAATCATGACTGCGCCGTAGCCAATGATGACCATGAGGACTTTCTGCCAAAAGGCAAAAGCGGAGCGGATGAGCTGGACTGTTTTCATGGTGTCTTTTGGGACCGTTGCCATGGCGCCTAGGGTTGTCGATTAGTGGAAAGGTCGTTAACTTTTCTATTGTGCGGTTATATTAGCACCACAATGGGAGAGACGTCAACACAATGTGGCCTGGCGGGCGGATGACGGCGGAAACCGACTAACCTCATTCGGAAAACGGCTTCCCGGCAACGGCAGGTGCTGGCCTCAGAGCTGCGCCAGAATACGACTAATGCGCTAGCACGCGTCTCCGCCGCGGTAACGTTCGTGTCCACAACGCTTGCCGCGCGCAGCGATTTGCCGATTGGTGCGTCTAGCGGGGCACAAACGCCATGCCGAGTTTGAATTTTGTGTGAGACATAGTTCCCGGCTGAGACGGCGCGTTCGCAGCGCAAGGAATGCCAAGCTCCTCATAGGCAACAGCAGCGTGTCGAACCGAATGAAGCCAGAGCGCGATACAGCCAGAATACTGCTCCATCAGGTCTCGAAAATCAGCTACAAAAGTCAGCGGGAAATAATCCTCGGCGGGTACCTCGTCGTTTTTCCAGAGCGCTGCGTGTGCCTCGATTGTCAGAGTGCCTGCAGCAACTAATGCTTTGGGGCTGGGCGCGCTATGCGTCACAACCACAGTGTGGCCCGCAAAGGGTTCGCGCAATGCCTTGGCTAGCCACTTACCCGTTTTCGCATACTCAGTGTAGGCCACAAGGGGACTGAAGTATCCCGGAGCGCTGCACGGGAAAACAGGCACGAATCTAGACCATCGTTCTCGACACTTGGAACTTTTTGACCACCAGCGCTTTGCCTCTATTTGAAGAGAATCGTTCCCCTCCTTGAGTGCCGCGTCAAACACGCGGGGGTCCGCGTTGCCGAAATCGGACCACCCGTTTGCACCCAAAAAGCGCACCCCATCTATAACAATACCGTCTTTCTCGAGGAATCGAACATTTGACCCACTCGCTTCCTTTCTCATGGCCGCAAGGTTCTCGTAGTAATCAAAACCATAGTGCTCCATGTTTCCAGGCACGTAGACCACCGGAAGCGGAAGTGTTTTTGCCCATCTGATGCCCGCTGTTCCGCAAGCAATGTCACCGGCGAGCACTAGCACGTCACACTGCTCGGTCTCCTGGATGCGGGGCACGTTAGGAAACGTATGGGCCAAAAACCCAACCTGCAGTGGACGATTCCGATGCGGTGCCCGAACGCGCGCCCGGCGCTCAATCGTAGGGTAGCCTCTGTCCTCAATGTCATCGGGTAAGTCGACGAGTTCGCTGTCTGCGAAGCCCAGCGCTTTTAACCGCTCACGCAAAGTGGAAGGTCGGTCAACAGGCGGTTCATCAGCCGGCAACCACCGGTCTGCCACAAAGGGGCTCTCTTGTGGCTCCACCTCTTTGCCGACAAGCTCGCGCGCAAGCGCGACAAATTGCATGAATGGCATGGGCCAGCCCGTTGCCAATGAAACCCCCGCCTTATCCAGGCGAAAATACAAAGGGGAACCGGGTATCGGAGAAACATCCCCGTTCTCGTCAAGCACCAAATGGTTGCCGAATTCGGCAAGCCAAGCGGGTGAAGCCTCCCACTGGATAACGCGGTTTGCAAGAACGTCGCTGGAGTCCATGAAGCGCCTGTTTTAGCCTCTTAGAGATATACTTCAGACGCTGGTTAAAGACAGCCTCTCATAAACTCCACGTGGCCGGTCAACTCCCATATCACAGCCACGGCAGGGTCAGGTAAATCTTTAGCCGGCTGCAGCGGTATCGCCAGAAACACGGGCGGATGGGACAAACGGCTCGACGAAGGCACGTCCGCCCTGCCAGCCGGATGCTGCCGGATTGGCGATGCAGGACGCCACTTGAATCTCATGAGCCAGTTTCTAACCCGGAAGGCCATGGAGCCACGCTTTTATCTTCTGACCGCGCGTCTCAACGACATACTGGAAGCCGGCTCTCAAGTAGAAAAACCTGTCAACCGACGCGCCGTTTGTTTGTTCCAGGTAT
>Ga0307375_10004529_pt1 | contig 13224 bp, 11 predicted proteins | sample TR1MG_FD_202531 | JGI IMG/M metagenome (GOLD analysis project Ga0307375, IMG submission 202531) | Soil microbial communities from Risofladan, Vaasa, Finland - TR-1 | ecosystem: Environmental > Terrestrial > Soil > Coastal area > Acid sulfate soil | place: Finland: Risofladan, Vaasa | collected...
GCAATTGTGGATCTAAAAAGCTCTCGAGGAAAATAAAGAACGTATCCCTCGCTTCACCATTTCCTTGCAAACAACAAGGCGTATGGATAATGACATAAATCGCCGCGACTCGGAGTTATAAAAATCTCAAACAGCGGAAGCATTAACGATTGGTTGGATTGGGTTTGTTACTTTTAGAAGGATCGTATACGCGATGAACGAGCCATTTTGATCGCACTCATGAATTCCACTTTCCTTGAATCCCAGATTTCTTGCGACATTAAGACTTCGTTCATTCCATGATTGCACCACAACTCTGAGGTAACTGGCATTCGTGTTCTCTTGGAAATAACTCACTACTGCCACACCAAATTCAACGCCGTGTCTTTGTCCAACAAATATCGGATTCATGCCAAGCCCCACATCTAATGTATCTGGTCTATCACTTAGTCCAGGAACTCTCGCCTCGACTCCGGAGCAAGCAAAGCCAACAGGGATATTCTCAGATCCGAGGACAGCTAGATAACCTGCGTCTGTGGTGAAGAGATCACTTTTCGGAGAAGAGTTATAGACACTCCACTCATCCAAATATGTCCAAGTGGCAATTTCACGAGCGAAGATTTCCGTCATTGCTTGGACGCTCAATGAACTAGGCCAATTCGCATTCACGGCAAAACTCTATTGTACGAATCTTCTTTCGTCCGCAATGCACGCCCTACGGTTGCCTTTGACTGAACCTTGCGCAACAGTCAAAGCGCCATCGCGCCCTCCAGATTTTGAGTGGGGTTGGAAGGGGTTGCATTAATGACTGGTGGGGTTGACGAGTCCTGCGTACAAAAATTGACTGGCCTCGAGTTTGAATTGAACCCGTACCGGCAACTTGGTCAAAGTTGCAATGCAGCCATTACACCAGGGCAGCAACGCAGGAGAAGTCTGGAATATTTGGGCAACCCGATAATTGAAGATCATAAGCATGTGCAAGAAGAGAGTATGTGCAGGGAAGAAACAAGAGGTCCTGGAATATTCCAAGACCTCTTGTTTCGTGTCGACAGTTCCAAGGCTGAATACTTTTGTGAAGGAGTAACCAGCTCCGGCACTCAACCGTTTCCTCGACAAAATCGAGGCAAGAAAACTATGGCATAAATTCACGTTACTAGGAGTAGCAAAATTCCGATCGGTTAAGGGGTGGTATTAACTATTGGTGGGATTGTTGACTGATGTTCCATGGTGCTAAATATTTTTGCGTAGGCGCCCTATTGAAGGAAAATGAGAGATACTTCGAACCGTGCCAGATCTGATCTTCTCCGTTTCGAACTTACTCCAGGAAGCGGCAGAAACATATATATTGCCAGTATTCGGGAAGCGGGAAGCGAATCCCCAAGAGAAATCTCCTGGCGAATGGGTGACAGAGGCAGATAGGGCAAGCGAGGCATTCTTGGAACCCGCCTTACGGTCTTTGATCGCTGGCTCTCTCGTTGTTGGAGAAGAAGCGGCCTCGGCCGATCCAGGTGTACTTGATCGGCTTACAGATGATGGAAGTATTTGGCTTATTGATCCGCTGGATGGAACTTCAAACTTTGCGAGTGGGATTTCGCCGTTTGCGATAATGGTTGCGCTAGTTCGCAATGGCGACACCGTGGCATCTTGGGTCTTGGATCCAGTTACGAACCAACTCTCTGTATCAGAAAGAGGATCAGGATCGTGGATTAATGGTGAACGCATTACGGTTGGTGAAAACTCACCAGAATTAGCCCTTATGAATGGGGCTGTGTTGCGCCGATTTCTACCACAAGAACTGGCCGAGCACGTAAATACCGTTGAAAGTCGCTTTGCCAATCTTTCTCATGGAAGCAAGTGTGCAGGTTTTGACTATCCCGCGATAGCAAATGGATCCATGGACTTCGCGCTCTATTGGCGGACACTTCCCTGGGACCATGCGCCGGGTGTCTTGTTCTTGCAGGAAGCGGGGGGACACGCGACACGTCCGGATGGTTCTGAATATCTTGTAGCCGACCATGCGCGCTCGGGTTTGCTTGTCGCACGCAATGAGGAAACTTGGGCGACGGTTAAATCAACTTTGCTTATTTAGATCATCACGAATTTGGCGTGGGATAGAGCCGACGAGTCCTTGATCCCGATAAGCAGGTGTATTAATGATTGGTGGGGTTGGCCGAGGAAGTTCCTGCGATCTAAATGCGCTGATTTGCTGACGCCTTCGGTCAGCGAGGGCCGGGATTGCCTTTCCAAGCCAGGAATGCTGGTCTCGCCTTGGGTCGATTACCGTTTACACTTCACCCGGAGACCTTTCGGGTTCGACTTTTGTCATACCTTTCGCATTGGTCCCGGGCCTCTAGCTCAGTCGGTAGAGCAACGGACTTTTAATCCGTGGGTCGTCGGTTCGATCCCGACGGGGCCCACTTTAGAAAAATCCTACCTAGCAATCTAAAGCAGCCCACGCCTTTTCAATAATGGTTCGATGGTTGCATCGCGTCCTCTGAAATTGCGATACATCTGCATGGAATCGATAGAGCCACCACGGCTTAACAACTCGCGCCGGAAGTGATCTCCGTTGGCACGGAGCAGTCCGCCGTTCTCCTTGAACCAGTCGACGGTGTCAGCGTCCAGAACTTCACTCCATATATATCCGTAGTAACCGGCTGAGTAGCCTCCGGCAAAAATATGGGAGAAGTAGGTGGATCGGTAGCGGGTGGGTACTGGTGCAAAGTCAAGACCGTAGTCGGCAATCGCATTCTTCTCGAAAGCCAGTACATCACTCACGCTTTCCTCTGCAGTGAGTGAATGCCACGCCAGGTCAAGGATGGCTGCTGCCAGGTAACTCGTCGTTGCATGGCCTTCATTGAATGTTGCAGCGGCATGGACATTCGCGATCCACTCCTCTGGCAGTTTCTCTCCCGTTAGGTAGTGCCGTGCGTAATTTTCGACCACCTCTGGCCAGAGCATCCACATTTCATTTACCTGCGAGGGAAATTCGACAAAGTCGCGTTGCACGCTGGTTCCCGATACGCGCGGGTATTTCACTTGCGAAAATAAGCCGTGCAGTGCATGTCCAAACTCGTGGAATAAGGTCGTGGTCTCGGCAAAGGTGAGAAGTGCGGGTTCCCCGGCGGGCGGCTTGGGAATATTCAAGTTGTTGACGACGACTGGTAGTTGCCCGAGCAAGAAGTTCTGGTCAACTAGGTTGTTCATCCAAGCCCCGCCACGCTTTGAGTCGCGCGTGAAATAGTCGCCGATAAATAAGCCGATGGGGGAACCGTCAGAGTCGTTGACTTCAAACGCCCGCGCCTCTGGGTGATAAGTGCGAAGATCGGGACGTTCTTTAAAGGTAATCCCATAGAGTTGGGTCGCGGCAAAGAAGACTCCATCTCGCAGAACGCGCTCGAGTTCGAAGTAGGGACGCATGGCGGTGGTATCAACGTTGTACTTGGCCAGTCGTACCTGTTCTGCGTAGAGGTCCCAGTCCCAACTTTCTAGAGCGAAGTCCGCGCCTTCTGCGGCAATGGCAGCTTGCAAGTCCGCGCCTTCGGCTTGGGCATTTCGCACTGCGGCTGGAGCAATTTGGCGGAGCATCTTGTGCACATTATCGGGATGTGTAGCGGTCTGTTCTTGGATGACATATTCGGCGTGCGAGGCCGTGCCAAATAATTTGGCACGCTCGGCGCGAAGTTTTGCCATGTGGAGAAGTACCGATTTGTTGTCGTTCTGATTATCGCGGTTGCCCTTGATCAGCGAGGCTTCCATGATGCGCTGACGCAATGGGCGATTCCGGAGCGAGGCAAGCACTGGGTTGCCGGAAAAATTGACGATACCAATCAGCCATTTGCCAGCAAGTCCTCGATCTGCAGCGGCACTTGCAGCAGCAGCAATCTCATTTTCGCTCAGTCCTTCCAATTGCGCCAGTTCATCGACAACTACTGCAAGGTCATTGGTGTCAGCAAGTACATTCTTCGAAAATTGAGTTTCCAGTGTTGAAAGTTGCTCGTTGAGTACTTTGAGTTTTTCGCGCTCTGCCTCAGTTAAGTGGGCCCCGGCATGGATGAAGTCGCGGTGGTACCGCTCCAAAAGCCAGAGATCCTCACTCCCTAAATCAAGGGAGCCACGACTATCGAAAAGTCCCTTGATGCGTGCAAATAGCGCCGGGTTGAGCCGGATTGCATCTTGGTGTGCCGCAAGTTTAGGTGCGATCTCTTCCTCGATTGCATCAATCGCATCGTTGGTGTCACTTGAAGACTTGTTGTAGAAGACAAGGAGCATCCGGTTCAATATTTGCCCACTGCGCTCTAGCGCGACGATGGTGTTTTCGAAGGTAACCTCATCGGTCAGGTTGATAATCTCCGCGACTTCAGCTAATTGGGCTTCGGTGCCGGCGTAGAAGGCCTCTAGATAATGCTCCTCTCGAATTTGCGCAAATGGCGGTAACTCGTATTCGAGGGTGCTGCGTAGGGCAAAGGGATTTTGGCTGTTGATTGTCATACGGAGAGTCTAGGTCTAAGTACTTTCCACTCGGCGCTGTAATGACTATTTAAAGATCTGGGAAACAACCATGTAGATCGCAACTAATACAACCAAGACTGAGAAGGCTTTCTGTAGTGCTTTAGCTGGCAACTTCGTAGCTAAGGGGGTTGTAACAAATGAGGCAATCACTGCGGCGCCAGCAAATACCAAGACGCTGGTCCAAGGCACCGTATGCCAGTAATGGAAGCGGAGCAAAAAGGCGATAGCCGAGTTCATGGCAATTGCCACGAGTGACGTTCCGGCCGCCAATTTCACTTTGACCCCGAGTATCAAGACCAGTGCTGGAACAATCAAGAAGCCGCCACCGACGCCAAGGAGACCAGTCAGCAAGCCCACGACGGCCACGATCATCAGCAAGGCAAATAACAAGAGCAATACTCGATCGGAGAAGAACCTAACAATTTGCGAACCGAGCAGGGTTCCTAAAAATCCCAATAAACTAAAAGTGATTCCGGTTTTAATATCTAAATTTTTGGACTTCACCCGTCGCAAGGCACCCGAGAGCGCCGCGGTGCCAACGACCACCATAGACGAGGTCGTGGCCGAGGTTGCTGAAAGACCCATCACGGCGACTAATCCTGGTACGGCAAGGATTGCTCCACCGGCTCCGACCACACCGAGTACTGTGCCGATAAGTACGCCGAGAATTAAGCCTTCAAGAATCAGCACTTAGGCAACTCGAGGATCTCCTGTATCTGCCACCATGGGTAGGCCCGCAGCATGCCAAGCCTGCATTCCACCCACCATGTTGTAAATATTAGGCCTGGTTGGCGCCAATGATGCACAAACCCGGCCAGATCGGTTACCGGATCGACAGATGAAGATCAACGGCCTGTCAGTTGGCAAGGTGGAGGCGTTGAAATTGCTCAACGGGTTCCATACTGCTCCCGGAGCTCTTCCAGCCGTCCATTCGTCCGGCTCTCTGACATCCACTCCGTAAGCATCGCCCCTATTGATCATCAAGTATGCCTCTTGCGGGGAAAGGTCTGGTGTCATAGCGCGTGAGCCATTACGTCCGAAGGAGCAACCGGTCCAGCATCGGCAATTCCAGCCACAATATTGAGAGCTGGAACGCTCAGGCACTGATCGTAAGATTCGTTGATCAGGACTGGCTTAAAGCCGGCAGATTCCAATATGCCCAATGCCGCTGAAGCTCGGTAGGCACCAGCACAATGAACCCAGATCTCTTTATCTTGCGGTAACTCAATGAGCCGGGCGGCGAGTTCATGCAGCGGAATGTGAGTGGTGCCCTCAATATAGGAGGCATGCCGTTCGCTGTTGCGACGGGCATCTAAGACCAGAACCCCAGGGTTTTTCAGTCCTTCTGGAACGTCTTTGAATTTCACTTCTTTGTTTTTGACCAGTCCAGCAGTGTCCTTCAAGTCGCTCACGAGGGCACCGGCAGGGCGATCAATTCCTATCCGCACTAATTCGCGTTGGGCGGTAGCTATGTCTTCTTTCTTATCTGAAAGCAATATCAATTTATCCTCGTAAGGAAATATCCAACCAAAATACGTGGCAAAAGAGCCATCCAACCCAAACGAGAGTGATCCGGGTATGTGCCCCTGGATGAACGAATCACGAGATCTCAGATCCACGACCCAGGTATCCGGGTTGATCGCTTTCAAGATTTCATCACTCGACATGGATTTGAGTTCGGACAAGTCAATCGGTCCGGCTCCTTGTAGATTCCTGGCCCCCATGTACTTGTAGTACGCCGGGAAGGCATCCAGTCCGGCAAGGGTCTCTCGAATGAACCGCTCTTTATCCAAAAGCAATGCGGGATTAGTGCGCTTTTCATCTGCAATGTTGGATGAATCTCCGCAGGTTGATGTAGCTGCACAGAAGGAACCGAACCCATGAGTCGGGTGAACGGTGACTTTATTTTCGAGTAATTCAATCATGCGATGGGCAGAACCGTGCTGTAAACCGGCAAGGGTCGCTGCGTTATCCCACCCAAGTAGATCTGGTCGACCAGTGGAGCCATGCAACATGGAGCCACCGGTAAAGACTCCCTGCGGTTGGTTATCGGGAGTTAACAGGACATAGGACATATGCGTGAAAGTGTGACCAGGGGTGTGCAGAGCCTTAACGGCAAAGTCACCAACATTCACCACCTCGTTATCCACCACGGCTACTCGATCAAACTCGACCGGATCTTGTGCACTAGTGAGATATTTCGCGTCGTATTTGCGAGCCAGTACCAATCCACCGCTGACATAATCGTTATGCATGTGGGTTTCGACAACCGCACCGATTTCTACGTTTTCGGCCCGGATGATCGCTTCAACCCGATCAATGTCGCGTTGTGGGTCAACGACCAGGGCTGTCTTACCGTCGTGGGCTATATAAGAACGGTCTCCCAAGGTTGCGGTATCTAGATTGATAATTTTCAATGTCATATTTTGTATCCTCCTGGCCGAAGCGTAGCATATACCCCAGGGGGTATATGCTACGAGATGTAGGGGCCTTTAGCCGATAAAGGTATTAGCCTTCGAGTTGACGTACTATACCCCCTGGGGTATAGTACGTGGCAAGTTCCAAACGAGATTAGTAAGGGAGATTAGGAAATGTGCTCACGTGTCACCTGTCAGGTCTGTAAGAAACCTACGTGGTCAGGTTGCGGTAACCATGTTGACTCAGCTTTAGCCGGAGTGCCAGTGCAGGATCGCTGCAACTGCTGATTCCGATTGACATACCTTAGAAATATTCAAAACTAGCAAAGGAAGGCCTGTGACTAGCAGAAAGATCGTAAGCGTTTTGTCTGATCAAGAGCAGATCGAGGCTATTTCCAAGCGCATAAGGCGGGCTCAAGGTCAATTGGGAGCAGTTGCCCGGATGCTTGAAGAAGGACGAGACTGCGAAGAGATCGTCACGCAAATGTCTGCAGTGGCTAAAGCGGTTAATACCGCGGCTTTCACTTTGATTTCATCCAATCTTAAGGCGTGCATCGTGGAGGCCAAGCCCGATTCAGCTGCTGTCACCAAGCAACTTCAAAAATTGTTTCTAACTTTGGCGTGAAGTACCCATCCACAACCAACGAAATAGATAAGGAACGGTAAAAATATGTGCAGCAGAACAACATGTCGCAAGTGCGGAAAAGCATCATGGAGCGGTTGTGGTAATCACGTCGAGATTGTGATGAGGGGCGTCCCTAAGGCTCAGCGCTGCCAAGGTCATGCTAATGACCCAGCGGAACCCAGCTTTTTCTCCAAATTTTTTGGTAAGAAGTAAACACCTCTCGTTTCCCACTCAGCCCTTGTACAGACAGATAGCATTCGAAATGCTTGCGCATTGATGGAGAAGAGTTACGCTCCGTTATCCGTATAATATTTTGAGAGGCGCTCATGTTTGTAGAAATTAACGGGGCCAAGTTAAACGTTGAGGTTTTGGGAGAAAAGGGATTACCGGTTCTTATCGCCCATCATGGCGGCGGCGGCATCGGCTCACTTGCCGAACCCAAAGCTACCTTTGGTCCTCTTTCAGACAGATTTCAAGTTGTTCTCTTCGACGCCCGTGGCTGCGGCATTAGTGAAGGAATTGAGCCGTATTCGCACGCCCAGTGGGCTGCAGATGTTGATGCGCTTCGCGAATGGATTGGTGCCGAACAGATCGTAGTAGCGGGCGGTTCATATGGTGGATTCATCGCAATGGAATACGCGATCGCATATCCAAATCGCGTGAGCGCCATGATATTGCGAGACACTTCCGCGGACAATAGTAACTTTGATACGTTGACTGAGAATGCGCGTAAGCAAACTCGAGTTACATTGAACTGGGAGAATTTTGATCGCTACTGGGGTGGAACCATTCGCGATGATGCTGATCTCAAGGCGTGTTGGGCTGAATTGATCCCCCTCTATGACTTCGAATATGACCCTGTAGTTTCCGCCGCTCGTGTTGAGGCTGGCATATATCGTCATGAGTCACACAATTGGTGTTTCCAACAGAATGTGCCAATTTATGATCTAAAGTCAGCGTTGCCTTTGGTCAAGTGTCCGACGCTGGTGACAGTCGGACGTACAGATTGGGTGACTCCGGTTGCATCTGCTGAAAAGATTGCATCGCTAATCCCCAATTCTCGGTTGGTCATTTTTGAAAAGTCTGGTCACTCACCGCAGTCCGAAGAACCTGAATTGTTTCAGCAAACTATGCGCGACTTTCTTGCAGATTTCTTGCCTGAATTGAATTCGATCCCTCGATGATCACACGCAAGACGCTAAGTCTTCCCGATCTGGGTTCGGCCGGAATGGAAATTCCCTACTTTGAAATAATTGGAAAGAGTGAGGGCCCCCAACTCACTATTTTGGCGGGAGTTCACGGGGCTGAGTATGCATCCATTGCCGCGGTGAAGGAGTTTGTTAAGGATTTAGATCCAGATAGCGTTTCGGGACGGATAATTGCCGTGCCAATTGTAAACCTGCTCGGATTTTGGTCCAGATCCGCGTTCGTTGTTCCAGTAGATGGCAAAAACCTCAATCGAAACTTTCCTGGAAATATTAACGGCTCATTTACAGAAGTATTGGCTCACCATATTTTTGAGAAGTTTATCCTCGGCGCAGATTACTTAGTTGATCTTCATGCGGGTGATATTCCTGAGTCACTGGCACCCTTCTCAATCTTCGAAGAGTCTGCGGTTGAACTTGAATCTCGCAATCTTGCACTTGCATATGGTTTAGGGCAAATTGTTCGACAGAGCACGGTGGCTCGTACAGTGGCAGGTAGCACATGCGCTGCGGCAGCCGATATTGGAATTCCTGCGATCGTTGCTGAGTCGGGACAGAATGGTCTCGTTGATCGTAATGCAATTGATATTCATTTGGCAGGATTGCGAAATCTCGCACGCACCATCGGAGTATTAGATGGCGAACCATGGTCAATTCGCCCATCTCAAATTCATGAGGGTTGGTACTGGTTGCGCGCAGATAAATCCGGCTGGTGGAATCCCATGGTTGCAACCGGTGTGTCCGTGAAAGCGGGCGAACTTCTGGGAACGATGAGCGATTTATGGGGAGATGTTTTCTCTGAGGTGCGCGCCCCAGAGGCCGGAACACTCTTGTTTCAGACAAGCAGTCCAGCGGTTTCTGCCGATGGGATATTGATTGGATTAGGCCGTGAGTAATTGGAAATTCTGATTGTAAATTACTGAATTGCAGGAGCACGCTTTTCAACATTGAGAGTGGTCTCTACAAATTCTGCCGCAGCAAGTAAAAAACTGTCAGTATCAATTGGAGTGGATAGTTGAAGTCCGATGGGCAAACCGCTCCTACTCCAGCCGCAATGCAAGACAATTGCAGGGTCACCGGTGAGATTGAAAATTCCGGTAAACATTCCTTCGGCTGTGCCTTCTGGAGTGTCAACTGGGGGTGTCGTAATTGGTGCCACAAAAGGTGTAGCCGGAGTGAGTAGCACATCGATATTCGAGTAAATCTGCGCTGCTGCCGGCAACAGTGTATGACGACGAAGCATTGCTTTTTCGTAAGCGGCTTCATTAACGTCCTTTGCTGATTGCAGCAACCTCAATGTTTCAGGGCCATAATGATCGGGGGCTGTTGTCACTCGGTCTCCATGCACCTGCCATGCTTCAAAAAGTAAAATATCGGCGAACGTCTCTCCAAGTTCAGTAAAGGGCGCATCATCAACCTCAATTATTGTGCATCCTGCATTGATTAGAACATCAATTGCCTGCTGAATGGCGGTAGCAACATCTGGTTCAATTTCTGCAAGAGTCAATTGAGATTTGATGACGCCAATTCGTAATGTTTTGAGGGGTAACATGCCAATTTGTTTGGCATTGTCAGTTAGAGCGGTAAAGACCTTCGTCGCAGTTGCAACATCTTGAGCAATTAAACCAACATGATCCAGCGTTGGAGACAGAGGTGTAACTCCTTCTAATGGGAGGGCACCATAGCTGGGTTTAAATCCAACCGTGGCACAATAATGAGCAGGAATTCTTATTGATCCACCAGTGTCAGTGCCCAGTGCAACGGCACATGCCCCGACTCCTACCAGAGCAGCGGACCCTCCGCTGGAACCGCCAGCTGTAACGTTGGGGTTGTAAGGATTCATCGCTTCAGGTATTTCTGGGTGCGTTGCACCGGCGGCGTATTCCAGCAGTGAAGTCACAGCAAAAATATCTGCCCCAGCTGCTCGCAATGTTGCAATGACAGATGCATCTTTAGGAACGCCTTGAGAGTTCATATCATGTGGGTTGCCGTTGCCGCGTGGGTGCCCTTTGATATCAATGATGTCTTTCACTGCGATCTGCATACCGTGTAGCACTCCATCAGCTGTCCGCAATGGTGCCGGAAGCAATTCAACAATTGCGTTCAAAGGACGTCCAAGACGTTCGCTTCGTTCGTAGGCTGCGAGCAACTCTAAATTCGCTACTTCACATGTGCGTTCCCCACGTTCGATGGATTGAATCAAAGTTCCCACGTAGTTCGTTAAAGGACCCGCCAAATCTCGCATGAGATCATCTACTTCAGTTTTTCGTTTGCGAATCATGAGGTCGCGGTAGATCCCGCTGTGGGATTTCGCGCTGGATCGGTTGAAGGCAACTAAACGGTCCAGTGAACTCTCAAGGTCATCTGGTTCAAAGCCATCAAAACTCTCAGGATTCACTGGGGCTTGTGCAAGTACCTCGCGCGCGATTGCGAGCATCAGCGGTCGCCATCGTGGCGCCTCTAGTGAATCTGCGATGGAGAGGTCGGAGACCGCGCCAGCGTAAAGCATTGCGCCGTATGCCTCTTTACCCCAAAGGAAGCCCATGATGTTCTCTGTGGCTTGGGCATATGGAAGAGCTGCGACGAGTTCGCGGACCCGCGATGTGATCGCGCCGCCGGTCAATTCACCAACTCGGAATGTTCCAATGTTGCCTTGCATAATCCGACCTGGAGCGAGCACGTCCGCTCCAAAGTTTACGAAACTGACAATGAGTCGCTCAGCGCCGACGACTGCAGAAAGAGTTTCTGCAGTAAGACCGTTCTGGAAGCTGACTACATAACCTTCTGGAGTCAGTCGGTCCCGTATCAATTCTGCGGCTGAAACGGTATGATGACTTTTGACGGCAACTGCTACATGGTCGAGGCGATCTGGTAAGTCCTCTGGCAGAACCGCTCGGGCGGCCACGGTGAAGTTTTCAACTGGTCCTTCGATGGTCAGTCCTCGTTGGTTGATTGCCTCGACGTGGGCCGGGTCGGCATCACAGAGAAGAACATCATGGCCGGCACGAATTAAATGTGCACCGATAGTTCCGCCGATCGCTCCAGCACCGATGATGGTCAGTTGCATAAGAAGTCCCCTTGTCTCCAAACATTCCAGTAACCCGGGGCTATATTGCCAGCAAAACTTGATTATTGCAGATTTATTTTATGGGAGTTTGGTGCAATTGCATATTCATTTGTTTGCGAGTTATATTTTCCGACGGAAGAACTAAAAGGAAGCTGGCTGGTTGATCCATCGTCAGTTTGTTCTGATTGTCACAAATCTTCGAACTTATTTTTGCTCATACGGTGTATCTTTCATGACAGGATTTACCGTGACTGTTGATCGTGGTTGCTGTATGACCTTTAACTAGGTCAGGAATGCAACTAAGGCGTCAATTGGCACTTCAAATTAGTGCCGTCTTGCATTTATTTCGAAAGGAATCCCATGGTCATAACAGATGTGCTCTGCGTTCCGGTTCGGTCTGGCTTCTTCGTCGATGACCAGACCGCCATCCTTGCAGGCGCAGGGCATGACGGGTTCACTTATATTGGCAATCCAGTCACACCAGGATTCAGTTCGATCCGACAGGCCGGCGAGGCCGTGTCCGTGATGCTCCTTCTTGATGATGGTCAGGTGGCCTATGGTGATTGCGCTGCTGTGCAGTACTCCGGTGTCGGCGGTCGTGACAGAGTGTTTGATGCGAAGGCGGCGATTGAAGACATTGAGCGTTACCTCGGTCCCATGCTCCGGGGTAAGGAGATCATCGATTTTCGCAGCATTGCAGCAGAGGTTGATACTTTTACAGTGGCCGGGCATCAGTTGCACACAGGGATTCGCTATGGGGTGACGCAGGCACTGCTTGACGCGGTTGCTAAAGCCCGCGGACTAACAATGGCCGAGGTAATCCAGGATGAGTACAACACCGGTATTGAGATTGCGCCGGTTCCAATGTTTGTTCAGTCGGGAGATGACCGGTACAACAACGTTGACAAAATGGTGCTTAAAGAAGCTGATGTGCTCCCTCATGGCCTCATCAACCACGTCGAGACGAAACTCGGCCGTGATGGTGAGTTGCTTGCCGAATATGTAACCTGGGTACGCAATCGCATTCTCACCTTGCGTAGGCAACCGAGTTACGAGCCGGTCTTGCACTTTGATGTTTATGGCACAATCGGGCTCGCGTTCAACGGTGACGTAGAGCGCTCAGCAGACTATCTCGTTGCGCTTGGCAAACTTGCCAAACCATTTCGGTTGCGTATTGAGCACGTGATTGATGCAGGGTCTCGCGACGCCCAAGTTACATGCTCGGCGGCTCTACGTGCGGCTCTACGTGCACGGCATAGTGATGTGCAGATTGCGGTTGATGAGTGGTGCAATTCCTTGGAAGATATTGAGATCTTTGTGGCCGAAGGCGCAGCAGATGTCATTCATGTTAAGACCCCTGACCTTGGTGGTATAAATAATACGATCGAAGCACTTTTGCTTATCTCGCGTAACGGTCTT
>Ga0307375_10004532_pt1 | contig 13219 bp, 7 predicted proteins | sample TR1MG_FD_202531 | JGI IMG/M metagenome (GOLD analysis project Ga0307375, IMG submission 202531) | Soil microbial communities from Risofladan, Vaasa, Finland - TR-1 | ecosystem: Environmental > Terrestrial > Soil > Coastal area > Acid sulfate soil | place: Finland: Risofladan, Vaasa | collected...
TGTGCTTGTCAACGGGGGAGAACACGATGCGTGTGGTTTGAGCTTTCCATGATGATTCAAGCATCTCCATTGCCTCCAGTTGCTCTTTTCGTATTAGTGAATCATTATCGCCTTGGAAATAGATGATCGCATGTAATCCAGGGAGCACAGATGCCAGTTCGCCTTTGGTGTACGTCTCGATGCCCATGGATAGAGCGTATGACTGCGCCATATGGAAGGTAACATACTTAGCGGAATCCTGAGTTAAGTGCGCGAACGCGGGAAGGCATGAAGAGTGAATGACTTCCAAGTACCGCTGCAAGTTCCATGATGCGAGCGCCGAGATGCACTCCTGTCGACAAGCTTCCAACTTCCTCATCTTGACCAAAATAGCCTTTGCAGCAATTGTATAGCGTAGGAGCACATGTCTAGAGCATTTTTGTGTGAGACGGGATTGGTAGCGGGTTCCGAAAGGGTCGACACGCCCAGTCGCCAGCAACGCATTGTTCACCTCGTCTGGAGCTCCTCTGAACGATCGTTTGACATACCAAGCCTGAGAATCACTCGAAAATTGCAACTGTACCACGTTTCGATCTTCGGTTTCCGACCTGCAGAACTCCACGAGCTCTGGATGGCTTGGAAAGGGGACTCCATCTTCAAGTTCGTACACACAATCGAGATCACGACTATCAGGGGATCCATGCAAGAATCTCGCACGCCATGCTAGTGGAGGTACCGAAGATGAGAATGTGCCAGCGGAAAACGCTGCACTTGGGCCGGACTCAGGATGAACTGCCTGTTGGGTACTCAATCGCGTTTTTGCGGCCATGATCAATCCCAATCCGACAACTCAACTGAAGAGCATACAAATAGCATGATCAGACACGTGTCAGATAGAATAAGAGGCGATACCTTGTAACATGCACCAGAGAACAGAGGCGAATGCCCCAGGGCTTCCCCTCTGCTTCCTGCCGGCCCCTGAACGAACACTTGAGTCCTAGAGCGTCCGTTTTGGCCTCATTCAGCTTCCGTCTTCTCTTGTGACCTGAACTCCACGGACAGAATCTCGCCACAGTGCACTGTTCACCAGTGGCGTACTTGCCAGCCACAAAGCACAGACGCATCCCACAACGAAACGTCTCGCTCGCCAGTCACCGTTGGACTCGTGTTCGGACTTGCCCCTGCATGTATGCTGCTTTGTTGGCAGAAAATGCGACTCTGAAGTCTAAAGTAGCAGAGCTGGAAGCGCGACTGCAACACCTGGAAACGAAAGCACCTGTGGAATCCTACTCAAATGCGCCCTTTCCGGACTTCCCAAAGAGCCCCATCGCGCCTCTTAGCAAAGTAGAGGTAGAACGCTACGGTCGACAGCTGATAATGAGGGAGATTGGAGCCTCAGGTACGTGCAATATGCCGTTGAAAGTGTGCTTTGGTCTCGGTGGCTTCCATTCCACATTGAGGAGAGATCTGACCTCCGTTGGCACTTTGAAAATACTGCCTGTATTATGTTGCTGCTTTAGGCCAAAGAAAGTTGATTGCTAGTTCTGTGCTGTTGGTTGGAGCCGGTGGTTTGGCCTCGTCAGCGGCGCTCTATCTCGCAGGTGCCGGTGTTGGTCGCATTGGCGTTGTAGACTTTGACGACATTGAGTTGAGTAACCTTCAACGGCAAATCATACATCTGCCGCGCAATGTGGGTACCTCTAAAGCGGAATCGGCTGTTCGAGCGATCCGCGACTACAACCCGGAAGTGGATGCGATTGCTTACAAGTGCCATTTTACGAGTCAAAATGCTATGGAAATCGTGAAGCCCTACGATTTGGTGTTGGACTGTACCGACAATGTGACGTCCAGGTACCTGATCAACGACGCTTGTGTCCTCTCCGGCAAACCGCTCGTTTCTGGCTCCGCTTTGCGAATGGAAGGTCAGGTGACTGTCTACCACCTCTACAAAGATACTCCTTGCTATCGATGCATGTTCAAGGAACCACCGCCCAAAGCAGCGCAAGGGACGTGCAGTAACGAGGGTGTCCTCGGCGTCGTCCCTGGCATCATCGGATGTCTTCAAGCCCTCGAATCCATCAAAATCCTCTCGCAGTCTGGACAACCTCTCGCTTCTCGCATGATTCTGTTCGACGCCATGTCTGCCACATTCAGAACATTTAAACTTCGATCTCGGGACAAGAACTGCGCCATCTGCGGCGACAGCCCATCCATCACGGCTCTTATTGACTATGAAGCATTCTGCGGAGCCTCAGCTAATGATAAACCGACTCCACTGGCACTGATCAAGCCGGCACAACACATCGTCCCCACCGACTACGCCGCTCTTCTTCTTCAACACCCTGACGATCACCTGCTCCTCGACGTCCGGCCGGCCCTTCAATTCGACATATGCGCTCTTCCTCACGCCGTCAACATCCCACTTCCTGAAATAGACTCTCGTATTGAAGAGATCAAGACCCTCCTTGAATCCAGAACACACGGATCCAACCTCTCTCCTGCCATTTACACCATCTGTCGCCGTGGAAACGATTCTCAAAGAGCCCTGTTGAAGTTGGAGGCTCTAGGATTCAATAGCGTCAAGAACATCACTGGTGGTGTTGCTGCATGGGCCCAGGAAGTTGACCCCAAGTTTCCCACTTACTGATCGAACCATCATGCTGTTGTTTTAGAATGTAGCCCCTTGTATATACACAAATCACTGGCCACAATAGCCCAAGCCTCGAAGTGGGAAGGGATTTGGGACGATCGGATTTTCCAGACAATTCTCTCTCAGATGATTCCACGACTTGCAGGAGCCCCTCATCGTTGAGCCAACTATGGTCTAGGGATAGGGATCATGAGGAATCAACCAGTGGAATGAAGCTGAGAAGGTGCGTGGCTTCATGAGAAGAGGGCTTCAGCTTGCGACGCACTAATCGTCACTCTTCCCCTCACCGGTGGCTCATCTCCATATGCTTTCTCCATTGGGGGAGACAAGGGTTGTATTAGTGCGATCGATCAGAATATTTCCCAACCTCAAACCTCGTCGTATTGCGCGAAGGCAATACCATTCCTCTCGACCCACAAATGACAGCGTTTACGCTTTTGGTGACAATAAAGAGGCGCAATGTGGCCTGTTTCAGATGGACACTATCATGTCTCCACAAGTAGTCCCTGAATTGAATCCGAACATTGACATCGTGGGCGCATCTTGTGGTTGGAGATCTTCATTCATCCAGTTGGGTCCGTTCTCTCTTCAATTGCTACCTTTCCTCACTCCTACTCGGTTCTAACGTAGTTCGCTTCGTATTACAGCCGATAAATCTATACTTACCTGGGGAAACAACAACTTTGGACAGCTAGGCCTTCCGGATCGTCGGCAGGTTCGTTTCTCACTATTCCGCCCTTGAATTGGCCTGAACATGAAATCTAACTATTTTCATACCTTTCCAGGACTTGGTGAGATTCCCAGCCGAGGTGACTGTTCTGAAGCAATCTGATGTACAGAAGATAGCCTGTGGAAGGGCCCACACCGCTTGCATCGTCAGTACGTGCCTTTCTTCAGCACAATTCGCTAAAATTGAGCCATTATTGTGTTGAAATTCTAACTTTGTCTCATTATTTTGTAGATAGTCCTCCCCAAATCCTAACAATGGGCTTTGCAGACGCTGGACAGCTTGGAATTGGCGTCATCGAAGAGAAGCCATATCAGTGGCCTCAAGTCGTCCAAACTCTGAACAGCATACTCCCGAAGGATATAGTATCTGGAATGGATCACATGGTGGCACTGGGTGCTGGTGGTGATGTGTATACCTGGGGGCTTGGCGGATTTGGACAACTTGGCATCGGTCCTACCTCCTCTGAAGGCATTCTCGCTCTCCCACAACGCGTCGAAGGCATTCCCCCTCTGTCCATTATCTTCTCAGGAGCTGACCACTCAGGAGGTGTAGACGGTACGACCCCAACCAATTCACGTCGGTCTCGAATGTTCCCCCTTTCGAAGGCCCCACCACTGACTCTCTTTGAACGGATTTGTAGCACACGGACATCTATGGGTCTGGGGTAGCAACCATCAAGGACAGCTAGGTCTCCCAAGCCTGGGCATCATCGATGAGCCCACCATCTGCACAACCTGGGACACCACACGCACCATTCGGCAAATCAGAGGCACAGGTAGCAACACCATCATCTTAACTGAGGACGGCAACGTGTGGACTTCTGGATACGGAGAGGAAGGCACCCTTGGTCACGGCGAAGCGAGCCAAGAGGCTTGCATCGAATTCAAGAAGATAGAGTTCTTCGAACAGCACAACATCACCATCTCCCAGATATCGTGTGGTTATGCTCACACGATCGCTCTCACTGACGACGATCGCATCTTTGTGTGGGGAGGCAACACAAACGGCCAACTCGGCCTCGGAGACACTAACACTCGTTTCGAACCCACTCTCAGCCCATTCTTCCAAAACCGGCGCGTCAAGGGCTTGGCATGTGGATACCTTCATTCTCTAGTATGGAGCGAATATAACATCCTGTGACCCATGTCCAAAGTGGAGATCAACACGTACTCTCCCCATCCTTTGTCTGTGGCATGCGTTTATGGTGCTTCATTTTTGGCTTCAAATGTGATATATGGCTATTGGGGCGTCCCTAAGAGCAGAGAACTGGGGAGGCGCTACAAGTTGGTGGAGGCGGAAGTGGGTGCCGATTCGGCTGTGGCAGCAGAAGTGGATTGGTCTGTGGAGGTGGAAGTGGATTCGACTTGGATGGGGTGCACTGTATGTTGCGTATAGTCTCCCACATCAAGAAGTGGCTGTGGTTCAGACACAGGGAGGCGCTTTGCGGCACTCTGACGCTTGATCTCGCAGAGGATGTCGGAAACGAGCCAGGGGAAGGACCACATCGTGCTATCCTTGCGATGTTTGGGGCTGTATGTGGCGATGTACCAGGCGGATGCCAACTGGAGCTGGGAGGTAGACCAGGATCGTGGAGAGGTGGAGGAAGGACACTGGATGGGTGCCGCATCAGTGTCGGTGGTGGGCACATCATCGGTGGCTTGGAGCGAAATGCCGGAGAGAGTTGTAGAAGAGTCTGTAGAAGAAGATGTTGGACCTGAGTGAGGCGCCTCGGCTGAGGACTGCGATTCGAAGAGTGCTTTGAAGCGGGTCTTGAGATCGTCGCTTGCGAAGTCGAATCCTTCCTTCTTGGACTCCCATTCTCTACGTTCAGATCGGAAGCGATAAAGGGTTTCACCAGTTACGGCAGAGGCTTCATCATGGAGGCGGAACAGTTGCATGTTCACCGAGAGCTGTTCGAAGTACGAGTCGCGGGCCTGGATGGCTTGCTCGATATAGGCTTCATATCCGGGAACGATCATGTCTTCGTCGAAGAAGCTGTGGTCTGAAGAAGAGGATTCCCAATTGCTGCTATTGGCCAGAGTTGCGAACTCCTCGCTGGAGCGACGGAAGAGCACACCCAACACCTTCTTGGACAGGTAGCAGCCTGCCTTGTTGACGTTCATGAAGTCCGGCCAAGCCGAAACACGAAGCTCATCCATCGGCTTTACCACCTTTCCGGTCTTTGGAGCGTCCACAGCGATTCCATGCGCTTCAGCCAACCGCAGACACTTCTCATCGAACACTCCCACGTCGCTCTTATCGGCCCAGAAGGTATGCGCATCCGCGATTTGGCTCAGTTTGTCGTCAAAGAGGTAATTCACGAAGAAGTCGACCAGCTCTTGAGGGTAGACCTCATTGTCGTCCTTAGAAGACTTGGAGGCCGTAGCCGAAGATTCGTGTTTGAACGCCGGTGTATCGCGAGTTGGTGGGATGAATTCCTCTCCCCAGAGTATCAAATATTGGTCTCCATCCAAATCTCCACCACTGCACTCATCTGGAATGGGACGAGCGCCTTTTCGTGGGAATACCACAACATCCACCAAATGCTCCAATTCAGGTCGATCCACAGCCTCTACGAATCGCGCATCACCTGGGTGCAAGCAAGGAGATCGAGACAAGCAAAGAAGGCCTGTATGCGTGCGAAGCTTCGTGCGGTCGTTGAGTTCACTCATGCGGAAGTATATCTGTCCAGGCTCCAGTACGCCGAGTTCGTCCATGATGCCAATAGCATACCGACCGTTCGTGATTGGAATTCGTGCCATGCTGTGGATCTCCTGAAGAGAACGCAATCCGATCGCAGTCAAGATGGACTTGAGGTAGGGCTCCTTCTGCAGCTCGAAACCAGAACGCAACATACTCACAGCACGGCTCTCCAATGATCCTTTCTTCACTGATCCACCCCAAGCACGTTCCAATTCATCGATGCGCTTGGTTCGGGCTTCCTCAGAGGCGAAGGAGCTTGGGAAGGTCGACACAGCGATCTTCTCGAAAGCAGCAGTTTGCACGTCGATCAGATTCTTGTCTGGCAATCCCAAAGCAGACAAGATTTGGATGATTTGCTTGTTCAAGTGAGCTTTAAGCGGTCTCGCCCAAGTGACAACCTCAAACGCGGAATGCTGCGGTGCGGCGAACTTCTCCATTGACGGTCGAACACAAATCACGTCTCCCTCAAGAGTTGGATCCAGAGAGAGCATACCCTTGATGCCAGCCAAACGAATCTGGACTGCAGACGGAATGTAGTGGAGATTGAGAGCTTCAGCTGCACGCTTGGCAATGGACAGCGACATTGAAGCACATCCGTCAGAGAACATGTATCCATTCGAAGTAACCTCCGCTACTCTTCTGATCCAGGAGGGGTCGACGTCGAAACAGTGGAAGGTTGAAGACAGACCTTGACCAAGGCGAGCACTGAACATGGCAACATTAAAGATGCCCTCGAAGTCACCAAGCCATTTGCGAATTCCAGACACTGAAGTGGGCAACACGAAGCCAGGAGGTGCGTGAGTGGGAGGACAGTACATCCAGGCCTTTTGGGTGCGAAGCTGAGACGGAGAAGAGAGCAAGAACTCGAAGTGCGAGAAGGCGGTGTAGTCCAGTCCTGGTTGGCTTGTCACTGACGCATAAGAGCTCATGTTGGTTCGAGCTGGCAGCTCAAAGAGATCCTTCAGAGCAGGAATCGTCATGCCATGCAACAAGAGGGTGCCAATGCGATCTCTCACAGCCATCTTTCCGACATTGCGCATGCTTGGACCCGTCAGTCCTCCAGAGTATCCAGCTCGGAACGATACGCGTACGAAGCGCTCCTGAAGAGGGGCAAAGTTGCGCAGCAAGCGGTTCGACACCTCCGGTAAGGGACCTTCACAGCGGATCTCCATAGGTGTCACCACAACGTGTGCTACCAACGCATACTCTCTTTTCAACGTAAAGTGCTCACCTATCGCATGTTCGCCTTTGGGGTAACCTGACAAGTCGCGTTCCAACCGGCGTGCGAAGTTGAACAAACGTCCCCCTTTCGCTTCCATCTTCTCCAATACACGAAATACGATGGTTCTACGATAGGATAGCAGCAGATCGACCACCTCTTCAGTAACTTGCCCAATCACCAGCTTGTTTTGCGTCACGAGACATGCCAACTTCCAGCGTACCCAGTGATCCACCTCTCCAAGCCTGTTAGGAGGGCTGTACGGCGCATCTTTCCCTAACTCAATGTTGGTGCGGGCCTTAACAGCATGATCCATGTTGGGATTGGCAATGCCATCGGGTTGGGAGAGGATGGGAGCGAACTTGAGCGGAGGGACAGACATGCGCGTCCTCAATAGACCAATCTCCGTCAAGATCTTGCACATGGAGAGCAAGGATACCGTGTCCTCGGTGCTCAAAGTTTTGAGGTCGAAGTGGAGGCGAATGAGGGTCATGCGGCCGAAGGTGCCATCTATGGTGAAGTCGAGCGCGCCCACCTTGTGTCGTTGGAAGTGTTGTTGGAGGGAAAGTCGAGGGGCAGAATCCAGAGGGATGAACAAGTCCAAGTAAGAAGGAGATGTAGTATCACCGGTCATGGGCGCAGAGGCGTTTGGGTTCATCGGAGCATCAGGCTTCGAAGTGGTCTCTTGTACTTGTGTCGTCGATGTAGCACTCGTGTCGGTTACCAGGTAAGTCGTCGTCGTAGAGTGTTCGGAAGATGTTGTCTCGTTGATCCTGGCTGGAGGAGTGGAGGGGGATCCGAGCGATGGAGACGCTTGAGGGGTGGGGGAACGAGGTTTGGCGTTGAGACCCAGATCTGTCTCTATCCACATCACGTCAGACACATTCTTCAGGAGGTTTCGCATTTGGTACTCTACGTTGTGTCTCGAGAAGCGAACGTTCACGCGTGGGGTAAGCTCCTCAAATGCGACAGAGAGTTGAGTTGAGGTTTGCCAGAGGACATTCATCTGTTGCGGCGTTGAGAAGTATCCAACTTGGAGTTTTGTTGCGGGAACCTTGATTTCGAACTGTTCCAAGGCAGAGATGTCGTTTTGCCCAGCCATTTCATCCTCAATGTCGTCGTCGGCTTCTTCGTCGCTGCTGCTTTCGTCGTCGCTGGAGTCATCGTCCTTCGCCTTCACCACATCGGGGATGATGGGTCTCACAAAGTCAGTGAATCCACGATTGTTGAGCTCTTCCTGACGCTGCTTTCCAGACGATTCGACCTTCTCCAGCAACTGACGTTGAGTCTTCAGGGCAGACATGAAGAGCTTGCGTTCCGTATTTGTCCACCTGCGCGATCCTCCAATAGATGAAATCAAGGGTCCAGGAATATCTGCATAGTGGTTCATGTTGTGCGGGACCAGTTCGCGATACACTTGTTGCAAGCGTTTGGTCTCGCCGATGCGCGAGAGTCTCTCCAAGATGGCAGCTGAATCCTCGTCGTCCTTATTGTCGACCTGCTGCATATCCGTCAGGGGCAAAGGGTGCGGGACATTGGGAAGAAGGAGATGGTGCAAGAAGCGGGCGACCTTGAGTTCGGCGGATCGGATCGAGGGCTTCTTCACAGTGAGCATGGCACCTTTGAAACTCATCATGCGAGTCAGCCCGGGGAATGCAGGGCCTGGATGGATCGTGATCGTGTGGCGGAAGGGTCCTTGGTTTGTGAAGGCCTGTGTTTTGCACTCTAGGAGTGGCCAAGCCTCCCTAAACTGTCTCTTGCAGTCCTCCAAGAAGCGATGGTGGTCCAAAGACATGCTTTCGCCCACATCAACATCTTCGAATTCATATTTCGGCGAACCGGAGGGGCTCTTTGCGTGCGTCTTGTCGCGCTCCAGCAGAATCTCTACGCCATTCCAACGCAGCTTGTCGTCTCGAAACTTCTCATCCAGCCGTGTCGCCTCCTCTTCCGAGAATACCACAAAGACACCGCTTCCATTCAAAGATTGGTCCGCATTTCGGTAGAGCGTAAGCCTGTGGGGCATGATACCATGGCCTTCCAAAAAGCGCTGCACATCCTCTTCCTCAGCGTCCGTAGGCAAGAATTTGAGCCTCATTTTCGAGTTATTGATGCGCTCTTTCGAATACTCCTTGATAGACCAGCGGGGCCTGGCGCCAGACCCATCTGCGCTGAGGACAACTTCGTCGGACATCCACAAGGCATTTCGCAGTTGCACTTCGGTAACGCGAAGTTCTTTCATCTTACGGAAGTCCACAATTTGAGTAAGCTTTGAAACTACCCAGTGAGGGACGAAAGAGCAGATATAGAGGGTCAGAAGGGCTAAAGAAGTTGACAGAATCGCAGGAGCAGTCATTGGGCATCACGTACATCCTTCGGGGTCCAGATTCTGAATCATGTAGCTATCGGTGGCATAGTGCCATCTATCGAAGTAAGCATGGGCCTGGGAGCGGATTCTCTTGAGAAGGACGGTATCCCCGCGCCACTTTTGGACCAGGCACCACAGCCAGAAGATCAGCCTCAACAATTGGGCTTGAAGAGGAAACATGCTGGATATAGTATCAACTCTCTAAAGACCACCTTGGTTACGGAGTTGGTTGCGTCGGAATCTCACCACAGCCAGCTAAAAGCACAAAGGAGAATCAGAGCCAGTTAGGTCATTTGTGGACTTCAAATTGTAGCTGGCGCCAAGAAATGGGTAGAATACGCACTTTAGAGCAACTAATTGAGCTGAGGTTCAGTCGCAAGCAAGGTCAAAGAGCGTGTGCTGCCCAGAGAGCCAACGCAGCAAGGGACGAGCTAAATAGAAGAAAGGGTTAGGTAGAAGAAAAGCCTGAGCTGAGGTGTCCAAGAGGCACTAAACGAGGCGCCCCAACGCCCATCCAGGTGATCTGTTCCAACCATACTGGCCCTCAACTCATACCTAACATCGTCCAGTACGCTGGGTCTCACCATTATCCGTTTCGCTCCGTCGAAGCTCGACCCTACGCGCGAAACTCTCGTCTGCATTTAGTCCCTTCTACAACACTTCATCTGATTACCAATGACCATTGGCCCTTGCCTCTGATTCTAAACATTACATATATCGAAATGGTATGTAAGTCACCCCAAATGACGCACTCTGTAGGCGTACCGCACACCACAATGTTTCAACGGGTCCTGCACCGTCATTGCTCACATTTCAGGCTTGTTCTGACTCTTTTCGCTCCTCTTCTGCCATAACGATCTTCAAAGAGTAATCTACCCAACAAAGGAGTACTTCTTGGCGCGACATCCATGGCAAGGGGCCGAGGAAGACTCGGCGAAGAAGACGACGAAGTAGAACAGGCCCCTCAACTGCCCCCTTCAGCAATCATCACAAGGAAACCCAACATTCCACACGAAGAAGAAGATGAGGAGATGCAAAAGCAGCGTGATTTGGATGACCTCCTCGGAGAGGCCGACTCCGCGCCCGTTTCCGAACCCAGCGATGCAGAAGAGCTTTTCGATGAGGACCTGCTTCAACGGTACGTTTGGAGCCCGAAAGACATATTGAGTCTCACGTTCGCGTTCAATTTTTGACTATGGACCCTAGTAGGTCATGGCTTCCGACCAAACGGAGCTCTCGAACTGTTCGTAACGGTGTCTAACCCTGTTGACTGCTGCGTGTTCCCTCTCGGTTGTTTCTGCAGAGACTATGAAGAAAATCCAGAGTTAGATCAGTATTCAGAGGCCGATTTGTCCGAAGGCTCGTATGACGCGATGGATGTGGATACGAGGCGAGAGGTCGAAAAGGAGCTCACTGAACGCGATTGGCGTGAAGGTAGGACCGAGATGGGGTCAGGAGGAGGAAGGTTGCCGTCAGCTCTATTGGAATTGTCGCACAATGGAGCTGAAATTCGACCATTTATGCGAAGGAGGAGAGCGCGAGGGTCGGCAGACGGAGGCTCGAGTGGAGATGACGACGATGGTGGTGGCGATGATGCCGACTCTAGCGATGACGACGATGGAGATGAGCCAAACTTGGAGCAAGTGCAAGGATCTCTGCGTGAGTACATTCTGACGGTGGCGAACTCAGCGATTGGCAAGCGATTCCGCAAGTTCCTCCGCACGTTCCGCGACGAGAAGGGCAAGCTGGTCTATCACGAACGCATTCTCGATCTCGGCAAAGCGAACAATTCCAGTTTGGAAGTCTCATGGGAGCACTTATCGAGAGGTGAGGACGTTCCGATCTTGGCCACTTGGATCGTTGAGGCTCCCGCTCAGATGCTCCCCATCTTGAGCCGCACTGCCCGCAAGGAGGTCCTTCGCGAATTCCCATCCTACGATCTCATCTCAGAGCAAATCTTCGTGCGCATCTCATCTCTACCCGTTGCAGATAACATGCGCGATCTGCGTCAATCTCATCTCAACGCCTTCATCCGCGTCAATGGAGTCGTCACGCGCCGATCGTCCGTTATGCCACAGCTTCTGTACACCAAGTATCACTGCAACAATTGCTCCGCACTCTTGGGGCCGTTCTCGCAAATAGGAGCTGCGAAAGAGGTGCGACCAACGACGTGCGCCGAATGCCAAGCACCGGGTCCATTCACCCTCAACATGGAGCAAAGTGAGTACCGCAATTACCAAACCATCAACCTTCAAGAAACGCCTGGTTCCATCCCCCCAGGTCGTCTGCCGCGCTCCCGGGAGGTGATTCTGTTGGACGATCTTGTAGATCAAGTGCGTCCTGGCGATGAAGTCGACGTCACTGGCATCTACTTGAACCACTTTGATGGCTCCCTCAATCGCAAGAACGGCTTCCCCGTCTTCAAGACCCTCATCGAGGCCAACCATCTTCACAAACGCGAGGACGCATTCGACTCCTTCCGACTCAGCGAGGACGACGAGAACACCATCCGTCAGATGGCCAAAGACCCGCACATTGGCGAGCGCCTCATCGAATCTATCGCTCCTAGCATTCACGGACACTTGGACATCAAAACTGGTCTGGCACTGGCTCTCTTTGGAGGAGAGCCCAAGAACTTGGAAGGAGACCACCGAACCAGAGGCGACATCAACGTTCTGCTATTGGGAGATCCTGGTGTCGCGAAATCGCAGTTCCTCAAGTACATGGAGAAGACCGCCCATCGCGCTGTCTATACAACTGGCCAAGGCGCAAGTGCTGTTGGTCTCACTGCGGCAGTCCGCAAAGATCCGATCACTCGCGAATTCACTCTGGAGGGTGGTGCTCTTGTACTGGCTGACCGTGGAATGTGCATGATTGATGAATTCGATAAGATGAACGACAAGGACAGGACTTCGATACACGAAGCGATGGAACAACAGAGCATCTCGATCTCGAAAGCTGGAATCGTAACGAGCCTCCGCGCCAGATGCTCCGTCATAGCCGCTGCAAACCCCATCCGAGGCAGATACGACTCATCGTTACCCTTCTCGAAGAACGTGGAACTTAGCGACGCCATCCTCTCTCGATTCGACGTCACGTGTGTCGTCAGGGACATCGTTGACTACGAAACTGATCGCAATCTGGCCACGTTCGTCGTTCAATCTCACGCTCAAAGCCATCCGCTCTACTCTCCTGAAGCGCCTCAAACCACTTCATCGGCGACATCTCACATGGACGTCACTGATGGTGTTCCTACAACGGATTCCGTCCACACTGACACAAACCATCGGGTCACAGGACCGGCTGTGAGAGCCAAACCTTCCAAGGTTTCGACTTCCTCATCATCCACTGGGCCAATCGACCAAGACATGCTGCGCAAGTACATCATGTATGCAAAGACTCATTGCCATCCGAAACTGACTGATCAGGCCGACAACAGCAAACTCGTAAACGTGTACGTTGAGATGAGAAAGGAGCAGGCCAGCGGGGGCGTTCCGATGACCGTACGACACGTCGAGAGCATGATTCGTATGGCCGAAGCTCACGCCAAGATGCATCTCCGCAACATTTGCA
>Ga0307375_10004535_pt1 | contig 13217 bp, 10 predicted proteins | sample TR1MG_FD_202531 | JGI IMG/M metagenome (GOLD analysis project Ga0307375, IMG submission 202531) | Soil microbial communities from Risofladan, Vaasa, Finland - TR-1 | ecosystem: Environmental > Terrestrial > Soil > Coastal area > Acid sulfate soil | place: Finland: Risofladan, Vaasa | collected...
GTCTTTGCCGCCCTCGACCTGAAAAAACCGACACCGCCACGCCCAAAAGCCCTGTTGTAGTCCACGTTTTTGAGGCGCCCCTCAATACGATCAAAGGCTTACGCGATTAACTGTCGAACTCGGGGGGACGGTGTCAGAAGCACTTGCTCACGACCCCATGTCTCCACCAATAAATAACTAGAAGACCGTTTATGAAACCGCATCCGGCCAAGCCGTCAGTTCCAACACACGCGAAAAATTAACCTTACCCCGTTAATATCCGGAAGAGTCTTGAGTAATGGAGATTCCACTCTTCCCCTATTTTGCGTCTCGCCGGCAGAAATTGTCTCTAACACCTTTGCTTTGCACTATTTGAATAGCTCGAACACCATTCTTAAACGGAGTCCGTCCAAGCCGCCAGTTCCAATACTCGCGGAAAGTGAACCTGACCACGTTACCTGTTTGAAATTGTCCCTGACACCTTTGTTACTTGTCGCCTCTTTGTTGCCGACTCTAAAAAGGCCAGCTAAGCCACGATTGATTGCTGGTGCTCCATAAATTACTGGTAAACCAGTTGCCCAAGACGCGCTCGGACGCCAGATGAAGTGTTGACGCACCATTGCGCAATGTTCCCTTGAAATATTCGCAATGATTGGCGCTGGCAAGGCCGATATTCATGCTGTGAGCATCATCCCGATGCATGCCTATCACCCGCGGCGAAGTAGTATTGAGGAACTGTCGCACCTGCGCCCATTGCCTTCGCTGCACCAAGTCGTCATAGGTAACTTGCTGCTGATCGGTCCAATCCATAACCGTCTGGTTCAGGCGCCCGGCATCCGCAGTCACGTTGGTGTAAACAAGAGCACCAACCGGGAGTCTGCGGAAGATCACCAAAAACAAATCGTCACCGCTGGCGACAAAATGCACCGCTACGCTCCTGCCCGTCGGAGGGTTAAGCCACCAGACGTCCCAGTCGCCATTGGAGGGGGCTATGGCGATACCTGGCCCATATTTTTCGGCATAGGGGTGCACATGAAAATCGCCAATATAGTCCGCTCGCAGGCGCTCCGCACCGATCTGCAGATCGACCGAATTGCCGCCAGCTCCGCCCATGAAATTGGCCGGGCTCGGCACCAAATCCTCCATGCCCGCTCCGCCCTGCCAGTATATGCTTCGACCATATTCCCGCACTTGATGGTCGGCAAGCCTGCGCAACAAATGAAATAACACGCATAGCGCATGAGGGACGCGTAGCGAAGCCGGTGTATAGAATCCATTTGGATCTAGTATCAGGGAACGTAGATATGCATTGATATTTAACATGACCACTCCATTTTCAACTAAATGCCGCAAACTAGAGTCCTAGTCGACTTATTAGATTGATAGAGTTCAATAAGTCGACTCCGACATATCTTTTGTAGAATCAAGGCAACCTAGGGCACACCTTCTGATTGGCCGCACCATTTCTCTATTACGTTCGTAGAACAATAGATATTGTGTCGTTTCAAAAAAACTTCGAATAAATTCCAGCCTTAAAAGGCAAAAAGTACATTCCTTCGCCTACAAAATTCTTATGTTGACGTATTTATTATTTAGGAGGAACGGTGCGAATCCATCGCTTTCGCTAAAGGGAAACCAGGGTTAGAGTCGACTTCTCGAGGCGTTCACATCAAGGAAAGTTAATTATGACCCGTGCTTTTTGAATAGCTCGAACATCGTTTATGAAACGGAGTCCGGCCAAGCTTTCAGTTCCACGCGCGAAGGAACTGAACCTGACCACGTTAATGTAATGTGCAGGTAAATAATTGGCGTAAGGCGGGCATAGATATCACGAGAACACGAAGAAAAATATAGCCATGATCGGGAACGCGCGCAAAATACACGACAGCATCGAGCTCTCAACAATTGTGTAGACCATAAACCGTGGTCAGAGTGGAATTCTCAATGCATTGGCATTAAAGAAATATCACAATGATCGCTACTTTTCAATTTTAAGGTGCACTCTGACCCAAGTTTTTGGAGGCAATTAACTCAACTTAATTCGCCCCGCAACCTTATTCCTTCAGATTCCACAATTTCACCAACCCAGTGGCTCAGGTATATCATTATCACCATGACTTATCTGGTGTATGACGAGGCTAGTCTTGTGCGCCATAACACCAACGATGCACGAACCATAGTTATTTCCCGAGGCGTTACGACCCTGCATGAAGTGCGCCATTTCAGCTCGATGGAGATCATTTATTTCGAGGAGACTATCCGCACGCTTCAAATTTTTCGTCAATTCATCGCCGGAATGACTGTCCAAGGGAACTCCTCGCTTGTCCATACTGAAATTGACACTTCTTGTCACGTTCGAGTATCCGAATTTGTCGTCAATTTTACTTGCCTCCTCTTCCAATTGCCGCCTTTCCTCTGACTTAAATTTGTAATCAAAGGGCGGGCTTTGCTGGTAAAAAACTCCTTCGAAAAGTGCACCGAGACTTTTCTTTGAACCTTCCAAACTAGTCATTTTTTCTTTCGGGACTGACATCACACTCTCCTTCTAAAAAACTCCGAAATGAAGGTACGAATACATAAAAACGGAACGGAAAAACGGGGTCAGGTTCACTTTCTGCCGATGCCTCACCCAAACCCATACGAAAACTCTCCATCCGTCACACCCACCTGCACCTTCGCAACCTCCTCCCCCTCCATCATCTTGGTGAGGAACGCCCGCGAAATATCCGGCAGCATCGAGTTGGTGAGAATCGCGTCAATCATCCGCCCGCCTGATTCCGTCTCGGTGCAGCGCTCGACCACCAGCCTCACCACCGCCTCGTCATACTCGAACGGAATCTTGTAACGAGCTTCGACGCGCTTCTTGATGCGGTTGATCTGCAGCTTGACGATCTTGCCCAGCATCTCGGGGCTGAGCGGGTAGTACGGAATCGTGACCAGCCGGCCCAGCAGCGCCGGGGGAAAGATCTGCAGCAGCGGCTCGCGTAGTGCCTTGGCCATGCCCTCGTGATCGGGCATCAGTTCCGGATCCTTGCACAAGCTGGAGATCATCTCGGTGCCGGCGTTGGTGGTGAGCAGGATCAGGGTGTTCTTGAAGTCGATCGAGCGGCCTTCGCCGTCTTCCATGACGCCCTTGTCGAAGACCTGGAAGAAGATCTCGTGCACATCTGGATGGGCCTTCTCCACTTCGTCCAGCAGCACCACCGAATACGGCTTGCGCCGCACGGCCTCGGTCAGCACGCCGCCCTCGCCATAGCCAACGTAGCCGGGAGGCGCGCCCTTGAGGGTGGAGACGGTGTGCGCCTCCTGGAACTCGCTCATGTTGATGGTGATGATGTTCTGCTCGCCGCCGTAGAGCGCTTCGGCCAGGGCCAGTGCGGTTTCGGTCTTGCCCACGCCGGAAGTGCCGGCGAGCATGAACACGCCGATCGGCTTGTTCGGATCGACCAGCCCAGCACGTGAGGTCTGGATACGTTTGGCGATCATCTCCATCGCGTGGTCCTGGCCGATGACGCGCGCGCCCATCAGCTTGGCCAGGTTCATCACGGTCTCGACTTCGCTCTTGACCATGCGGCCGACCGGGATACCGGTCCAGTCCGACACTACCGAGCCCACGGCCTGATAGTCGACCGAGGCCAGGATCAGCGGGGTCTCGCCCTGCAGCTCAGCCAGCCGTGTCTGCAGGCCTCGCAATTCGTCCAATGCGGCGGCACGTTCGGCGCCATCCAGCGCGGCCACCCCCTTCGGCGGCACGCCCTCGACCACCGCCTCCTGTTTGGCGGATTCTTCCAGCGTGCTACCGGTACCTTCCACCGGGCCGGTCGAGCCGCGCAGCGTGGAACGGATGTCGAGGATCTTCTCGACCAGATCCTTCTCGGTGATCCAGTTCGCCTCGAGTACCTCCAAACGTGCTTTATGCGTCGCCAGCTTCTCGCTGGCCGCTTCCTCGCGCGTCTTGACCTCGACACCGACACTCTTCTCGCGGCCAATGATCGCCAGCTCGGTTTCCAGCGCCTGGATGCGCTTGCGCGTGTCATCGACTTCCGCGGGCACCGCATGCTGGCTGATCGCCACGCGGGCGCAGGCGGTATCCAGCAGGCTCACCGACTTGTCTGGCAGTTGCCGCGCGGGGATGTAGCGATGGGACAGCTTGACCGCAGCTTCCAGTGCCTCGTCGAGAATCTGCACCTTGTGATGCTTCTCCATCACGCTGGCGACACCGCGCATCATCAGGATCGCCTTTTCCTCACTGGGCTCGTCGATCTGCACGGTCTGGAAACGGCGGGTCAGCGCCGGATCTTTCTCGATGTGCTTCTTGTATTCGGCCCAGGTAGTCGCGCCGATGGTGCGCAGGTTGCCGCGCGCGAGTGCCGGCTTGAGCAGGTTCGCCGCGTCACCGGTGCCGGCGGCGCCACCGGCGCCAACCAGGGTGTGTGCCTCGTCGATGAACAGGATGATCGGCTTGGTCGAGGACTGCACTTCCTCGATCACCTGCTTCAGGCGGTTCTCGAACTCGCCCTTCATGCTGGCACCGGCCTGCAGCAGGCCGACGTCGAGCGCGCGCAGTTGCACATCCTTCAGCGGTGGCGGCACGTCGCCGATCGCAATGCGCATGGCAAAGCCTTCGATCACCGCGGTCTTGCCCACGCCTGCCTCGCCAACCAGCATCGGGTTGTTCTGGCGACGGCGCATGAGGATATCCACCAGCTGACGAATCTCGTCGTCGCGACCCACGATCGGATCCATCTTGCCGCTGCGCGCCTGCTCGGTGAGGTCGATGGTGAACTGCTTGAGCGCCTCCTGCTTGCCCATCTGCGCCGGGCCCATCGCGCCACTGGCCTCGCCCGGTACGGCGCCGCCCATCTGGAAACCGTCGGAGGCGCTCTGGTTGTTCTCGGGCGAACCTTCGACCACTTCTGCAAAGCGCTCGGTCAGGGTTTCGAGCTTGATCTTCTCGAACTCCCTGGAGATGCCCACCAGCGCATTGCGCAGGTTGCGCGTTTGCATGATGCCGACGATCAGGTAGCCGGTGCGCACCTGCGCCTCGCCGAACATCAGCGTGGCGAACACCCAGCCGCGCTCGATCGCCTCCTCCACATTCGCGGAGAAGTCCGAGATGCTGGTGGAGCCGCGCGGCAGGCGATCCAATGCATCGGTGACATCACGCACCAGGTTGGAAGGGTTGATGTTGAACTGCTTGACGATGCGGTGCAGATCGGAATCCTGCAGTTGCAGCAGCTGGTGGATCCAGTGCACCAACTCGATATACGGGTTGCCCCGCAACTTGCAGAACACGGTGGCGCTTTCGATGCCGCGATAGGCGAGCTTGTTGAGCTTTCCAAACAGGGCGTTGCGGCTGATGTCGGCCATGAGGGTAAAGTCCTTGCGACGTTAGCGGATTGCACCCGCGCCAGCGGCGCGAGCGATGATCAGGTTGAAGGCGGCGATGGGAAGGATGGACATGGAGCTAGCCCGCTGGCCGCAGAAAGACATCGTCGGCGTCCGCGTGGTGCTGCGGCTGCCCCATCCAGGTGGTGAGCCCCATGCGGCCGGCCTGGCCGAGCCGCGTGGTGGGTATCTCGGCGCGCTTGAGTACCAGTTGCACGTCCCAGGCCTGCCCTTCACCAACATACGTTTTCACCGCGGCGGTCAGTTGCCTGAGTGCATCGCCGCCCGGCAGAAGATGATTGAACTGGGCGCCATCGAGCGGGCCGATGCGCAGCCGAAAGCGCTGCTGCGCGCCCCACACCTGCTCACCCATCACCGTGGTGCGGCCCAGCGCGGCGACCTTGACGGAACGCCCCAGCTGCAAATGGGCTTCCGGCGGCAGGCGCATCCACTCGGCGACAAACTCCAGCACCCGCACCGGGATGCGGAAGAAGTCCTGCAGCAGGGTTTGCAGACCTTCGGCATTGCGCGCCTGCTGCAACAGACGCCCGGCGAAGAAGCGCTTGAAGCGATCGGGCATGGCGTCGCGATCGGCCAGGTGTGGCGTGGCCAGACCCACCAGAGCGCCCATGTACAGGCCGAATCGATCCTGCGCGGGGCGGTCGTATTGCACGGTGGGCTGGGCGTCGGCCCAGGTGCGGTAGAACAGGCTCATCATCCGGTGATGAAAGATGTTCGCGAACGCGGTGAAAGTGTGGTCCCTGGCGTTGATCTGCCGGTCCAGCGCGTATTCGGTCAGGTGCAGTGGAAGCGCGGCATTGGGCCCGAACAGGCCGAAGAACAGCCCGTGCATGCGCGCCGGCTTGCCGTCGGCGGGCTTGTCGAAGCGGTCCAGCATGCGCGGCGCAAACGCCAGCGACGGGCTCTGGCACAGGCGCACCGGGTCTTCCGCCGGCTTGGTCGATTCACCCAGTCGCGGCTGGTTTGGATAGGCGCACTCGATACGCCGCACCGCGTCGAAGAAATCGAAGCGCTCGGGGTGATCGTGCAGCGCATCGAGCAGCGCTACAGGGTCTGGCGCGTGCCCAGTTGTGCGGGCCATCGGGCCACCTCGTTGCGTTCCAGGGTGCGCAGTACCGTTTCGGTGAATGAATTGACCGAGACGTAGCGCGCGAAGAAATGTTGCATCACCGAGCCCAACAGAAAGGCGCCGGTGCCTTCGAAGGCACCGTCGTCGCAGGTGAGCGTGATCTCCAGCCCGCGGCCGAAACTGATCGGGCCGGGCACAGGGATGCGCCGCACGATGGGTGCGGAGGCGACCGACTTGACGCCCTCGATCTGCCGCCGCGCACCGGAGTCGAACTCGTCGCAGTACAGCGTCAGCATCTCGCGCAGCGCCCCGGCCCCATGCTCGCCGCCATCGCCCAGCAGGGAGGCATAGTTGAGCTGGAGATGGCTGAGCAGGCGCCACGCCGTTTCACCGGTGGCCGTCGGCGCGCGTGGTTTGGTCGGGCCGGCGACACAGCGGATCGCCTGCACCGGCGCGCCGGCTTCCATGGTGAAATCGGTCGCGCCCTTGCCCACCGGCATCTGCAGTGGCAGGTCGCGGTTGGTGCATAGCAGCTGCATGCCGATCTGGCGCAAGGTGGTGGAGAACGGCGCGTCGCGCGCGTCCACCAGCGAGATGAACATCTCGTTGCCGATGTAACTGGAACGGGCGCCGTGCACCTGCTGCTTCGACGATAACAGGCGCGGCTCGCGCCGCACCGTGTAGAAGGCGGCGGTGCCGCTGTGCCAGCTGCGTTCGTCGCAACCGTAGAAGGGCTGGAAGCGCAGGTCGGGCTCCTGCCGGTCACCGAAGCCTTCCACGTCGCTGATCGAGTGCACCTCGAAATCCATCGGCCGGGTGCGATCGGCCAGCACGTGGTATTCGGTCTTGCCCGGCTGCAGGTGGATACGGTCGGCGCGACGCGGAAACAGATTGATCGCCGGCGTGCAGAACAGCCGGAAGTTGCCTGCGTCCACCGCGTTGTGCAGGCGCGCCACGCTGCGGTCGAACAGCACGTCGATTTCGAACTCGCTGCCCTGCGAGCGCGCGAGTACCGAGCGCAGGCCGGTGAAGACGGCGAACAGGAAGCGCTCCGGGCAGGCGAAATATTCCTGCAGCAGGCGGTAGCCGCTGAACGAGCGCGCGGTGTAAGGGATGAGCGCTTCGTCTTCGTGGAAACCCTTGGCCAGAATCGACTCGGCCGGAAAACTGCCGCTGACCATGGCACCGGAAGCGCCTGGGGCGCGCACGATGTAACCCACGGCATTGCCGAGCAGCTGCTCATACAGGCGCTTGGGCAACTCGTCGGCGCCAGCAAGGAAAACCGGCAACTCGTCCATCGTCAGTGCATGGGCCGGCGCGCCGGCGGTGACCCGGAACTTGAGCCGCAAGCCAGCACGCACGGGCTTGCCCTCGGGTATCGGTACACCGGCGGCGGCCACGGCGGCGGGGGTCTCGAAGTATTTCGCCTCGGTCAGTTCCAGCGGCCACAGGGTGACGTCGTGCGCGGTGCGATATTCGCAGGCGGTGCGGTCATCGCGCCCGGTCTGGCTGCGCAGCGCCGCCTTGCGCTTCACCGTATGTCCGGTGACCAGGGCGGCCTCTTTCAGGTCGGGTTGCAGCTGCACCACCGCCATCGACGGCAGCGGAGTGAGGTAGTGCGGGTAAATCATTTCCAGCAGGTGCTGGGTGAACACCGGGTACTGCGCGTCGAGCTTGAGCTGTACCCGTGCTGCCAGAAAAGCGAAGCCTTCCAGCAGCCGCTCAACATAGGGGTCGGCGCACTCGAAGCCTTCCAGCCCGAGGCGACCGGCGATCTTCGGGTATTCGCGTGCGAATTCGCCGCCCATTTCGCGGACATGCTGCAACTCGCGGTTGTAGTAGCGGATCAGGCGCGGGTCCATGGCAGTTAACCGAAGCCCTCGCTGACTTTGAAGGTGCCGGTTTCCAGATCCACCTCGGTCTTCAGGTAAAGCTTCAGCGGTATGGGCTGCGCCCACATCTCCGATTCAATGTTGAACACCAGCGACTGGCGATCCATGCGCGTGCTGTCGGTGTTGACCGTGACGCGCAAGGTGCTGGCGGTGAGCCGCGGCTCGAACGCCACGATGGCGGCGCGCAGTTGTCGCTGCAGGACGCTCGCATCCACACCTGACAAGGCCGTGCCGGTCAGGTCGGGAATGCCGAAGTTGAGCACTGAGCGAGCGACTTCCGGGTAGTCGGCCAGCTCCTCGTCCGCACAGAGATTCACGCAATTGAGCAGCCAGGATATGTCGCGGGTCACGTACTCGCGCAGCCGGTTGGCCGAGATCACGCGCTTTTCGCGGCTTTCCTCGCGCTTGCCCGGCTCGTCGTCGGTAAGCCGGTCGAGCAGCGAGGGCTGCAGTCGTTCCTGGGTGGTCAGCTCGGCCATGGCGCGGCTTGCCCCACTCAGTCGACGTTGAAGGTGATGGAGCGAACATCCAGCAATGGGTACTCGCCGGCGTCGGTGGCCAGCATGCGCTGGCCCTCGCCCACCTGCAGCCCGTCACCCAGTTCGATCCAGTCGGTCTTGCGCGCCAGCACGATATCGCCGTCGCTTGAGCTTTGTGCCGCCGGGTAGCGGCACGGCACGAAACCCACCGCCTGGCCGCCGTTGGCCCAAGTGATCTGTACCGGCGCCCAGACCTTGTCGCGCAGGTCGCTGGGTGCCTCGAAGGTGAGTTCGCGAATGCGCGCGAACGGTACCCAGGCGTAGCCATTCTTGGTGATGATTTCCAGGCAGGGGCCAAAGCGCGGATCGGCATCGGCCATCCATTCGAACGGCGTGCCATCGATGCTCCCGCTCACCGCCTCCGCCTGCTCGAACGCCTGCTCACGCAAGGTTGCGGCCTGCCCGTGATGGCCCTCGGCATTGAGCTTGAAGGCCTGCAGCAACAACGCCAGCCACTGGGCCGGCGCGCCGATGATCACCGGCGCGCGCAGGCCGGCCAGCACCGCGGCTCGCTCCAGCTCGCCGGCGAGTGCCACGTCATAGGCACCTACCATCAAGGCGTTCAGCGGATCGAGCTCGCCCGCCACCTTGAGCTGGTTCTGCGCCCGCTGCCACTGCCCCAGCAAGGACAGCAACTGGAACATGAATACCCGGCGCCTGGCATCTGCCGGGTTGCTGCGTACCTGCACGGTGAGGGCTTGCAGCGCCTCGTCCAGCCGGCCTTCCTTGAGCATGTTTTCGGGAGTCGTATCCACGCGAACGCCTTGGTTGACTGGAGGGACGAGAACGCTGTGCCGAAGTACTTAAGCCGCGGTAACCTTTTGCATGTCGTAGGTGAAGTCCTTGGCGCCGCCGAGCTTCGCACCCTTGTCATCCTGCGGCTGGAACGAGTACTTGAACTTGCCGAAGTGCAGGGTGATGTTCTCGGTGAGACGATCCTCGCCACCGCTGCCGCCGGTGGAGTACGAGGTCACCAGGATGCCTTCGCTGAGCTCGAGGGTCAGGAAGTCGGTCTGCTCGCCGGTGGCGTTGGTGACGTACAGCCACGCCGTGTCGATGCGACCGCCGGTGCAGACGGCGTTGAGCAGCGCATTGGAGCAACTGTCGACGTACTTGGTGATTGAAATATCCTGCACGTTGGCCTTGCCACCGCTGGCACCGCTGCCGCCGTGCAGGTCACCGGTATTGCTGGCACCCCAGGACCAGGCAAGGATCGGAACCTCACCGGTATGCTTGGCGTGCTTGGACGAGCCCTCGACCTTTACCTTGCCCGAGCCGAACTTGATGTGCATGTCGAATGCCATGAAACCTCTCCTTGATCACCTGATGGTTGATGGATGACGCTGCTTGGGGACATCCCCGCACGGGCGATCGATCCGCTGTTGTCACACTCATTTGTCTGGGACATCGCAGGCCATCGACCGCCGGATGCACCGCCGGGAAACGAGCATTCACCCGTCGCATCCCCGGTTCCTTGCCGCTTCGCGAACGAAGCCCCCTGCGCAACAGCGGCACGCGTCCGCTGTTGCCGTAACTCTGTGATCAGGCCTTGGCTGCCGACGGCAGACGCGAGACCAGCCGCAGCGATACCGTGAGCCCCTCCAGTTGGTAATGCGGCTTGAGGTAGAACTTGGAGGTGTAGTACCCCGGTGCTCCCTCCACTTCTTCCACCACCACCTCGGCGGCCGACAGCGGCTTGCGCGCCTTGGTCTCCTCGCTGGAGTTGGCCGGGTCGCCATCGACGTAGTTCATGACCCAGTTGGTGAGCCAGCTCTGCATTTGCTCGCGGCTGCTGAACGAGCCGATCTTGTCGCGCACGATGCACTTCAGGTAATGCGCGAAGCGGCTGGCCGCAAACAGATACGGCAGGCGGCAACTGAGTGCCGCGTTGGCGGTGGCATCCGGGTCGTCGTACTCCTCCGGCTTGGCCAGCGACTGCGCGCTGATGAAGGCCGCCATGTCCGAATTCTTGCGATGCACCAGCGGCATCAGGCCCATCTTGTCCAGCTCGGCCGAACGGCGATCGGTGATGGCGATCTCGGTGGGGCACTTCATGTCCACGCCGCCGTCGTCGCTGGGGAAGGTGTGCGTGGGCAGGCCTTCCACCGCGCCGCCGGATTCGATACCGCGAATGCGCGAGCACCAGCCGTACTCCTTGAACGAGCGGTTGATGTTCACCGCCATCGCATAGGCGGCGTTCTGCCAGGTGTACTTGGAGGAATCGGCGCCGGCGGTGTCTTCCTCGAAGTTGAACTCTTCCACCGGGTTGGTCTCTGCGCCATACGGCAACCGGGCCAGCGTGCGCGGCATGGTCAGGGCGAGATATTTGGCATCGTCGGACTCACGCAGCGAGCGCCACGCAGCATAGTCCGGGGTGGAGAAGATCTTGGCCAGGTCGCGTGGATTGGACAACTCGTTCCAGTTGTCCATGCCCATCAGGCCAGAGTTTGCTGCCGCAATGAACGGCGCATGCGAGGCCGCCGCCACCTGGGCGATACCGCCAAGCAGTTCCACGTCAGGCGGGCTGTGGTCGAAGTAGTAGTCGCCGACCAGGCAACCATAGGGCTCACCACCGAGTTGGCCGTATTCCTCTTCGTACATCTTCTTGAAGATCGGGCTCTGGTCCCAGGCGGTGCCCTTGTAGCGCTTGAGGGTCTTGCCCAGTTCCTTCTTGGAGATGTTCATCACGCGGATCTTCAATTGCTGATCCGTCTCGGTGTTGCTCACCAGGTGATGCAGGCCACGCCAGGCGCTTTCCAGTTTCTGGAAATCTTCATGATGCATGACCAGGTTGAGCTGCTCGCTGATCTTGCGATCGAGCTCGGCGACATAGGCGTTGATGGTCTGGGTGACGTCGTCGGAGACGATGTCGGATTTGCTCAGCACCTGCTCGGCGAGCGTGCGTACCGCGGATTCGACCTCACCCTTGGCACGGTCGCTCTTGGGCTTGAACTCCTTGTTCAGCAGAGCGGCGAAGTCGCCCGCTTCGATGGTTTCGGTGGCGCCGCCCTGTTCGGCCAGTTTTTCGGTTGCCATGTGTGCTTACTCCCCGTCCTTGCCGGCATCGTCGGGCTTGGGCGCCGACACCAGTGATTGCAGTAGCGCCGGATCGTTGATGGCCTGGGCAATCAACTTCTCCGCGCCAGCCTTGCCGTCCATGTAGGTACCCAGGTTGGCCAGTTGCGTGCGTGCTTCCAGCAACTTGGCGACCGCGCCCACCTTGCGGGCAACCGCCGCGGGGGAGAAGTCGTCCATGCTCTCGAAGGTGACATCGACGCTGAGGTTGCCCTCACCGGTGAGTGTGTTGGGTACGGCGAACGCAACGCGCGGCTTCATCGACTGCAGACGCTGATCGAAGTTGTCCGCGTCGATCTCCATTGCCTTGCGGTCCTCGACGCCCGGGAGTTCGGCGTTGTTGGCGCCGGAAAGGTCGGACATCACGCCCATGACGAAGGGCACCTGGACCTTTTTCTGCGCGCCGTAGACCTCGACGTCGTACTCGATCTGCACGCGAGGCGCCCGGTTTCGCGCGATGAATTTCTGACTACTCTGCTTTGCCATGCGATGTCTCCTGGAGAGGGTCTACCGGTGATGAGGACGGGCGGGAGGTCTGCACGAGACGGCAGGGTGCGAGCCGCGGAAAGCCGCCGCATACGCCATGCAAAATCTCATTCGGAACCCCCTGGCTGAAGATTTGGAACCGGCCGCCATCGACGGCCGCCGCGTGCACGACACCGCCCCGGGGGGTTACACCACCAGGCAGCTGCAAGCCTTTCCATGAGGTTAGTGCGCGCCCTCGCGGCCAAACTGGTCAGCGGCGCTGCACGTCAGTTCATGTTTTGTTCAGTAATTAAGGAGAAAACCTGGGCGCAAGGGCAGGCAGGCTCGCTGGCGATATCCCGCGCGCACGCCTGTGCAATGCCGGAATGCCGTAGCAGTCCGCGTGGACCGCCGATGATGGCGCATGGGGCCAAGCCGGTACGCGACCCCGGCAAGAAGGCAGCAGAGCCTTCGTCAGGCCTGCAGTTCGCGCTGCAACCACGCGCGGGCGAGTCGCCACTCGCGTTGCACGGTGGCCGGGGAGATACCCATGGCGGCACCGATCTGATCGGCGGTCAATCCGACGAAAAACCGCAAGGAAACAATATTCGCCTGTCGTGGGTCGATCTGCTCGAGGGCCTCCATGCACTCGCTCAACGCTACATAGTCCACTTCACCGGTGAAAGCGCCGGAAATCTCCGACAGCTCGACCCGGTCGTGATGCTGTGGGCGCTTGGCAGCCTTGCGTCGGCGTGCCGCGTCGATCAGCACTTCGCGCATGGCGCGCGC
>Ga0307375_10004536_pt1 | contig 13217 bp, 25 predicted proteins | sample TR1MG_FD_202531 | JGI IMG/M metagenome (GOLD analysis project Ga0307375, IMG submission 202531) | Soil microbial communities from Risofladan, Vaasa, Finland - TR-1 | ecosystem: Environmental > Terrestrial > Soil > Coastal area > Acid sulfate soil | place: Finland: Risofladan, Vaasa | collected...
CAATGCCGCTTGCGCACACGCGCAACGCGGCCCTACCTTGGAGCGCGGGCCCCGACACCCGGGGGCCGGGACACCACCAACGCGAGGATAGAGAGATGAAAACGTCTATGACCCCGGCAGTACTCGATGATAACGCGACCGTCTTGTACGAGCTGGCGCGCTCGCTGCCCAAGACTTCGAGTCACGATCTTCACACGGTTGCCGTAGTCGCGCGCGCCGCCGCCGTGTACCACGAGTTTGCGCGCGCTGGCGGCTACATTGGTGGCGAGAGCGAGCCCGATGGTTCCTATGTACGTCCGTTGGGAGCGGCCAAGTGAGCGCGCTAACCGTGAGGATGCGCCCCGAGCGCGAGCATAAGGACAATGACGATTTCCTATACGTCATTATGGCGATGGTCGAGCTATGCCTAGAGGGTGAGCCGCGCGCCATCGTGTTGCGGTTTCCGCCGTTATCGGGCGAAAGCGAGCCCTCTAGCGCGACGTGGGAACGTCTAGCGAGTGGCGTACGCTCCGAGTATGACGGCGGCGACACCGACCACCACCACGCGCCGCCTCTCGTCGTCACGTGGTGCTCGGCCATGGCCGGAGAGCGTGACCCCGTGGTCGCGTTCGGGCTCCGGCTCAACCGGCCCGAGGGGGATCACGTGCACTATGAATTGACCGTGCGCCCGAACAGAGTTGACGCTACCACGAACGTTTCACTATTTGGCCCGATACCGTGCGCCGCGTCGCATACGTTGATGCTGATGCGGGGGTTGGTGGGCATGCTTCACATGACGAATCAAGGAGCGGTTGAGGCCGAGCTTAACGAATTGTGATCCGCGCCAGCTCGTAGCCTACCGCGATCTTAAGCACGGTCCCCACGATATTCCGAAACCCTGATAGCTTCCCCGCCGTCAGGGTTTCGGCTTTTTGTTGCCACTGAACGGCGAGTGTGCTTTCCGCGGCGGCTCGGACCATGCAATCACTCACGGTTTCCCGACACACGCGGATGGTGGAATCGGCCAGCACGAGCGTTGATACGGGAACGCGTACGGTATCGGCACGTGTGAGCGTTACGGTATCGTGTGCGAACACTTCCGCATAGGCCGTATCCCATCGCGTGACGTACCGCGTGAGCCGGACCGTATCAACGCGCGATACGTGCCGGAGCGAGTCTACGCGGTGCGCTTGTTCCGCGAGCGATACGGCAAGGCTGGCGTTGATCGCGTCCCGCGCCCCTATCGCCCGTTCGGTGTGCGCCCACCAGAGATAGCCGCCCACGAGCGCGAGCACGAGCGCGAGCATGAGCCCGTACTTACGAGCGAGCGCGATCAATAGAGCCGTCATGTGAGTTCTCGTGTGAGTGTTGGCGGGATTGGTGCGCGAGCGCCGCGTGTGCGCCCCACACCGTAACCGTAGTGCCGGTAAGCCACGTCCACGCGGGGCTCGGCACGTTCCACACGCCTAGCCCATTGAGAATGAAGCCCACCGAGCCGAGCAACACGAGCCCGACGCGGAGCACGGTATCAAGGCGCGTCATGGTATTCTACCGTCCACGGCTCCGGCCCGAGCGCCGCGAACAACAACGAGAGTGCGTGTTGCGAGTCATTCACGTAGCCGTCGCCCGCCGAAGTGCCGACGAGCACACACCCGTGAGTCTGCCCGGGGTAGTTGCCGGGGTGAATTTCGATTCCCTCATGCCCGGGCACATTCTGTAGCCGGATCACTTCGCGCCCGAAGTGCTCCGAGTAGAACGCGCCCGCGTTGTACGTACCCGCTGGCGTTACGGGCGGGGCGGGCTCTAGTGTGTCGAGCGTGAGCCCGCCCCCGTCGAGCGTGAGGGTTCCGAACGTCGAGCCTGACCGTTCGCCCCCACGCTGAATGATGATCTTCATGCCTCACCCACGCGCGGCAACGTCGAACCGTGGCAATGCGGCGGAAGCGGAGCCGAGCGGGCTTTGGCCGTTGCCAGCCGCCGAGCCCGGGCCGCTGATACCGTACGCTCCAAGCGCGTGATAGTTGTACGAGCTTGGGTTGGCGTTGCCGTTCCCGCCCGTATGAACGGGCAGAAACATGATCGTGAGCGCTTGTCCTTCCGGCACACTCGGGCCCGTTTCGTTGAACTCTACTACGATCAACGGATACGCGAACCCGGCGGGGTACGCGTTGCCGTTGTTCGGGAACTGTATCTGGTAGAAGTGATCGAACAGCACCGGGGCGGGTAGCTGGCCCGCGAAGTTGCGTGGAAGCGATTGGGGCCAGTTGGGCGCCGCGGCGTTGTTATTCCAATCCTGATATGGGTCCACGGCGGTTGGAAGATCGCCCGCGATCACGACGAGCCGATACGTGCCACCCTGCCCACCGCCGGCTGTCAACGTGGTGTCGCAAACGGCATCGGCTTTGATTGACACAAGCCGGTGTCCGCCCGGGGTCGGTGGGAGCGTGACGGCACAACCGATATTCCAGAATGTGTATCGGAAGGCTGACGCGTCCAAGCCGTCTTGCACTTGCTGAACGCCCGCCACCATCCCCCAACCCGTACGCGAGAGAACGCCGGTACCGCGTGTGATCGCCATTAGCCGCCCCGCTTGCCGTTGGTGGCGAACGCGTATGCCGCGAGCAAGCCGCCCGCGAGCGCGACGATTACGACGGCCTTAATGATGCTTTGCCGGTTCATGTAGTGAGCCTCCAAGCCACGATGGCAACGAGAATGATGGCAACCACTCCCACGGCTACGCGCGCGCCAAGGTGCGCAGGGAGTGAGGGGAGCAAGCTGGCCGGTGAAAGGATGCCCGAGCCCGGGGCGAGCCCGAGCGGGTTCAAGAGCGTGCGGGGAACGGGCGTAGAACTAGCGCCACTCGCGCTAGGGTCGCTCGTGAGGCTCGCGGCGGGTGCTGGGGCCCAAGTGATAGGGGTATGGGCGTCCAGCGGGTGCGCGCGCCCGTCAGGGCTCAACACGTCGCCCGGGTCCATCGTGAGGAGCCCCACGGTCCACGTGGGGTCAAGCTGTGGAAGGTTCACGCTGCCGCCTTGTGTCTGTGATAGTACCAGTAGCCGAGCCCCGCGACCACGAGCACGAGCACGATAACGAGAGCCTTATTTGGCCCCGTGGTCGTGGGGGCCGGAGCACTCGGAGCCGTTGCCGTGGCACCGGTGGGCGCGGTCATGCCGCCCGCGAGCAACGAGGGGTCAATGGCCCCGGGGCTCGTCGCCGGACCACCGCCACCGCCCGCGTTGGCGAATTGCGCCGATGCGAGTGACAAGAGGTTGGAAAGCGCCGAGTCCGTGGGCGCGCTTGACACCGCCGCCGTACTGACCGGGGCCGGGGGCGCTGGCGCGGTTGCCGGAATGGCGTTCCAAAAGTTGCCGAGCGCGCCCACGACACGGCCCCACGGGTCCGTTTGCGCTGGCCCCGGTGTGTTGCTCGGAGACTGTACGACGGGGGCGGGCGTTGTCGCTGAACCCGTCGTGTTACCGCCCGTGGGCCCGAGCGACGAGCCGCCGTAGGGGCTCGCGTGGTAGGGCACGGGGTCGACGTACGGCGCGGGGTGGGGCGCGGGCGGTGGGGCGGGCTTCGGCTTCACGCTCGGACCCGAGGGCCCGTAGAACGCGGAGCCGTAGCCGCCCCCACCAGCCGGAGCCATGTAGCCGCCCGCTTGTCCGTCAGTAATTGCGATCATAGGTCAGAGCCCGAAAATGTGAGCAATACCGCCGATCACGGAACCGACGATAGTGGTATTGTCTTTCGCTCGGGCTATGTCCTTTTGGTACTGCCCGAGTTGCAACGTGGTCGCGTTCTGTGCTTTCGCCGCCGCGAGATTTGCCGCTATCGCCGCCGCTTGTGTGTCGGCATTGATCTTGGCTATGGCGGTTTGCGCCGCGTTCGTTTGCGCGTTCACGGTGACACCGGCTTGCGTTGCCGCCAGTGACGTATCCCGTTGTGCCGATGTTGACGCGAGCGACGTATCACGCGCCGCCGCTACTTGCCCGAGTGAAGCCGCGAGCGCCGCGCGTACCTGATTGAGTGCCGACGTACCCGCGACTTGTTGCGAGTACTCTTGGGCCATTGACGCGTTGGCCGAACTTGCGAGCCCGACATTCTCACTCGCTTTCGTTCCCTCCGTTGCCGCGATCAGTTGCGCGAGGACGCCAAGATTTTGCGCGCCCGACGCCACGGTTGCGGTTTGCACTTGCGCCGCGTTAGCGCTCTGCGCGGTTGCGTACGCGATAAGGTTAGGGTCCGTTTGCGGTGCGCTCGTCGTGGAAGCCGGAGCCGCCCCCGGCGCCGCCGCGCTACTACGCGAGCGCCACCACGCGAGTAACGCAACGACAACGACGGCGATACCGAGCCCCACGGGATGCTCGCGGGCAAAGCCCACGATGCCGCCCGACGTCGATTCACTCATGGCCGTTCCCACGGCGGCGCGACTTGGAGCGCCGCTTGTTCTGTTTGCGGGAAGTCGCCGCTATAGCCTTGTGCGCCCACGACGAGCCCGACGTTAGCGGCTTGGGTGTTCAAGCCGCCGATATTGCCCTTCACGAACTTGGACCAACGCCAGCCCACGAGCGGCGCGGGTTGGTCTATGAGTTGTGAAGTGGCCGCGAACATTTCCCGACCGTAGGGCGAGGTGAGCGGTGCGAGCGCGCCCGCCTGATTGAAACGCCCGGTAACTCTGCCCGTGCTCATGTTACGCCAGCGAGGGCGTGCGCCCCTGAAGCGCCAAAATGGCGTTGGTGTTCGCGCCGGACAGCGCGTTAATGACTTGCGTGGAACTCTGCCCGTTGACAACGAGCAGATACACGAGGATGAGCAGGAACGCGATTTCCAAATACCGTGCGAGCATGGAAGCCCCCTATACGAGATGTTGTTTGGCGGCTTGGAAGCCAAGCACCAAGAGAATGAGAATGGCAAGGGCCCCGCCCCACTTGGGCGCGTAGCTGGCGAGCAACGCCACAAGGACGAGCCCCACGATGAACCACGCGGCGCGACTCATGCGCCCACCAACGGCGATACCCCGAGCGCTGGCAACGACGGCAACGAGGGGAGATAGCTGGCGTTCGTTGCCGGAGCCCCCGCGCTCGCGCTCGGATTGTTGATGTTGTTGGCGCTCGCGCCGCTACTCGTCGCTTTGCCGCGCACCACGTCCCACGCGTCAAGCAATCGCCCTAGCTGATTGGTGACGGCGAGCCAGAGCAACACGAGTGCGACGAGTAGCAAGATCACAGAGCCCCCAAGATTTTTCATGGCGGGCTACACCGCCATGATGATATCGGAAGCCCCGGGAACGCGGAACTTCGACGCGAGCACTTTCAACATGACGATACCGAGCACCGATGTGATCGTGATCGTGGTGAAGTTGTACGCGGTGGGGCGGATGTTGCGGAAGTCTTCGGCCCCGCCCGCCTTGCGCGCCGCGAACACGAGCCCCGCGAACAGCGCGAGCATCCCAACCCACCACCATACGGTACGCTTGCTCTGCACAAGCGGGCCCGCGCCCGCCGCCGTGGTGGGGGCCGCTTGGCCCGTGGCGGGGTCCGTGGTCATGGTGTTGGTGTTGGCCGTCATGGCTCCGGCGGCGCTGGCCGTCGAGCCGCCGCGCATGGTGGGGTATACGCTACGCGCGGAAGTGAAATTGATATCCGGTGCGACAAGATCGGAAAGCGGCATCATGAGTGTTGGCCCTCATATCAGTTTGTGAACGGGGCGCGCGGGATTGCGTGCCCCGTATGCGTTGTCAGGATTACGCGCCCTGATGGGTCGGGGCGGGTGACTGCACGATGCGCTGGACGAGCCGCCGCGTATGCACGATGGCGTTGGTGTTGGCTCCGAGCACCGCCGTAGCCGCAACCGTGGTGATCGCTTCCGTCGTGGTGTTTTCCTCGGTGTCAATCGCGTCGCGGAAGTCGCCGCCGTTCCACGGGCGATCACTCGCGGACCACAGATTGAAGTTCAACGCGTTGTCGAACAGCAGGCCCGTGGCGGAGCCGGGGTAGGCGCTGCCCTGATACATGAGGGCCTCGTATGTCTCCCAATCCGGCATCTGCACGTCGTACTGTACGTCGCTCTTGTTGTACCGGAGCCGCCACTCGGTCAGGTTGTCGAGCACGGGCGCATAGAGCCCGTTCAACAGTAGCGTTTCGGTATAGTCGAACATCGTACCGAGTCGCGGAATCTGGTAAATCTGGTCGCCCGTTGCCGCGATCACGTTGGGCGCGTCCTCGATGGTCCGCACGAGCGTGAGCGGGGGCATTTGGTACACGCTCGGGTCGGGAATCTCGAAGTACTCGTACGAGAGGTTGAGGTTGAACACGGGGAGCGTGAAGTTCGCTGGCGTGGTGAAGATCGTACCCGCCTGATTGAACGACACGTCGATGGTGGCGCGAAGCTCGGGCGCCTGAAGATTGATAAGCCCAATCTCGAATTGCTTGCGGTCGTTCGCGTTGATCGGGACCGCGAAATTGTAGGTGAACGTCTGCGCGCCCACCGCGAGCCCCATTCCCGCTTTCGTGGGGAGTTTGCCCTTGGACAGCGAGTTGTTCACCGCGTTGAGCCCGATGCCCGACACGTCCACGATGTTCGCGGAGCCGTTGTTGAGCCCGACGCGGAAGCGATTGATGAACGCGTCGAAGCCGTCGAGATACTTCACGACGAGCGGCGCGTTGGCGCCGGTGTACGTCCCCGTGAGCGACCCGAGAATACGCGCCATCATGCCCACTTGGGGAATCACGATGGACGGGATGCTCTGACCGAGCGTGACGGGATACGAGCCGATGTTGATACGACGGCGCACCGTGCCGTAACGGAACGGAAGCTTTGCGGGGGCGTTCTTGGTGTTCGTCATGATGGTGTACCTAGAGTGAGAGTGTGAGCGGCGGGGAGACTTCCCCGTCTTGCGGAGCGTACAGAAAGTGGCGTTTGGGTAGTGCATGAATGGAGCGCGCGGGGATGCCGGTTAGGGCTTCCACGCGTTGGCGATCTTGGGGCAATCTCAACCGGAAGGCATAGACGTGCTCGCTTTCAGAAAGGCACACTTGCGGGATGCGGAGCGGGCGTTGTGTAGCGCTCCAAAGTTCGATACCACGTTCGCGCCCGCGCATGAGACACGCGCCATAGTAGTACGGGAATATGTCACCGTCCGTGATCGCGGCGGTTTCGTCCACGTAGACCGTGGTGTTCCCGCGTTCGTAGAGCCATTGCCACAACCGTTCTTGCTCGTCGTGATCCTGCAACGCGCCATAGCTCGGGCGATAGATAAGCCGAGCCTCACGACGTTTCGTGAGGTTGTGGACGCGGCGCGCGACTGTGTAGCCGTCCCACTTGAGCGTTCCCTTAGCGTCGATGACAACCTGAAACTCACGGCTCGCCAACAGCCAGCGCGCCAACGTGGTCTTGCCCGAACCCGTTTGGCCCACCAACAAGGCGCGGTCCGAGCGCGCCGGTATCATGGACGAGAGCGGGAGCGACGAGCGGGCGGAGTTGGTCGGCATAGTTCAGGATTCCGGTTGCGATGTTCCGCAATTCGTCCTCACTCATCCGAGCCAAATAATTCTTGATAATCGGCACGGCGGAACGGACGAGGGTTTGCTCCATTGCTCCGGTGTGCGGGCCCGCTACCGTTTCCATCGCCAGTTGCACCATGCGCGCGAACTCCGCCCGTAACGGGCTCGCTTCCAGTGGTGGGAGCGCTTCCGGCTCCGGGGTTGTTTTGCGGAATAGAGTCAGCACGTTTGGTAGCTCCGGTGAAGTAGGGCCAACGCGGCGCGAGCACCGCGACGAGCGCGAGCACGAATAGCAACATGGGCGCGTGCTTGTCGAGCGCCTTACGCAATTTCTTATTCTGACTTCGCGCGTCGAGCACCTTCCCCAAGCGCTCGCCCAGCAGCTTGCCCTCTTGCTCGTCGAGCGCGATACGCGGCTCGTTCATGACGAGCGCGAGCCCCGCGAAAATCACACCGAGGATTTCCGACGAGAATGAGCCCAAGTCAATCTTGGGCGCATCCTCTTTCGCGCCCCTCAATCGGTGGTAGGCAATTTCCCGAGGAACAGCGCTACCAGCGGGTGACGAGCCATCGACGGGGCGCGTACGTCGGTGGGCGCGTCGGGGCTTGGTGTGTCCACCGTCACCGCTACCGCTTCCGGCTCCGGCTCCGGCTCCGGCTCCGGCTCCGGCTCCGGCTCCGGCTCCGGTGTCGCTCGGCTCGCGTGAAGTTCCGCCCGCGCTCGGCTCGCGTCCTCTCTCGCTTCCTGCACTTCCCGCGAAAGGCTCGTCACTTGTTCCGTGAGCGTTGCTACGCTCGTCGCCAGTTCCAACGTTGAGGCTTGCGGCGCTGGCTCCGGTGTCTGCGCTGGCGGGCTCGCTGGCTCCGGTGTCTCGCGCGTCACCGTCGTTGTCTCGGTGATCGTTTCCTCTGACATTGTTCGTGCTCCGCGTTGATTTTTTCACTCGCAAGCCCTCATGTTAGTCGGAACGCCTTTGACTTCGACGCACGTGATCGTGCTCAATGTGCGCTCTACCGATGCGAGCCGTACTTCAATGCTCGCCAACCGAACCCCGGTAGTCAGTTGCGTGACGTACCCTTGTGCCAACGCGCCCAACGCCACGGCGAGGAACGTGGCGAGGACGCGTTGCACGAGCCCCGCGAACGGGGCCGCATTGACGGCGGGTGACGGCATGACTCAAGGGGTAGCGCCCCCGCTCGCTGTAGTCAATAGTGTGAACAGTTCGGGGCGCAAGTTTGCATGCATGACTGTATACAATTAGATCCCGCAAGAGGGGCGCGGGGCTAACCGTTCACGAGCTCGCGGAGCCGGTTATTCGGCTTGGTCGAGCCCCGCCGCTTCCCAGTACTCGCGCTCGCGGTCAGGGAGCCCCGGCCCGTCAACCCACGGGAGCCGGTAGGGCGCGGATACGAGCCCGCCCACGAGCAACGCGGCGGGCATGGCGGGAACCGTGCCTACGAGCCCCACAGCGGGGTGAGAGCCACGCGCGCGGCTCCAAGCCCCCGGGGGCGTTACGGCGGCTCGCTTGGTGCCCTCTGGCGCGAGTGAGAGGGTACGGGGCTCGGTCAGCCAGCGCCGCCAGTCAGCCCACTTCCGTTGACCAGCGACACATGGGCCCATTGTGACAAAGCGCGTGAGCCGTGCCGAGTGCGTCAGGCGACCGCGAGCCCACGCCCGGACCACGCCCGCCCGGGACAGCGAACCCCGATCAAAGCCCCGTGAGAATTGGGCGGGCTCGTCGTGCGCGTGTTCGCCCCCTACCCAATAGACACCGGATTGGGCGAACGTTCCGCCCCGGTGGCGCTCGTAGCTCCACAGCCCGAGCCCGTCACCTACCGGCAAGTCAAGCGGGGCCGTGCTGAATACCGCATCCGTGGCGAGCGCGACCACGTGAGCCCCCGCCGCTTGTGCCGCGCGCCAGAGCTTCGCCCGCGTCGAACTTGTGATATAGCCCGCCCACTCTAGTTGGTGCCACGGCGGCGCGGAGCCCCGCCCGCCAATGTGTTGCGCCGTTTTCCCGTACAGCGAATTAATGGCCAGCTTCAATGCGTGTTGCGCCCCGCGCCCTTCACGCTTGAAGCGGGCGCGCTCATCGTACACGCGGTCAATCCACGCGAACGGGCGCGCCCCCGGATCGTCCGGTTGATACTCGTACCCGTCGAGCACTTTCAACGAGCCCCGCAACCGCTCCGCGTTCAACTCATCGAGCGCCGCGTCAAGCTCCGGGGCCCAATACCAACCTTCCCCGCGCGACGGGTAGTAGATGAGCCCCCGCACGTCGCGCCAGAAAAAGGGGAACGTGGCACTCGCCGATGAGCGCCAGTCCCACCGCACGTACGCGAGCGAGAAGCCCCGCCGCAATCGCGCGGGATCGTCCGTGCGCGCCCAACCGCCGTGCGCCAAGTCAGGGAGCCCCCGCATGGCGGTTGGGTATGCCGAGTTCACGTCGTAGTGGTGAATGAGCGTACGGGGCGCATGACCGTAGCGCACGAGTTCAATGCGACCGCCCGCGTACGCGTACTGTGCGGCGCGTTGTACGACGGGCGGGCTCTCGCCTTGGGCCGCGCGTACGCCCTCACGTTTCAAGAGTGAAGCCGCACACGCCCCCGCCCCTTCCCACCGCGAGACTGGTATGGCGGCTTCCTCTAGTGCCGCGTTCAATGTTTGCATGAGTTGGACGAGCAGTACACACTCCGCTTTGCAATAGCGCGTAATCGTGGGGCGCTCGCGCGCGGTGAAGCGCCCCCGCCGTTTCTTGCCGCGCGCTATCTCCGGGGGCGCGGAGAGCCCGTAGCGCGCGAGCGCTGATAAAAACGTCCCTTGAAAAAAGCCCCACACGTCCCACACGCACACGCGCGCCCCGTCACGCAAGCGGCGCACCGTGAACGCGCGGCGGGGGCGGTATTGCACTTTGTACGCGTTCGCTATCTCAACGCTGGCCCCGCCCCACAGCGCCGTGAGCCGGTCGGTAGGCACATCGCGGAGCCAACAATTCACATCGTATGAGCCGGAAAAGATCACGTGAACACTTCCACGCGGAGCGGCGCGCCCGCCCTCAATCAACGCGTCCAGTACCGCCAACGTCGAGAGCCCGCCCCGCTTGCCGTTCCACAAGTCGAGCCCTTCGCTATTGGCGAGCAACACGTAATCATGCGCGCCACTCTTGCGCGTGAGCCCTTCCCCATCCCACGCGATGAACCGTTTTTCACTCACACCGCGCATAGCCCCACCGATGGTAGAGCAACACCGTGAGTGCGAGCGCCGCGAGCACATACAGCACGAGCCGAAGCACGAGCCGTGCGAACGTGGGCCAGAAAATCGGATTGAGCCGTTCGCCCGCTGGCCCCGGAGCGGTGGCACTCACCGTGCGCACGAACGTGAACAGCGCCGCCATGTGCTCGTATACGATCACATCGAACGCGAGCACCACGAGCGCCAGCACGAAATTGAGATAATGCACAATCATGATTCCCCCACCGGGAAACGGTCATCGGGATCACGATAGCCAAGCTCTACGAGCGCTTGCGCGTAAGCGCCGTCAGGGTCCAAGAGCTTCCGCCGTTCAGCCGCGGATTTAGCCCGTGAGAGTTTGCGCGTTTCGGTTTTCAGTGTGGCCACGAGCTTTTTCATATCAGCCGAGCGCCGTATCTCTTGCAAGTTCGCGTTGACCCCGTGCGCCGCCAGATAATCGCGCCGCGCATGAAGCAACCGCGTATAGCGCTTCAAGGGAGCGCCACGCGCCGCCGCTACCTTTTCCAAGCTCTTGCCTTGGTACAACACGCTTTGCCGATATTCACGATTTGAGATAGTGCGCCCCGGTTCCCAATCGCTACGACGGAATCGCTTCGCGGGCCCCGGCACTTTCTCCCATCCGTCCGAGTGATAGTCAAAACGCTCGCGCGGCTTGGCCGGGCGGCGCTTACTCGGAGCTTTGGGACGTTGGCGCAACAAAGCCGGGGCACTCTCGCGCCCCGGCTTCGTTCCGCTCTTAGAGCGTTTCGCCATTAGAACGGCAATTCCTCTTGCCCATCATCGAGCAGGGGGAGTAGAGCCTTGGCCGTTGTCTCACCGAGCTTTTCGATGAGTTCGGCAAAGCCCTTCACCGTCCAGTCGTACACGAGAATACGCTTGAGCGTTTCGCCGCCGCCCAAATCGCTTTCGCCCTCGTAGTGAAAGCCGTAGCACTTCCCCCGGTAGTCGGTGGGGTTGTCCTTCACGAGCGGAAGCGCTTGGGAAATGTTCGCCGTGGCGGTGATCGCCAAATCGGCAAAGCTCAACACCGGCTCGCCCGCCTTGGCGGGAACGATCACAACCGGGGAGAGCGTGAGCGTACGCCACGGCTTGCCGCGCTTGTCGGGGCGCGTCACATCGCCCACGATCTTGCCCACCACCATCGCGCCCACCCTGTCCCACTTGAACAGTTCGGAGAAATCCGCGTTGAGCGCGCGCTTTTTCTGTGGGATAAGATCGGCGGCGCTGATGTTCGGGGTTGTCATAGTCCTTTTCCTCGCTTGGAAATTGGGACGTAACGCCAGCCACGGCGGCGAGCCAATTCTCGCACACGCGACGGACGGTAAAGCGGCACCACGCGAGTACGCGTAGCTTGCCACAACACACTCGGCGGAAGCAAGTCCGCCGCGTAATCGTATTGTATGGAGCGGAGCGACACGCGCGAACCGTCCGCGCGCCGCACGTGCGCCGCGAACGTGGCGAGCGACCAATACGTTTCCGTGGGCTTGCTCACAATCGTGCTCACGTGACGAGCCCGAGCGGGGGAATCAGCGCCGCGCCGCGCACCCCGTGGCGTACCTTGTCCCACTGGCGGAGCGCGCGAGACTTCCGCACACTCACGGCATACGTCACAGGCTTCGCTCCGAGCGCGCCCGGAAGCCGGATATGAAACGGCTTTCGCTTGCTCGTGGTCTGCCCGTTCCAACCGCCGTGCTTAGTGCGCGCCATCGTCGCCCCCGGTCTGATCGGCAACCGCCTTTTCCATCCGGGCCACCATCGCGCGCATCCGTTCGACCGTCCAATGCTCGGCAAGCTTCCACTCGCTTTCCATATCGCGCCAAGCGGCAACAAGCTTGTTCAGTTGCTCCACGGGAACGTCAACCGTTGACGGCTCGTCGGGCACGTGCATTGCCGTACCGAGTTTCAGCACAGCGGGCGCGGGCTCGGGAACGGCAATTCCTCTTGCCCACTCGGGAACGGGCACCGGCTCCGGCACCGGCTCCGGCTTCGCTTCCGCCGCGATCATCGCCGCGAACAGCGCCGCCATCGCTTGTGTCTGGCGCTCGGGCTCGTCGTAGTTGAGCGGACCACGTACGGGAAGCGCCAAGCCGGTGTAGTTCGCCCAATCGTTATTGGGGATACCATCGGCGCTCATGCTCTCAACGAACGTGGAACCGTTCGCGCTCGTCACGATACGATTTCCGTAATCGTCTACGGTGCGCGTTCCCGCTGGTATGTCGCTCTCTCTCGGGTCCGTGATATAGCCCCACTCACTCGGAGCGGGCGGAGCGTTGTGCGTTGTCGGGTTTGTCATCTCTCTATCCTCGCGTTGGTGGTGTCCCGGCCCCCGGGTGTCGGGGCCCGCGCTCCAAGGTAGGGCCGCGTTGCGCGTGTGCGCAAGCGGCATTGCGTAGTCGCGCACGTAGCAAGTTCCGTGCCACGGGGCGCGCGAGAGCAGGTTTGTGATGTTCGGTCATAATGTCCGGGTGTGTTGCGTGGCATTT
>Ga0307375_10004537_pt1 | contig 13215 bp, 9 predicted proteins | sample TR1MG_FD_202531 | JGI IMG/M metagenome (GOLD analysis project Ga0307375, IMG submission 202531) | Soil microbial communities from Risofladan, Vaasa, Finland - TR-1 | ecosystem: Environmental > Terrestrial > Soil > Coastal area > Acid sulfate soil | place: Finland: Risofladan, Vaasa | collected...
TACCGTTGACCGTTTCTTGCGCGATGACGGGCCCGTGCGCAGGACGCACCAGGCTCATAACGTGCGTGACCGATCGTGTGGTCCCGCAGAACTTGATCACCGTAAATTCGCGCGAATACGTGGTGTCATCTTGGCTTGGCAGATCGCCTTCGCCGATGAACCCAGCGTGATCGTTGTTCCCGTAGCTGCGCAAACGGTTGTACTCCTCAACCGTATTAAACGCCGGGAGCTTCGAGACGTTCCGCCATAGGCGAACGTCGTCCATGCGGTAGGTGACAACCTTCAAAGTCCGTTCAAGGGACTCGATGCGAAGGGGGAAACCTTCACCCGCGGCCACGGAAGGTGGGTTGATCGAATCACCGGCTGTCAGTGCTTTGCGCAGATCTTCCACGTCACGCGTGGTCGCGGATCCAAAGCCATCCAAGCCTTCATAATCTTTCCAAGAGACAAATGCGTCGTTCATCGTTCTTCTCCTCTAGTTGGTTCAGTATCGGTTCTGTGGTGGCGCCTTAGTTGCCGACCCGAACCACCCCTTGGCTTCCTTGGCGGAAGCGCAAAACCTCTTGCAGTGCCGACTTGGGGATCTCCCCAGTCGATTCGAGCAAAGCCATCGCCTGTTGGATCGGAATACCGCCAACGCGGTCCATGGATTTGGCCATGTCCTCAAGCCCGTCCATCAATTGCGAGCGCGTGAATTGTGGTTGCACGCCTTGGCCAACCTCACCCACCATGCTCTTGGACAGAACAGCCTCACGACCAGTCATCACGCTGCGCCGGCCAAGCGGTGTGTTTTCCACCTCCGACAAGCGATCGGTCAGGCTCTTGATCAAAGCGCCCTGGCTGCTGCTCAGCTTCGCCATTCCGCGAAGGCTCTTAGCCAACGCACTGTTGAAGCGCGCTTGGTGTTGTTGGCCCGCCTCAAGCGTGTTCCGCATGCCCTTGGACAAGGTGTCCAGGTGGCCTGCCAACAGCATGGTTTGCTTTTCCAAAAACTCCGAAACCTCGAAGCCTTCGCGCAGATCCGAATCACCGGCCATGCTCTTTGCAAAATGTTGGTCGTCGCCGGGAAGCTCGATGCCTTCCAGCTCGGGCTCGTCACCCAACGACTTCCGCAGTGTGCTGGACGAAGGGCCGGCCGTCAGGCTGTGCAACTCGCGCAGCTCGGATTTGGTCAGATCGTCATTGGCGAGCTTGCTCGCCAATTCACGCCGACGCGCTTCGGGTGTCGCCACCATTGAACCGGCCGCAACACCTTCCAAAGCGTCCAGGGACTTGATCAGGTCCGACGCGGAGATCCCGCCTTTGGACATTTCCATGTCCTCGTCTTCGTCCTCGTCACCGCCCATGTCGTCGTCATCACCGGCTTTGCCCTTGGTGATCCCAGCCTGTCCAGGCTTGCGCGCGCGGAAAGAATCGTCGTCCTCGTCCATGCCGCCCCCGGTGCTTCCGCCACTGACACCGACCTGCCCAGGCTTGCGCGCGCGGGTGCCGTCATCGGCGGTTTGATCCAAACCAGGCTCGCCAGGTTGCGGAGATCCATCCTCGTCGTCAGGCTCGTTTGTGATCCGAGATCCCGTGCGGGGCATCTCACCTTGACGACCTGGCTCGCCGGTCATGGCGGCCCCAGTTTTTCCAGCTTTTGACATCGAATCCTCCCTGTCGTCGATCACGCGGCCGCCGGCTGTGGTGGTGAATCCACCCTCTGCGCCGTCATCACCACCGCGGTTTTCGGGTAGGTCGCCCGCGGCGCCGCCCTTCATGATTTGTTCGGCCAGGTGGGCCGCTTGGGCATCTGCGCTCAAATGTTTGCTCATTGTCTCAATTCTCCTGTTTTCAAACGGCGGCCCAGCGCACCACACGTTCGGCCTGCGGCCGGGTCATTCCTGGATAACGGTTCATCACCAGGCGTAGGGCCTGCGATTTGCTCAAAACCTTGCGGCGTTTGCGGCGATCAACGGATTCCGTGCGCAACGCAAAACCATCACCCGCTTGGGGGCTGGACGGTGCGCCGATTGCGGAACCAGCGGCCAATGCACGCCGCAAAACCTCAAGCGCATTCGCAACCTCGGGTTGTGTGGCCCCTGATTCGACGGCCATCATGGATTTGGCCAAAACGTCCAAACCAGTGTCGGTATTAACGGGGCAATTTGTCACGGCCACGTTCCGCACCAGAGCTTCCGCGATCACGTTTTCCGAAGGGCCCGTGCGCTGGCGAACGCTGCCTTCGATGGAAAAACCAAGCCGGCGGCCAGTCTTTTGTAGCGACCTGGCCAGGCGCCAGATCCGATCTGCGGGCTCGTAGTCTGGGAGCAAGTAGCCCTCGACCTTGTGGGCCGGCTTTCCGTTGTGGACAACCTTTTCCACCTTGATCGGGTAGCCCAGAATGTCCGCTGTGTTCTTGCTGTGGTTGTCGTTGAACCAGCCGTTCCGCAAAAAATCAGTGAAGTCCAGGCCCCGTTGCAGCACCACTTCGCCGTGCCGATCCTTGGACTCGGTGCTTATGATCCCGCCGATACGACGCTCTTTGCCGGCCTCCCCAGACTTCTCCCATACGTCGAACGGAAGCTCGATTTTGAAAGGTATGTCGGTATGAGTTTGCATGGGGGGAAACGGAAAAATTCACGTCCCATGCCCCCACGCGGAAAACCGCAAGGCCGATCGGGTTGAGAACCCAATGTAGAGTTACCGATCAGACGTGTCAACATTCCGCACCACCAGGCGCGGAACCGCGCGGGGCGCGTCCAGGCTTTTCCGCAAACCAGCACCAAGCTCTAAATCAAGCGGAACCTCCGCTTTGCACTGTTTGCAAATGGCCACGGCCCCCTCGGGCCCAAACACAAGCACCCCTTGTGTCCGCACACGCACCAAACCGTCCAGCGACTTTTGGACGACGCGTGCGCGGCACTGCGGACACTTCACCGTCAAAGGGTCACCCACAAACGCGGGTTCCGCGACTTTTGCAGGTCGTCAAGCCATTCACCCCAAGCGGCTTTTTCAAACTGATTCTCGGCGTGCAACGCTTTGATCAAAGCCTCCATCTTGACCGCGATTCGCTTGCGATGCTCACCGCCAGGCATAAAGCCGGGGTGATCGGTTGAATGCTCCGTACCGTTGACCAGATACGTGTTTTTTCGACCTTTGGCCTCCAAAGAATCGCTGATAAAAGCCTCGAAGCAACGGGCAAACAACTCATGCGGCCGCTGCCAGTAATCGCCCATCGCCGCGGCCTCTTTGTGAAAAGCAGACAGAGCCTTTTGGGGCTTGTGCTTGGAACGGCCAAAGTACGCGTATTTTTCCGAAGCAATCGCCTTCCGCTGCTTCTTGGCGATGTTGAAGGCTTTTGAATAAGCCTTGTACGCTTCCCGGCTTTTCTCACGCTCACTGTTGGGAACCGCGCGATACGCTTCAAGCAAACGCTTCGTGTCCGCATCGTACTCCGCCAACAAAGACTCGGGTGTCGAATTGTTGTCGTACCGGATCTCGTCCATCACGTCCTGCATGGCTTGCTTGAGCCGAGCCGGCACGGCGCCTAGTTTCTTTTCGTTGCCACCCGACACGCAATCGGAAGGATGCACAGCCTCGCCAACGTCGGGGTTGTGCGTGTGGTGGATCATGTGATCCAGGTAATGCCCCCACTCATGCGCAAGCGTGCCTTTTCCGCGCAGCTTCGTCATGTTGATCGTTTTGTTCGTGGGCTCGTAATGAGCCGCAGCATGCCCTTGCCCACGGCCAGCGACCGAAACAGCAAGACGCTTACCGAGGCCCACTTGCTTGCGGTCGATCCCAAGCACGTCAGCCAGATCCACAAACGCAGCGTGAAGCCCTTCGGTATGCCACTTGCGTTCTTCGTGCGTGCCCCAATCGCCATATTCCACTTCGTTCATTCCCAGATCGGCTTTCACACCTTCCGCACTGATACCGTCGTTGTTCACGATAGGCGGGCCCTTCCGCGTAACTGCACCTAAACGCTTCTGGGCCAGAACTTGGTGGTAGTTTTCTTTCACCGTGCGGGTGACCTTGGAACCTTCTTTGTCCACCGTTTTCTTCTCGGCCCCGGTCCAATCCCAGGCTTCGTCACTGTCGCGAGCCATCTTGTCCAAAGCCCCAACCTTCGACCAAGTGGCGCTGTAGGTTGTCGTGTTGTTGCGGCGGCGCTTGATTGTTGGGTAAGCGGTTTGCTCACGGGCATCTCGATATGAAACACCAGACTCATGCAAAACATCGGCGGCGTCAGAATCATAGGTGCTTGAAAGATCAAGCCCCATCAAGTTTGCAAACTTGGAACCCATAGCCGCGAAACGCTTGCCCCACTGCTTCTCAAGGTCTGGCTGTCGGCGCTCCAACAAACGCACCTTACCGTCAACAACGGACATTTCCCTTGTTGCAAACGCAGCACCAAACTTGGCGTTGTAAAGGCGCCCTTCCGGGAGGCCCAGCGTTTCTTCCATGTCTTCCAGCACGCGGTTGTATTCCTCGCGAACACGCGTGCGCTCCGCTGCTAAAGCCGCTTGAAACTCGCGCACAGAATCTCTGTACTGCTTCGTTGTCGTGCCGTAATAAGTGCCTGTTTTTGGATTTTGTGGCGGGTTGAAAGAAACATGAGCCTTTGGTGGTTCTTTGATCACAGGCTTGCCGTCTTCTTCGCCGATCACAACGTCCCATCCACGTTGTTTGATCTCAGCAAGCGGGATCTCGCGGCCGACGCTCGTACCAGCGGCGCCTAAGATCCACTCTTGCAAAAGCTCTTTAATGTCGGTGGTGGTGTGGCACCTAGACAATGACGTTTGCAGCAAGCCGATCGTGTCCACGAACACTTCCCGCATCTCGGGTGAATCTGGTGGTTGCTTTTGGATCGATTTCAAAATCGTGTATTTCGCGAAAGACGCGGCGGCCGACACGCCCGCTTTGCGATCGGCCTGAAAAGCCTCAGCCACCACGGGACCACCCATCACCTTGTCGCGAGTCACCAGGCTGTAGGCGACGCCTTTGTCCAGCTCAAGCTCACCGCCGTTAAGCAATTGCCACAACTCTTTGCGCGATCCGAAAACGTAGCCCGTCGTTTGGTATTTGTCGGCCTCCTCTTGCGTGACAACCGGGGCACCGGGCTTGTTCGCCTTGCCCTCGTCGGTCCCCACCAAAGTCAAAGGCTTGTCCTCTTTGGGCAATTTGGCGGGCAGATTGATCTTCGCACCAGGCTGTTTCGGGGTTTCGTCCTTGGGCGGATCGGGGATCTTGAAACCCTTGTCAGGCGTGCCCACCTTGACCACCACGGGCTCCTCGGGCGCTGGGGTAGGCTCGGGTGCCGGCGCGGGCTTGGGCGCCGGCGCGGGCTTGGGCGCGGGCTTGGGCTCGGACACAGCCACGGGCTCGGACACGGGCGCCGCGACGGCTGGTGTCGTGTACCCTGGGGCCTTGGGATGGACCAGCTCCAGGCCGGCGGCCAACAACCGCTTGACCTGCGAAGCGCGGGCGACCCGCTGCCCCATCTGGGCATTGGCCTCGGTGGTGCCGGGCTGGCGCGGAACCAGTTGCCACCCGGCACGCTCCATATTCGCCAGATCCCGACCCAACACACCCTCGGCCTTACCCCTGTCCGCTGTGCTCACGCCACCGGCTGTTGCTGCGGGAGGCGCTGCCGAGGCTTTTGGGGGCGTAGGAGCCACGACAAGCGCCTTGGGCTCGGGAGCAGCCGACGATCTGTGAAAACCGCCCTTGCCATCAGGGTAGCGGTATTCGTAGTGCGCACCTTTGCGGCGACGCTGGGCACCGGGCACGCTACTGTTGGGCACGGATTGCCACGCACCAGCCGCTTTGGGCGCTGATGCCTTGGCTTTGTCAGCCTTCGCCTTGGCCTCGGCTGCCGCTTTCTCCTCGGCTGCCCATCCGGCCTCCATCGCGGCAACAGCGGTATCGGCGTGCGCACGCTGGGCAACGGCCAGCGAATCTGTAAACGCGGTCAAGATCGGCAGTGACGATCCAATCGGCCCGCGGAAATGTTCAAGCAAAGCATTCAAGCCCTTGTGGTGTGCCGGGATCACAGGAACACCCGAAGAACCGGCCTCAGTCCCCATGCGTTTTGCAATAGAGATCGCCGCGTCCATCGAAGGCTTTTTATCAGCGGCCGGTTTTGACTCAGGCTTGGCGGCTGGTTTGGGCGAAAAGTCAAAACCGATCTGTTCGGCTTTGCGAAGGTCTAGGTATAGGCGGGTCATCGTTTGATCTCCATTCCGTGCAACTTCATTCCTTGGCGCAGCTTCATGCGACTTTCCTGCTGAACCTTCAGACTCTCCTGCGGCTCGCCCTCGTTGATCGCTTTGCGATCGGGCTTGAGCTGGACCACTTGATCATAACCCGACACCGGGGAAAACAGGGCCTTGTCGCCGCTCCGCACGCCACGCACATCGAAACGATCGCGCGCCAGCATGAGCTTTGGATTCTTTGGACGACGGTTTGGGATCTTCACGTCCTCGCGACCAATCGGCCAATCAAGGTGCGCTTGTCCACGCAACGGTGTCCGCCTTGGCGCGTTCTTCTTTTCCTTTGGGTAGGACTGGATCCCCATATGGCCCACGATCGAAAGATCCAAACCAAGGTCCACGTAAAGCGATTCGGTGGCCCCGGCCTTTTCCAAGTGCTCGTAAACCTCATCGAGCTTGGAACGATCACCGTGTTGCGCGGCCTTCACAACGTCGGCAAATTCCATAAACGGAACGCCGGATTTTTGCAAAGCCCACAACCACTCGACCATCAAAGGCTCACGCTTGAACAACGAAAGTTGTCCGCCTTTGATCATCTCGCCCTTGGCCCCGTAAACCTTGCGGCGAAAGTCTTCGACACCCAGCACATCCATTGTGCCGAAAAAACGCTTGTCGTTGTAGTGCTTCAGGTATGCGGATTTCGCATGGGCACGCGAAGCAAAACCCAGCATGATCTTATCCTCGTCAAACGCTGTGAAGTCAGGGGCCTTGCGCTGGTGAATCACAAACACCTTCTCGGCGCTGGCGTCAGGGCCCACAAACACGTCAACGTGTTCACCGTCCGCACCTTCGGTCTTGCGAATGTATCCGTAGGGGAAAAGCATCTCGGTCTTGCCCTCGGTCTTGGTGGCGCGATCGTACCAATGGCGAAAACTGCCCTTGCGGTTCTCGATCGAGATCTCGAAGCCTTGAAACTTCATGCGAGCGTGCAACTTGCGCGACTTTTGAAGTGTTGCGGATCCGGCATCTTCCGCCGCGGCTTTCTTCTCGGCCTTGAGACGGGCCGCTTCTTCTTTTCCTTTGGGGGATGTCCAATAAGCGTGCTTCTCTTTCAGATCTTCCACGTCCATTTGCATCGCCCACGTTTGCTCCTCGATCTGTTCAAGGCGCTCTTTGAGCTTGTCGCCCGTCAGTGTGGCTTTGGCCTCAGACTGCATTTTCTGAATCACCCGTGACAAGCGCAGCGGCGCAAGAGCAAAAGCAAGGCCCGTGCTCATGAGCTTGTCCCAACCTTCTTTTAGCGTCAGAAAGTCTTGCTGCCCTGGGAGGCCGTCCAACCTGGCAAAAGGTGATCCATGATCCGCGTACAGGACTTTTAGCGAATCCATGTCGCTCAAAATCGACCCGTTTTCACCCTGCCACATATCGGTGCCCAAGGGCCCAGCCTTGCCTATATCGAACATCACCGGGTTGCCTGCCTTGTCCAGACCAACTTGGATCGCATCTCGCACGGCATAACCACGCTTGTGCATCTCAATTACAGACCGCTGAACGGTGTCCAATTGATCAAGCGTCAGCTTTTCCGGGATCTCCACCCAGTCTTTGATCTGAAACCCTTTATCCCCGTGCCGCACGAACTCGGATTCTTGCAAGCCAGGCACGCCCATCGCGATCAACTTGTTGCCGATCTCGACCTGGCTCTTGGTCCTGTTGGCCGCATCCTCCGGGGTAAGATGCCCAGGGTTTTCGGGCTGAAACGGAACGGTGGTGGACACCTTCACAACCTTGTCACCCACCTGGAAAGCAACACCGTCGTCACCTTTGCCCAGCAACTTAGCCTTGCCGCTGATTACAGCGTCGATCTCTTTTCGACCGGACAACGGTAAATCGACCTTGCCGGCCAGATCGTTCTTGAAGTGCTTCACAGACTCGCCAGGCATCGTAAACGAAGAGCCCGATCTTTCTGTACCATCAGCACCTTTGTACTGTTGGGTCATCGTAACCATGCCGTCCTTCACATGCTGTGTGACGATCTTGACCTTGCGTTCCGATCCAAAGATCCCACCGTGCATTGTGATTCTGTGAACGTCGCCCGCTTTGTGCTCATCCTTCCACGGGATCGTGTGCTGGGGATCGGCCCACTTACCACCACGCGGACCAACAAAAGGGCCGCCAGCTTTTTGTAAAGTTGCGACACTCGCAACTCTACCCAGACTCTTTTCGGTGTCTTCGTCCTCATCGAGCGGAACCAGATCCCAGGCATCGTTGAAGCCCCAGCCGAAAGGCACACGGACGTTTTGGCATTTGCACCACGGGTGCATTGCCCCCAGCACGGGTTTCCAATCAGGGCGCTTGCGGCCCGCATTGGTGGTGCCGTTGCCATGCCACCACGAAACCGGCATCACGCGAGGCTTGCCGTTTTCCAGGTAATGCTCGCGGCACGCGGAACACGCATCAGGCTCAGGCACTTTGGCCATCTGCTCGTCGCCATCGCGCGAAGCGATCTCATCGGCCACACCCTCTTGGTGGGCCATATGAGTTTCCGTGGCCGCGATACGATCCCAATCCCGTGCCCAATCACCTGTCAGGTTGCCCAAACGAGATTTAAGCTGTTTGACGGTTTCCCGCTTGGCAATGGCCGTGCTTGTCTCGCGCTGGATGCCCTCGCGTGTGCGCTGGGCAAGCTCTTGATCAGCATCGACGATCACCGCGCCCAGCTCGGCACTAAAACGGTTGCCCAGCCCTACGCAAAAAATGCCCGCTCGGCGCTGGGCAATGTCAACGGCGCGCTTTTCGGCGGGGCCCAGGGGCACAGGGTTGGCACGCAAGTGATCGGACAATTGCGCATAATTCCACGCCTTCGCGGGCTCTTGCTGCTGCATCAGCATGCCCAGCTTGTAGCTGTCCGCGATCATGTCGCTGAACACCAGCGTGGCCGGCAGATAACCTTGGGCCTGCAACCTGTCGAACTCCTCGCGTGGAACCACATGGCCCGCCGTGCGGATCGCGATGGCTGTAGAGCCGTCGTGCAAGATCTGCATCAGCTCTGAAATTTGTTTTGGAGTCAGCGCCATAGATCACCTCAGCACTTTTGCGATCTTCTCGTCCATCAATTTGCGGACGGGATCAACGTGTTCCTTCCGCGCGCGCTTAACAACCTGTTCAATGGCCAAGTATTCAAACCGGGCCGCCGTTTGTTTGATCTGGTCGTCGTGCGCTGGCGCGGCTTTCAACAAGCTGCGCCCTGTCAGCTTTTCCAAGACGCGCACAACGTCTTCGGCGCGGTCCTTCACTTCGCCGGGACGTTCTTCGACGATTCGGACCTTCATGGGCTTAGGCTTTTTGGCCAGCAATCAGGTATGAAACGGCCGCTTCGGCGGAAGCGTCAGCGTTTGTCACAGAAACCGCTGTGAAGTCACCACGCAAAAAGAACTTGCCCTTCGTGCCTGTTCCGGGAGGCCCAACCGTCAAAACTTCCGCGCCGCCATTGAGCTTAAGGGTGACCTGTTTGTCAGCTTCAACAAACAACACTTTGCCTGTAACCACCTTGCCCATTGGCAAAACATAGTCCGCTTCCGCGGCGGAAAGAACGGCCTCACCGGAAGACTCGACCTCAAACGTTTCCGTTTGTGACGACAAGGCTTTGTCCTCACGCTTGAACGAGCAATTTGCTTCGTTCTTGTCATTGGACGCAACCAGGATTATTTGTTGGCGAACGTAAACGGACATTGTGGATCTCCTATCACAGATCTATTTCGTACACTCGAACGCGCGCTTTTCGATCGCTCTTGCGTAAATCATCGGGACGACGATCGGACTTCTCCGGGAACAACGCCGCGAAGTCATCGGGTGAAAGATCGGGGCCGTCAGGCTCATCATCATCATCACCGCCACCTTGAGCGGCTAGATCCGTGAGCCCCCCACCTTGCGGCATCATCGACGTGCCGTCAGTCGGGGCTTGGCCAGCATCGCCACCTTCCGCACCGGGCTGGGCCATGGCTTGTGCATTTTGCAGCCACACGGTGTTCAGGATGATCGCGCCCTTACCTTCGGGCAAAGGATCAAGATCCACCTCGGCGCGAACCTCATCCACGGTCTTCATAAACTCGGACTCTTTTTTCTGTTGGTCCAAGGCTTCCGAGCTGGACTTGGTGTCCATGCCCTGGAATCGAAACTCAAGGTACGGGTCAATCGGCCAAATCAAGTGGATGTTGATCCACCGCTGAATGTCTTTCAGCAACGGACGCAAACCGCGGTCCTTCGAGCTGTTTAGTTTTTGCTCAACCGGGGCTTGGAACATCGACGACGTTTGACCGCTGTTGCCATAGGAGAAATTGATCTCAGCCGGGTCAAATTGATGCACCGCACAAGTTATCTTTATGAGAAAATCGAACCAGGCCGAATACTCCATATCGCGGTTGTTCTTTTGGAAGTCTATCCACTGTAGCTCCTCTACGTTGGTCATTGGGACGCGGTGCGCATTGGAAACGCCAGCGATCATCATTTTCCATTGACGACGAAAGGCATCGACCTTTTTGTCGGCCACGGCGCCCTTGAAATTCATAACGCCGTTGACCATAGAGCCTTGCGAGAAAGCGCGCTTGTTGTATTCAAACGCCCAGAGCGTCGCAGTCACCGTGTTTATCAGCATCTCCATTTCCGAAAATCCGTAACCGTTTGTGCGAATGTCCGATCGCGGATTGCGCACCCCGAAACACAACTCCTCGGCGCTGTATTCCGTGACAATGATCTCGTCGTAAACCTGAACGTATTTTACTTGAGACGGATCGTTGTATGCCTGCGCGTTTGGGGGCACGTCAGCAAGGCGAATTGTGGCGCCGTCAACCGCGTAAAACTCTGCGGGAATACCCTTGCGATTGTGAACCACCTCAAAGCACGCTTGATCAAGGTCGAGCGAATCACGCACGATCTTGCGCAAGAACGTTTTAAAATCATCACGGCCTGGGGACCAACGCGAACCCGTACCAAGCAACCAATCCTCAAGCTGGCGCATGCGGATCTTGTCTTGCCGGGTTGGATGCGCCTTGTGGTCACGCAACACCACCGAGAATCCAGGCTCGCGCAGATCCTCTTGACGTTGCGCAAAATAGGCAATCTGCGTGAGGCGCGTTTGGATAATACCTGTCACCGTGGGAACCCGCTTTGACATCTCGCGAAGCGTTCCATACGTGATCCCGGAAGGCCGATCCCTGTAACCAAGTTGGTCGATCAGCGCAAACGGATCAAACAACAAACCGCGTGGATCTTCCGACGAAGGCGTCGGCGGGATCTCGTTTTGCGTTTGGTTGTTCGTCAACGCCATTGGCGAACCGGCCGGACTTCCCGAACCGGAGCCAATGGCTTGATCTGTACCGTCCGTTTCAGACTCAGGATCGCCAGACTCGGCCTTCATCAAGGCATTGCCCGCAGCGAATAGGTGCCGCCACGCTTCCGATACCTGCGGATCTTGAGCCATCGGGGTTTACCGCCGTCCTGTCACAAGGTGACGGTTTCCGCCCTGGGCCAGTTGCCGAACCGCGCTGGCGTGCTCTTGTGGACGCTGCACCGAAGCGCGGCCGTAAGGCGTGCTGTCATCGAGAATGCGGACGGACTCAGGATCCGACTTTTGCCACCCGTTCGTTTTTGGTCCGCCCATGTTCGCCGGCACGCGCTGTGTTGGGTCCAGTGGTGACCAGGCATCGCGGAACCAAGACTCCAGGCCACCGTTGCCGGCGGTCCCCGCGGGATCGTCCTCGCGCATGTTGACGAACTCCTCAGCACGGGCAACCTGCTCGCGCAAATCACCGCCCCGGCTGCCCTGGGCATCGTGCTCGCCTTGGAAAATGGTTCCGCCGGCACCCGATTTTGACAAGCGCGTTCCGCGTTTGCCGAGCAACAAGTGCCGGCCATCTTGGCGAATCGAATCCGCACCAGCACCGATCACCGTGCGGCCTTCTTCCAATGCCTTCAGCATTTCGTCCTCGTCACCACCGTCAATGCGGATCTCCATGTTGCCCTTGGCAAGCACAGTCGCCTTCTCTCGGCGCTGCGCTGGCGCATGGCCAGACTTCCGCAAGCTGTCCTGTTCGCGGCGTGACTTGTCCAACGCTTGGCGTTCACGGGCCGACCGCGTGATCTTGTGATCAATCAAGCGCATCTCCAAAGCATCGCGATCAATGTCCAATTGAGCCATGGTCTTGCGATGCCTGTCGAGAACCTTGTTTTGCAAGGCGCGCGTCTTTTCACGCTTGTCTTTGCTCATGTTGTCCAGCTCGCTCCACGTCGGCATTTCCTTGCGTTCGAGATCATGATCTCGCGCGGTGGCCATCTGCGATCGCAACAGCTTTAGAGCGTCCTCGTACAGCGGCGTGCCCATGAATTGGCTCGCCCAACCAGCCACGTCGCGGTTGTAATAGGTGTTCAAAGACTTGTGCAAATCGTCCACGCCCTTGCGCAGATTTTCGGGATAGCGCGCGAGCCATTCAGACTTGCCAAAGGGCTTGCCCTTTTTCTTGTCGTCGTCATCCGAACTGTCACTGTTTCCGGGAACACCATCGCCGCTCGCGGAAGGCGCACCGTTTTTGTTTCCGCCTGCAATTTGTGGCGGTTTGCCTGGGCCGCCTTGGGGCATGGGGCCTTTTTGGCCGGGAGCTTGGCCGGGAGCTTGGCCGGGAGCTTGGCCGGGAGCTTGGCCGGCCATCCCTGGCGCGCTGGTGCCTGCCACGGCCGCTTGGCTTGCCGCCTGCGCGTCTTGAATCTTTTGACCGTGTTCGCGGGCCTCCCCGACTTTTTTCGCGCTGTGAGCCGCCGAGGCATGGGCTTGCGCCGCCTGCAAATGGGCAAGGGCCTTGTCCCGGTGGTGGTCCATGGTGCCTTCCTGGCCTGCACCGGCACCCGCCGGCATGGCGCCGATCCCGGCGGCCGCTTGTGGGGCGTCGGCTTGTGGTGGACCTGCTTGTGGTGGACCTGCTTGTGGTGGACCTGCTTGTGGGGAGCCTGCTTGTGGGGGACCTGCTTG
>Ga0307375_10004538_pt1 | contig 13215 bp, 17 predicted proteins | sample TR1MG_FD_202531 | JGI IMG/M metagenome (GOLD analysis project Ga0307375, IMG submission 202531) | Soil microbial communities from Risofladan, Vaasa, Finland - TR-1 | ecosystem: Environmental > Terrestrial > Soil > Coastal area > Acid sulfate soil | place: Finland: Risofladan, Vaasa | collected...
CGTTGTGTGGCCCGCAGGCTTCACCCTCGAGTTCGCGCCCGACGCCGCGATCTACACCGACAGGGGCACGCTCGTCGGGCGGGCCGGAGATCGGATCGTGCTCGGCCAGACGGGTTACGGGGATGCCGCCGGGACGTTCGACGACCCGTACTTCGCCTCCGGCCTCATCTTCGGCGGCTGCTATCCGGTCGTGCAGCGGTGAGATGGCCGTCCTTGGGCAACCGTCGCCTCACTGAGGGTCTGCGTGTGAACTCGGCCTCGCGGGACGGACAGGGTCGAGAACCACCGGCTCTTGACGGGCTGACCGCCTCCCCACACGCTCGACACGTGCTTCGCCGACACCGTCGCCTTCTTGCTGGACTCGCGCTCGTCATGCTGCTCCTCGCCGCGGGGCTTCTTCGGTTGAGTCCGATGTGGCCCGGCCCGTCACTTCCGCAGGGCGCGACACCGCTCGCTTTGGCGACCGAGCCGGGTCATCTGATACCAACGATGGGCTGCCCGACGGCCCTTCTTGCGCCCGCACGCGTCGCGGTTGCTGGCGACGCGTTGGTGCTCGTCCCGGCGTCGGGGGGCGAGCCGATCAAGGTCCTGTGGCCGACCGGCTGGGTGGCGTGGCGGCTCGCTGGGCGCGGGGAACTCGTCTCCCGTGACGGCACGGTCATCGGGCGCGAGGGTGACATCGTCGAGGGCTTCGGTGGGGGCGTCGGGGCCGACGACGCGTTCCACGTCTGCGTGATCGGCGGTTGAGGAGAAGGGTAGGTCGGTCGGGCTGGCTCCGCGCGGAGCCTCGCGAGCAGGTAGGCGGCGGCGGCGACTGCGAGTCACCTCCTGTTCTCAGGGTCTCGTATCGGCCCCCGTCATCCCGTGGGCCTCCGCGACAGAGGCGAACCGCACCTACGGAGCCGACCTCACGTACGTGCGCATGAATGCGCCGGTCTGGTCGTCGATGAGCACGATCTGCATCGAGATGGTGTCCGAGCCACCCTGTGGGCCCATCATCGGGACCTGACCTCCCGGCCCGTAGGCAACCGCCCAGACGGTCTTGGCAGGCGAACCGGCGGACTCGGACGCCCGCCCACGGGCGACCCCGAGGAGTGGACCCCGATCCGGTCCGCCCAACGCCTGGGTCGATGCGAGGGTAACGGCAGCCGCAGATGTGATCGCGGGAGGCGGCGCATCGGCAGGCAGCGGTCCGAGATCGACCTCGGCCCGTTGTGCGTCGTCCGCGCCGATGGGCAACGACCCGCCGGTGGCCGCGCACCCGGCGAGGAGCACCGAGATGAGACACAGGCCGACGACAGTACGTGGCGTCATCCGACGCCTTGCCGCATCGTGCCCCGCGACGCGTGCGACGTGTGCCCGCTCGCTACCGCCACGTGTCGGGTACGGCTGCGTCTTGGCGGGAGGATCGGCGGTACGTCTCGAACGCGACGAGTAACACACCGAAGCCGCCAAGGGAGACGAACGCCCCGACCAACGCCCACGGGTCTCCGCTCCACCTCGCGAAGACCCCGCCGACGATGAGCCAGACCGCAAGGAGCAGCAGCGCCGCGAAGCGACGCCTGCGCGCATCACGTTCCCACAGGAGCGCGCCGACGAACGCCACGAGGAAGCCGGTCACGATGATGCCAGACGCGGCATCCCCGAGGCCCGGAATGCCGTGGACGGTGGGACGGATGACGGCGGCCGTCCCGAACGTAGCGACCAAGATCGCGGCCACCGACGCCCCGTAGGCGAGTGCCCACAGGGGCGCGCGCTCAGGGTCGGACACGCGGTGGCGGAGGTATCCACCCACTGTCGCCCCGAGGACCGGGCCGACCACGGCAGCGTAGTTGCCGCCGAACGCCAGTGGAACGGGGGACGCCGCCAACCCGAGCGTGACCACGGCCAAGCCAGCCACGTCGATCAGCAGACTGATCGAACGCCTCGCGTCCATGTTCGCGTTCCACCACGTGTCGAGCATCGTGCGAGCCCCTCGGGAACGGACGGGTCCCCAACATCGTGCGCTCGTGACTGGCGCCCGTCCAGTCTGCATCCACACGGCACGATTCGCGCCCGGAGATGCCGCCGGGACGTTCGACGACCGCTACCTAGCCTCGGGCCTCATCTTCGGCGACTGCTATCCCGTCCTGCAGCGGTGAGACGGCGCTGTCACCCCCCGACCGCATGGGCGACTTCGGGCAGCAGGAAGAAGGCGATGAAGCCGAGCATCAGACCGGCAACGACCAGCAACAGGAAGAAGATCGGCGACACGTGCCGATGCCACGGACCCTGGCTCATGCCGATATCCTCCTTGCGTTCCGGTCTCGGGCCCGGGGCGTGGACCTCGATCAGCGCGGCTGGTTGAGCAGGAACGTAACCGCCATGATCATGTCGCTGGGCCCGTGCTCCTTCTACCGGGAGATCAGGCTGGGGCGTTCCTGTTTGTTGGGCCCGGCGGCGCCGACGCATGGCCGGACGAAGCGGCCACGACCGCGTGCCGACCGACCTCTTGCCATGCCGCCCATCCGCGCTGATGCTCCGGAAGGAACGGCACATGACGACCATGGGGTGAAGATCACGGAACCAGTTCTTCAGGCAACGTCGAAGAGACGCCGGAGGAGCGGGCTCGCCCGCGTCCTGATGATCCTCGCCTTGCTGCTTGCTGGATGGCTGGTCATCGGGGTTCTGCGGGCCGGTACGGTTGCCCGGGACTACTTCGCTCACGCGCATGGCACGGGGGCGACTGTCGTGAATGTCGGGGTCGAGATCGAGGCCCCGGCGATCCCTCCCTTCTGGGTGGTGAGCATCAGCGGCGATGTCATCGAGGCCGGTAGAACCAGCCCTGTGTATCGCTCGGCGATGTTGCTCGTGGTCGAACCCCTCACGGGCTGGGTGGTCGTGTTCGGGGCTGGCTGAGTCCGGAAGCAAGGGGACTTCCAGTCCGGCAGCAGGTGCTGGTGGCGGTGAGGGGGGATTGGCGCCGGGTGGGCTCATCCATGCGCGGACCGGGTTCGCGGTCACGTTGGCACGAATAGGCTGCACTCCATGAAGCGGCGCCCGTACGACGTCCAGCGCGACATGACGTTCTATCGAGCCGTCGTCGACTTCCGGAACGCGGTCGAGCGAATGATGGTCAGTCGGGGCAGGCCGCTTGATGTCGACCACGTGTGGTGGGGGTTCGGCTATACCGACTGGCACCGCCCACATCCGACAGGCGACGGGGGGCTCGCCGGATCGCGGGTCCCCAGGCGACCGCATGGGGGCTCGGGTGGGGCCCGGGTTCAGATCGACGAGCCCATCGAGAGCGACTCGGGGTGATCGGCCTCGACGACACTGGACCTGCGCGGGGGGATCCAACCCATGGCCGACGGGCGTCACCGCTCCGACGCGGGCGGATCAGCGCCGGGCCCAAGGAGCCGCAGCAGCGTGACCCAGAGGCAGCCGAGAGGGATAGTGACGAAGACGGTGCCGAGCAGGACGTACACGCTGCTCTCGAAAGCCGCGAACCCAATGAACGGTGCGAGGTTGGCGGAGCCTCCAGGCGCACCGAGCAGGACGATGCAGCCGACGATGTACGCGCCCCACAGCGCAAGTCCGATGGCCACAGCGAAACCGAGCGCCTGGGCTGCCCAGGTCTCGACGGGTTTGCCAGAGGCCGCCGCGCGGCCGTAGCGCCATCCGGCGAGCGGGGCGACGACCAGCCCCGTGAGGCTGCCGAACAGCGGGAACGCAACGAACCACACAGACGCGGCGACGAGCAAGACACTGAAGACGAGCCAGAGCACATCGAGCCCGAGCGCGGTCAGCGCGCCGAGCAGCCTGACGTCCTTCCAGAGAAGCCTATGCATGCCGGTTCAACCAGGACTCGGTCGCGCACAATCGGCCGACCGAGGGCGCCTGAGTGACCATGAGCCCGCCTGGCGCATCATGGGCGTTCCCGGGATCCCGTCGGCGACGAGACCGGGGCTCGTGATCCAGTAGGCCGTCGGGCAACGGCGAGAGCAAGAGCAATCCGTCTACCTTCCTTACCGCAGTCTCCCGCCGACGTCGCGTGGCCGCTGATCGAGTTCGCCGACCGACGCGGCAAAGTCAGCGAGCCGCGCACCACCGCTTCGTAGTCAGAGCCGTGCGACAGCGTCATGAGCCGCCCTCGCGAGCAACCACGTCAGGCGATCCGCTGGCCACCAGGCGAAGCCGCCTGCCAGCAAGATGCCGAGGCTCGTAGCCGCGATGAGCCACGGGACGGTCCGGATGCCAAGTCGCATGTCGACGACCAACCTCCCACGACTGCCCTGTGACCGAAACGCGACCTGCGATAGAGCCGTTCGCTCATCGCCTTCATCCGCCTTCTGGGACGCGGACCTGCTCACCGGCATCGTCACCCCAGACGGCGAGCCAAGCGCGCGACGAGGCGCGCACCGCGCGTCGTCGTGGACGGAGGCACCTTTCCGAGCGCGTTGAGGAGAGGGACGATGTCAGCGTCCGGGACGCTCGCGAGCAACGAGACCAGCCGCAGGACCGTCGCGTCGGGGAGCTGCCCGAGAAGGTTCATGGCGTGGGCGGTCTCGGCCGGAGGCATGTGCGCGACGAGAGCGGCCGCACGGTCGAACAGCCGCACGAAGCCGAGGAACGTGACAAGCCGATCGCGCAGATCGGAGAGTGCCGCATCGTCGGGCGCGTCCGCGGCGGCCGCGGCGGCAGCGTTCGCGGCACCCTCGATCGCCGCGACGGCCGGGTCTCCCTCGCGCAGGCGGCGCTGCTCGACGACCCGCCCGAACCAGCGCCAGTGATCGCCGACGGCGATCCATGCGGAGCCCGCGGGGCCCCGGCGACCCGCCCGGCGCGGCTCCGGGACGCGCTCGATCAGCCCCCAAGCCTCCGACTCCGCGAGCGCCATGCTCGCGGCGCGATGGCTGAGCCCGAGCGCCAGGCGCACCTCCCGCTCGGTGAGTGGCCCTCGGTGAGCGAGCAGGTACCCGTGGACGCGGGCCGTCGCGGGCGGGACCCCCCAGCGGCTCCCTACGGTTCCCCAGGCGTCGGCGAACTCCCGGCGGATCGCGTCCGCGCGGTCGGGGTCGGGCGAACCCTGACGTGACGGTGACTCAGGTTCGTCAAACATGCGGCTTGACAGTAGCGCGTTGTGAGTTCATAACCTGCTACGTGAGTGTAGCGTGAACGGACAGCATTCGCCAGGCTCGCGCGCGTCGGCGGCCTTGGTCGCAGGCATCGTCGTCGACCTCGCGTTCCCGCTGCTCGTGCTCCTGGGCCGAGGGTCGGCTGGATCGCCGGGCGCGGCCGTCGAGCCGACTGAGGGACCCGCCACTCTCGTGCTCGCGGCGGCGTTCGGGGCGCCCGCCCTTCTCGCCGTGCTCGGGGCGCGCGGCCGACCCGTCCTCATCGCGTCGGCGGCGATCACCGCGCTGGCGCTCGTGCTCGTGCCGATCAGCATCCTCTCGTTCCTGTTGCTCGTGCCCGGCTCTCTGTTCCTGTATGCAGCGGCCGTGGAGCGGGACGCGCCAGCGCAGCGGCGCGCACCGATGAAGCACCGTCGCTGGTGGGTCCTGGTCGCGTGGGCTGCGCTCCTCGGGTCGGTCGCGCTGGTCGTCGCCGGCGGGGATCTTGCGCTGTTCCTGAGCCTGAGGGCCGCGACGCTCGTCGCGTTTCTCGCGGGATGCGCGCTGGTCATCCGCGCAGCGGCGCGCGAGCACGGCCCTGCGAAGGCGGTGCGCGTCGCCAGCGGCGGGTTCCTCGTCGTCGGCCTGTCGCTGACGGCGCTCCTGCTGCCCCTGATCGACACCGCCACCGTGTGCTGGCAGACGACGGCCGGTCGGACGACGGTCGTCAGCCTCGAGCGTGCGACGCAGCTCGGCCGTCCGGCCGATGCGGGGGGCTGGGCTTCGGTATCGGTCGGTCCGCAGGGGGTGACCGACGGGGCCGGCTGCGATGGAGGGGTCCCGACGCCGAACTCCGTCGGCCTCGCCATGGCCGCTCTGGCGGCCGGGGTGGCCGTCGCGATCGTCGTCGTGCCGCGCCGGGCTCGGTGACAGCCGGCCTGAGCGCGCCTCGCCCTCCTACACGCGGCCCGATGGGACGCGGACCCCGTTCGTCGCCGAGTTCAGCCCCTGAAGAGCTTCGACGAGCCGCTGATCAGCTGTGGACACCTTGTTCGTGCCGCCGATGTCCGCGAGGATCTCGACCGCTTCGCACCGATCGGCAGCTTCGACGTCGTCACCGTTGTCATGAAGGGTTGGAACGGTCAGGACGCGGTGCCCTTCCTTTCGCGGGGCATCGCGTATTCCCCGACGCTCGACTCCACCGCTGACAGGCCGCCAGCGGGACCGACAGTCCGGCGCCGATGACGCCGCACATCGCGCGGTTCTCACTCACGGCAAAGCCGGCGGCACACCGAGACTGGCGGTACCCACCTCACCGGTCCAGAACACGGCCCGGTCGCCGCCCATGCCGGTGCCCACGGTGCGGCCGCCGATGATCGCCCGCGACCCCGACACGGCGAGCGACCGTCCGAACTCCTCGCTGGTCGCGTCGATGGTCGCCGGCTGCCACTTCGTCCCGTCCACGGAGGTCCACACGGCCATATTGCCCTGCGCGTTGGCGCCGACGACGATGAAGCCGCCGCTCATGGCGTAGAGGTCGGGGATCGACGCCGGATAGAGGTCGGGAGCAGTGCCATGCAGCGCCGATCCGGTCTGCGTCCAGCTCGCGCCGCCGTCCGTTGAAAGCCACGACGCCGGGCCAGTCCAGGAGCCGGGGATCGCCTCGTCTCCCGGCGCGGGAACAGCGCCCAGCGCGACGAGGCGGCGGCCCTGGGCAGCCACCGAGACGAAGTCCGCACTCGCGTCCGACCCGTCGGTGAATATCGCTCGTTGCCAGTGCTGCCCGTCGGGTGACGTCCAGGCCGCGGCCGTTGTCTCCACGCTGCCCACCGCCACGAAGCCCTCGTCGGTGGCGGCGACGTCGCTGACCTTGGCGCCGGGCGTGGCCACTGGTGCCTCCGCCCACGTGGTGCCGTCGCGGCTGAAGACCAGGGACCCGAAGTCGAGGCCGCGCACAGCCATGAGGCCCGCCGGACCCGCGGTCACGCGGAGGAGTTCGCCCGGCGCGAACGCGGGCTGGTCGGGGAGGCGTTGCCACGTCGTGCCGTCGGTCGAGGTCCAGACGGCGCCGCCCGGCATCGCGTCGGTCGCCTCGCCCTTGTCGATCGCCGCGCGGATCGCCGTCGTGTCCTCGCCGACCGCCACGAGGAGGTCGCCCCAACGGGCGATCGCGCTGACCTGCGTGTCGCCGCTGGCCGGGAGCGAACCGCCCGCGGTCCACGTGACGCCATCAACCGAGTGGAGGACCACGGGAGCCTGCCTGCTGTCGATGGCGGATGCGATCGCGACGAACGTGCCGTCGGGTGCGGTCGCCACCGCGGTGTTGCTCGCCGGGCTCACGTGCAGGAGGGGCGCGTCGGCCACCCGGCTCCAGGTTGTCGGCGGAGCGCCGGCCGGCAGCACAAGGCTCGGCGCCGGAGGTGTCGGAGCGAACTGGAACGCCGGGGACCGTGGCGCCGCAGGCACGCGTCCACCGTCGAGGAGGGTCCGCAGGCCGAGCGGCTCGGCGAGGCGCACCGTGGCGGGCGTGCCGGGACCCAGAGGGCAGGTCTGGATGCCGCCGAGTGGACGGACGCCGATCGTGATCGTCACGGTCTCGGGGGTGTATTCGATGTCCGGAGCGGACATCCGGCCGGTCGCAGGTAACCCGCTCGAGCAGGTCGTCCCCCAGACCAGGATGTGCAGCTCGGTCGAGGCGGGCCCCGGCGACGCGAACGCGGGGTCGAGCGCCCAGGTCGCCGGCCCGAAGTCCGCGGAGAGGACCACGAGCGGCTCGCACTGGCCCATGCCCGAGGGTTGCCAGCCGCTGGGGCCGTCGACCACCTCGATCGAGACCCAGCCGGGCTGTCCGGACGAGTCGGTCCGGGCCAGGAAGATCGCGCTGGTCGCATCGCGACCAGCCAGGCGCCAGGTCCACGCCGCGGAGCCCGGGAACTCAGGGCCGAACTTGGCAAGGCTCGCGCGCAGGGCGTCGAACTCGGGTCCGGACGCGTTCTCGGCGCCGGTGGGAGCGTCAAGCCCGGAGCGTGGGAACGTCCGGCCGCCGCCGCAGGTGAGGTTCGCTGCCGTGGTCCCGGAGGTGGCGGACGGGAGCGGCTCCGCCGAGACAGGGAACGTCGGCAGCGGGGCGCTGGCCCCGGGCGACGCCGCGCAGGCCGCCAGACCGACCAGGGCGAAGGCCACTCCGAGAAGACGCCCAGCCGCGCGAGGGCTCCGGCGCCTGGGTTCGTCGCGTCCGATCGATGGGTTCAATTCGACGGCCTCGCAGCTCCCGCTCTCCAGGGGGACGCTTGACCCCCGCGTCGGGTTCCATACCGGCCCACGGCCTGACTGCTGCCGCCACGTTCCGGCTGCTTCGTCGCCGCCGTCCAGGATCTGACGGATCCCGAGCCAACCTCCGGATCGTGGCACGTCGCACCGCCGCATGTGCACCGCCCGCGCTCACGTGATCGGCGCGGCCGGAGCGCCAATCAGGGGCCGACAGCCGCCGCGGGGACGAGCCGGAGCGGCGTGTTGCCGAGCCCGTTCGCCGGCGGATCCCAGGCGCGGAGCGCGCCATCGGGCGAGACGACGCCGGGCGTGACGAGCGCCCGCCACTCGCCCGTCCGAGGGGGCACCGTCACGATCTGGTGGTCCGCGGTGGGCAGTCTGGTCCCGGGAGAGAAGGACGCGCTGAGCGTGTGGGTCGTCGGATCCCAGGCAGCGATCGTGTGGTCGGCGAATGAGGCGAGGATGAGCCTGCCGTCCGTGCCCCATGCAACGGCTTCGGACGACGGCGGCCGAGCGTTTGCGACACCGTGAGCGAGGTCGAAGACGAAGCCGCTCGTGGCGATCAACGTGCCCGACGGGTCGAACAGCACGGGCGTCCGGGGATCGAAGGGTGACGCGGGAAATCCCGCGAGGGACCGGAGATCGGAGCCGGCGAGCACCTCGAGCCAGACGGGCGGGACGGAGCCGGTTGCCGCGAGGACGACGCCCGGCGATGTCGGACCGAATGCCGTGCCGGCGTCGCGGAGGACGGCAAGCGTCCGCCCATCGGGCGACCACGCGGCAGGTGACCCCGGCAGCGCGACGGAGAGCCCCTCGTGGGTCCAGACCCGGAAGGTCGCCGCGGCCGAGTCTGTCGACCAGAACGCGATCGCCACCTGGCCGAGCGAGTTCCCGAGGAGGTCGCCGGCGTTCGCGGCCACGAGGGCCGACGCGCGGCCGTCGCTCGACCAGCGCCAGGCCGACGAGCCGCCGACGCCGTCAGCGTTCGACACGAGCGTCATCAGGTCGTGGTCGTCGGTCCACACGGCCCGCCAGCCCGGCGCGGCGCCAACCGGGTGTCCGGTCCGATCGAAGAGGTGGATCTGCCGGTGGCGTCCTGAGACCGCTGTAAAAGTGAAGACGGCGTAGGCTCCAAAGCGGACCTTGGAAGTTCGCAAAGGAGACCACGCCGTGGATCGAAGAATAGCCCCCAGCGTCCAGATCGAGGCCGCCATCGAGGCCGTCCTGCTCAACGGGATCGGCGGTCCCGACCAGCTGAGCCAGCTCGGCCGTCTTGGCGCCCAGCTCGTCCTCCAGCGCGCGGTCGAGGACGAGGTGGCCGCGTTCCTCGGTCGGGCCCGCTATGCGCGGACCCCCGACGCCGCAGGCTCGCGCAACGGCCACCGGCCCAGGCGGGTCCAGACCGCCGAGGGCGAGATCACGATCGCGGTGCCCCAGGTCCGGGACACCCTGACGCGCTTTGTCTCGGGGGTGATCCCCGACACGCGCTCGATCATCCGGACCCGGCCATTGGAGGCGCTCGTCATCGGCGCCTACGTCCGGGGCCACCAGTGACCGTGACATCGAGAGCCTCGCCCGAGAGGCTGGCCTGGGTGCGATCAGCCGGACGGCGGTGAGCACCGTGTGCCGCGAGCTGCGCGACCGCTACCGGGCCTTCCGGGCCCGCAGCCTCGGCGAGGTCCGCCTGCTGGTCCTCATGCTCGACGCGATCTACCTGCCCGTCCGGCCTGAGGGGCCCAAGGAAGGCGTCCTCGTCGCCTGGGGCTTCACGACCGACGGGGAGCGGGTCCTGCTCGACGTCTGCCTCGGAGCTCGGGAGCGGACGGAGGACTGGCTCGATCTGGGGCGCGGCCTGCTCCGGCGAGGTCTGCGCAGCCCACTGCTCGTGGTCACCGACGGGGCACCCGGGCTCATCCGGGCGGTCGACGAGCTGTGGCCCGACGCCGACCGCGGCCGGTGTACCGTGCACCGACTTCGGAATGTGCTGGCCAAACTGCCCGATCGGGCAGGGCTCCATGCCCGGGTGCGCGCGGCGTACTGGTCGGCGCTCGATAGCGCGATGAGCCCCGCCGAGGCCGAGCACGGGCTGCGGGTCCTCGTGGGCGGACTCGCTGGCGACTTCCCGTCCGCCGCGGCGTGCCTGGCCGACGATCTTCCCGCTCTCACGGTCCACCTGCGTTACCCGCTCCGGCTCAAGAAGCGCCTCCGTTCGACGAACCTGCTGGAGCGGTCTCTGGAGGAGGTCCGGCGGCGGACCAAGGTGATCGGGCGGTTCCCGGGCGAGACCAGCTGCCTGACGATGGCCTGGGCCGTCATGGATCTCGTCATCGCGGGGGCCCACGGCCTCGGGCTCACGCTGCCCGATCGTCACGCCATCGCCGGCCTGATTGCCGCCCGGGTCCTCCCGCAGACGGAGGAGCGGATCGCCTAACCTACGAGCGCCGAGGAGCCTCTGCCGTCAGCGCTTTTCCAGCAGATCCGGGACGCGACCGGATCTGCCCCTCGCCGGACTCCTGCGACTCCGCCGCGGCTGCGAGCGTCGTCCCATCGGGCGACCAGACGAGGCTCCCCCACGCCCAGGCCACGTCGATCACCCCGCCGGGGCCTGGCGTCGGCGTGGCCGTATTCCCCGCATCGACGCCCGGGATCGGCCAGTGGGGGGCCGGCACGACCCCAGGGATGGTCGACGGGCGTGAATCGCCGGAGCCCGATGGCACGGGAGCCCGCGTGACCGATGCCGGCGGCACTGAGCCCGGAGACGAGCCCGCCGCGCAGGCCGCGCAGAGAACGAGGGAGCCGATCGCGGCAGCGAGAAGCGAAGAATGCCGAGTTGCGCGCATCGTCTGCCCGTGCTGACGGAGCCGCCTCCAATGCTACGCCCTCGCACGGCCCTCGCTGAGCCGTCCGATTACCCCCGACGCTCGACGTGGGACAAAATCGGACCTGTGTGCTTTGCCGGAACCGAGATCTTGGCGACGCCCAATGTCGTCCCGATCAGCAGCCTGGAAGTGGGCCCGACCACCACGAGGGCATGCCCGTGCCCTGCCTGACGGTTCCGTCAGCCGCGATGTCGACCCAGAGCGTCGGCCACCCGTTGGCCGCGGCGCTTTGGTAGATGACCCGGAGCGTGAACGCGCCCGCATCCTGGGGCGGGCGGTCGAACATCACGAGCTGCCCCGCCCGGGGCTCGCGTAAGGCCGCCCCAGTTGCGCCAGGCGGACACGAGCGCGTCGTGGACCGCATCCTCTGCCTCTGCAGCGTCGCCCAGGATCGGGGATGCCAGACGGTAGCTCGCATCGAGCTGATGGAGTGTGCTCGTGGTCGCCAGCGAGGGACGGGACGCGCCCAGACAAGTGGTGTGGCCTACGGTGTGGCCTATGGCCCCAACAATGGGCCAATCCCAGCGGTCCTGAGCGTGGCGGTGGTGCGGTTAGGTAATACGAGCGTGTTTCAAGACCGCCTCAATAGACCGCTCTGACACCTCTCCGCGCGTGAATTCGTGCTCAGTGTGCCCCGTGGCATAGGCGTGGCCTATGAGTCAGGCCTCGGAGCGCAGGTGTGGTCTATAGGATAGGGCTCGGCGTCGATGCAGTCGTCTGGCAGACCGCTCTGTCACCTCGCCGCGTTGTCGGGTCGCGTCCTGAGACCGCTGTAAAAGTGAGGACGGCGTAGGCTCCAAAGCGGAGCTGCAAACCGCAGATGGAGACCACGCCGTGCAACAGAGAATAGCCCCCAGTGTCCAGATCGAGGCTGCCATCGAAGCGGTCCTCGCCGGCGGCCTGGGTGATCCCGACGCCCTCTCCACCCTCGGGCGCCTGGGCGCCCAGCTCGTCCTGCAGCGGGCCGTCGAGGACGAGGTGGCCGCCTTCCTGCGCCGTTCCCGCTACGAGCGGGCGCCCGACGCCGCGGGCTCGCGCAATGGCCATCGTCCGAGGCGTGTCCAGACTGCCGAGGGCGAGATCACCGTAGCGGTGCCCCAGGTCCGCGACACTCTGACGCGCTTCGTGAGCTCGGTGATCCCCGACACGAGGAGCATCATCCGGACGAGACCGCTCGAGGCCCTGGTCATCGGGGCGAGAACGGTCACCTGACGCGACATCGCTGGCGTCAACGACCACGCGGGCGAACCCGCCCAGGAGACAGAGTACCAGTCGTCGCCAGCGAGATCGAAAGAAGTTTGATCGGGCACCTCTCGAATCCTGCAGGTTCGGTTCGGTCTGCGGTGAGGAGCGCCCGTGCTGAGACTCCCGGTCGCCTCGGGACGAGAGTGCCGCACCGAACTGCGCCGGGCCGGCCAAATGCTGACAACGCGTCAGGATTATCCGGTTCAAGATCGGCCGTCAAAGGCACACCGGATGCCGAATGGCCCGTGAAGCCTGTGATCTTCCCGAGGAGGAGGTCGCAGAGTCGCTAGGACGTGGGCGGGACCTCAACGTGCCGGCCGTCCTGCGCAGCGAAGTCCCAGACGTCGATCGCGGGTGGCTCCACCCCGAGCACGGTGAGCGCGTGTCGAGGCGCGTCTGACCTCAGGCCAAGGCCGAAATGGTCGAGGCGGGCTACGCACCCTGGTTCGGTGTCTGCGTGTCGCCGCTCTGGCTGGTCGACTGTCGACGACCGTCGGACTTACCGCACTCGGTCCGGGCTCTGTACGGGGTTCACGGCGCCCACGGATGCATCTCGATGTTGCCCGCCGACCCGGGTGCGCCGAGGCACGGGGGCACGCCGGACGTGTCGGTCGCCGAGAACGGGAGGGCGACGACCCGGCCGGTGCCGCCGGTGAGGACGAACGCGACGGTGACCGGAGCCGCGGGCGCCGGACCGCAGTAGTTGCCGGCCTGGACAAGCGTCT
>Ga0307375_10004545_pt1 | contig 13194 bp, 11 predicted proteins | sample TR1MG_FD_202531 | JGI IMG/M metagenome (GOLD analysis project Ga0307375, IMG submission 202531) | Soil microbial communities from Risofladan, Vaasa, Finland - TR-1 | ecosystem: Environmental > Terrestrial > Soil > Coastal area > Acid sulfate soil | place: Finland: Risofladan, Vaasa | collected...
TCAACTTCATCGAGCGCGACAGAAATTGGGGACTGGCCAATTCCATCATCGACGGTGTGACCTCGGTGGTGAACGAACGAGGGCGCATCATCGTGCTGGAGGACGACATGGTGACTTCCCCATATTTCCTGACCTATATGAATGAGGCGCTGGAGAAGTTTGCTGACGATGATAGAGTTGTCAGCATCCATGGTTATGTGTACCCGGTTACTCAGCCTTTGCCGGAGGCATTTTTTTTACCCGGTGCCGATTGCTGGGGTTGGGCTACATGGATTCGCGGTTGGGCATGCTTCAACGGCGACGGACAGTTCTTGCTGGATGAACTGAAGCGTCGAAAATTGATTCGGGCATTTGATTTCAATGGGGCTTACCCATTTTCCAAAATGCTGGAAGCGCAGATCAAAGGCGCCAATGACTCATGGGCAGTGCGCTGGTATGCGTCTGCATTCCTAACCGGCAAGCTGACCCTATATCCCGGGCGCAGTCTGGTGCATAACATCGGGTTTGACGGCAGCGGAGAGCATTGTGGTGAGACAGAAGTGTGGGCTACCAAATTAAGTACTCATCCAATCGATCTGAATGGAATCCCGGTCAAGGCTTCTCCGGCAGCCTGGCGAGCCTTTGAAAAGCACTTTAGGCCAACTCAAAAAAGCGGAAGACATAATTTGTTGCAAAGGCTCTTAAGTTCGATGGCCTCGCTATTGGGTAGACACAGATGATCAAGCTTCTCAAGGCGATCTATCACCGCCAGGCATTCTTTCCGGGGTGGCTGGGCATCATGGTTAACCCCTTCTATTTTGCGCGGAAGGGGCTGGCAAAGCATGTTTCAGAATTGGCTGGCCATATCAACGGCAAGACCCTGGATGTGGGTTGCGGGAGCAAGCCGTACGTGCATCTTTATCATTCGGATGAATATGTCGGACTGGAGATCGACAGCCCGCAAAGCCGCGCCGGTAAAAAGGCAGATCATTTCTATGACGGCAATCTGTTCCCTTTTGCTGATGGAACATTTGATTCCGTGGTGGCGAATGAGGTTTTCGAGCATGTATTTAATCCTGACCAATTCCTGAATGAGGTATTTCGCGTGCTCGGGCCAGATGGCATGGTGCTGCTGACGATGCCCTTTGTCTGGGATGAGCATGAACAGCCGCACGATTTTGCGCGATATTCTTCATTCGGGATCAGGGCGCTGCTGGAAAGACACGGCTTTGAAATTGTTGAGCAACGCAAGTCCATGGACGATATCCGGGTGATCTTTCAGTTATTGATCACCTACATTTATAAAAAGACCGTAACAAGGAGCGCGCGTCTCAATCTTCTCGTTATGCTGTTGCTGATGGCACCATTCAACCTGCTGGGCGAGTTGCTGTTTTTAATTACACCGCGGAATCCGGATCTCTATCTGGACAACATCGTGCTGGCAAAGAAAATCATCCGGGCACAAATCAATGAGAACTGAGATTCCGGGTCTATCATCGACTATTCGATCAACTCTTCTGAAAGAGTGTGCATGAGCTCCTATGCCAACGCAAAAATCCTGATCACCGGCGGCCTGGGCTTCATCGGTTCCAACCTTGCCCGCGCGCTGGTAGCCCAGGGGGCGGAGGTCACGCTGGTGGACAGCCTCATTCCGCAATACGGCGGCAATCCATTCAACATCGAGGACATCCGTGACAAGGTCACCGTGAATGTGTGCGACGTGCGCGATCCGTTTGCGATGGCCTATTTGCTCAAGGATAAGGATTTCCTGTTCAACCTTGCCGGGCAGACCAGCCACCTGGATTCGATGGCCGACCCGCAGACAGACCTTGAGATCAACGCGGCCGCGCAGCTTAGTATCCTTGAAGCCTGCCGTAAGACCAATTCCGGCATCAAGATCGTTTTCGCCAGCACCCGCCAGCTTTACGGAAAGCCCGATTACCTGCCGGTCGACGAGAAGCATCCGGTCCGCCCGGTGGATGTCAACGGCATCAACAAGCTCGCAGGCGAGTGGTATCACCTGCTCTACAACAATGTGTATGGCATCCGCGCCTGTGCGCTGCGCCTGACGAACACCTATGGCCCGGGCATGCGCGTCAAGGATGCCAGGCAGACCTTTCTGGGTATCTGGCTGCGACTTTTGATCGAGGGCAAGCCGATCAAGGTCTTTGGCGATGGCCTGCAGTTGCGCGACTTTAACTACGTCGATGATTGCGTCCAGGCTATGCTGCTTGCGGGCGCAAGCGATGTTGCCAACGGCAAGGTGTACAACCTGGGAAGCAGTGAAGTGATAGGTTTGAAGGCTTTGGCCGAGTTGATGACTGACCTGAGATTGGGGGGGACGTTTGAACTGGTTCCTTTCCCGCAGGAGCGCAAGGCGATTGACATCGGAGACTACTACAGCGATTTCTCCCTGATCGCGCATGAGCTGGACTGGCAACCGAAAGTCGGTTTGCGCGAGGGCCTGGAGAGGACGCTGGCCTACTATCAGTCCAACCTTGGTCATTACCTGGATAAAGAAATATGATTTTGATGAACGACTTCAAGGCCGAGCCGCCTGAATTGCGCGAGGCAATGCTGGGCGCGGTGCGGCGCGTGCTGGAGTCCGGCTGGTATGTGCTGGGCAACGAAGTGGCGGCCTTCGAAAAGCAGTGGGCTTCCGCCTGCGGTGTGGCTCATGCCGTCGGTGTCGGGAACGGCATGGATGCCATCGAGATCGCCTTGCGCGCGCTGGATATTGGCGCCGGCGATGAAGTCATAACCACGCCGATGACTGCGTTTGCCACCGTGCTTGCAATTATTCGTGCGGGCGCAACACCGGTGCTGGCAGACATAGACCCTCAAACAGCGTTGCTGTCGGTTGAAAGTGCAGAGCGCTGCATCACACCCAGGACCAGGGCCGTGGTGCTGGTGCATCTCTATGGCCAGGTGAGAAACATGGACGCATGGACTGCCTGGTGCGGCAAGCGCGGCATCACCCTGGTGGAAGATTGTGCGCAGGCGCATTTGGCAACCTGGCACGGCAAGGTCGCCGGCAGCTTCGGGGCTGCGGGGGCCTACAGTTTTTATCCTACCAAGAACCTTGGCGCACCGGGCGATGCCGGCATGTTGGTCAGCGATGCCGGGGCGCTTGCGCAACGCGCCGGTCGGCTGCGCAACTACGGGCAAAGCATCCGCTACCAGCATCCCGAACTTGGCATGAACAGCCGCCTGGACGAGATTCAGGCGGCCATGCTATCCGAGCGGTTGAAGTGGTTGGCTGAGTTTACCAAGCGCCGCCGCCAGATTGCCGATGCCTATCGGGCGGGAATCAGCAACCCGCTGGTCCGGCCTCTTGCTTTGCCGGAAGAACCATCGGCGCACGTTTATCATCTCTTTGTGGTTGCCTGTGAGCGACGCGATCAGCTGCAGGCTCATTTGCAGCAGCACCAGGTGCAATCGCTGATCCATTATCCGGTCCCTGTGCATAAGCAACAGCCTTGTCTGGATATCACACGTGATCCCCGGGGGCTGGCCCATAGCGAACGACATGCGGCGATATGCCTTTCGCTGCCCTGCCATCCGCAGATGTCGGATAGCGATATCGCCGGGGTCATTGCGGCAGTGAATTCGTTCAAGGGGTCTTGATGGAACATTACGTCACGTTATTCGACAGCCTGTTCCTGCCCCAGGGACTCGCGCTGCATATGTCCATGGAGCGTCACGCCGGAAACTATGCCTTGTGGATATTGTGCGTCGATGATGAGGCGCACGAAGTGCTATCCAGACTCGAGTTGCCGAATGTCCGGCTCCTGCAATTAAGCAAGCTGGAAACGCCTGAGTTGCTGGCAGTCAAACCTGGCCGCAGCAAGGGTGAATATTGCTGGACGCTGACGCCGTTCGCGCCGCGATTTGTTTTCGAGGCGGATGCCGGAGTGCTGCGCGTGACTTATCTCGATGCCGACCTATGGTTCAGGAAAAACCCGGGACCGATCTTTCGCGAGCTCGGTGCTTCCGGAAAGGGTGTGCTTATAACTGACCATGCCTATGCGCCGGAATATGACGAATCGGTCAAATACGGCCAATACTGTGTGCAATTCATGACGTTTACCCGCAATGGAGAACCGGTACGCAAATGGTGGGAAGATCGCTGCATCGAGTGGTGCTTTGCGCGCAGCGAAGACGGCAAGTTCGCCGACCAGAAATATCTGGATGATTGGACGGAGAGATTCGCAGGACAGGTTCATGTGCTGCAAAACCGGGAATTATTGCTTGCCCCCTGGAATGCGACACGGTTCCCATTGGGTAATTCTGTCGCGTACCATTTTCATGGTCTCAGGCTGACCGATAAGGACAGGGTGCTCCTGCAAGGTGTCTATCGCCTGCCTGCACGCGTGATCGAGGATGTCTACAAGCCGTACTACAAAGATATCAGCGTTTCTATTTTGCGGCTGTCTATGATCGGCTTCGAGATCCGGCCCCAGGCAAAAGCGCCGAAATTCAGGGGTTGGGTCAGGAATCTGTTAGGCAGGCTTTACAGAAAAGTTGGCCTGACCATCACCTGGCTACTTCGCTCACGCTGGAGTGTAAGCGGAGGAGCTATTGACAGGCTTAAATGATGAAATTGCCGAAAATAGCATCCGCCATATGATTTGGCATCACAACTCTCACTATCCTATCAACTGGATGTAATGAAATTATTGATCATTCAGCCCTGGTTCAGCGCTATCGGCCATCCGGCGCAGTCGCTACTGAACATGGCTTCCGCGTTCGGCAAGAACGATCGGGTAGACTACCTGGTGTCATGCAGCAAAGAATCGGCTTTCTGCAGCGTTGCTATGGAGCGGCTGAAGACATGGGGCGAGGTCACTAGTTTTGCGGTCACGACGCCAACGGGTGCTTCAAACACTGTCAGGGCATTGCTGGCGCTGTGTCGGATGCGCAGACGCAATTATCGGCGCATTTTCTTTTTCGACGAATCACTGTTTGCGATCGCGCTGCTCTGGCCATTTTTTTCGTTGTGGTTGCCAGTCGAGAGGATCAGCGTGCTACACCTGTTCGGGCCTAAACTGTCCAGGCGGAACTGGCTGGAACGACGAGTGGTCGGGCAGTTCTTGCGGCGCTCCGAGGTCAGGCTGTATCTGCGCACCGAGGAACTGGCACAGGCATGGCGCGATAAGTACAGCTCCGCGGACGGCGGAGTTATTCGTTGGCTGCCGTCGCTGGAGATCCCGGACGAAAAACCAAGGCAATACCGGAGAGATTCTGCGGGCACGCTGTCCTTCGGCATCATCGGGCAGATCCGCTCAGGCAAAGGTATAGAGTGGCTGGTGCCGGCATTCCGCAACGACACCGCACCCGGCAGGTTGACCATCGCGGGGGAGTTCGCCAATCCGCAAAGCAGAGAACAGCTGGCTGTACTGCTGGGATACGAGGGATTCATCAATGGATTCCTGTCCGAAGAGGAGTTGCTGGAGCGGGCTGCCGCACAGGATTATCTGCTTATGCTCTACGACGTGTGGGACAGGCGCATGGAAAGCGCAGTGCTGTATCTAGCGGCACGCGTCAACCGCCCGGTGGTCGTCTATGGCGACAGCTGGTGCGGCAGGATGATCAGGGAATTCGGCTGCGGCGCAGTGGCGCCGGTCGACCATGATGAGACATTGGGTCTGCTGAGGCGGTTGCCGCGTCCCGGCAGCCCGGAGTATGCCGGTCTGCTGAATGGCATGGAAGCATTCCGTCGCGCGCATTCGGTGAGTTCGCTGCGTGGTAAAGTAATGCAGGAATTGCTCGGCTAAATATTGGAAATCGGCAAGATATGGACAGCATCAAAAACCTCATCAAGACCATCCTTCACGATGTGTTCGGACTGGATGTGCGCAGGGTCAAATACATCCCCATATCTGAAGCGCCGGAGGTCGCGTTGCAGCGGCTGGGGGTCGATCTGGTGCTGGACGTGGGCGCAAACCAGGGCCAGTTTGCATCCGGGCTGCGCCGCCGCGGATACGCCGGCAGAATCGTTTCGTTCGAACCGCTGTCGTCTGCGCACAAGGCATTGCTGCATGCCAGCTCTGGCGACGCGATGTGGGACGTGTTTCCGCGCTGTGCGCTGGGCGAGCGCGAGGGCGAGGTTGAGATCAACATCGCTGGGAACTCCGAGAGCAGCTCGCTATTGCCGATGCTGGAGTCTCATCGTAGTGCAGCGCCGGAATCAGCCTATCTTGGCAAGGAGTCCGTCAAACTGATGACGCTGGACAAGGCTGCGGAGCATTACCTCAAGAATGCACGCTCGACGTTTCTCAAGATCGATACGCAGGGTTTCGAGTGGCAGGTACTGGATGGCGCGCGTGCTACCTTGCCTCATGTCAAAGGCATACTGTTGGAGCTTTCGCTGGTTCAGCTTTACGAGGGACAACATCTGTGGCAAGAGGTGGTAGCCCGCCTCGAAGCAGAAGGTTTTACCCTGTGGGCGTTTACGCCGGTGTTTTCTGATCCCGATTCCAGGCGCATGTTGCAAATGGATGGGTTGTTTTACCGTACGGCGTGAACTTGCGATGGAATTTGTGCGGTGGTGCTTGAGCACATCAAGGTCTTCTTCATCCTTGAAGGAATGCATGCGGCATTCGTATCCCGGCCGGCAAAACTGGTAGCATGACAACCGATGTCCGGAAGTGGAAGAATCATGGAGAGGGTAATTCATAAGTGTCAGCGCCTGATTCGAAACTCCATTCCGCGTAATCCGACTAAAACTCAAAAGACTGCAACGTGAAAATTTCTATCGTAACGATTTCTTTCAATCAGGCTGAGTATCTGCGCCAATGCATCGATTCCGTGCTGACTCAGGACTATCCGGACATCGAATATATCGTGGTTGATCCAGGTAGCACAGATGGGAGCCGGCAAATCATAAGCTCGTATGGCGATCGCATCATTCAGATATTCGAAGAAGACAAGGGGCCAGCGGATGGGCTGAACAAGGGTTTTGCCAAGGCAACCGGAGATGTTTTTTGCTTCATAAATTCTGATGATTATCTTTTACCGAACTGTATTTCCACAATTGTTAATTACTTTGAACGCAAACCCCAAACTGATGTGGTGCTTTCAGGAGGGCTGCGTGTTGATGGGAATGGGAATATTGATGGTGCGTATTATCCAAGCCTGATATCCGCAAAGAGATTGGTCAACGGTGCGGTTACATTCTTTCAACAGGGGATGTTCTTTAAATCCGTTTTATTTCAGAAAGCCGGAGGATTTAATATTGAAAATCAAACTTGCTGGGATGGAGAGCTGTTACTGGCATTTATATTAAGTGGGGCTAGGTTTGAAAGACTGATGACTAAGGTAGCTGCATTCCGCATTTATCCGATGTCTATAACCGGCTCTCAAAGATATGCGGCGCAGTTCAAGACCGATCAGCGAAGATTATATAAATTGGTATATGGTTCGGGTCACGAACCTCATCTGATACCAAAGCTGTACTATCGCACAACAAAATTATTGGGTGACCCAACGTACGTGTACAAGCGTTGTGTCGGATAGCGACAATGCGTATCCTTGATGCTGTTCCACTTTTGAATTCTGCAAAGAGATCGTTAAATTGCGCCTGATTGTTACCGGGGGATCCGGCTTTATTGGTACAAATCTGGTTGATCATTTTGTCGCCAATGGCGATCAAGTGCTCAATATCGATATCCTACCGCCGCGCAATGATGCACAGAAGGGATATTGGCGAAAGATCGATCTGCTTGATGCCGATGCACTCAAGGAGGCTGTTCGCGACTTCCAGCCAGAAGTTATCCTGCACATGGCGGCTCGCACCGATCTGGATGGGCGCACGATCGACGACTATGCGGCCAATACCGGTGGCGTGGAAAATCTCGTCGCTGCAGTTGAAGGCATGACTTCTTTGCGGCGCCTGATCTTTGCATCCAGCCGCCTGGTTTGCCGGATTGGATATTTACCAAAGGACGAGTTCGATTGCTGTCCGACAACGCCTTATGGCGAAAGCAAGGTGATTGGTGAAAAGCTTGTTCGCGATGCCATTTCCCGTTTGCCATGTCCTGCACTGATCGTTCGCCCGACATCTATCTGGGGGCCATGGTTCGATGTGCCCTACAAGAATTTTTTTCTGGCGATTGCCCGCGGACAATATGTCCATCCGGGCACGAGGCAGGTTCTTAAGTCATTCGGCTTCATCGGCAATACTATTCACGAACTGGGTCGGCTCATGTCTGCTCCAGCTGGCGATGTCGCAGGCAAGACATTTTACCTGGCGGATTATCCGCCTATCGACGTTGCGGTATTTGCCAATTCGATTCAGCGTTGCTTGGGAGTTAAGTCCGTCAAGACGGTGCCAGTTGGCGTATTGCGCCCGGCTGCATGGATAGGCGATTTGCTTAAGATGTTTGGCTGGTCGAATCCGCCATTGACATCGTTTCGCCTCGATAATTTGCTCACGCCTATGGTGCATGATCTGGAGCCGCTCCGAGCTGTGGTAGGTGCACTGCCATATTCGATGGAGGAAGGTGTGCGCATTACTGTTGATTGGTTGCGGGCTCAAGGGGAAGTTTCTTGAACATGTCGGGTCAATTACGGGTGGTTCATGTTGCAGAGGACGTGGCAAAAATAGCCGGGGGTGTTCCGGCGGTTGTCCGCCAGCTTTCGGAACGGCTGTCGCGGAACGGCATCCCGGTTCAAATTGTTCATTCCACGGGTGACCCGGGCGAACTTCCGCCGGGTGTGGAGGTGTTTACCTTTCCTCCAACCGGCTTGGGGCGTCTGTGGTCGTGGGGCCGCGGTCTGAGGGAAGGCGTTGCACGCCTGGCGGAGGCTTCGAATGGGGATGCGCCGGTATTTCATATACATGGTGTTTGGTCGGCACCCCAGTATTTTGCTGCGCGTACTGCGCATCATGCGGATGCGCCTTTTATATTTACCGCGCATGGAATGCTGGAGCCCTGGCTCTGGAATCAACAGGGCTGGAAGATTCAGGCAAAAAAGCGGATTTACTGGTCAACGCTGGCATATCCGGTGTTGAGCAAGGCAAATGTGATCCACGCTATCACGCCGCTCGAGCAGATACACCTGGCAAAACTTTTTCCCGGCAATCGCGTCGAGGTGATACCGAATGCAATTGATGTGATTGAAGCGAAGGATCTCAAACAAGTCGAGCGCGACAAGTCCATTTTGTTTCTTGGCCGGCTTGAACCAAAGAAGGGTATCGATTTGCTGTTGCACGCTTTTGCACGCGCAAAGATCGGCAGTGAGTGGTCTGTTGATGTGGTCGGCCCGCCCTGGTCGCGGACTTACCTAAACAAACTGAAGGCGATTGTCAGCGGATATGGATTGGAGCGGCGGGTACGGTTTCACGGACCGCTGTTCGGTGATGAAAAGCGCAAACTTGTCGATAGCGCCTGGGTGCTGGCTGCTCCCTCTCATTCGGAGGCGGTTGGCCTGGTTAATCTCGAGGCTGCTGCGCATTGTCTGCCGACAATAACCACTCATCAAACCGGGTTGCATGATTGGGAACTGGGTGGCGGGATATTGATTGATCCGGACGAAGATGCACTTTGTAAAGCCCTGGAGATGGCCTGCTCATGGAGTACACTGGAGCGGCAAAATCGTGGACTGGCCAGCCGACGTCTGGTTCAGCAGCGGTATAGCTGGCAGGTAGTAATGCCTATGTGGCTACAGCTTTATTCCTCTTTATGATCAGGAGTGCTTACCATTGATTGACCGTATATTGCGCATTCTGGAGTTGCTCAGAACGCCGGGTGCCCTTTCAGCCTTCCTGAAGTGGCCCAGGTTCTCACTTGCTGCGTTTCAAATCATTTCTCGGGCAAAGCTGGCGGGCGTTCATCCAGTGACTGTCGTCGATGTAGGTGCGAATGTCGGCCAGTTCGCCGTGGCTTCAAGTCGCATGTTTAAGGGAGTATCAGTGTTTCCGATTGAGCCAGACCCGCGCGTTGCTGAACAATTACGCAACAACGTCGGTATGCCGGTTGCCGGTAACGTGCTTGTGACCGCAGTGGGTGAACGCGTTGGTACCGCAACCTTTAATGTCAACCAGGATACGCAAGTCAGCTCTTTGTTACCGCTCGGCGAAGATAGGATTAGATCATTTCCCAATTCCCGGGTTGTGGAAGAAATTACTGTTCCTGTAACCACGCTGGATGTTTTGTTTGACGGTTTGACTTTGGCTGAGCCCATCTTGCTAAAGATCGACGTACAAGGATTCGAGGATCGAGTGATTGCTGGAGCTGGAAAGTTTTTGAAGCATGTGCGCTGGGTACTGATGGAAGTATCGTTTTCGAAACTCTATGACGGCGAACGCGACTTCGATACGATTGTTGGAATATTAAATAATCATGGTTTCAGTTTTGTCCGTCCGTTGAATTTTCATATTTCCCCGAAGACCGGTGAAATTATCGAAATGGACGCGCTGTTTGAAGCAAAAGGGAAGCAACTTAGTGAATAGTTCTGACAAGGAAAAATTTGTTGCGAATTTTAATTTACGGCCTTAACTATTCTCCTGAACTGACGGGTATCGGCAAATTCACGGGCGAAATGGCGGAGTCGCTCGCCACACGCGGACATGAGGTGCGGGTGGTTACTGCACTCCCCTACTATCCCCAGTGGCGGGTTGCGGATGGGTATGCGAATAGATGGAGCCGAGAAGATATACAAGTTTCGAGCGACAAGATGCAAGGTGAGACGAGCTTACCTGAGCCTTGTGTTTTGAACCTAGGGTCTTTGCATATTTATCGCTGTCCGCTGTGGGTACCTGCCAGGCCGTCCGGAATCAAGCGGCTGATCCATCTTGCCAGTTTTGCGATGAGCAGCTTTCCTGTGATATTGAAGCTGCTATTCTGGAAACCTAACGTGGTAATAGTGATAGAGCCCCCGCTGATGTGCGCGCCTGCTGCTTTGCTCATTTCGCGCCTTGCCGGTGCGCGATCGTGGCTTCACATCCAGGATTTCGAGGTGGATGCCGCCTTCGAACTGGGTATTTTGAAATCGCAATGGCTGCGTAAGGCGGTGATGCATATAGAGCGGTGGCTGATGCGGCGTTTTGACAAGGTCTCCACGATATCCGACAAAATGATGGAAGTACTTACGGGTAAGGGTGTGGCGCGGGGCAAGTCCGAATATTTTCCCAACTGGGTCGATCTTCAGCTCATTTTCCCGCTCGAGCAGGATAGTCTGTTGCGCAGGGAATTGGGTATTCCCGCAGACAAATTCGTTGCACTCTATTCCGGCAACATGGGCGAGAAACAGGGTTTGGAAATCATACTGGAAGCTGCGAATAGGCTGGTCTCCCATCTGGAGATATATTTCGTGCTGTCAGGCGAAGGCGCGACCAAGGCAAGGCTATTCGAGGCGTATGGGCATTTGCCCAATGTGGCGTGGCTACCGCTACAGCCGGCAGAGCGGCTGAACGATCTGCTGAATATCGCCGACGTCCATCTGCTACCGCAGCGCTCTGGTGTGGCCGACCTGGTGATGCCTTCGAAATTATCCGGCATGCTGGCCAGCGGCAGGCCGGTTCTGGCGACGGCAAGTGCTGGAACCCAGCTTGCTCAGCTGGTTTCTTCTTGCGGCAAAGTGGTTGGGCCTGGCGATGTTCAGGGATTTGTCGAGGGCTTGCTGGAGTTGGTGCACTCTCCGCAACTGTGCGCAGAACTTGGTTTGGCTGCGCGCCAGGCTGCCCAGGCATGGGATAAGTCGGTCGTGTTGCAGCGCTTTGAGAAGCAACTGTATGGTTTGTGCAACAATTGAGCACCCGATGTTTCTGAGACACCAGTCATGAACGCCAAATCACGTATTGCATATCACCCATTGCAGTTCAGGCAGTTGCCGGATCTTGCATCCAGTACCATGGCCATTTTTCCTTGAAAGAGCGCTGCCGTGTCTAACGGGTTTATCCGCCACTATTCCTCTAAAATCTCGGTTGTGCAGCGCCTGATGGACGCGCTGCTGATCATTGGGTCGTATCACCTTATCGGAAGGTTTTATCAGGTACCCCCCGAGAATTATCAGCTTGGATTTGCTGTCATCACCGCGCTTTGCTTTTATGTGGTCGGGCAAACGCGAGGTATATATGGCTCATGGCGCATTAGCACAATTCGGAGCGAATTCGGGGAAATCATACTGATCTGGATGGTTGCGTTTGCGCTGATTTTGGTGCTGGCGTACGTTACCAAGACATCAGCTGATTTTTCGCGTCGAGTTGTGTTGACCTGGATGGTGCTTTCCCCTTCGTTGCTAATTTCTGCGCGACTGCTGGTGCGCTCGTTGCTGCACGAATTGCGCCGTCGCGGGAGAAATTCCCGCTCCGTTGCGATCGTAGGCTCAGGTCGTGTGGCCCGCCAGATGGTCGATAAGATCGATTCGATGTCCTGGTCCGGAATGGTGTTCAAGGGTTATTACGATGATCCAGGCTTTGGTGCATTACCGCCGGAGCAAGTTTCCGTGCCGGTGGGAGATCTGGACGAGTTACTGTCTCTGGCCAGTGCCGGTGCGATCGATGTGGTGTACATCGCGCTGCCGTTGCACGACGAGCAGCGCATCATAGATTTGGTAAACAAGTTCGCCGACACCACGGTCTCGCTGTATCTGCTTCCTGACTCTTTCATTTTTGAGTTGATGCATGCGCGCTGGATCAGCCTGGACGGACAGCCCATCATCAGTATCTTTGAAACGCCATTCTATGGCGTGGACGGTTGGGTCAAGCGCATTGAGGATATTGTGCTGGGATTGGTCATACTGGCTGTCATCGCAGTGCCGATGATTGTTATTGCAATTGCCGTCAAGCTGACCTCTCCCGGGCCGGTGTTGTTCAAGCAGCGGCGCTATGGTCTGAAGGGCGAAGTTGTCCATGTGTGGAAGTTTCGTTCGATGGTAGTTTGCGAGGATGGGAGCGACATCCCCCAGGCCACGCCGGGCGATCAACGCGTCACCCGATTGGGCACATTTTTGCGCAGAACGTCGCTCGATGAGCTGCCGCAATTCATCAACGTGCTGCAGGGAACGATGTCAGTGGTCGGGCCTCGCCCGCATGCCGTCGCACACAATGAGGAATATCGCCGACTGATTCAGGGTTATATGTTGCGGCACAAGGTCAAGCCGGGCATTACCGGTTGGGCCCAAATCAACGGATGGCGCGGCGAGACCGATACGCTGGATAAGATGCAGAAGCGCGTCGAATGCGATTTGCATTACATTCAAAATTGGTCA
>Ga0307375_10004547_pt1 | contig 13193 bp, 10 predicted proteins | sample TR1MG_FD_202531 | JGI IMG/M metagenome (GOLD analysis project Ga0307375, IMG submission 202531) | Soil microbial communities from Risofladan, Vaasa, Finland - TR-1 | ecosystem: Environmental > Terrestrial > Soil > Coastal area > Acid sulfate soil | place: Finland: Risofladan, Vaasa | collected...
CGGCCATGCCGACTGTCGTCAGGTTGCCACGTGCCGAATCGTCGTTTGCCTCGGCGTTCCAGCTGCAGGCCGATCACCCTCCCCTCCGACTGTTGTACTGCTCACTCCTGATCTAGCGCGCCGCGGCGTTGACCGAGGCGTTGTCGCGCATGTGCCTGCGCGACACCAACACTAGAGATCATTGGAGTTCAAGTTCATGTCGTTCTCTCATCCCGCCTGGCGCCGCATGGCGCGAGGCTTGGCGACCGTGCTGCTGTGGGCGGGCGCCGTCGCCATCACACAGGCCACCGAGCCACCGCTGACGCTTGCGGCTGCCGTCCAGCGCGGCGTGGCACAGGCCCCCTCGATGACCGCCCGCGACGCCGACATGGATGCCTCGCGTGAGGAGGCTATGCGTGCCGGGCGGCTGCCGGATCCGTCGCTGACTTTCGGCGTGGCCAATTTTCCGGTCACCGCGCCGGGTGCGTTCAGCCTGCGTTCGGACCCCACGACCACACGCAACATCGGTGTGACGCAAGACATCCCGTCGCGCGCTGCGCGCGATGCCGAGCGTCAGCTTGCCAACGCGCAGATCGATGCGGCGGCCGCGAATCGCGTGGCCACCGCGCAGACTGTGCAGGAGCGCATTGCCGACGCCTGGATCGGTGTGTGGGTCGCCGAGCGGGAGCGGAATCTGTTGCGCGAGTTGCGTAGCGAGGGTGATCTGGCTGTGCGGCTCACCCAGGCACGCTTGCGCGGTGGCGCAGGGAGTGCCACCGATGCCTTGGCTGCCCGAGCCGAAGTCGCCACGCTGGAAAATCGCCTGGCAGGTGCCGACGCGGATCTCGCCGCGGCGCAGGCCAGCCTGCAGCGTTGGGTCGGATCATCCGCGGTCACCCTTGCCGAGGCGCCGGACTTCGGCCGGCTGCCGGTGGCGCTGGGTAGCCTTGAGCAATCCATCGACCAGCAGGCACCGATGCAGGCCTGGGCGGCGCGCGAACAGGTGGCGCAGGCTGCGCTCGACCAGGCGCGTGCGGCCAAGCATCCCGACTGGAGCGTGAGTGCCATCTATGGCAAGCGTGCACCGGGTCTGTCGGACATGGTGATGCTGCAGGTCGGCGTCAGCCTGCCGCTGTTCACCCGCAACCGGCAGGATCGCGGCATCAGCGCCAGGCAGGCGCAACGGGATGCCGTGCAGGCCGATCACGAGGATGCGCGTCGCGCCCAGCGCGAAGCGGTGGCGCGCACCGTGGCGGCCTGGCAGGGCTGGGGCCGGCAGATCGAACGTGACCAGCAGATTTTGCTGCCGCTGGATCGTGATCGCGCGAAAACCGCGCTGGCCAGCTATGGCGGCGGCGGTTCGTTCCAGCCGTGGCTGGAGGCGCGCCGTGCCGAAATCGAGCAGCGCCTGGCCTACGTCGATGCGCTTGCTGCACGCGCGCGCCTGTGGGCGGCGCTGGCCTACCTGCTGCCTCACCATGATTCGCTTCGGGAGCTGCCGCGATGAAACGCTTGCTCATGTTGGTTGGCGCGTTGGCCGCGCTGGTTATCGCCGTTGCAGCCGGGTACTTGATCGCACGGCACACGACGCCGTCTGCATCGACACCGTCGACGGCGCAGCGCAAGGTGCTGTACTGGTATGACCCGATGAATCCGGGTCAGCACTTCGATCGGCCCGGGAAGTCGACGGCGATGCCGGGCATGCAGCTCAAGCCGAAGTATGCTGACGAGGCTGGTGGCGGCGACGACGGCGTGCGCATCAGCCCGCGCGTCGAACAGAATCTTGGCCTGCGCACCGCGCTGGTCAAGGTGGCCGCGCTGACTTTCAAACTGCGCGTGCCCGGTGTGCTGAACTGGGATCAACGGCATTCCGTGGTGGTCAGCGCGCGCACCGACGGCGTGCTGACGCAGCTGTTCGTGCGCGCACCGTTCGACCGCGTGCATGCCGGCCAGCCGCTGGCCGAGCTGCTGGCGCCGGCATGGGGCGCGGCGGCGGCGGAATACGGCGCACTCGCCGATGCGCAGTCGGCCGACGGGCGCGCGCTGCGCGCGGCGGCGCTGCGGCGCCTGCATGTGCTGGGCATGAGCGCCGAGCAGATCCGCCAGCCGACGGGTGCCGGCGGCGGCATCGTGCTGCGCGCGCCAGCGGATGGCGTGGTCAGCCAGCTCGACGTGCGCGCGGGCCAGCAGGTGGCGGCGGGGACCACGCTGATGCGCATCGACGATCCGGCGCGGCTGTGGCTGAACGCGGCGATTCCGCAGGCCGAGGTGGCCGGCATCGGTGCCGGCACGTCGGCGCAAATCGAGGTCAGCGCACGACCGGGTGACACCTTCAGCGGCAGTGTCGAGGCGCTGCTGCCCGAAGTGGATGGGCGCACGCGTACGCAGACGGCACGCATCGCGGTGGACAATCCGGACGGCGCGCTGGCACCGGGCATGTTCGCCACGGTGCAGCTGACAGTCGCTGCGGGTAAACCGCATCCGCTGGTACCGGACGAGGCGCTGATCAGCACCGGCCTGCAGAGCCGCGTGATTCTCGATCTGGGCAATGGCCGCATGGCGCCGCGCGCGGTGCGCATCGGCCGTTCCGCCGACGGCTACACCGAAGTGCTGGCCGGCCTCAGGGGCGGTGAGCGCGTAGTCACCTCCGGGCAATTCCTGATCGACTCCGAGGCCAATCTCGACGGTGCGCTGAAGCGCTTGACCACACCGCCGGCGTCACGCTCGGCCGTCACGCCTGCCACACCTGTTGTACCTGTGCCGTCGGTGCCGGCAACGCCTGCCCATCCGAGTGCGAAGCCGTCGGCGCATGACACCATGCCCGGCATGGCCATGCCCGCCAGCACGGGAGGCAGGTCATCATGATCGCCGCCATCATTCGTGCCGCCATTCGCAACCGCCTGCTGGTACTGATCGGTGCGCTGCTGCTCGCCGGCTGGGGCGCCTGGGCCGGGTTGCACATGCCGCTGGATGCGTTGCCCGACCTTTCCGATACCCAGGTGGTCGTGCAAACCAGCTGGCCCGGCCAGGCGCCGCAGGTGATCGAGGACCAGGTCACCTATCCGGTGAGCACCACCATGCTGTCGGTGCCGGGGGTGAAGGCCGTGCGCGCCTATTCGGCCTTCGGTATCTCGTTCGTCTACGTGATCTTCCATAGCGGCACCGACCTGTACTGGGCGCGTTCGCGCGTGCTGGAGTACCTCAGCCAGGTCCGTGGCCGATTGCCGAGCGGCGTCAATCCCACGATGGGACCGGATGCGACAGGGCTCGGCTGGGTCTACGAATACGCCCTGGTCGACCGCAGCGGCACGCTCGATCTCGGCCAGCTGCGCGCGCTGCAGGACTGGTATCTGCGCTACCACCTGAAGACCGTGCCGGATATCGCCGAGATCGCCAGCATCGGCGGTCAGGTGCGCGGCTGGCAGATCGTGGTCGATCCGCTGAAGCTCGCCGGCTACGGACTGACCGTGCCGCAGGTGATCGCCGCCGTGCGTGCCGCCAACGGCGCCACCGGCGGCTCGGTGATCGAGCAGGGCGAGGCCGATCTGTTGGTCAGGAGCATCGGTTATCTGCGCACGCAAGCCGATTTTGAGCGTATCCCGATCAGCACCGGCAGCAATGGCATCCCCGTGTCGCTGGGCGCGGTGGCTAGGGTGCGGCGTGGGCCGACCGTGCGTCAGGGCATCGCCGAACTGGACGGGCAGGGCGAAGTGGTCGGCGGCGTGGTGCTCCTGCGCTCGGGCAAGAACGCGCTCAAGGCGATCGAGGCGGTCAAGGTGCGCCTCGCCGAACTGCAGCGCACCTTGCCCAAGGGTGTCGAGATCGTGCCCACCTATGATCGTTCCGAGCTGATCATGGAAGCCGTGCACAATCTGCGCGAGAAGCTGCTGGAGGAGTTCCTGGTGGTGGCCGCGGTGTGCGCGCTGTTCCTGTGGCACCTGCGCTCCTCGCTGGTGGCGGTGATCACGCTGCCGGTGGCGGTGCTGGCCGCGTTCATCGTGATGTACTACCAGGGCGTCAGCGCCAACATCATGTCGCTGGGCGGCATCGCGATCGCCATCGGCGCGATGGTCGACGCCGCAGTGGTGATGATCGAGAACGCGCACAAGCATCTCGAACACTGGAACACCGAGCACGGCCATGACCCGCAGGGTGCGGAACGCTGGGAGGTGATCGCGACGTCGGCCGCCGAAGTCGGGCCGGCGCTGTTCGTCAGCCTGCTGGTGATCGCGCTGTCGTTCGTGCCGGTGTTCGCGCTGCAGGGGCAGGAAGGGAAACTGTTCTCGCCGCTGGCTTTCACCAAGACCTACGCGATGGCCGCCGCCGCTGCGCTGGCGGTGACCCTGATCCCGGTGCTGATGGGCTTTCTGGTGCGTGGACGGATCCGCCCCGAGCGCGCCAATCCGATCAATCGGGGGCTGATCGCCGGCTACCGGCCGTTGCTCGACGGTGTGCTCGAGCGCCCGCTGCCGGTGCTGCTGGCGGCGGCGGTGGCGCTCGCCGTGACGGTGATTCCGCTGTCGCGTCTGGGCAGCGAGTTCATGCCGCCGCTGGGCGAGGGCACGCTGCTGTATATGCCGACCTCGCTGACCGCGCTGTCGGCCGGCAAGGCGGCGCAACTGCAGCAGCAGACCGACCGCATGCTGAAGACCGTGCCCGAGGTGGCGCACGTGTTCGGCAAGGCCGGACGTGCCGAAACCGCCACCGATACGGCACCACTGAACATGTTCGAGACCACCATCACCTTCAAACCGCGCAGTGAATGGCGGCCGGGCATGACGATGGAGAAGGTCGAGGCCGAACTCAATCGCGCCGTGCAGGTGCCGGGCCTGTCCAACCTGTTCGTGCCGCCGATCGCCAACCGCGTCGAGATGCAGTCGACCGGCATCAAGAGTCCGATCGGCATCAAGGTGGCCGGGCCCGATCCGGTCGAGCTGCAGCGCCTGTCCGCGGCGATCGTGCGGGTGGCCGGGGCGGTGCCCGGGGTCAGTTCGGCGGCCACCGACAACAGCGCCGGTGGCGGCCGCTACGTTGACGTGCACGTCCGCCCCGAGGCGGCGGCGCGTTACGGCCTGACCCAGGCCGATCTGCAGGATCTGATCGCCACCGCGGTCGGCGGCGACGCCATCGGCGAGACCGTGCAGGGCCGCGAGCGCTTTCCGATCGTGCTGCGCTATCCGCGCATCGACCGTCAGACATTGGGAGCACTGCGCCGGTTGCTGGTGTTGGCGCCGGACGGCGCGCAGCTGCCGCTGGGTGCGGTCGCCGATATCAGCGTGGTGGCCGGGCCTTCGATGCTGATCAGTGAGGGCGGCCAGTTGGTGAGTTACGTCTACGTCAACAGCACCAGCAGCAATCTGGGCGGCACCGTGAATGCACTGCAGCGTGCCGTCGCGCGCCAGTTGAAGCTGCCGCTGGGCTACACGGTCGGCTGGTCCGGCCAGTACGAGTCGCTGCTGCGCGCCGAGCAGCGCCTGCGCACGGTGGTGCCGGCGGCGCTGTTGATCATTTTCCTGCTGATCTGGAGCGTGTTCCGGCGCGCGGCGGAGGCGACGCTGGTCATGCTGGCGCTGCCGTTCGCGATGATCGGCGGCGTCTGGATGGTGTGGCTGCTGGGTCATCCGGTATCGGTGGCGACGATGATCGGCTTCATCGCGCTGGCGGGGCTGTCGGCCGAGTTCGGCGTGATCATGCTGCTGTACCTGCGGCATGCGTGGGAGCGTCGCGTCGCTGCCGGCGAGATCAGCGAGGAGTCGCTCAACGAGGCCATCCGCGAGGGCGCGGTGCAGCGCGTGCGACCGAAGGCGATGACCGTCGCGGTGATCCTGGCCGGCCTGCTGCCGATCATGTTCGGCCACGGCGCCGGTTCCGAGGTGATGCGCAGCATCGCCGCGCCGATGGTCGGCGGCATGATCACCGCGCCGCTGCTGTCGATGCTGGTGATTCCGGTGGCGTTCCGCCTGGTGGAACGGCGGCGTTTGCGCAGAACACAGCGAACCGACTCTCAACTCACTTCGACCTGCACGGAAACTGACTGATGAAGAAATTTCCGATTGCGCTGGCACTCACCGACACGCTGATCGCCGCGTCAGCCTTCGCCGACCCACAGCAGATAGATCCGAACATGCCCGGCATGGCCAGCACGATCACCGCGATCCGTCCTGTGCAACCGTGAGCATCGCCTGCCGGTGAAGCGGTTTGCGAACACGCTTCACCGGCAGGTCGTCAGCACGGCCGCGCCGCGCACCAAAGCGGCTGCGCGACCAATTGGAGGATACCCATCATGAACATCTTCAACCGCAATCGAATGGCCCTCAGTCTCGTGCTCGTTCTGGCCGTCGGCACGGCGTGGGCGCACTCGGCTGATCCAGCGCTAGACGGCTGGGTCGGCCGTGTCCATGGCAGGCAACTTCGCATCTGCTATCAGCACGCGCCGCCACCCGTTGGAATGCCGCTGCGGATCCTGAAGACGTCCTACATCACGCCAAACAAAGGGCTGGCTCGTGCTCGTTACGTGCTCGGCGGCAAGGCAACGGTGGCCGGTATCGACGATGCGCGGTGCGTAAGCGCCGAACTCACCGCGGGCACGGCACACAGAGGCGACCACGCTCGTGGCGATCACTGACCGAGCACACGGCCGAACAGTACCGCATCCGCTCAAACCATGCGGCAATGGCTGTAGACGAACTGCTGCGTGGTGTCGAACGGGGTGCGATGCAGTTCGGTGGCGTGTTCGATCACGTCGAAGCGCGGCCCGAGTTCGCGCTGCAATGACGCGGCGTCGTAGCGCACGGTATCGAGTCCGCTGCATTGGCCCGGCCCCTGCGGGCCGAACGTCGCGATGATGGCGTGGCCGCCCGGTTTCAGCGCACGGGTGAGCTGCTCGACGTAGCGCGCCCGCTGCTCGGCGCCGGTGAGGAAATGGAACAGCGCGCGATCGTGCCAGAGGTCGAAGCGCTGCGCTGGCAGCGCAACCTGCAGGATGTCGTCGACCAGCCACGTCACGAGCGCCGCGGCAGCGCCGAGGCGCTTGTGCGCCACCTCGATGGCGGCGGGCGAGATGTCGAGCACGCTGAGTTGTCGATAGCCGCGGGCCAGCAGATCGTCGACCAGCGTCGCCTCGCCGCCGCCGATGTCGACGATGCACGCATCGCGATCCGGCACCGCCCGCTCGATCATCGCCAGCGAGGTATCCAGGTGCGGGCGATACCAGCTGACGGCGTCGACGGCCTTGGTCCGGTAGACCGTTTCCCAATGTTGCCTGCTGACCATGACAGGGTCTCCTCACGAATGTCGGTGGCGATGATGGCTATCCGGATAATGCGGGTGGCTGTGCACGAGCGGCTCGTGCACATGCGGATGCGTGTGCGGCTCCTTGCCGTCCCACGGGAAATCGTGCGTGTGCTGGTGATGCTCGTCGTGGCGATGACGGTGATTGTGCGCCAGCGCTTCGTGCGTGTGTTCGTGCACATGCCGCTCGCTGACATGCAGCCACACGCCCAGCGCCATCAGTGCGCCGGCCAGCCAGAAGGTGGCGCCGGGATGTTCGGCGAACAGCAGCAGCGACAACGCCGCGCCGACGAACGGCGCGGTGGAGAAATACGCGCCGGTGCGCGCCGTGCCCAGGCCGCGCAGGGCCAGCACGAACAGCACCAGGCTCACGCCGTAACCGGCGAAACCGAGCAGCCCGGTGGCCAGCAGCGGCAGCGCGGCGGGGAACCGGTAGCCCATGGCCATGGCGAGGCCGATGTTGATCGCGCCGGCAACGCCGCCCTTGATCGCGGCAGTCTGTACCGGATCGCCACCGGCCACCGCACGGGTGAGATTGTTGTCGATCGCCCAGCATAGGCAGGCGCCGGCGATCGCCAGTACACCCCACGGAAACGCCACGCTCGCCGGGCGTTGCCAGGACAGCAGCACCGTGCCGGCGACGATCGCCAGCATGCCCAGCAACACGCGGCGATCGACGTTCTCGCGGAACACCACCCACGCCAGCACCGCTGTCAGCACCGCCTCCAGATTCAGCAGCAGCGAGGCGCTCGACGCCGGGGTCCGCGCCAGCCCCAGCATCAGCAACAGCGGGCCTAGCACGCCGCCGAACAGCACCGCGCCCGCAAGCCACGGTACATCGCGCCGGATCAGCGGCGCTTCGGTCATCGGCTGCCGGCGCAATTTCCGCAGCAGCATCCACGACGACAGGCCGATGCCCGAGCCGGCATACAACAGCCCGGCCAACAGCACCGGCGCGATGGTGCCGGTGAGGATTTTCGCCAGCGGCGTGCTCAGCCCGAACAGCACGGCCGCGGCCAGTGCCTGCACGATGCCGCGGACATGGTCGTGGTTCGTACTTCGCATCGGTGGCGTCTCCTGCGGGAACGGCGCTCTGGCTTGATCAGTCGATCATGCCGCGGCTTTCGGCGGTACTCATCAACTCGGGCTGCGCGGTACTGCGGCGCTGGCGGTTCAACAACGGGTGGATGAATACGGCAGACAGAATCACCGCCACGCCGGCATAGAACCAGCCGTCCAGTTCGCGCTGCTCGCCCAGCAGCACGACCGCCAGCACGATCGCGTAGACCGGTTCCAGGTTGGTCACCATCTGCGTGCCGAAAGCGCTCAAGTGGCGCAGTGCCACCAGCGCCAGCGCGAACGGCAGCAAGGTACAGCCGAACGAGAGCGCCAGCAGCAGCAAGGTGTCGTGCCGGTCCGGCAGTACGAAGGCGGCCCCGGTGTGCGGCAACAACGGCGCCAGCGCGGTGAGAAAGACGGTGCCGGTGCCCAGTTCGATGCAGGTCACCGTCAGCGGGTCGCCATGTTCCACCAGCCGCTTGTTGAGCGAGCCGAACAGCGCCACGAACAGCGCCGACAGCGCGCCCACCGCGATGCCGAGGCGCATGCCGTGCGGCACGCCGCCGACCACCATCGCCACGCCCGGCACCACCGCGGCGCCGATCAGCAGTTCGCGCGGGTCGAACCGGCGCCGCGCGATCCATGGTTCGATGAAGGCCAGGAACACCGGCCCCAGCGCGATGCAGGTGGCGCCGACCGAGGCGTTGGACAACTTGATCGCCGCATAGAACGTCAGCCAGTGCAGCGACACCAGCACGCCGATGCCGGCATACGCCCAGCGCAAACGCGCCGGCATCGCGAACAGTCCGCGCCAGACCTTGGGCATCAGCAGCAGGGCCGCCGCCACCAGCAGCATGCGCCACCACACCAACTGCAGCGCCGGCAGCGTGATCAGCTTGCCGAGGATCGCGGTGAAGCCCCACAGCAACACGCAGAAGTGAATCTGCAGGCGGGCCTTGTTGACGGGTTGCATGGGGAATTCGCACCGGAGGATGCAGGCATTCTAGCGCCAGACGTTGCGCTCGATGCCGCCGCGGGATCATGCCCTTTGTAGGAGCGCACCCTGTGCGCGATGCTCTTGCTGCAGGGTGAAAAGCATCGCGCACAGGGTGCGCTCCTACGGTCCTCCACAGGATGATTGCTATCTGGAGTGTCCCTTGCTGGAAGCTCTCTTGGCCGACGGCATCATCCGCCCCGAGCTGCGCAGCTGTTCGAGCACGGCGCGGCAGGTGTTGTCGCCGCCGTTGTTGTGGCTGGGTGCGACCAGGGCGAGCAGGGCCGCGGCCGGTGCGGCGACCACCGTGAGTGCCGCCGCGCCGGCGCCGCGCATCAACAACGGGCCTTTCCGCACGCCGACGTCGGGGTTCGCCAGCGTGCCCTTGACGTACAGCGGCGAGCGCAGCGAGAAGATGCGCACATTCCGGGTGTGCGGCTGCACGTCCAGGTCGAACCGCTCGGTAGCGAGGTTGACCGTGCCGTCCACATTGATCACCGCATCGGCGGTATCGAACACGAACAGGCGCATGTCGAACACGCCGTTCTTCGCCAGCATGTCGGCGGCAGCGCAATGGATAGGCACCGTCTTGTCGCCGAACAGCTTGCCGATGATGATGTTGCCCACGTTGAGGCCTGCGGTTTCCAGCAGGTTCCTGCTGATCGCGCCGTCGTTCATCAGCAGCTTCAGTTCACCGTTGGCGCTGCCCAGCAGGGCAGCCACCGAGTTGCCGCGGGCATCGAGCGCCGCATCGCCGTTGATTTCACCAAGGCTGGTGTGCATCGGAGCGAACTCGGGAAACAGCTGCCTGAGCTTCAGGTGGCGCGCGGTGAGCCGCAGCGTGCCGCGCATGGGCGACTGGGTGCCGTCCAGGGTGAGCGCGCCGTTCAGCGCGCCGCTGGCCAGGCCGAAGCGCAGCGGGTCGAGCGTGAGCACGCCATCGTTCATCACCAGGTGCGTGACCAGCGATTCGATCGGCAGCTTGCCGCCATGCATGATGCGCGCGCCGGTGAAGCGCACGTCCGCATCCATCGCGCGCCAGCGCCCGGTACGGAACGGTGTGGCCGGCAACACCTTGCCCGCCGGTTGCGCGATGGCGCCGGCGCCCTTGGCATGGGCGCCGATCAGCGGTGCCAGATCGGCGAATTGCACGAGCTTCGAGTTGACCTCGCCGCTCAGTTTGGGCCGGGTACCGGCACCGTTGCCGGCACGATAATCCAGGTTGCCGGCCAGATCGCTGCCGCCGACGCGGCCGCGAAAATTCCGGTAGACGAAGTGGCTGCCATGGCGATGCAGCTCGGCCCTGAGCCGGCCGGTGGTGGCATACGGCGGCGTGTCGGGCAGGGTGATGCCGAAGATCGGATAGAGCCGGGCCATGCTGGCGCCGGAAAGCCACAGCTTCACGTCGAGCGCGTCCAATTGCAGCGGGTCGGTCAACGTGCCGACCAGCGCGATATGCGTGTCGCCGATGCGCACATCGGCCTGCACCGGAAACGGCTGTGTTGCGTTCTGCAGCGCCAGCACCGCGCCGCTCTTGCCGCTGCCCTTGAACGTGCTGCCCTGATAGGTGCCGACCGCCTGCCAGGCGAACTGGTAGCGGGTGGCAGCCGCCACCGCGTCCGCGGCGACCGGGGAGCCGCCGTGGTCGGCCACGGCCTTGCCCGCGGCGGCGCCGGCGATTCGGCCGGCTTGCGCGCTGGCGGCTGCGGTTTGCCAGGCCACGATCTGCTCGTACGGGATCGCCTGTTGCAGCGGCTCGATCGTCACCTGCAAGTGCACCCTGCGGCTGGCATCATCCAGCGAAAGCCGGCCGCGATCGAAGCCGATCGAACCCAGCTCAAGCTTCCAGGCGGACGGCGCACTGCCGGACGGCGGCGCGAAGTCCCAGTTGGCGCGGCCTTGCCGGTCGCGCTGCAGATCCACGCCCGGATGCACCAGTTGCAGCGACGGCACCACGATGCGATGGGCCAGCAGCGGCAGCGGCGCAAGCCGGAAGCGCAGGGCGTCGAGTCGGGCGAATTGCGGCGTTGCCGCCCAGCCTGGATTGCCGATGCGCACGTCGCGCGCGGTGAACTGCGGCCACGGCAGCAGCCCACGCAGCCAGCCGGCCGTGGTGTCGCGTCGCCAATCCACGCTGAGGTCGCCCTGGATCGCGAACGGCCGACCGATGGCCAGGCTCACCTTGTTGTCGAGATACGGTTTGAGCCGGTTCCAGTCGAAAGTGGCGACGATCACGACCGCGAAGACGATCGCCGCCAGCAGTGCAGCCAGGATCCAGCCAAGTACCTTGCGGCCGCGCTTCATCGGTTGTTTTCCGTGCGTCGCCCCGCGATGGCGGGCCCACGCCTTCTTTCATAGCCAAGCCGATGGCAAGGTTATGTATGCAAGCGGGCGGCGCGCTCAGCAGCGATTCAGACGGACGACCGCGTCAAGCCGCGACCATCTCGTGCTGGCGGCGGTCGATCCGGTACACCGAGGCCGGCGGCAGGTTGAACAACACGCTGCCGATGCGCACCGCCTTGAGATCCAGTTGTTCCAGCAAGTGGCGCGGCAACGGACAGCGCGGGCCATAGGTGAACTGGTAGAACGCACCGTCGGCATGCAATTGCTGCTCGAACACGCCGCGGATGATGGCCGCGACCTGGCCGGCCGGCATCGACAGCAGCGGTAGCCCGCTGATCACCGCACTGGCTCGCTCATCGCCGAACAGCGGCAGGGTTTCGCCCAGCTGCGCGGCGTCCATGCTCAGCACCTGGGCATCCGGATAGCGCCGCGTCAAGGCCTGGGCGAAAACCGGGTCAGTCTCGATCAGTGCCAGTCGATGGGTCGGCAACCCGCGCGCGAGCAGCGCCCGGGTGAACACGCCGGTGCCTGGCCCCAGCTCGATCACCGGGCCATCGTGGCGGCCGACATGCGAGGTCATCAGGCGTGTCAGCGAGGCCCCCGAGGGAGCCAGTGCGCCAATGCTGCGGGGAGCCCGCAACCAGGCACGCCAGAAGTTCAGGGTGTCGTTCAAAAACATGTGGATTTCCGGGTCAACCCATGACATGGCGCACACAGACAGACGCGCATGCCGCCCAAGTTACCGAGAGCGGATGAATAAAATGTTTTTCCGGGGTGTCCCCAATGCGTCGACAGCAACGGGGAATCTCGAATAACCTGGTTCTCGGCACTCGTAGGAGCGCACCCTGTGCGCGAAGATCCTGTGGGAGCGGCTTGTGTGGGAGCGGCTTCAGCCGCGATGCTCTGAGTTTGGTCAAAGCAAGAGCATCGCGGCTGTTGCCGCTCCCACAAGTGCGCTCCACAAATCGGTGCCATTCGAGATACCGCATGCTCATGGCTTGCCGATGGCCGCGGAACTTCCCTCGCGCACCGGCACGTCGATGCTGCACAGATCGATCTTGCCGGCCGGCACCGCATAGAACGCATCGTGGCGATTGCGCTGGGCCTCGATCAGCGCGGCAAAGGTGGGGCTGTCGGTGCGCAGCACCTGCACGGCGGGCCGCCGCGTCACAGGCAGATTCGCAGCCAGTCGCACCGACTCGATCACCGTGCGCTGCGCCGGCGTGGCATAGAAACCCATCGGCCCCTTGCCGCGCGGCAAGCCGGACAGCAGCGGCATGCCCTCGATCACGCGACCCACCACGGCAAGATTCCGATCCAGCCGGCGCGGCGCCTGGCCGATCACCGCATACAGTGCGCTGCCGTTGCCGCTGTCCGGCGGGTTGTCGCGCCCCACGCCGACCATGCCGTAGCAGTGGGTGAGCCATTCCTGCCCGGCGGCGCGGTTGCGCGCCACCGGAAAGCCCTCGGAGAAACCCACCTCGGGCGCGTACATGTCGCCGTCCGGCAGTCGCGTGAACGGCAGCTT
>Ga0307375_10004548_pt1 | contig 13193 bp, 12 predicted proteins | sample TR1MG_FD_202531 | JGI IMG/M metagenome (GOLD analysis project Ga0307375, IMG submission 202531) | Soil microbial communities from Risofladan, Vaasa, Finland - TR-1 | ecosystem: Environmental > Terrestrial > Soil > Coastal area > Acid sulfate soil | place: Finland: Risofladan, Vaasa | collected...
CGGGCGGTGGCGGCGGATCTGTCGACGATGGCCGGGATCGAGGCCGTGGCGCGCGCGGCGGGGGAGGCGTTCGGGCCGGTGGACATTCTCGTGAACAACACCGGTGGTCCGCCGTCGGGCCCGTTCGAGTCACTGCCGTGGGAGAAGTGGCAGCAGGCAGTGGACAACCTCTTGCGCGGCACCGTGGAACTCACGCGTCGCGTGTTGCCGGCCATGCGCGAGCGGCGGTGGGGCCGCGTGCTCAACGTCACGTCGATCACGGTGAAGCAGCCGGTGGACGGGTTGATGCTGTCGAACAGCGTGCGGGCGGCGGTGACCGGGTTCGCGCGGACGCTGGCCACCGAAGTGGCGCGCGACGGCGTGACGGTGAACTGCATTCTGCCGGGGTTCACGAACACGGAGCGGGTAGCGCAGCTCAACGTGGCGACGGCGGAGCGCGAGGGGGTGTCGATCGACGAAGTGAACGCGCGGACGGAAGCGCAGATTCCGATGCGGCGGATCGGGGAGCCGAAGGAGTTCGGCGCGCTGGCGGCGTTCCTGGTGTCGGAGCGGGCCAGCTACATCACCGGGCAGTCGGTGGCGGTGGATGGGGGGTGGATCCGCGGGTTGTTCTGATGCCTCACGCGGTGGTCTTCCGGAACTGTCGCGTGGCGAGGCCGAGCACGAGTACGCCGATGCCGAGCAATACGAGCGCCTGCGGATAGAGAATGCGCCACCCGGCGCCGCGCAGGAACACGCCGCGCACGATCTCGAGGTAGTAGCGCAGCGGGTCGAGATAGGTGAGGTACTGCAGCGCCGCCGGCATGTTGGCGATGGGGAACATGAACCCGGAGAGCATGATGGCGGGCAGGAAGAAGAAGAACATCGACATGAACGCTTCCTGCTGCGTGTTCGACACGGTGGAGATGAACAGGCCGAGGCCGAGTCCGGTGAGGATGTAGGCGAGGCTGGCCACGAGCAGGAAGGGGGCGCTCCCGCGGAACGGGATGTCGAACCAGAGCAGGGAGATCGTGGTGATGAGGGCCAGGTCGATGAACGCGACGGTGACCGCCGGCAGGGTCTTGCCGATGATCAGCTCGACGGGCCGGAGGGGGCTCACCATGAGTTGCTCGAGCGTACCGATCTCGCGTTCCCGGACCACGGCCAGCGAGGTGAGCAGCAACGTCATGAGGAGCACGATGGTGCCGATGACGGCGGGCACGTTGTACACGCGGCTCTCGAGGTTCTCGTTGTACCAGGCGCGGACGCGGAAATCGACGCCGGCGCCGCCGGTGCGGAGGGCCTGCGCGGCCACGCCGCCGCCGTGGGCGAGCCCCCAGCGCCCGATGATCTGCGTGGCGTAGCCGAGGGCGACGTTGGCGGTGTTGGCGGTCGTGCCATCCACGAGCAGCTGGACGCTGGCCTGGCGCCCGGCGGCGAGGTCCTTGGAGAATCCCTCGGGAATCTCGAGTCCCACGAGCACGTTGCCGTGGTCGAGGGCGTTGACCAGGTCGCGCGAGTCCGCGGCGCGAGCGGCGACGCGGAAGTAGCCCGACGCGGTGAGGGCATCGACGAGGGCGCGCGATTCGACTGTCTGATCGTGGTCCACGACCATGGTGGCGGCGTTGCGCACGTCGGTGTTGACGGCGTATCCGAACACGATGAGCTGCAGGATGGGCGCGACGAACAGCATGCGCCGGGCGCGCGCGTCGCGCAACATCTGGCGGAATTCCTTGCGCAGCATCTCGCGCACGCGGCCCCAATTGAGCAGGCGGCCGTTCATGCGATCTCCTTGCGGAACGCGTGCGCGGCAAGGGCGAGGCCGACGACGGCGTAGAGCACCATGGCGAAGCCCTGTCGCCAGAGCACCTCGAGGCCCACGCCCTTGAGAAAGATGCCGCGCAGGACGACGACGAAGTAGCGGGCGGGGACGACCGTGGTGATGGCGCGGAGCGGCAGCGGCATGCTGGCGATGTCGAAGATCAGTCCCGAGAGCAGGAGCGACGGGATGAAGGTCACCAGCATGGCCAACTGGGTGGCGAGGAGCTGCGATTTCAGCGCCGCGCTGATGAAGATGCCGAGGCCCAGCGATCCGAGCAGGAACAGCGTGGCCATGACGGCGAGCAGGACGACGCTGCCGCGGAAGGGGACGTGGAAGAGGAGGATGCCGATGACGACGGCGGCCGTGACGTCGACGAGCCCGATGAGGAGATACGGCAGCAGTTTGCCGCAGATGACCTCGAGCCGGTGGACCGGGGTGGCGGCGAGTTGTTCCATGGTGCCGCGTTCCCACTCGCGGGCGATGGTGAGCGCGGTGAGCATGGCGGCGATGATCATCATGATCACGGCGATGAGGCCGGGCACGATCATGTTGGCGCTCTCCAGCGCCTCGTTATACCAGACGCGACTCCGCACGCCCACCGGCGCGGGGACGGTGGTCTGGCCGAGCACGGCGTGCGACGAATACGCGGCGACGATGGCGGCGGCGTAGTTCATGGCGATGGACGCGGTGTTGGCGTCAGCGCCATCCACGATGGCCTGCACGGGCGCCGGCTTGCGGGAGACGATCTCCCGGGCGAACCCCGGCGGGATGACGAGTGCCATGCGCACGGCACCGCGGTTCATGAGCGTGTCGATCTGTTCGGGGGCGTCCAGCCGCTGCGCGATTTCGAACCGGCCCGCCGCCTCGAACGCCGAGACGAGGGCGCGGCTCTGCGCGGAGTGATCCTGATCGAGTACGGCCACCCGGATGTCGCGCACGTCGAAGCTGATGATGTAGCCGAGGAAGACGATCATCGCCAACGGCACCAGAAACGCCATGGCGAGGCTGCGGGGGTCACGCCGCAGCTGGATGGCTTCCTTGCGCGCCATGGCGAGCAGCCGCTGGAGACTGAATCGCATCGGTCAGCCCTCCACCGCGCCGCCCTCGCGGCGCACGAGCGAGACGAACACGTCCTCGAGCGATGGGCGGACGGTGGTGATGCGGTCGCAGCGCAAGCCGTGGGTGGCGAGAAACGCGGGTAGCGCGACGCGGGCGGCGGCCTCGTCCTGGACGACGACGTGCACGGCGCGTCCGAACAGCGCGGCGTCAACGACGCCGGGGCCGTGCTGCAACTCCTGCACGGCCGCGGGGCCGTTGGCGGTGGCGAGTTCGAGGATGGGCTCGCCCATGCGGGCGCGCAGCGCGGCCGGCCGGTCGAGGGCGATGAGCCGTCCGCGGTTCATCAGCGCCAGCCGATTGCAGTATTCGGCTTCCTCCATGTAGTGCGTGCTGACGAAGATGGTGGTGCCGCGATCGGCGAGGGCGTAGATCAGCTCCCAGAAGCTCCGCCGCGAGACGGGATCGACGCCCGAGGTCGGTTCGTCGAGAAAGAGAATGGGCGGCTCGTGGAGCACCGCGCAGCCGAGGGCGAGGCGCTGCTTCCAGCCGAGGGGAAGGTCGGCGGTCATCTGGGTGCGGTGCGCGGTGAGCCCGGCCATGCGGAGCACCCAGTCGCGGCGCTCGGTGAGGCGCTGCCCCGAGACGTCGTAGAGTCCGGCGAAGAAGGCGATGTTCTCATCGACCGTGAGGTCGCCGTAGAGCGAGAACAGCTGCGACATGTAGCCGATGTGCTGCTTGATGCGCTCGGCGTCGGTGCGGATGTCGAAGCCGGCCACCCGGCCCGTGCCCGAGGTGGGCGCGAGCAGGCCGGTGAGCATCTTGATCGTGGTGGTCTTGCCGGCACCATTGGGCCCGAGGAAGCCGAAGATTTCGCCTTCCGGCACCTGAAAACTCACGTGATCGACGGCGGTGAAGTCTCCGAACTTGCGCGTGAGCGCCTGCACGTCCACGGCGTCCGTCATGCGGGCACCGGCGTCGCGGTCGCGGTTTCGGACACGCGCTGGATGAACACGTCCTCGAGCGACGGATCGAGGTCGTGGACCTCGAGGACGTCGTGACCGGCGGCGACGAGGCCCGCCCGGACGGCGGGCCAGTCGCGGTCGCGGGCGTCGAGCGACAGATGGATGGTATCGCCGAAGAGGGCAGCGCGATGCGCGGCCGGCAGGTGGGCGAGGACCTCGAGCGCTCGGCGCGGGTCGGACACGCGCACGGCGACCATGCGGCCGGCGAGCGTCTGCTGGAGGGCGGCGGGGGTGTCGAGGGCAATGATGCGGCCGTGGTCGAGCAGGGCGACATGGTCGCAACGCTCGGCCTCGTCCATGTACGCCGTGGTGACGAGTACGGTGACGCCCTGGGCGACCATCTCGTGCACGATGAGCCACAGATCGCGGCGCGAGATGGGATCGACGCCGAAGGTGGGCTCGTCGAGGAGGAGGATCTCGGGCTGGTGGATGAGCGCGCAGCAGAGGCCGAGCTTCTGCTTCATGCCGCCGGAGAGCTGGCCGGCCAGCCGGCGCGCGAACTGACCGAGATTAGAAAATTGATATAATCGTTCGAGGCGGGCCGGCCGCTCGGCGGCGGGCACCTGGTACAGATCGGCGTAGAAATCGATGTTCTCGCGCACGGTGAGATCGGTGTACAACCCGAAGCGCTGCGACATATAGGCGATATGGCGCTTCACCCCCTCGGGCTGGCGGGCGACGCTGATGCCGCGCACGAGCGCGTCACCGCCGGTGGGCGGCAGGACGCCGGCGAGCATGCGCAGGGTGGTGGTCTTGCCGGCGCCGTCGGGACCGACGAGGCCGAACAGCTCGCCGCGGCCGACCTCGAACGACAGGCCGTCCACGGCCACCACGGCGCCGAACGTCCGTCGCAGTTCGCGCAGGGCGATGGCCGGTCCGGCCGGCGCGCTCGCCGCGTGCGACGGCGTCACGGGCGCGAACCTCCGAGGCGCACGTCGGCCGGCATGCCGGGCTTGAGGTCTTCGGTGGTGTCGCCGGTGATGCGGACCTTCACGGCGTATACGAGCTTCACGCGCTCCTCGGTGGTCTGCACGTTGCGCGGCGTGAACTCGGCTTCGCTGGAGATGAACGAGACGGCGCCGGGGTAGGTCTTGCCGGCATACGTGTCGGTGCTGATCGTGGCCGGCTCGCCAAGGCGCACGGCGGCGATGCGATCCTCGCGCACGTAGATGCGCACCCAGCGGTCGGCGAGGTTCATGACGGTGAGCACGGGCATGCCGGCGCCGACGGTCTCGCCGGGCTCGCGATCGCGCACCGTGACCACGCCGTCGAAGGGGGCGCGGATGATGCCGTTGTCCATCGTCGCGTCGGCCTGTCGCACGGCGGCCTGGGCCTGGTTCACGACGGCTCGCTGGGCGGCGATGCGCTCGGTGCGCGGCCCGCTGACCACGAGTTGCAGCTGCTGGTCGGCCTGTGCCTTGGCGCCGCGGGCGACATCGAGCGCGAGGCTCGCCTTGTCGAACGCCTCGCGGGGGACGGCGCCGCCCTGGTACAGTCGCTGCGTGCGATCGAAATCGCGCTGGGCGTCGGCGAGGCGGGCCGTCGCGGTGCTGTCGGCGTCGCGGGCCTGGGCCAGTTCCTCGGGACGCGCGCCGCGCTGCAGTTCGGACAGCACGGCGCGCGCTGCGGCGAGGGCGGCCTCCGCCTGCGCGCGCCGAGCGGTGAGTTCCGCCCGGTCGAGGAGGGCGAGGGTGTCGCCCGTCGTCACACGGTCACCCTCCTGGGGCCCGATGCTGACGATGCGGCCGGGAACCTGGAATCCGAGGTCCGCTTCGGTGGCCTCGACCGTGCCCGAGACCAACTGGTCGCCGGCGGCGACGCGGTCGCGGAAGACCGTGATGTAGACGGCCGTGGCCACGACGAGCAGCACGACGACGATGGGGATGAGGCGTTTGCGGTTCATGGCAGGGACTCCACGTTGCGGGCGAGCCAGTCGCGGGACAGGTCACCGAGGGTTCCGGCAAGGTCGACGCGCGCCGCGATCTCGGCGTGCCGGGCCTGGATGAGGCTGGCCTGGGCGGAGTAGAGCTTTGCTTCGGCGTCGAGGTAATCGGTCTGGACCACGGTGCCCACGTCGAGCGCGAGCTTTTCGATGCGTTCCACTTCCTGCGACTGGGCGACCGCGCTCTCGAGCGCGGCCACGCGGGCGTGCGCTTCGCGGAGCGTGGCGAGGTTCTGATCGATCTGTTGCGTCACATCGAGGCGCGCGGCGCGCACGCGTTCGGCGGCGAGGCGCTCGTTGGCCGACGCGCGCTGTACTGCGCTGGCCCGGCTGCCGCCGGTGAACACGGGATACGACATGGCGAGCCCCACCTGCCACTCGGCGGCGTAATTGCCGGCCCAGCGGCCGCGATCGATGTAGGCGCCCTGCATCTGGACTGTGGGAAGCCGGGTGGCGCGGGCGGCGGAGACGCCCGCCCGCGCCGCCTGCGACTGCTGCTCGAGCTCGCGGAGCTCGCTGCTGGTCCGGAGCGCGCGCGGCACCAGTCCAGCGTCGGCGACGGCGGAAGTGTCGGCGAGGGCCAGCGGCGCGAGCGTGGCGCCGTGGACGTTCTCGAACGGAATGTCGGCGAACTGTGCCAGCGCATGTTCGGCCACGTCGAGCTGAGAGACGATGGTGATGCGATCGGCTTGGGCGCGCGCCACTTCGGCGTTCATGCGCAGCACGTCCACGTGGGCCGCCTTGCCCTGCGCCTCGAGCTGGCGCGTGCGGTCCCCGGCGGCCTGGAGCGCGGCCACGAGCCGGTCACGGGCGGCGAGTGTCTGGCGCGCGTCGAGCACGGCGAGATACGCGTGCACGGTGGCGGCCGTGAGCTGCTGCTCGGTGGACGTGAGCGCGTCGTCGGCGGCCTCGCGGAGGGCGCTCTGGGCGCGGATCTGCGCCGACCGCCGGCCGAAGTCGAACACGGTCCAGTTGAGGGAGAGGCCGGCCTGGTACGGCGTGCGATCGAACAGCGGCGGGTTGCGCAGGTCGAGGCCATGCAGCGGCGACACGATCATCGGCTTCTCGAAGCGATTGAGCGCGGCGTCCAAGGTGAGTCCAGGCAGACGGCGCGACCGGGCGTCGCTGAGATCGGCGGCGGAACGGTCGACAACGGCCCGGGCCGAGGCGACCGCGGGATGCGTGGTGAGGGCGCGCTCCACCACGTGCTGGAGCGTGAGGCGCGTGGTGTCCTGCGCCTGCATCGCGAGGGCGAGGAGCAAGGCGGAGATCATGAGGCGACCGGCGGAGTGTTGGCGATGGAGCGGCGCACGCTCTCGACGACATGGTCGGTGGCGCGGGCCAGCTGCTCGGGGGCATCGGGATCGACGCCGAGGGCGACGCCGACGACGCGGCGGGCGGCGCGGACGAAGAACGGCTGCGACATGACCGTGATGGCGAGGAGCGTGGGATTGCCAGTGCGGATGGAGCCGTCGCGCTGGCCCTCGGCGATGATGTCGGACACCGCGCCGAGGTTTCGCCGCATGAGGGCGGCGATGGGCGGCGGCAGCTCGCGGTCGGTGGCCAGTTCGCGGAGCAGGACGATCGGGGCGCCCGGGTTGTCGGTGATGTGGGCGAGGGCGCCGCGGACGACGGCTTCGATGCGATCGAGGGGCGGGCCTGGCGCCGCGGCGAGTTCGGCGATCCGGTCGCCGAAGGGCACGGACATGGACTCGAGGGCGGCGTTGTAGAGCGCCTCCTTGGAGCCGAAGTGGTACGTGACGGCGCCGAGGTTGACCTTGGCCCTGGCGATGATGTCGCGGACGGAAACGGCATCGAATCCGCGCTCGGTGAAGAGCTTGCGGGCGACGCTCAGGATGCGTTCGCGAGTCGGGATTCTGTCAGTCATACGTTCGTATGATATCATACGAACGTATTAACGTCAAGTGCGGCCGGGGCCCCACCGGGCCGGGTCGTTGGGGGCGCGATACTGCCCCCACGACCCGGCGTGGGGAGGTTACGAGGCCGTCACCGCCGGCTGGGGCGTGGTGATCTCGATCTTCCGCGGCTGGGCGGCCTTGGCCTTAGGGATGGTGATCTCGAGAACGCCGTTGGCGGCGTTGGCGGCGATGTGGTCTCCGTCCACGAACTCGGGCAGGCGAACCGCGCGCTCGAAGGCGCCGGCCACGCGCTCGTTGGCGAACACGTGCAGTTCGCCCTCGGCCGGCGTGACGAGCATCGAGGGCTTCGTGCCGCGCACGGTGAGCACGTTCTGTTCGAAGCTGATGTCGATGCGCTTGGGATCGACGCCCGGCACATCGAGCGTGACGAGGTATGCATCGTTGCGCTCGGCGACATCGAGCGCCGGGACCCAGACGCGCGCGGCGCCGTTGGACGACGCGGCGTAGGCCTGGTCGAGGGCGCGATTGAGCGTGAGCATCCGATCGAGCGTGGACGAGAGGGAGCGAGTGGCGAGCATGATGAGTCTCCTGGATTGGTTGACGGAACGGCGTCTGGTAGCCGCCAGCCGGCGGACCGCGCCATGCTCGCCCGGTGGCGCATGGGATGTGCCAGCCTGTCGCGGCCAAAGTGGCACCAACGTGGGGTGCCGCCCATTCCGAGCTGGCAGAGTGGGGCGCGCCGGTCTGCCAAAAAGGAGAGGGAACGGATTTGCATCGAACCCGGTATGTTCGAAAACCCACCCCGCCGCACCGAGGAGTGCCGATGCTCATCAGGAAGCCCGACGACATCAAGTCGTCCGAGATCACGCCGGAGCGCGACTATGTGAACCGGCGCGCGTTTTTGAAGCTGGCCGGGGGCGTAGGTGCGATCGCGGCTGGCAGTGCACTGGCGCCGCGGCTGCTGCAGAGCGCGATCGTGTCGAGCGGCGGGCCGCCGGAAGACAAGTTGAACAGCTGGGACCAGATCACCTCGTACAACAACTACTACGAGTTCGGCACCGAAAAGTCGGATCCCAAGGACAACGCGCAGCAGTTGCGCACGTCGCCGTGGTCGATCGAGGTGGGCGGGTTGTGCAAGAAGCCGGGCCACTATGGGTACGAGGACCTATTCAAGCCGGCGAATCGCGTGGACCGGGTGTACCGGCTGCGGTGCGTGGAAGCGTGGTCGATGGTGATTCCGTGGAACGGGTACGTCCTGGCCGACATGCTGAAGCGCTTCGAGCCGGACCCGCGGGCCGCGTACGTGAAGTTCACGACGCTCTACGATCCGCAGCAGATGCCAGGCCAGCGGCGCGCCGTGTTGCAGTGGCCGTATGTGGAGGGGCTGCGCATGGACGAAGCGATGCATCCGTTGACTCTGCTGGTCACCGGGCTGTACGGAAAGCCGCTGCCGAATCAGGATGGGGCGCCGGTGCGGCTGGTGGTGCCGTGGAAGTACGGATTCAAGGGCATCAAGGCGATCGTGAAGATCGAGTTCGTGGAGCAGCAGCCGCTAACGGCGTGGATGCAGGCGGCGCCCGACGAGTACGGCTTCTACGCGAACGTGAATCCGCAGGTGGATCATCCGCGGTGGACGCAGTCGGTGGAGCGGCGCATCGGGGAGTTCCGCCGCCGGCCGACGCTGATGTTCAACGGGTACGGGGACCAGGTGGCGTCGCTGTACACGGGCATGGATCTGAGGAAGTACTTCTGACGCTGTCGCAGACCCTGGCCCGGCAGCGCTGGCTCAAGCCGGCGGTGTTCGCGGCGTGCCTGTTGCCGGCGGCCGACCTGGGGTGGCGCGCGCTCCACTCCGACGGATTGGGAGTGAACCCGATCGAAGAGGCGGAGATCTTCACCGGGTTGTGGACGCTGCGCTTTTTGGCGATCACGCTGGCGGTGACGCCCGCGCGGCGGTTGCTGCATCTTGGGTTCCTGGCCAGGTACCGCCGCATGTTCGGCCTGTTCACGTTCTTCTACGCGTTCGTGCATCTCTCGATGTGGGCGGGGGTGGACTGGTTCTTCGCGTGGGGGCTGATGGGCGGGGAGATCGTGAAGCACAAGTACATCCTGGTGGGGATGGCCAGCTTCGCGTTACTGGTGCCGCTGGCGTTTACGTCCACCAACGGGTGGGTGCGGCGGCTGGGCGGCAAGCGATGGGCGCGGGTGCACCGGCTGGTGTACGTGATCGCGATCGGGGGCACGGTCCACTACCTTTGGGCCGTAAAGAAGGACACGCTGTTCCCGTACGTGTATCTCACCGTGTTCGTCGTGTTGCTCGTCTACCGCCTGGTCGCGCGGTGGGGGCCGCGGCGCGCCGCTCCCGCGCAGACTGCCCCTCGTGTCGCGAACGCCGCCCTCCAGCCCAGCGAGTAGTCCCTTCGAGTGCTTCGCCATCGCGGCGCCGGGGTTGGAGCCGCTGGTGGCCGGCGAGTTGGCGGCGCTGGGCGAGCGGCCGCGGGTGGAGGCAGGCGGGGTGGCGTGGGACGGCGACGCGGCGTCGCTGTACCGGGCGAATCTCTGGTTGCGCACGGCGAGCCGCGTGGTGGTGCGCGCGGCGCGGTTCCGGGCCCGCACGTTCTACGAACTGGAGCGTCACGCCCGCCGCATTCCCTGGGAGCGGTTCGTGGCGCCGGGCAGCGCGGTGCGCTTTCGCGTGACCTGCCGCAAGTCGCGCCTCTACCATTCCGACGCCGTGGCGCAGCGGATGGCGGCGGCGATCGAGCACCGGCTGGGCGCGGCGAGCGCGTACACGGCGGGGGAGACGCCGGGCGACGACGAGACCGCGGAGGCCGGGCGCGAACAGCTGTTCGTGGTGCGGCTGGCGCACGACGCGTGCACGGTGAGCGCCGATGCGTCGGGGGCGCTGCTGCACCTGCGGGGCTACCGTCAGGCGGTGGCCAAGGCGCCGATGCGCGAGACGCTGGCCGCGGCGCTGCTGGTCGCGGCCGAGTGGCGCGGCGACAGGCCGCTGCTCGATCCCATGTGCGGGTCGGGCACGCTGCCGATCGAAGCCGCGCTGATGGCGCGCGACATGGCGCCCGGGCTGCGGCGCCAGTTCGCGTGCGCGGACTGGCCGGGATTTCCGCGCGACGTGGTGGCGGCGGTGACGGCGGACGCCGAGGCGCGCATCCGGCCGGCGAGCGCGGTGCCGATTCTGGGGTCGGATCGCGACGCGGGGGCGATCGACGCGGCGCGGGCGAACGCGGCGCGCGCGGGGGTTGCGGCCGATGTTGCGTTCTCGGTGCGCGCGATCTCGGCCGTCGAGCCGCCGGCGGGCCCGGGGCTGGTAGTGGCGAATCCGCCGTACGGCATCCGGGTGGGGGAGCGCCACGAAGTGCGCAATCTGTACGCGCAGCTGGGCCATGTGTTGCGGCGGCACTGTGCGGCGTGGCGCGTGGCGCTGCTCTCGGCCGACGAGAAGCTCACGGCGCAACTGGGGTTTCCCATGCGCGGCGTGGTGGCCACGAGCAACGGCGGCATTCCGGTGCGGATGGAGGTGGGCGAGGTTCCCTCGGCGCCCGAGCCGACGAAGATCTATTTCTAGCGGCTGGCGGCTGGCAGCGAACCGTGACACAGCGGAGCACGCGGATGACGCACGACGACGAGATCTCGGGGGACCAGGCGCGCGCTGACGCGCGTAGCGTGACGCGCACGGGTATCGTGGTTTCGGTGAACGTCTCCGACGGCGGATTGCCAAAGCAGCCGGTGGAGCGGGCGCTGGTGTCGGTGGACGGTGTGGCGGGCGACCGGCAGCGGAATCTGGAGCATCACGGCGGCGCGGCGCGCGCGCTGTGCGTGTACTCGGCTGATCTCATCGACGCGCTGCGCGCCGAGGGACATGCGATCGCCGTGGGGGCAGCGGGGGAGAACCTCACCGTGCGGGGGGTGCCGTGGGCGGCGATGACGGTGGGCACGCGATTTCGCGCCGGCGAGGTGGAGGCCGAGGTCACGGGTTATGCCAACCCATGCCACCATCTGCGTCCGTATTTCGCCAACGAGGCGATCACGCGGATTTCGCACAAGGTGCATCCGGGGTGGAGCCGCTTATACGCGCGGGTGCTTAGCGGCGGCGTGGTGGCCGTCGGGAGCGCGTTCACGCTGGTTGCACCATAGGGCGACCGGGGGGGCGACGCGGGCCGCCGCCGGGCCCGGTTTCGCCGATGCGCTTGACTGGCGGTTCGGCCTCCGGCCAGTGTTCTGCCGTGAGCAGTTCCGGAGAGTTTCTCGAGACGCCCCCCCGGGCCGCCGATTATCGAGCGGAGCCGGTGGACGAGCGTGTGGATACCCGCGCGGCGATGGATGCCCTGGGGGACGCCGTGGCCGTCGTCGACGCCGGGTGGCAGGTGCGGTACATGAACGCGTCGTGGGAGCGCATTCTCGGCGCGCCCCGCGAGGCGGCGGTGGGGCGGACCCTGTGGTCGGTGTATCCGGGGTTCACGGTGGAGCCGGGCGCGGCGATGATCCGCACGACCCTGGCCGACGGGGCCACGCGGCGGTTCGATCTGGACCACAACGTGGGGGGCGAGCTGCGGGCCTACGGCGTGCGGGTGGCACGGGACCGCACCGGCCATCTGGTGATCGTGGTGTCGCGCGCGTTCGCGACGCTGCGGAGCGCGCGGGACAAGGCGCTCGAGGAGCGCAACGAGGAGAACGAGTCGCTGCGTGCGTTGGCGCGGCAGATGTCCGAGGTGGCGGACTCGGCGGAGTTGCTGGCGCTGCTGTGCGAGGCGGCGGCGACGCTTTGTCGGGGCCACGGCGCGGCGGTGCTGCGCACCACGGAGACGCAGGCGGAGATCGTCTCGGCGGTGGGGATCGCGACGCAGGTCGAGGGGCTCAAATTCTCGCTGGCCGGCACGATGGCGCAGCAAGCGATCGCGGCGCGCGAGGTGGCGATGGTGGACGACTTCGGCCGCTCGGAGAGTCCGCAGGCGGGTGTGTTGTCCGAGGCGCGGGTGGGGCCGTTGCTGATGGCGCCGCTGATCGCGCACGATCAGGTGCTGGGGACGCTGGCGGTGATGCGCGACGCGCAGTCGGTGCCGTTCAACGCGCGCGAAGCGCAACGGCTGCGCGTGATCGCCGACCACGCAGCGCTGGCGATGTGGAAGGAGCAACTCTACGAGCAGGCGCAGGCGGGTGACGCGGCCAAGGGACGGTTTCTGGCGACGATCTCGCACGAGTTGCGGACGCCGCTCACGGCGCTGACCGGGTACGAGGAACTGCTCAGCGACCAGGTGATCGGCCCGTTGTCGGAGGCGCAGCTCGACGTGCTGGCGCGGATGCGCGCGGTGACGGAGCATCTGGCGTCGATGATCGAGGAGGTGCTGGCCTACACCAGCCTCGAGGAGGGGCGCGAGGTGGTGCGGCCCACCGAGTTCCTGGCCGACGATCTGGTGGTCGCGGCGGCGGCGATGGCGGAGCCGCAGGCGCGGCGCAAGCAGATCGCCGTG
>Ga0307375_10004549_pt1 | contig 13193 bp, 23 predicted proteins | sample TR1MG_FD_202531 | JGI IMG/M metagenome (GOLD analysis project Ga0307375, IMG submission 202531) | Soil microbial communities from Risofladan, Vaasa, Finland - TR-1 | ecosystem: Environmental > Terrestrial > Soil > Coastal area > Acid sulfate soil | place: Finland: Risofladan, Vaasa | collected...
TATATTTACATGAAGTATATTTGAACGATGTTTCTTGTGACCATGCAATAGCATTTACAAAAGGAGGAAAAACTGATTTCGGAAATTTTATTCCAGTTTCACCGTTATTTAATTCTGAAAAGCAGGATAAACATTTATGTGGTAGTCCAAAAGAATATTTTGAAATGATGGTAATTAAACTTGAAAATTTATTAGAAAATAAAGAGCAAATGCAAGCTAATAATTTGAAGGAAAATTTGGTAAAAATATCAATTAATAGATATGAATCGGCAATTGAGAAATATGATGAAAAAGAAAAAGAAAATAATAAAAAAGAAGCGTAGGATGCGAACTCGTCATATGCCAACGAAGGTATTCGAGAAAGACGACATGAAGCGTTATCGTAGGAGAAAGAAACACAAAAAGAAGGTTGAAGATGAATAATTTAAACAAATTAAAAGACTTGGTTGAAATCCACAACAGAGATATGGACAGAGACATAATACAATTAAATTGTAAATTAGAATTCGAACCACATGGTCGTGCATCCGAGACTTGGGAAGAAGTCTGGTATTTAGAATTACCACAACATCAGTATTATTGGGAAAACAACGAAGGAGAATTGGTGATGGGTAAATTAGGACTTCATAAAACATTTAAGGGTCGAAATGAAGATGATGTAGTCAATAAAGCAATAGAATGGTTAAAGAAATACAACGATTTAGAGCAGATTTAACAGATATTTGACATTCATCAAAATTTTCACTATATTTGTAAAAAATAGGAGTTATATATGCCACCAGAAGGCTTATCAGAAAACATAGATTACAATAAATTAATTGACGAATTATTGCATGACAAAAGGTTTGCTGCAACAATTCCCGGTCAATATGGAGATGTATTAAAACATTTTCTCGACTTGCCCGGAATAGGTGAAATTTTTCAAGAGTCCATTAAGATGGCGTCTAAAATAAAAGATGACAAAATGGATTTAAGAAAGTTTTACATGAAGATACGGAAACTTTTAATTGAAATGTCAGAATTTTATGGTTGGACAGGTAATTTTAATCTTCCAAATGAAAACATTTGGAGTGAAACTGACCCAAAAGTATGTTTGCCATCATCATTTGGACTTTTTAGGAACCATATAGCTGAAAAAGAATGGCATGCAATCTATCATATAACTAATCGGGTTGATACAGAGTTAAAAAATTTAACATTAGAAGATTTTGAATACTTAAATAAATTGCACAGAAAATACACAAATAAGGAGTAAGGATGATTGAAAGTATATTCATTGTATTTATATTCTTGAATGAATTTATATCGTTTTTATATGCTGGAGAAAGGCTGAAATTATTTGATATGATTTCTAAAAGAGAAAGTAGAGACGATATGACAAAACAAGAAAATCGTGTTTTAGCTAATCTTGGAATCAGATTTTTTCTTGGACTTATATATTTAGGTTTTTTAATATATGGTCTTTTCGTACCGACATTATTTTTATATTGTATGTTGACCTTGGTAATTTCAGTGGTAACTTTTATTGCGACGTGGAGTTTATCTAAACGTGGCAATTCATTAAAGGGCAGAGTCCGGATAGCAAGAGCAGATGCAATTTTAACAATGTTAGTTTGGTTAACTCCATTTTTAAAAATATTAAAGGTTGTATTTTAATATGCTTGAATTTTTAATCATCGTTTCATTTTTATGTTATGTCGGGGCAATAATGTCAGTAGTTGATATATTTAATGGAATTGGCAGTGATAAAGTTCCATTTATTGCATTAATATTATTGGTATGTGGAACAGCACTATACTTTCTTATCAGAGAAAATACAAAACCGGAAAGTTGTATGATAGAAAAAACTACAATGGTGGCAGATACGTTAGATTTAGATGGTTCAACATATCAATTATTTTTGCCTTGTGATATGAAAATATATGCCACGGAATATACACAATCATTATCAGCTTCGTGGGATTATACGGTATATAGAGTGTATATCGATTCTATTACATACATAGAGATTAGAAATGATAAATATGATACTCTGGATGCAAAATTCGGTAAATTAAAGGTGGATGGAGATGAGTGATTTGGATTTAGTAAAAAGGTTTAGAGATATTGATTCTGGAAAAATTAAAATTGCAGAAAAGGAAAACGCACTTTTTGAATTAAAGCAAAGAATCCAGACTGATATTTTTGTGTATGATTATTACACTCCCGGACCAGATATACCAGAGCACAGAAGAAATTTGGAATTTGTTGATACCTGCATTGATAAGTTTGTAAAGAAAATTTTAACGTCAGATGATATGGAGAAAATAAATATTTTAAATAGAAAATATAAGAGGATAGTGTGAAGGATTGTGGTCAAGGATATAAAGGAGATTGTTGTTGTGAGTGTGAGCATCAAGTACCAATACATGTTTGTGAGTGTGGAAAGTGCTCTACGGTTTCTGGTTGGATATGTACAATATTTTGGAAAATGAGTCAAGAAAGAGGCGAACAAGGAAGAATGCTTCATCATCCGAACCAACATGGATGTTGTGAAATGCACAAAGTCAGAACCTCTGTAGTTACAGAAGAAATAAATGAAATGGAATTAAAATCAGAAGGAGTGTAAAATGGGATTTATAAAATCATTAATAATTGGATTTCTTATTGGATTATTTATGGCAATAGGTTTTAGAATCTTTGCACAAAGTTTTCCTGAGACGAAAGGATATGTAAGTGATTATGCAAATGTATTTACAGAATCACAAAAATCGGAACTTATTAAAATCATATCCGATTATGAAAAGAAAACTTCAGTAGAAATTGCAGTCGTAACGATAAATGATATGCAAGGTACTGTTTTAGAAACATACGCAACTGGATTATTCAATACGTGGGGAATAGGTAAGAAACAGAGTAATGCTGGACTTTTAATATTACTTTCACTTGATACATTCGATAGAGGATTGAAAATAGAAGTTGGTTACGGACTCGAAGAATTTATTACTGATTATGAGGCATCTAAAATAATTGATGGAGTTATGCCATTGTTGAAGAATCAAGAATATGCCACAGCTTTACGAAATTCCGTTATTTCAGCAACAAGTATAATAGGAAATAATTCTGCACAAGCGAGACAGCAATATTTAACTGCCTTGGAAAAGGAAGAAGAAGAACGAAATGCACAAATATTAACGGCGCTAATAGTTATTGGAGGAGCAGCAATAATATTTTTCTGTATATTTTTTGTATATCGTTTATATAAAGCAAGAAAAGAAAGATTAAAGAAAGAAGCAGAATATAAAACAATAACATGGTCAAATTTGGCCTCATTACAATCTGTTTATGATGAAACTGTACAGGCAGTAGAGCTATTGGACAAACAGAAATTTTACGGCGCTGATAATGTATTATATACATTAAAAAAACAGGAACGAATGATTAAAACTGAATTGGACGAAAGGTTATCAAAGTCAAAGAAACATGAGGAAGTTATTAAAATTGCTAATGATGTTGATAGTATTGGTGACAAATTAAAAGATTTGGCAACAGAAATATTTGAGAATCACAATACAGAAAATGTAATTCGTGGCAAGTTGGAAGTACAGATTGAAAATAGAAAGAGGCAGATACAGAATGCATTGCCACAAGCAAGACAGTTGGTTGGCATGATAAACAAAGATAATCCAGAAACAATCTGGAGAAATTTTGACTATAAAAATTTGGACAGAAATGTAGAAGCATCATTTGATAAAGCTGACCAATCTGTAAAGGATTCAATTAAGCACTTGGATAGTCATTTGTACCAAGAAGCTAAAAAGTTGGCAAACACTGCAACAATACATGTAGATAATGCATATAAATATGTACAGAGTATTTTTGATGTGAATCAACAGATACAGAATGGAAAAGAAGCATACAACCAGCAGATAAGTAGATTGCCCAATTTGATTTCATCGACTGAAAAAGCATTACAACGAACTAATGTAAATTCTTCAACAAGAAATAAAATTTCTGACATTAAACAGAGATATGACGAGTTGCAGACAGAAATTAATAATGGAAAACAAACAGATTGGATTCTTATTGGCGCTTTGATTGGAACACTATTATCCTTGTGTGATGATGCAGTTAGACAATCGTCAAGAGATATATCTAACTATGAAGAAGAAGAAGCCAGTAAAAAAAGGAGAAAACGGGAGGCAGAAGAAAGTAGTCGTAGAAGTTCGTATAACAGCAGTTATAGTTCGAATAGCGGAGGTGGCGGAGGTTTTGGCGGCGGCATGTCGGGCGGCGGCGGAGCATCTGGTAGATTTTAATAGGAGAAAATTATGAAAATTTCCAAATCAAATATATTTTATATAATTGCATCATACTTTTTAGTGTTTGCATTTGTTGGTACACTCTTTAATGTATTTACAATGGCAATGGCGTGGTCAGTATCAATCTTTATTATATTATGGTGTACATTTTGGTTCCTTATATATTGTAAAGATATGTATTATTTTGCTGAGGTATTAGTAGAGCAAATACAAGAAGAATTAAAAAAATTTAAAGAATCACTGAATAACAACAGGGGTAAGAAATAACATGACAAATGGCGAAAACAAAAATCCAGAGATATTCTTTGTATTAAAAGAAAAACAAGATGATGCGGGCCGAACTATATCGGCGATGGAATACCCATTTAACGCATTAGGCGGAATACCATCAGTTGGAGATTTAGTAAAATTTAATGACGGAATAACATATAGAGTATATTTAAGAAATTACGATTATACTAATATAGAAATTAAAATGAAAATTCATGTTTACATGATAAAGGTTGATTGATGAAATTAAAAACAATAACAATTCCAGACCTACACGGTAGGGATGAATGGAAGGATATAAATCCAGATAAATATGACAAGATTATATTTATTGGAGATTATATGGATTCGGCATATCGAAATATAAGTGATGTTTCATTTAGCGATGGCTTAGATGACACGATTCTTATTGACGAAAACACCGGCAGAACGAATGCGGAAATTATGTACAATATGATGGAAATAATTAGATTTAAAGAAAAATATCCCGATAGAGTTATTTTATTGGTTGGAAATCATGATATTCCATATATTTTATATTCCAGAAATCAATCATTATATAATAGAGTTATGTGTTCTGGTCATAGATATAGTATGGAACCACAAGCCGCTTTATTATTCAGGGATAACTTTGATAAATTTAAAATTATGTACGGGTTAGGCGATGTTGTTTGGTCTCATGCAGGGTTAACACCTGGAGCATACGATTCATATTTTAAATCAAGAATAAATGATAACTTTGATATTCTTCCTGATGAAATGAATAAGTTATTTATTTTAAATGATTTGGATTTACACATCATACCTCAACTTCGTGGCGGCAGAAATAAATATGGTTCAATAACTTGGGCAGACCGTAGAGAATGGGATGCAAAGACATATAATTTTCCATTTAGACAAGTAGTTGGTCACTCACCAGTGGATGATATTTTACATTTATATAAAGATGGAACAGTTACAACTGGTGTATTGGCAGAAAAACCAATTGTCACCTTTACTGATGTATTTAGAAAACAAGTTAAATTTTATGAATGTGAGGTAGAAATATGAAAAAAGAAAAAACCGAAAGAGGATTTGGTATAATTGAATTTAAAGATAGATATGGAAATAAGTGTAGTTTACAAAAAAGCAGTCTTGCGACAGAAGATGCTATTTGGTTTGGAATTAACGATACAGATTTGACTATATTTGAGGATGAAAAGATGGGAAAATATATTGTGACGAAAATGCCAAAAACATTTTCAGTGAATACACGAATGCATTTAACGCAGGAGCAAGTTAAAGAATTACTCCCATATTTACAAAAATTCGTAGATACAGGAGAAATATAAAAGTTTGTTATGGGTTGGGTCTGTAGAAACTCACGTGCACCAAACCGTACGCAGAGGTTGTTACGGAAGTGCACTTGGAGCATGAATTGAGATTTTCCTTGATTTAGGCGATTTCAACAGATATTACGAGAATATACAGAAGATTCGGACAACGAATGGTATATTTATAGATATAGCAATTGCTCGCCCATAGCAAATTTATTTGACATTAGTGATTATTTTCAGTATATTTGAGAAAAAAGGAATAAAAATTGTCAAAAATAATAGAGTGTTTTTCAACTAAACTTGTTACGAGAATAACATTATATATTAATAAAATTGTGGACGAAATTGATGAAAATGGTATGGTTGTAAAACAGACTATGTTCGACGAACAACAAAATGTAAATGTTACACTGCGTAAATATAAAAATACAAATGATATTCTAAAAGTGATGTCCGATGCGAAGTTGAAATATATTGATTCCGATGGATATTTATTTATGGTAACGGATGAAAATAATAGACTCGGAGTTAAACTTATACCAGAACCAGAAAAACAAAATATTTTGTCTAAGATTAAGGTAGAAGATAATTTTGTATATGGACAAAAGGAGGCTTCATATAACGAAGAAATATTTGAAAAGATAGTTATGGTTCACAACAAAGTTAAAGAGTATGAACCAGGCGGAGATTTACTACCAATAGATAATGCTATAAATGCTATTAAAAGAAGTTATAAAAATACTGGTGTAATATCTAAAGACGACCTGAAATGGCTGAATAAAGTTTATAATAAATTATTAAGGAGAGATAAATATGGAAATTAAAGTAATGATTGATTTTGATAGAGACCCAACAATTAAAAATGCGAGACAGGTTGTTTATATGAATGGCGTTTATACGACAATGGATTCACAGAATATAATTGGGAAATACATAACGGCAATTTCATATCATGAAGATACAGGATGTTTAGTTTTAACACTTGATGAAAAATTGCCAGAAATAGAAGGAGAAAAAAATGAGTGATGGAGTAAGATACGCACCGTTTACGGATGATGAAGTCGTAGTATTAAAATTGTGGCAAGAAAATGATTATCTTCATCCATATACTTGTTGCGAAGGTGAAGCTATGGAAGTCAGTAATGACGGCCTCAAATGTGCAAAGTGTGGCAGAGCGCAAAACTGGGTTCATGATTTTTCACTGAACGAAAAAACTGCAACATATAATCCATATAAAGGACTTAATATAGAGGAGGATGAAAATGAAACAAAAGAATGAATTCGTTGTAAGAAATAAAGAATTTTTTGAGTGTGATTGTTTTGGCAAAGATGATTTAATTAGAGCAGAATATGAAATAGAAGATTGGACAACAAAAAACGGCGAGACACATACATTCAGAGAACTGACCATAGTATTTACAACAAAACTTGCTGACTATAATGCAACATGGAGAACCGGATTTTCAGGATGGTTTAAGAAAAAGATTTGGAGAATAAAAAAAGCATTTGAAATTTTATTTAAAGGGGAAGTAGAAACTGAAGGATATTTCATGCCCTGTCGAACTTGGGTTGACCAAGATGATAATCCAATTGAAGGACAATTTGGTTATGAGACTACAAAGAATTTGGCAAAATTTTTAAACACAAAAGCCGATGAAATAAAAGAAGCGTACGAGCGGGATATGAAGGAATATCAAGAATCTCAGCAAAAAGCAAAGGAAAATCTCAATAAAAGCACTGGAACGATAGAAACTGCTTGACATTTGCGTTAAATTTTGTTATATTTTAATAACAAAACAAAAAGGTTACAACGTGATAAATAAATTGTCGAAAAAGTGGTCAGATGGCACTAAAAATTTAGTAAATAATTCAAAACTAAATTTAGTCCGTGTTTATGATAATGAATTTATTGACCAAGAATCAACAGATATGTTAAAATCACATTCTTTGGATGAAACTTGCCATTGTGATTTTTGTGGCCAACGGATAAAGTATGTTTCTGTTTTAGAGTTTGATAAGAATACGAATTTAACATACTTCCAGATTGGTAAAAATTGTATGTCGTATTTATTTGATTATGGCATGAGAATAAACGGTTTGGAACATGCAAAAGCACAGGTTGAAAATGCCGTTAAACAACTGATGAAGAAATCAACAGAACGAGCAAGAGTAGAAAAATATAAAAGTGAATTTGATACTTATTTGAAATGGCTTGATAGTTTGGATAAAAGTTTTATAGTAAAAAATAATTTCTTAACATTCATAAATAATAGGTTACGAACTGGCGACGGTGTTGTTACAATGAAAATGATGGCAGCATTGGATAATATGATTAAAAAATATACGCCACATAACACATCACATTTAGACGAAACGAAACCTAAATTATTAAAAAAGATTGATGGACTTCTTGAAGAAATGAAAATTATTTATGATAATTTTGAATCAAACGGAACATATAAATTTGTAAAATCTGTCAGAGATTATGTTGAGGGTAGAGGAAATGCTACCACAAAACAATTAGATGCATTGAATAATATTTTCAAAAAAGTTAAGAAAGAACGGGTTGAATTGAGACAAAAATTATTAACAAGAAAACCCAAAGTAGTTGATAACACAATACCTTGGTGAAAGCAATAAAGTAAAAATTATGAAACTAATAAAAGTAAGATGTCATACAAATTTGGATGAAGGTCGTCAAGAACAATGGCCAACACACATATATAATCCAAAAATTGGCGATTTTGTAAGAGCTAAAAGTGGAAAGAGAATGAGGATAATCGGCATTACTCATTTATATAACGATACTTCTTTGGGGCTTAGTAAAACTAACTATATGGTGTCTGATACAATGTTAGAAATTGAATTGAATAACTAATGATAGTAAGTCATGTACATGAAAATAAGTGTTATGTTTTTTCAAATGATGATTTGGAAGTAGGAGATAAAGTATTTCCAATAAGCAATGGACTTACTATAGATGGAAAATATACTCACAAAGAATTTGATTATAGAGATTTTATGTGTGGTTTTCCTGATGGCCCGCACATAATAAAAAATTTGCATTATAGTGATTACAAACCATACGAGATATATACATCACATGGTTTTGGTCCAGTTGAAAAGTATTTCAAAATAATTTCAATAAATAATTTAGAGTAAAAGTGTTGAAATAAAATGAATAAAAGTATAAAGAGAGAAAAACAAGGAAAATAAAATGAAATTAGAATACACACCAGATTTAAGCCAACTCGATGTCGTAAAAACAATCGACGATATTCATGAAGAATATCTATTTGGGGGGCATCCACAAATATATTTGCCTGATTTTAAGGATTATAAGGCAGATATTTGGGCCCATTTTCTTGATTATTTTGACATAAAATATGGAGAGGTAATTGACCAAGATGGTGGAGAATACGACTCACAACCAAAATCATTATCTGTTGATGGTAAAATGAATATCGGTTATACTTTTTTTAATATAGAAATTGAAGGATATGAAATGATACCAGATTTGTATTTGGACATTGAAGGATATGTAGTTCGTGAGGATGGTTCTTGTTATTTATATCCAACTAAAATAGAATGGGATGACAATTTATTTATAAAATTATGAGTAATGAAAATAAAATAAAAACAATATGGGTTTTATACGGCATACAGGCCAGTGGAAAAAGCACTTGGGCTAAAGGCGAACTTATGCGAAATCCGGGAAAGTATAAAAGAGTAAATAAAGATTTACTTCGTCGTATGCTTGACAACGATAAATTTGATTTTCAGAATGAAAAATTTGTTTTGAAAATGAGGGATAATATTGTTGAATCGTCATTAAGGCAGGGGTTCGATGTCATTGTTGATGATACAAATTTTCCTGTTAGTGGCAGGCACTTCAAACGAATGTGTGAGATTGCACAGAAAGTTGGAAATGTTCGTGTTATCGAAAAGTATTTTGATGTGACATTAAAAGAAGCACTTGAAAGAAATCAGAAGCCTGACAGAACTCCTGTACCGGAAGATGTTGTAAAAAGCACGTATGAAAAACATGTAAAAAACAAATCATTTGCTTGTCAGGATTTATATTTTCAGAGAATCGAAAAAATTCCATATGTTGCCGGTTTACCACATTGTATTATATTTGATATTGATGGAACTCTTGCTCATATGAACGGTAAGCGAGGCGCATATGATTGGGACAAGGTTGATATTGATGATGTGGACAGAAATATCAAAACAATTAATAATATAATACATAGATTTCAAGAATCATATGGCGGAATTGAAATAATAATTTTTACAGGTCGTGATGGTATGGCAAAAGAAAAAACTGAAGAATGGCTTGAATACAATGAAATTTGGTATGATAAATTATTTATTAAGGGGATTAATGACAATCGTAAAGATACGATAGTAAAAAAAGAATATTATGACAACTATATAAAAGATAAATATAATGTTATTGCGATACTCGATGATAGAAATCAAGTTGTGGATTTGTGGCGGTCTTTAGGGCTGACTGTATTACAAGTAAATTACGGCGACTTTTAAGCACTTAAATAATAACAAATAATAAAGGAGGGTAACATGATTACTCTATTAACCATCTTAGGATATATCGCATGGACCGGAGGAATATTATTGTTTTTCCAATTGGTTCTTTTGGTATTTGGTTTTGACGGACACACCGCCGATGTCAGCACTGATGTGGATATAGACACTGATATTCATGCAGGAGATACTGATGCCGGTGATTCTGGTACTGATGGACATGATAGTGGAGTGAAATTATTTTCACTATTGGGACTGGCATCATTTTTATTTATGTTTCCTATAGTGACGAGACTTTGTATTTTATCATTATCATTACATGTAGGAATAGCATTGTTAATAGGAACTGCAGTTGGTATTCTTATGATGTATCTCGTTGGATGGCTATTTTATAAAGCAAAATCTATCGAGTCTGATGGCACTACAAAAATCAAAGACACATTAGAATGTTCTGGAACAGTTTATTTACCATTTAAAAATACTGAAATTGGAACTGTACACGTAGATGTTAATGGTATATTGAGAGAATATGATGCTATAGCAGAAAATGGCACAGAATTTAAAGTTGGAGATTCAATCAAAGTTTCATCAATTCAGGGAAATTTTCTTAAAGTGAGAAAAAATAATTAACAAATAACAATTAACAATAAAGAGAGGTTACAATGTTAGAAGAAGTAGTATTAACAATTGTTGGTGTTGTAGTTATAGCTCTTGTTGTGATTTTAACAATCGCATCGAGATATAAAAAATGCCCACCAAACAAAATCTTGGTCGTTCATGGTAAAACAAAAGGAAGTAAGCCATCGAAATGTGTACACGGCGGCGGTTCCTTCATTATACCTGTAATGCAGGGGCACAGTTTTTTAGATTTATCTCCAATATCAATGGACGTAGATTTGAAGAATGCGCTTTCTGAGCAAAACATTCGTATCTCAATTCCTTCTACGTTCACAATTGGTATATCATCTAAAGCGGATGTTATGCAATTGGCAGCAGAGAGATTATTGGGATTTTCACAACAACAAATTGTCGAAGCCGCATCAGATATTATATTTGGTCAACTTCGTTCAATCGTTTCTGGATTAAAGATTGAAGAAATCAATGCAGATAGAGATAAATTCTTATTGCAGATTAAAGATACTTTAACTCCAGAATTAGAAAAAATTGGTTTAACGTTAATCAATGTAAACATCAGAGACATCACTGATGCATCAAATTACATTGAAAGTATTGGTCGTAAAGCGGCAGCAGAAGTAGTTAACCAAGCATTGAAAGATGTAGCAATCGAGGATAAAAAAGGACAAGTCGGAAAAGCAGACGCTGATAAAGAGAGGGAAGTCAGTGTGGCGCAGGCACGTGCAGAATCAGTAAAGGGACAAAAAGAAGCAGAAGCAAACAGACGTATTTTCGTACAACAGCAAGAAGCAGATGCTGTAAAAGGTGAAAAGAAAGCTGAATCGGAACAACGTATTTTCGTACAAAATAGAGAAGCTGAAGCAGTTGAAGGTGAAACTAAAGCTAAAGCAAATATTGCAGATTACAATGCAACATTAGGAGTTCGTACTGCAGATGCAAGAAGGACTGCTGAAGTAGCCAACTTGGAAGCAGAAGTTACAATTCAGAAAAAGAATGCAGAGAAAGAATACGAAACTCAAATTGCAAGAGACGTTATTCCTGTTAAGATTAATAAAGAAAAGATTGAGTTGCAGGCACACGCAGATGCAAATCAGATAAAGATTATTGCAGACGGTAAAGCAGCCGCTATCTTGGCAACATATACTGCAGAAGCAGCCGGTGTTCAAAAGTTATATGAAGCTAAAGCAGAAGGTTTCAGAAAACTTGTTGAATCTTGTGGTGGAAACGCTAATGCCGCAGGTACATTCTTGATGTTAGAGAAGTTGGAAGAAGTTGTTAAAATGCAAACAGAAGCTATTAAGAACATTAAGATTGACAGCGTTCAGGTATGGGACAGTCAGAGTGGAACAACTCAAGGATTTATGTCTGGATTGATGGGTTCATTACCACCATTACAGAACGTAGCTAAAATGGCTGGATTGAAACTTCCTTCATTCTTGGGTGAGTTGGAAGGTACCGATAAGATTGCAGAGGCTGCAAAGGTTAATCCACGAGTGAAATAACAAGAATAGGAGAAAGTTCTAAAATTTTGTATTTTAGAACTTTTTTCCTATATTTATACATATAAATTAAAAGTTATGAACATACAGAATCTAATAAACACATTATCTATACATCAAATAAATAACGGAGGTTACTTATGAGAATGACATATCCACAAAGAATCCTTTCTATTTTAACAGAAAAGGAAAGAAAGAATCAAGATGCAATCTTTAATAGTAAAGTTGCAGGAGCACGATTCAGAAGAGTTAGAAATATTGACGGCACTATTATGAGAACTGCAAGACGTATGCGGTCATATAATATGCTCAGAAGAATTTCGGCAGGTAAATATGTTTTGACTTCAAAGGGAAGAAAAGCAGTTTCTGAATAATAAACATTTAGTGAGGAAGATAATTTATTTTCCTCACTGTTTTAAAAAAGATAGGAAAGAACAATGATTGTATTAAAAAGGAATTCAAATAATTTTAGCATCAAAGTAGGCAAATCTTATATTCCAATAGAAGAGAGTTTAATTCCATATATGTGTGATGAAATTCAATTAGAAAAGGGAGTTACATTTGAAGATTTTTTTAATATAATTTTAAGACATCATGAATATTATTCTGAAGTATTTTGCTCT
>Ga0307375_10004550_pt1 | contig 13192 bp, 7 predicted proteins | sample TR1MG_FD_202531 | JGI IMG/M metagenome (GOLD analysis project Ga0307375, IMG submission 202531) | Soil microbial communities from Risofladan, Vaasa, Finland - TR-1 | ecosystem: Environmental > Terrestrial > Soil > Coastal area > Acid sulfate soil | place: Finland: Risofladan, Vaasa | collected...
AAAAAGAAAAAGGGGCTACACATCGTGTAACCCCTTTATTTACTGGTGCTGGAGAGAGGAATCGAACCTCCGACCTACGCGTTACGAGTGCGTTGCTCTACCAACTGAGCTACTCCAGCAGAAGGGGTGATTATAGGGGATGCGCAATGCTTGATGCCACTGTTTTGAACAGCAATCACCCTGTGATCAATAATCAGGATCGCCAGCAATACGGGTCGGCGGGTATCGGTTGCGGCCTGTCTTCAATCTCATTTAGCAGCAGCTCTGCACTGGCAAAAGACATGGTCACGCCATATCTGAAATGGCCGCTGTTGGCGTAAAGATTGGCGAGATATGGATGCCTGCCGATGGTGGGGATATTGTCGGGCGAGCCCGGTCGGAATCCGGACCATTGTTGTATCGGCTCGCAGTCATGCCAATCCGGAAACTGGTCACGCACCCGGCCAAGCAGGCTATCGCGCGCATCGACTGTGACGGACTTGTCGAAACCGACATCTTCCAGCGTGCTGCCAACCAGCACGTGTCCATCACGGCGCGGGATCAAATAAAGGTTATCTTTGAGGAGAATCTGCCGGAACGGCGGCGTACCAAACTTGAACAATAGTATCTGTCCGCGTATCGGGCGAACGTCCATGTTGAGCGCATGTTCGCCCAGCAGTGCTTTGCTCCACGCCCCCGCCGCAACGATGTATGCGCCGGAAACCAAACTGCCCTGCGAGGTATGCAGCGCAACCACGCGTTCTCCCGCGGTCTCGATTTCTTGCACTTCTTGCTGTTCGATGATGGTCCCGCCAAGCATTTCCACGCGCTTGCGCAGTGCCTGCAACATGCGCGGATTGCGCACCTGCGCCACTTCCGGCAACAGCAGACCGGGACCATGTTGCCCGTGTATATGATCGGCCAGGTCCACCTGCTGCAACGCAAATTTATGTTGCTCGCACCATTGCGTGGCGAGTTCCGTCTGATACGGGGGCAGCAGCAGCATGCCGCTGCGCTGATATTCGGGATCGATGCCGGTGGCGGCATGCAGCGCGGAAGCAGCCTCACCGAACATTTCCATACCGCGCAGCGCAAGGCGCGTGGCAGGCTCCTGGTAATCCCATGGGCATAACGGCGAAAGGATGCCGCCGCCGGCCCAGGATGCTTCCCGCCCAACCGCGCCGCGCTCGACTACCGTTACGCGATATCCGGCCTGCAGCAGAATTTGTGCGCTGGTCAAACCGACCACGCCGCCGCCGACGATCAGGAAATCCGTTTGCATGGGATTACGATAATCAGGGTTGCGGAATCAGGATTTCGCGACAATCGGGATCAATGACTTGGGTATCGGAAACACCACGTTTTCGACGATACCCTGCAGTTCGATTACCTTTTCACCGCCCAGCTCTTCCATGCGGGAGATCACGCCCTGCACCAACACCTCCGGCGCAGACGCGCCGGCGGTGATACCTACCCTGGATTTCCCGGCAAACCATTCCGGTTGCAATTCGCCGGCATCATCCACCAGATAGGCGGGCACCCCGACATTTGCGGCTACTTCGCGCAAACGGTTTGAATTGGAGCTATTCGGTGACCCGACCACAATAACGACATCGCACTGTTTGACCAGCAGTTTCACCGCGTCCTGGCGGTTTTGAGTGGCATAACAGATGTCATCCTTCTTGGGGCCTGTGATGAACGGAAAGCGCGTCTTCAGCGCGGCAATGATCGTGCTGGCGTCGTCCACAGACAGCGTGGTTTGAGTGACATAAGACAGATTGTTCGCGTCTTTGACATTGAGGCCGGCAACTTGCTCCGGCGATTCCACCAGATACATCCCGCCGTTGCTTTGCCCCATGGTGCCTTCCACTTCCGGATGGCCTGCGTGGCCGATCATCACGATTTCCTTGCCCTGATCGCGCATTCGCGATACTTCGATGTGCACCTTGGTGACCAGCGGGCAGGTCGCATCAAACACCGTCAATCCGCGCGCTTCGGCCTCGTGGCGGACGGCTTGGGACACACCATGCGCACTGAAGATCAGGATGCTGCCGGCGGGTACATCAGACAGATCCTCGATGAATATCGCGCCTTTTTTGCGCAGGCCGTCGACTACAAACTGGTTGTGAACCACCTCGTGCCGGACATAAATCGGTGCGCCATGCTGCGCCAACGCGCGTTCCACGATCTCGATGGCGCGATCCACCCCCGCGCAAAAGCCGCGCGGATTAGCCAGTAACAGTTCCATTTTTTTTCTCCTTGAAACTATCCAGTATCAGCAGGAATGCACCACAGGTGATCGCTGAATCAGCCAGATTGAATGCGGGGAAATAATGCGCGCCCCAATGGAACGACAAAAAATCCACCACATATCCATAAGAAAGCCGGTCAACCAGATTGCCCAGCGCACCGCCCAATATCATGCTCAGCGCCAGAGCGAACAACGCCTGCGCACTGTGTTTGCGCAACAGCCAGATTATCCACGATGAGGCGCCAATGGCGATAATGCTGAACAGCCAGCGTTGTATCCCGCCGGCATCGTTCAGAAAACTGAATGCCGCCCCGGTGTTGTGCGCCAGCACCAGATCGAATACACCGAGCACCCGCAATGTCTCGCCATAAACAAAGTGCGCGCTGATCCATGCCTTGCTCAATTGGTCCAGCACGATGATCAGTGCGGACAGTGCCAACCAGCGCTTAAGCATAGCGGCGCTCCTCGCCGCTGCCGTACAGATTGCTCACGCAACGCCCGCACAGCGTGGGATGCTGCGCATCCGCGCCGACATCGGCACGGTAATGCCAGCAACGCTCGCATTTCTGGTGCGCACTCTGGGTTACGACGATACGCTGCTCCGCCTCAGTGGCAACCAGATGTACCGTCGCTCGCGAAGTAATGGTCACCAAACGCAGGTCGTCGCCCAACCGCGACAACATTCTGAAGTAGCCTTGTGGCACGTATATATCGATCTCGGCTTGCAAGGCGGAGCCAATCAGGCCAGCTGCACGTTGCGCTTCCAGTTGCTTGTTGACTTCGGAACGAAAATTCCGAATTGCCTGCCACTCGGGGAAGAAATTCGCTCCCAATTCCTGATGGGGGGGTAATGCCGGAAGGCTGTACCAGTCCTGCTCGAACACGCTGGCATCGTCCCTGCCATTCAGCGTTTCAAACACTTCCTCACCGGTGAAGCTCAGGATCGGCGCAATCAAACGGGCCAGCGAGTGCGTGATGTGGTACAGCGCATTCTGTGCGGAACGTCGCGCAACGGAATTTGCTCCCGCTGTGTACAAACGGTCCTTGAGAATATCCAGATAAAAGCCGCCCATGTCTTCCGAACAAAAAGTCTGCAATTTTTGTGCTATCAGATGAAACTCGTAGCGATCATAATCCGCGCGAACTTCGTCCTGCAGCTTTTGCACAACTGCCAGAGCATAACGGTCTATCTCCAGCCACTTTTCAACCGGCATGGCATCCCGCTTGTAGTCGAAATCGGCGATGTTGGCCAGCAAAAAACGCAGGGTGTTTCGGATACGCCGGTAGCTTTCCACCACGCGCTTCAGAATTTCATCGGAGATGGTCAGCTCGCCGGAATAATCGGTGGCCGCCACCCACAAGCGCAGGATGTCGGCACCGAGCGTGTCGAAAATCTTCTGCGGCGCGATGACATTACCCTTGGACTTGGACATCTTGTGGCCGCTGCCGTCCACCACGAAACCATGGGTGAGCAACGCCTTGAAAGGCGCATTCCCGTTGATCGCGCAACCGGTCAGCAGCGAGGACTGGAACCAGCCGCGGTGCTGGTCGGAGCCTTCCAGGTACAGATCGGCGGGTGAGCGCAATTCCTCGCGGCGCTGCAAAACCGACGCGTGCGTGACACCCGAATCGAACCATACATCCAGGGTGTCGCCGAGTTTCTTGTAGTGTTCAGCATCAGCACCCAGCAAGTCTACCGAGTTCAGGCTGAACCATGCCTCGATACCGTCACGTTCAACCCGCTGTGCGACCTGCTCCAGCAATTCCGGGGTGCGCGGGTGCAACTGGCCGGTTTCCCTGTGCATGAAGAACGGCATCGGCACACCCCAGCTGCGCTGGCGTGATACGCACCAGTCGGGGCGATTCCTGATCATCGCTTCCAGCCGGGCGCGTCCCCAGCTCGGAAAGAACTGTGTGGCGGCAACCGCCTGGTTGGCCAAATCGCGCAGGACCATGCCATCGTTTTTCTCCGGTTTTCCGGAATGGGAACGCTTTTCCTGCACCAGCTGTTCGGCATCCGCGACACCGGCATGTCCGACGTTATCCATACCGATGAACCACTGCGGTGTGGAACGGAAGATGATCGGGGTCTTGTGCCGCCAGCAATGCGGGTAGCTGTGCTGCATCTTTTCCATATGCAGCAAATGCCCGCTGGTTTGCAGTGCTTCTATCACCACATCGTTGGCTTTCCACACGAACAGCCCGCCGACCAGCGGCAGATTGGCCGCAAACTTGCCGTCGTCACCGACCGGATTGTCGGTCGGCAGGTTGTATTTCTGCCCGACGAAATAATCGTCCAGGCCGTGTGCCGGTGCGGTATGCACCAGACCGGTACCCGCTTCCAGTGTGACATGGTCGCCGCAGATTATTGGAACGCTGCGGTCATAGAACGGGTGTTGCAGCAACAATCCTTCCAGTGCCGAACCTTTGCAGGTGGCCGCAATGCCGTCTCCCCTGTCATTGCTTCCACCCAGCTGATAACGCTCCAGGCAAGGGGTGGCAAGATCAAATGCAAGAATCAAATATCCTTTCGCCGTCTTGATCAGGTCGTATTGGAAATCCGGGTGCACGCTCACCGCCTGGTTCGCGGGCAATGTCCACGGCGTGGTGGTCCAGATCACCGCATACACCCTGGCATCACCAGGCAGGGAAACCCCGAATGCCTTGTCCACCTCTACCTTGTCTTTTACCTCGAAACCCACGTCGATCGCCGGTGAGGTCTTGTCCTCATATTCAACCTCGGCTTCGGCCAGTGCCGACTGGCAATCCAGGCACCAGTTCACCGGTTTGTAGCCCTGATACAGATAGCCGCGTTCATGGATGGTGCCGATGGCACGCATGATGTCCGCCTCGGTCTTGTAGTCCATGGTCAGATAGGGATGATCCCAATCGCCCAGCACACCGAGGCGGATGAAATCTTTCTTCTGCCGCTCGACCTGCTCCCTTGCATAGGCCCGGCACAGCGCGCGAAATTGAGCGGGCGGGATCGCCTTGCCGTGCTTCTTCTCCACCTGCAACTCGATCGGCAGCCCGTGACAATCCCAGCCCGGCACATAGGGTGAATCAAAACCGGCCAGCGTCTTGCTTTTGACGATGATGTCCTTGAGTATCTTGTTCACCGCATGGCCGATGTGGATGTCTCCGTTCGCATACGGCGGACCGTCGTGCAGGATGAACACGGGCTTGCCCCGCTTCGCCGCACGTATCTTCTGGTAGCGTTGCTGTGCCTGCCAGCGCGCCAGCATCTGCGGCTCGCGCCTGGCAAGGTCGCCGCGCATCGGAAAGGGTGTGTCGGCCAAATTTAAAGTGGCTTTGTAATCTGTCATATTTTGTAATCAGTCATGTTGTTCGAACCATTTCTTTGCATGTTCCACATCCAGCGCAATGTGCCGGATCAAAGTTTCAACATCGGGATACTTTTCTTCATCGCGCAATTTTTGCAAAAACTCCACGCGCAAATGCCTGCCATAAATCTGCTGCCCAAACTCGAACAGATGCACTTCCAGGACCGGCTTTGCATCATGCTTCAGGGTTGGACGCACACCCAGGCTGGCAACGCCTTGCAATACGCCGAGATCCTCGGCATGCACCTGCACCACAAAGATGCCCGACAACGGCGGGAGATTGTGTTTCAGCTGGATATTCGCGGTTGGGAACCCGATTTTTTTCCCCATCCCGTCGCCATGTACCACCCTGCCGCTGATGCTGTAATGCCGGCCCAGATATGTCCTCGCCTCGCTCAACTGTCCGGCCTGCAAAGCGGTGCGCACCGCCGTGCTGGAAATTCGCACCCCGCCGCTCGATACGGTGTCAACCGCATTCACATTGAAGCCATGCCGGGACCCGATCTTTTCCATCAGCGCAAAATCGCCGGCACGCCCGCTGCCGAAGCGAAAATCGTCGCCGATCAATACATAACCGGCATGCAGCTTCTGGTGTAGGCCAGCGATAAAATCTTCCGCACTCAGCTGCGCAAAATGGGTGTTGAAACGGCAGACATGGACCCGGTCGATGCCCGCCATCGAAAATAATTCCAGCTTTTCGCGCAGGCTGGTCAATCTGGCCGGAGCCTGCTGCGGCGCAAAGTATTCGCGCGGGTGCGGCTCGAAAATCATCACCGCTGTTTGCAGACCGCGTGTTTTTGCGGCTGCGCACAATTCGTTCAGCAATGCCTGGTGGCCCAGATGCACCCCGTCAAAATTTCCGATGGTGAGGGCAACAGGCTGCTGGTCTGGGGAATATAGTCCGCGAAGAATCTGCATAGCCGGGGAATTATACAGTAGGGTGCAATGATCATAGCGCATTGCACCATTCATAATTGCAATATCGGCGCTGTCGTGATGGCAGCGGCAATGTGATTTCCGGCAACGCGATGGAGCCTTTAAAAATCCGGCGTTCGCCAAAATGGCCGGCAAGGCAAAGCTGGTCCGCTATGGGCAAAAGCAGACCGTGCGGAATCGCCAGCAATCGATTTTTCGCTACACGGCATGACCAGCGACTGTCGTCATTTGACAGCCTGGTCGAATGGCTAGCAGTATCACCAGCCAGCATGAAGTGGGTTAAGCAGGCAAGCCGCAAAGCGGCGGCTCGCAAACCCGGATTTCGGGAGGTTAAGATCAGGCTGTTCCGCCCACCGTCAGCCCGTCTATCTTCACGGTAGGCTGTCCGACTCCGACCGGCACGCTTTGCCCTTCCTTGCCGCAGGTGCCGACGCCGGGATCGAGCGCCATGTCATTGCCGATCATCGAAATGCGCGTGAGCACATCCGGACCGTTGCCGATCAGCGTTGCGCCTTTGACCGGATGGGTGATCTTGCCATCCTCGATCATGTAGGCTTCCGCGGTGGAAAACACGAATTTGCCGCTGGTGATATCCACCTGCCCCCCGCCGAAGTTCACCGCGTACAGGCCGTGTTTCACCGACGCGATGATTTCCTTCGGATCCTTGTCGCCATTGAGCATGTAGGTATTGGTCATGCGCGGCATGGGCAGATGCGCGAAGGATTCGCGGCGCGCATTGCCGGTAACCGGCACGCCCATCAGCCGCGCGTTGAGCGTATCCTGCAGATATCCCCTGAGGATACCGTTCTCGATCAGCGTGGTGCATTGTGAAGGATTGCCTTCATCGTCCATCTGCAGCGAGCCGCGCTGTCTGGCCAGCGTACCGTCATCCACCACGGTCACGCCTTTCGCCGCGACGCGTTCCCCGACACGCCCGGAAAATGCCGAGCTGCCCTTGCGGTTGAAGTCGCCTTCCAGGCCGTGTCCGATGGCCTCGTGCAACAGGATGCCCGGCCAGCCGTTGCCCAGCACCACGGTCATATTGCCGGCAGGGGCGGGTGTCGCATCCAGATTGGTCACCGCCTGATGCACCGCCTGCTCTGCATACTTGTGCAGCATCGCATCGTCGAAATAGGCGTAATCAAAGCGCCCGCCCCCGCCGGCCGAGCCCTGTTCCCTCTTGCCGTTGCTCTCGACAATGACCGTCACCGACAAGCGCACCAGCGGGCGTATGTCGGCATTCATCAGGCCGTCGCTGCGCGCCACCATCACCACTTCATATTCTCCGGCCAGACCCGCCATTACCTGCACCACGCGCGGATCGAGCGCGCGCGCATAGCCTTCGACACGTTCCAGCAACGCGACTTTTTCCGCGTCCTTGAGGCTGGCGATCGGGTCATCCGGGAGAAAGATTTCGCGGCGCGAACCGCGATGCAGCATCGGCACGGATTGCGTGCCGCCCTGCCGTGCGATTGCACGCGTTGCTTGCGCCGCGCTTTCCAGTGCATTCAGGCTGATATCGTCGGAATAGGCAAAGGCGGTCTTCTCGCCGCTCACTGCACGCACCCCGACACCCTGATCGATGTTGAAACTGCCTGACTTGACGATGCCCTCCTCCAGCGACCAGCTTTCCGCGCGGCTGTACTGGAAATACAAATCGGCGTAATCAAGCTGGTGCGCCATCATGCTGGCGAAAACTTGTTCAATATGGCCCGCTTCGATGGAGTACGGCACCAGCAGGGATTGCTGGGCGGTGGCAAACAGCGTATCAAATGGAGAATTCTGCAGCGTGGTACCCATTCCGGTATTCTCCTTGTCAATCACAATTGAATAATTTTCGATGCGCGAGCGCGGGCAGACTTGCCCGCAGACTGGCCTGATAGGATGGATTGACATCCGCGACCACGACACCCGAGCCGCGCGGCAAACGATCGAGTATCCTGCCCCACGGATCGACGATCATGCTGTTGCCGTGCGTCTCGCGCCCATTGACATGATATCCTCCTTGCGCGGCGGCGATCACGTAAGAAAGATTTTCGATGGCCCGCGCCCGCACCAGCACTTCCCAGTGCATCTTGCCTGTGGTCTCGGTGAACGCGGACGGCAGCACAATGATGTCCACATTCCGCATTGAGCGGAACAGCTCGGGGAAGCGCAGATCATAGCAAATCGCCAGACCGATCCTCCCGAACGGGCTGTCTATTACCACCACCCGATCGCCCGGTTCTATCGTTTTGGCTTCGTGGTAATTTTCGTTGCCCAGCTCCAGATTGAACAAATGGATCTTGTCATAACGCGCCACCTGCTCACCGCGTTCGTCGAATACCAGGCAAGTATTCATCACCTTGTCTGGTGTGCTCGCCGCCAGCGGGATTGAACCACCGACCAGCCATATCTTGTACTGGCGCGCCGCTTCGCTGAGGAACGACTGTATCTCACCCTGTCCCGGTTGCTCGCGCACCTTGACCTTGTCCTGTTCCGTCATACCCATGATGGCGAAAAATTCCGGCAACACCACCAGTCGCGCGCCTTGTTCAGCGGCATTGGCGATCAGCCGCCGCGCTTCGCTCAGATTACCCGCGACATTCGGGCCTGAAGCCATCTGAATGGCGGCCACCTTGAATGCGTTGACCTGCGCCGCGATGCGTTGTTGTGTGGAATCACCTGCTGACATAATTGACTGGTTTCCTATTTATCCGGGTTGCCTTGTTTTGATTCTTTGGCGGTTTCACCGACCCTGACCACGTCGGGGTCGCTCCATGATCCACTGACATTGTATTCAAATGACGCCAACTTATCGAGCGGATTGCCCAAAACCTTGTTGACGATGAGCGATCCGATACCCACCACCGGGCTGATCGCGAATGCGCCTATCACAGCCATACTGTTGCCGATCGTCGGCATGACCCTGACCCGCAGATCCTGGGTTTCCCGGTTCAGATTCACGCTGCCCTTCAGCGTCACCTTGGCAGACGACCCGTCGATATGAAAATCCTGTGTGTCTATCACGCCATCCTTGATAGCCGCGTTGCCGTTGATGTTGTCGAACTGGAAGCCCTCGCTGAACACGTCGGTAAAACCCAGCGCGATATGCCTGGGCAAATCCTGAAGACTGAGTACGCTGAGCAGTTTGCCGGCCCCCGGATCCATTTTCAGGAACCGGCCCTTGCCGGTATCCAGTTTCAGCGAACCATTCAGCGTGGCATAGCTGAATTTGTCCGGCGACCCAGCCCATGAAATATCCGCCGCCAGCCTGCCATTGCCTCCCTTGACGGTGCTGGGGTAGCCGGAACGGTCGAGTATCTTCCCGGCGTCTCTGATATCCAGCAGCAATTTCAGCTGGGTTTCCTGCTGCCCCAGCGCATCACTCCAGACCCCGCTCCCGACCAGGCTGCCGTCCGGGTTGGTGATATTCAGACGACGCATCCGCCAGTCCTTGCCTTCCGGATGTCCAATCAACTCTAAGCGGCCGATGTGCTTTCCTTTAAGCTGCAGGTTCTCGATCGAAATATCCAGCGCAGGAACACTGCCCGGATAGGATTTGTCCTCCTGTTTCGATTTGACGGGCAGGATGGCTTTGACCTGTTTGGCAGAAGGCGAGGCAAGCTGCAACTGTTTGTCGCCGTCCAATAGCAAACGACTTAAACGGGCGCGGAACATGCTCCCTGTTTCATATCCGTGTGGCTCCCATACCATTTCCCCGTTCAGCCCGACACCCGATAGCCTTGCTGCCAAACCATCGCCACGCCTGGTGGCAGTGACATGAACAGCGCTGATACTCTGCCCAAACCCGGTTAATTTTTCGATATGCAGATTCGCCCCTGCAATAATCGACTTGGGTCCATATCCCGCAATTTGACCTGCGGATTTCGACGCCTTCCCGGATTGCTTTACGGGAACACCGGAACCCTTGTTGGCGGCTGTTTCCCCCGCAGCGCCTGCCAAACCACCCCATCCCTCTACCGACAATTCCGGCAGATTGCCGACCAACCACACGCCATCCTGCTTGTCGCGCCTGCCGCGCGACAAGCTGTGCCTTGATGACACCGGCTTGTCCGGCTGACCAAATCTGACCAGTCCGCGCTTGATTACCATCGACCCGCCTTCTTTCTGGCGCTCCAGCCTCACGCTGAACAGATTTCCCAGACGGGCGGTAATCACATCGCCCTCCTGGCCGGCGCTTTGAGCTTTGGGACAAGAGCCAACACAGGGTTTGACCGGTTTTGCATCATTCGTCAACGGGTTCAGTTCGGCACGCAACGGCATGGACTCACCGGCAGTCTTGGCAAAGGGTTGCGGCAACGCTGAACTCAGCCCCTGCAATCTGGACGTGAGTACAATCTGCGCGGATTTATTGATCACGTTGATATCCGCATCCCAGTCCGTACTGCCGTGCAAGTAATCCAGCACAGGATAAGGCTCAAGCTTGCGCAACACATCGACATTGCTGCGCCCCCTGACCGTGGCATGCAACGCACCATTCTCGCCGCTCTGCACATTGATGCTGGCTGCCCCCCCGAGTATTTCCGCTGACACATTGTTGGCCTGCATGCCGGCTTGGGTAAATGCCAGTGTCCCCCGGGTCTTGTGCAGCATAGGCACGTCCTTGCCCAAATCAATATCGTTACCCTGTACCTTGATCGTACCTGACACCTTCACCGGCTTGTCTCCCGACAAGGGGATACTGGCGGACAAATCCAGTTGCCCGTTGCCGCTGGCACTGATACCGTCGGTAAAACCATCTATATAGCCGCGCACCGGGCTTTTCTGGACGAATTCCAGGAACGAATTGCTTGGGCCTGTCGCTTCGCCCTTTATTTGCAGCAACTGATCCTTGCTCATCATGTCCGGTATCGTGATGGTGACGTTATGCAGGTGCGTACCAAGTATGCTCGCCGACGGCGACTCCACAACCAGCTTGTTGTTGCGTATCAATAACTCGCCGGAAATATTTTCAATACGCGGCCAACTTTTGTCGAATTCCAGCACCGCATCCTGTGCATGTCCACCGATTTCGAGCAGCACATCGTTGCGACCGTCCGCCTTCGGCACGCTACTGGCACAGCCAGCCGTTTGCACCCGCGAGGAGTACGCCGGTGGGTTCCCGGCAGCTTCGCTGCCACCCTCCCGCTGCGGGATGAGGCGGGGGGGCGGCACTCCCGCACCGGATGCATTCGAACACCGTGTCGCACCGCCCGGTGGGAAATTGCTCAGATTACCCTTGATGCGGATACGGAAGTCTTCGGTGTGACCCGCCAGCAGTGCGCCATTCAGCCAGTCGTTGCCAGCCCTGCCCAACGCGATCAGCGGGGTATAACGGGCAGCGCGACTGATATCGCCACGCGTCAATCTGCCGGTCAAATCCAGCACGCCCAGCGTGCCTGCCTGTGTCCGGTAACTGCCGTACAAATTGCCTGCCAGATCATCGTTGGAGACGGCAATGTTGTCGACATTGATCGACAACTCGCCATTCTTGCGTTGCCAGGATGCCTGGCCTATCAGGGTGGCAAAAGACAGCGGTTCGCGCATCACGTCCGGCGCATCCACGGTCATCCCGCGCGCATCGATACTCACCCTGCCGCTCGTCTCGCTGCCATCGACGTCCCCGGTCAAACCGGAAAAGCCGGGTATTTTGCCGACCTGATTCAGCCCGAGGTTTTCGAAATGCCCTTTGAGTTTATAGTTATCGGGGTTTCCGGACGCCCCCTGCCATTGCGCATCCAGATTGCTCACCACCCCCTTGGGCGCATACGCATCCAGACGCGCGCGCAGGGAGGTTTGCATCGGCAGGTATTTTGCCAGCGCGTCAAGATTCTTCAGCCTGAGCAGGTTGGCTCGAATATTTACGCTTGAAGTTTGGCCGCCGGCAGCTTTATCATTTCCTGCATTTACCGTTCGAAAATAGAAATTGGTTGGTTGAAAATCGAGCCCGTCCCGCAGCTGCATCGCCAAATTATTTGTTGAGATTTGAAAGCCGCCTGCCAGCGCTTGCCATGAAGCGCGGCCGCGCAATTTGCTCACTTGCATTTCAGGCACATCTGCACCCAGTTTGGTAATCACATCACGCAAATCCATATCAACTGTAATCTGGTTTATTTTGCCGGCATCGATACCCAGCCAGCCGCGCAGCGCCCCCCGGCCCTGGCTGAATTCACCGGGCAAATCCAGCCATGGCCGCCAGGCTGTCACGTTGGTGTAATCCAGCCGTGTATACAATTTGCCGTGCCACTTGGCCAGATTGTCAAAACTTGCCCCGTAGAACTCTCCGCGCAAATCAAGCGGGGTTGCCAAATCCTCTGGTGGGTTCGCCTGCAGCGCAAAACGATGTCGGTTGAACCAGCTGCTGACGCGCAGGTTGACCTGTTGCAGCACCAGCGGTGGCGCGGCACGCTGTGCGTCCATCCAGACAATCAGGGCATTACGCACGACCAGGTTGGACTGGTGCAGCAGCCAGTCGGATATATCGTTATTCTCGCCCGGCTTGGACAGCGCCAGGCTGCCGATATACAGTTTTCCGTTTATATCCCGGCGTATCAGCAGCTCGGGGCTGTCGATCTCCAGGCTGGCCAGCCGTATTTCGGCGGTGAACAGCGACATCCAGGACAGGCTGCCATCGATACTTTTCAGCGCCAATGCAGTATGCCGCCGGTCATCCAGAATGCGCACATCGGTCAGCTTGAGT
>Ga0307375_10004553_pt1 | contig 13191 bp, 18 predicted proteins | sample TR1MG_FD_202531 | JGI IMG/M metagenome (GOLD analysis project Ga0307375, IMG submission 202531) | Soil microbial communities from Risofladan, Vaasa, Finland - TR-1 | ecosystem: Environmental > Terrestrial > Soil > Coastal area > Acid sulfate soil | place: Finland: Risofladan, Vaasa | collected...
AAGGTAATCATCGCCTTCGCATCCCATGGCCGAATCGGGTTCGCGCCCTTGCACGCCCAATGCGTTTTGTGGTAGCAAATTAGCCGTGACACAGTCGCGCCCCGCGCGGGCGCGTGGATTGAAACTCCCTGAGCGATCGTGGAGGGAATGAAGTCGTCGGGTCGCGCCCCGCGCGGGCGCGTGGATTGAAACGAGGTAGACCTGGCAATTGTGGTGCAGTTGCATGGTCGCGCCCCGCGCGGGCGCGTGGATTGAAACATTCGCGATTTGCTGGACGGTATTCCCCGACCACTGGTCGCGCCCCGCGCGGGCGCGTGGATTGAAACGTGCGGCGGCTGCCACCAACCGAAATAGTCCTCGGTCGCGCCCCGCGCGGGCGCGTGGATTGAAACCCCATTGGATGGAATCGTTTTTGTCGGAGTAGAGTCGCGCCCCGCGCGGGCGCGTGGATTGAAACTTCGAATAGACAGCCTTTATTCCCGCTGCCGCGTTGGTCGCGCCCCGCGCGGGCGCGTGGATTGAAACTTTGGTTGGAGCGGTGTCCCACTTGCTTGATTCTCGTCGCGCCCCGCGCGGGCGCGTGGATTGAAACACGGGTTCAGTCTCCCGCCACAGTGGCCGGCTTGTCGCGCCCCGCGCGGGCGCGTGGATTGAAACAATATGATGAACGTCACCTTTTCCGCGTCTATCGGTCGCGCCCCGCGCGGGCGCGTGGATTGAAACAACATGAATTTCAAACCTGATCCCATGTGGAACGGTCGCGCCCCGCGCGGGCGCGTGGATTGAAACCCTGGACTCGTCGTCGATCGTGCCATCCGTCGCCCGTCGCGCCCCGCGCGGGCGCGTGGATTGAAACTCTTATCGTTGTCCTCTATCCCCATCTCCGCCGCGGTCGCGCCCCGCGCGGGCGCGTGGATTGAAACTCGGCGGATCCCTGAAAATGGCGAGCGCCCAATGTCGCGCCCCGCGCGGGCGCGTGGATTGAAACTCGATGATGGGCTGAAGCTTCACGAGGAGGCCGGGTCGCGCCCCGCGCGGGCGCGTGGATTGAAACCCGACTTAGTAGGCCGATTCCGAGAATCGTCTTGGTCGCGCCCCGCGCGGGCGCGTGGATTGAAACCGCCCGCATCAAGGAACTTGTCGAGATCGGGCATGGTCGCGCCCCGCGCGGGCGCGTGGATTGAAACCTATGCCGCCATCCGTTCCGGCATCGCCCGTGCCGAGTCGCGCCCCGCGCGGGCGCGTGGATTGAAACAGGGCCGTATGATTAACCTTGACCGGGCGACGAGTCGCGCCCCGCGCGGGCGCGTGGATTGAAACCTGCGAGCCCCATGCGCTATCCGAGTATTTGACGTCGCGCCCCGCGCGGGCGCGTGGATTGAAACACCGTCATGGCCTACCAGCAACAGGTCCACGACGGTCGCGCCCCGCGCGGGCGCGTGGATTGAAACATGCCCCATGCTCCGATCTTCGGCTTGATGATGAGTCGCGCCCCGCGCGGGCGCGTGGATTGAAACCTTGGCGCCCTACCGGACTCTTGACCGGCGGCTCGTCGCGCCCCGCGCGGGCGCGTGGATTGAAACAGCGACGGTGACGGCAGGGGGTAGACGATGGATCAGGTCGCGCCCCGCGCGGGCGCGTGGATTGAAACTGACTCAATCCGCGGTCGAGGAGCATGGCGGGAGGTCGCGCCCCGCGCGGGCGCGTGGATTGAAACATCGCGCTCTGGCGGGGCAACACCATGTCCGCCGGTCGCGCCCCGCGCGGGCGCGTGGATTGAAACGACTTGCCGGATATCGAGAATGAGCCCGTCTCGCGTCGCGCCCCGCGCGGGCGCGTGGATTGAAACTCTACATCGACGCCAGGGGGCGCCGCGCTTACATGTCGCGCCCCGCGCGGGCGCGTGGATTGAAACCATAGGTCATCGAGAAGCTCGTCAGCATGGGCTCGTCGCGCCCCGCGCGGGCGCGTGGATTGAAACATGCGAAGCTCGGGGAGAATAAAAGCACCATCATGTCGCGCCCCGCGCGGGCGCGTGGATTGAAACTCCGCAGGCAATTGTAATGCCAGCATGCGAAACGCGTCGCGCCCCGCGCGGGCGCGTGGATTGAAACAAACCTGATCCCATGTGGAACGATTTCATCTCCTGTCGCGCCCCGCGCGGGCGCGTGGATTGAAACTAGACCCTGCGGAACGGGACACGATCAGCCCGCCATGTCGCGCCCCGCGCGGGCGCGTGGATTGAAACCTTGTAGCGCTTCTCCAGGAAATCGAGCGCCTCTGTCGCGCCCCGCGCGGGCGCGTGGATTGAAACCTTTATAGACTGGCCAAAAACGCGACGGCGTGCGTCGCGCCCCGCGCGGGCGCGTGGATTGAAACTCTCGTATAGCCCAGACTCTGCAATAAACGAATAAGTCGCGCCCCGCGCGGGCGCGTGGATTGAAACTGTTGTACACCGCGCGTCGTACCTGCGTCTGTTCGTCGCGCCCCGCGCGGGCGCGTGGATTGAAACAAAACATTAGCAGTTTATGACGGTGCAGTAGGATGTCGCGCCCCGCGCGGGCGCGTGGATTGAAACCGGAGGATCGCCTCCACGCTGTTGTTGGTCTGCAGTCGCGCCCCGCGCGGGCGCGTGGATTGAAACGTCGGATCGTTCATCCAGATCGCAAGCGCATCCTGTCGCGCCCCGCGCGGGCGCGTGGATTGAAACCTCGATAGACACCTTGCCATCACGGATCGCCTGGTCGCGCCCCGCGCGGGCGCGTGGATTGAAACGACCGACGAGCGCTGGCATATGCGGGGATGGTCGTGTCGCGCCCCGCGCGGGCGCGTGGATTGAAACGAGGCTCATGCCGTGGCCCCCCCCCTTCGGCGCCTGTCGCGCCCCGCGCGGGCGCGTGGATTGAAACTGCGCGAGTTCATTCCGGGTTTGCTCGTCTTCGGGTCGCGCCCCGCGCGGGCGCGTGGATTGAAACGAGTTCGGCGATTCTCCTCTCGTCCCTCTCGTGAGTCGCGCCCCGCGCGGGCGCGTGGATTGAAACGCGTCGTGGACCTCTTGGGCCCGCCTGGCATCCGGTCGCGCCCCGCGCGGGCGCGTGGATTGAAACCTACAACCGGCGTCGACCTCGGCCCACCTGGCGCAGGTCGCGCCCCGCGCGGGCGCGTGGATTGAAACCCGAGAAGCAGAAGACGGCAATGTCGACAGCGTCAGTCGCGCCCCGCGCGGGCGCGTGGATTGAAACTGATATATAGTTCCTACCTAGTAAACAACGGTATGTCGCGCCCCGCGCGGGCGCGTGGATTGAAACCGGGCGATCCTCGGGGTAGCTGAGAAGGGACCGGAAGTCGCGCCCCGCGCGGGCGCGTGGATTGAAACCTCTCCCCGCCCGGACGGCCACGGCCCTCGCCGAGTCGCGCCCCGCGCGGGCGCGTGGATTGAAACGGGGCTGCTCGCGATGATCTCCATCATCGCGTCGGTCGCGCCCCGCGCGGGCGCGTGGATTGAAACTCTATCTTCCGAATGCGCCCTTCACGATGCCGCCGTCGCGCCCCGCGCGGGCGCGTGGATTGAAACTCATTCTGGAGCTGACTCTGGATTTTGTCGGCCTGTCGCGCCCCGCGCGGGCGCGTGGATTGAAACTTCCTGGCGTGCCGATCCAGTCTTCTGCGCCGCCATGTCGCGCCCCGCGCGGGCGCGTGGATTGAAACACGGGAGGTTCGGGAAGTTATTCGGTGTCGAACGTCGCGCCCCGCGCGGGCGCGTGGATTGAAACTTCTCTATCGGCGGCTCGCGCCTGCAAGACGTGGGTCGCGCCCCGCGCGGGCGCGTGGATTGAAACCTCGACCTCGCTTTCATCGATTCGACAAATATCCCGTCGCGCCCCGCGCGGGCGCGTGGATTGAAACAGCCACTCGACGTCCCCGATGACCGCGAAGGCGGCGTCGCGCCCCGCGCGGGCGCGTGGATTGAAACGGAGCGGTCTCGAAACGGAATGCCCACGCGGAGGTCGCGCCCCGCGCGGGCGCGTGGATTGAAACATGGCCGAGGTCATCACGAAAATAGACACCGTGAGTCGCGCCCCGCGCGGGCGCGTGGATTGAAACCACTGGGAAGCTGTCCAAGGCCGAAGCCAATGCGTCGCGCCCCGCGCGGGCGCGTGGATTGAAACCCGCATGGTCTAAAATCACGGCGCGCGTTTTCCCGTCGCGCCCCGCGCGGGCGCGTGGATTGAAACCCCGACACCTGCGACGAGGAAGCGCTCGCCTACCGTCGCGCCCCGCGCGGGCGCGTGGATTGAAACTCCTATGACATTCCGCAAGGCTACGTCGCCGTGGTCGCGCCCCGCGCGGGCGCGTGGATTGAAACACGCGGAAGGCGGCATAATCATCCGCGTCTGGCGGTCGCGCCCCGCGCGGGCGCGTGGATTGAAACTCGATGGAATGCGCGCCGACAGCGACGGAGGCGAGTCGCGCCCCGCGCGGGCGCGTGGATTGAAACGACAAATTGCGCGCAGGGCTCGCGGATAATTTCGAGTCGCGCCCCGCGCGGGCGCGTGGATTGAAACTTGTCGAGTTCCCGCAAACACCCGGGATAGAGGGTCGCGCCCCGCGCGGGCGCGTGGATTGAAACCCTTGAGCACTTCAAGGCGAAGACAATCGACCAGAGTCGCGCCCCGCGCGGGCGCGTGGATTGAAACCTGTTGCATTGTTCCGATTGTCGACGATCCCGATGTCGCGCCCCGCGCGGGCGCGTGGATTGAAACCCGCCTTGCGCTCGTCGTCGGTGATTTCGGCGCCGTCGCGCCCCGCGCGGGCGCGTGGATTGAAACTCGACACGTCGCTCCATGTCTCGGGCTTCGGAGGGTCGCGCCCCGCGCGGGCGCGTGGATTGAAACTCTGCGCCAAGGAGTACTACCGCTACAGCCTCGGTCGCGCCCCGCGCGGGCGCGTGGATTGAAACATCGTCGTAACCTTCGCCGCGGAAGTTCTTGTACGTCGCGCCCCGCGCGGGCGCGTGGATTGAAACGGGCAATCTATGTGCTTGAAGCAGGTAATATTTAGTCGCGCCCCGCGCGGGCGCGTGGATTGAAACGACGCGCGATGAGTACAGGGCGGGCACACTTCGCGTCGCGCCCCGCGCGGGCGCGTGGATTGAAACGTCTGACATGGATAGGGCCGCGAGGTGAAGCCATGTCGCGCCCCGCGCGGGCGCGTGGATTGAAACTCGGCGTCCCCATCCTCATCGCCTCGGTGCCCTAGTCGCGCCCCGCGCGGGCGCGTGGATTGAAACGAGCATGAGGCCCGAATTGACCGCATTATCGACTGTCGCGCCCCGCGCGGGCGCGTGGATTGAAACGGCAAGTCGTGATTCTAGCTCCTGTATTTCTTCAGTCGCGCCCCGCGCGGGCGCGTGGATTGAAACTCCTCGGCCTCGTGCCCACCATCCTCGGCGCCATGTCGCGCCCCGCGCGGGCGCGTGGATTGAAACTCGGTATAGTGGGCGCGAAGTTCCTTGTCGGCCGTCGCGCCCCGCGCGGGCGCGTGGATTGAAACTTCATCTTGCGCCTCCTGGCTTAGTGGGATTAATGTCGCGCCCCGCGCGGGCGCGTGGATTGAAACTGCGACGTGCTCGGGGTCGTAGCGGGGGCTGAGGGGTCGCGCCCCGCGCGGGCGCGTGGATTGAAACATTGTACTCCATAAACCTTTTGACCATACAAACGTCGCGCCCCGCGCGGGCGCGTGGATTGAAACCTCGAACGACGCAATGTCACTTGACATTGACGCCTAGTCGCGCCCCGCGCGGGCGCGTGGATTGAAACTCAAAGCTATCGACTCTGGCAAGTGGGCCAGCGGGTCGCGCCCCGCGCGGGCGCGTGGATTGAAACTCACTACGTCAAGTGGCTCTCTGCACGGTATGGGTCGCGCCCCGCGCGGGCGCGTGGATTGAAACTAAAGCGTGTGCAAAAGTGGACAGCGAACACTACGTCGCGCCCCGCGCGGGCGCGTGGATTGAAACTCCATCATCGTTTTCATCGGTGATCGAGAGCGCGTGTCGCGCCCCGCGCGGGCGCGTGGATTGAAACGGTGTCCGATCTCGCCCGGCAGGGCGAGGAGGTGTCGCGCCCCGCGCGGGCGCGTGGATTGAAACCAGAGCCGCCCGTTTTGCACTCCCCGAAGTCCTGGGTCGCGCCCCGCGCGGGCGCGTGGATTGAAACTCGGTATCGCGGTAGACGTCCAGGCGGTCGCCGGGGTCGCGCCCCGCGCGGGCGCGTGGATTGAAACCAGCAGAGCAACATCGCGAAGGGCACGGCGATCACGTCGCGCCCCGCGCGGGCGCGTGGATTGAAACTGGTCGAATAACCATTATATCAAGACTCCACATATGTCGCGCCCCGCGCGGGCGCGTGGATTGAAACGTTGTGGCCGAAATCGTTGTAGGTCGGGGTGTACGTCGCGCCCCGCGCGGGCGCGTGGATTGAAACAAAGAAATCCATGCTCACAATATCGTAAAGAAAGTGTCGCGCCCCGCGCGGGCGCGTGGATTGAAACCTCCAGGGGCAGAGCGTCGAGATCCATATCATCTGTCGCGCCCCGCGCGGGCGCGTGGATTGAAACTCATGTGGAATAGTTTTTCAAACTCCAGACTATACGTCGCGCCCCGCGCGGGCGCGTGGATTGAAACCTGCAACCGACGTCGACCTCGGCCCACCTGGCGCAGGTCGCGCCCCGCGCGGGCGCGTGGATTGAAACTTGTGTAAAAACTTCCGAGGCGAGCATGGCTTGCTGTCGCGCCCCGCGCGGGCGCGTGGATTGAAACATGGAGAGCGAGGACTGATAGGCCATGAGTTCCTGTCGCGCCCCGCGCGGGCGCGTGGATTGAAACTCAAAGCGATCGACTCTGGCAAGTGGGCCAGCGGGCGTCGCGCCCCGCGCGGGCGCGTGGATTGAAACCTCGAGGGCCGTAAGACGATCGCCTGAGGATCGCGTCGCGCCCCGCGCGGGCGCGTGGATTGAAACATCGCCTCCGCGTACAGTCCGCCCATATCCTCCGGTCGCGCCCCGCGCGGGCGCGTGGATTGAAACCAATTTATGGGCAGAATCACCGTCGTGACAGATGGTCGCGCCCCGCGCGGGCGCGTGGATTGAAACCGCAGATTGCCAACGGATACGAGCCGGGCCTATGGTCGCGCCCCGCGCGGGCGCGTGGATTGAAACTGCGACAAGCTCTTCCGATCGCGTCACGCCTCGGGTCGCGCCCCGCGCGGGCGCGTGGATTGAAACGATCCCATAGCCGCGGCGACCGAGTTTCACGGCCGTCGCGCCCCGCGCGGGCGCGTGGATTGAAACCAAACTGCACCGTGAGCTGGCCGAGTGCCTGGGTAGTCGCGCCCCGCGCGGGCGCGTGGATTGAAACTTCGGCGAGTAGGTCTTGCCGGCATCGAGTTCGGTCGCGCCCCGCGCGGGCGCGTGGATTGAAACCCGCTCCTGCAGATCGCGACCGACCAGGGCCGGGGGTCGCGCCCCGCGCGGGCGCGTGGATTGAAACGCCGAATGGTCGACCCATTCAGCGCGCGGCGGCGGGTCGCGCCCCGCGCGGGCGCGTGGATTGAAACCAGCGGGCTGATATTCTGCAGGACGAAGCCATGAGTCGCGCCCCGCGCGGGCGCGTGGATTGAAACCCTTGAGCACTTCAAGGCGAAGACAATTGACCAGGTCGCGCCCCGCGCGGGCGCGTGGATTGAAACCCCCTGCACAGGCACGAGCGTGCATTCAGCGTGAGTCGCGCCCCGCGCGGGCGCGTGGATTGAAACCCGGCCAATCGATGATACACGGCAGCTGGATAGCGTCGCGCCCCGCGCGGGCGCGTGGATTGAAACAGCTAAAAAATACAAAATCGTCCGAGGAAGCATTGTCGCGCCCCGCGCGGGCGCGTGGATTGAAACGAGGAAATTGGGCCATGAACCCGGAAGGTTGCCGCGTCGCGCCCCGCGCGGGCGCGTGGATTGAAACTATGGATACGGAAAGTGCGTAGGGGGGTAGCCCCCGGTCGCGCCCCGCGCGGGCGCGTGGATTGAAACCTCCATGAAAATCTGTATGAGCGCGCCTGATGGCTGGTCGCGCCCCGCGCGGGCGCGTGGATTGAAACGGCGAGGAGCTTATGGCCTATCAGTCCTCGCTCTCGTCGCGCCCCGCGCGGGCGCGTGGATTGAAACGATACCAGGACTGATAAGGCGGCAACTAATGATAGTCGCGCCCCGCGCGGGCGCGTGGATTGAAACCTTCGGTCATCGTCACATCTCAGGGGTACGCGGGCAGGTCGCGCCCCGCGCGGGCGCGTGGATTGAAACTCCGGTAAAGGCTATCGATCCTGGCACGGTCGCGTCGCGCCCCGCGCGGGCGCGTGGATTGAAACGCAATATCTGCAATGTACAGAACGGAAAAGGTATCGTCGCGCCCCGCGCGGGCGCGTGGATTGAAACAAGATGACGGTCGGCGATATCGTCCGAGCGCTCGAGTCGCGCCCCGCGCGGGCGCGTGGATTGAAACCTTCCGTGTGAGTCTGCATGCCTATTCCCCCGGAGTCGCGCCCCGCGCGGGCGCGTGGATTGAAACCGCTCCAAGGATTGCTAAGGCGGCAACTAATGATGTCGCGCCCCGCGCGGGCGCGTGGATTGAAACCCTTTGGCGTTCTGTTCCAGGAGGTAGGCCATGGTCGCGCCCCGCGCGGGCGCGTGGATTGAAACATCAAAGCATGACCGAGCGCAAGCGCTCACACGGGTCGCGCCCCGCGCGGGCGCGTGGATTGAAACGCAATCTTGGATCGACGTACAGCATCACGTTCAGTCGCGCCCCGCGCGGGCGCGTGGATTGAAACTATATGCCCAGCTGTTATTATATCTGCCATTACCCAGTCGCGCCCCGCGCGGGCGCGTGGATTGAAACCTGCAACCGGCATCGACCTCGGCCCACCTGGCGCAGGTCGCGCCCCGCGCGGGCGCGTGGATTGAAACACGACCCCGGCCAATTGATCCGTCACTTGCACATGGTCGCGCCCCGCGCGGGCGCGTGGATTGAAACCTATGAGCGTAGCAAGCGAAGCGGTGGGATCAGGGGTCGCGCCCCGCGCGGGCGCGTGGATTGAAACGGCGTCGGGATTCCGGTTGGAGCGATCATACAGCGTCGCGCCCCGCGCGGGCGCGTGGATTGAAACCTGGCATATTCTGCATAAGACTGAATATCTGAGGTCGCGCCCCGCGCGGGCGCGTGGATTGAAACAGCAAAGGCGGCGGTATTGGCGGTATGACCTCCAAGTCGCGCCCCGCGCGGGCGCGTGGATTGAAACGCCAACTCCTCGATGAGAAGCGCGGTAGTCCGTTGTCGCGCCCCGCGCGGGCGCGTGGATTGAAACATGGCGTCTAGCTTCTGCTGCTGCTGCATCTGCTGGTCGCGCCCCGCGCGGGCGCGTGGATTGAAACAAGTCCTTGGAGTTGACTGGTGGGTGGATTGAGGTCGCGCCCCGCGCGGGCGCGTGGATTGAAACACGTACCGCCTTTACATCAGAGTCAATCGTCGAATGTCGCGCCCCGCGCGGGCGCGTGGATTGAAACTCAAGGCGATCGACTCTGGCAAGTGGGCCAGCGGAGTCGCGCCCCGCGCGGGCGCGTGGATTGAAACCGAAGATCAGACCGCAAAGATCGATGAATCAATGTCGCGCCCCGCGCGGGCGCGTGGATTGAAACCGCAGGATGCTTTATCGACGTCCTCGCAACAAAAGTCGCGCCCCGCGCGGGCGCGTGGATTGAAACTTGCGTAAAAACTTCCGAGGCGAGCATGGCTTGGTCGCGCCCCGCGCGGGCGCGTGGATTGAAACCAGGAGATCGCCTACGCCGCAAAAATGGCCGACGGTCGCGCCCCGCGCGGGCGCGTGGATTGAAACATTAAATAATACCCCATCTATTGTAAACTGCGTGTCGCGCCCCGCGCGGGCGCGTGGATTGAAACTTGCGTAAAAACTTCCGAGGCGAGCATGGCTTGCGTCGCGCCCCGCGCGGGCGCGTGGATTGAAACTTTATCAAGATTATGCCGCTCTAGGAAGTGCTCTTGTCGCGCCCCGCGCGGGCGCGTGGATTGAAACGCGCAGTCCGGCGGAAACGGCGGCATGGTCACTAGTCGCGCCCCGCGCGGGCGCGTGGATTGAAACGCCATGTAGTTATTATACACGGTGCGCAACTGTGGGTCGCGCCCCGCGCGGGCGCGTGGATTGAAACGATGCTAAACTCCGCCTCATCGTCAAATGATATGGGTCGCGCCCCGCGCGGGCGCGTGGATTGAAACGCACTTCACCAAGTGGCTCTCGGCACGGTACGGCAAGTCGCGCCCCGCGCGGGCGCGTGGATTGAAACAATAGCGCCTACAGCGCAAGCAAGCGAGAATCCCGGTCGCGCCCCGCGCGGGCGCGTGGATTGAAACCGGGAAAACCCGTCGCGGAGGTCGTTGGCATACGGTCGCGCCCCGCGCGGGCGCGTGGATTGAAACCAAGAGCTGGGGCTTTCGCTCACGGATTCGCTCGCGTCGCGCCCCGCGCGGGCGCGTGGATTGAAACTCGATAGGATACACCTTCATATCGCCGACATCGGTCGCGCCCCGCGCGGGCGCGTGGATTGAAACCAGCGCATGAGCCAGCAGCCGCAAGGCGGGGCGGGTCGCGCCCCGCGCGGGCGCGTGGATTGAAACTATCCTCGATGCCCGAGAAGACTTCGGAGCATTAGTCGCGCCCCGCGCGGGCGCGTGGATTGAAACACTTCGAACTCGATCTAAATCCCCGCCCCGCTCGGTCGCGCCCCGCGCGGGCGCGTGGATTGAAACGAGCCCTTCGGCGATCGCGGCAAAATCGTCGGCGTCGCGCCCCGCGCGGGCGCGTGGATTGAAACGCAAGGCTGCGAAAATGAGGGCGCGCGGGACCATGTCGCGCCCCGCGCGGGCGCGTGGATTGAAACAGCTAAGAGCGAGCGCAAGACGGCATCAAGCCGGAGTCGCGCCCCGCGCGGGCGCGTGGATTGAAACGAGAGTACGATGGCAAGCTCAACCTGCTCCCGCGTCGCGCCCCGCGCGGGCGCGTGGATTGAAACGCGCCCTGGATGTAGACGTAGCCAATCGGGGGCGGGTCGCACCCCGCGCGGGCGCGTGGATTGAAACAACGATGCTCCTATCCTGCTCAGTGTAGGCAGGGAGTCGCGCCCCGCGCGGGCGCGTGGATTGAAACCACTTTATTAGCATTGCCACCAAGCAGGCTTGAGGTCGCGCCCCGCGCGGGCGCGTGGATTGAAACATGGCTGAGAAGAGGGCGGTTGCCCTGATAATGGAGTCGCGCCCCGCGCGGGCGCGTGGATTGAAACGCAACCCCAAGCGCTCCCATGGTACAGGGCGCCTGTCGCGCCCCGCGCGGGCGCGTGGATTGAAACGCCACGATGGCGCAGGCGCTTGCCTCAAGGCGCGAGTCGCGCCCCGCGCGGGCGCGTGGATTGAAACACGCCGACCTCCTCCGCCACGCGGGCGCATCATCAAGTCGCGCCCCGCGCGGGCGCGTGGATTGAAACCTTTTCTCTCTCTGCTGTTTTCGATCCCGGCAATGTCGCGCCCCGCGCGGGCGCGTGGATTGAAACCCGGCCGATCAAGTGCAGTGGCTGAAGAAACAGGGGTCGCGCCCCGCGCGGGCGCGTGGATTGAAACCTTTCGGCGCCGGCCGTATCCGACCCGCCACTCGGTCGCGCCCCGCGCGGGCGCGTGGATTGAAACCATTCCTGGCGCCATTGGTACAACTCGATGCTGCGTCGCGCCCCGCGCGGGCGCGTGGATTGAAACGGTACCGCAATAGTAACAACGGTGCTCCCCGCTTGTCGCGCCCCGCGCGGGCGCGTGGATTGAAACACGTTTTGACTCTATATCAAGCGTGCCGTCGAAGTCGCGCCCCGCGCGGGCGCGTGGATTGAAACATTGCTGGCTCTTTTCGGCTACCCCGAGGATCGCGTCGCGCCCCGCGCGGGCGCGTGGATTGAAACACCATGCGGAAGAAATATTCGGCCTGTTTCCCGTTGTCGCGCCCCGCGCGGGCGCGTGGATTGAAACCGGCTTCGCGCCATAAAACCGTCTTTGACATTTGTCGCGCCCCGCGCGGGCGCGTGGATTGAAACTACAGCTCAGGTGGTGGACGAACGAACCGGGACAAGTCGCGCCCCGCGCGGGCGCGTGGATTGAAACAGGGCTCTCCGTCGCCATGGGCGTCGACGTGAAGGTCGCGCCCCGCGCGGGCGCGTGGATTGAAACCAGGACGGAACGACACCGATCGACCAGCTATTCAAGTCGCGCCCCGCGCGGGCGCGTGGATTGAAACTCTCCGTTCACGGCTGGCCTTCGACCGCCGTCAAGTCGCGCCCCGCGCGGGCGCGTGGATTGAAACCGGCTACGCGACTCGTGCCGCGAGATCTGGTTCATGTCGCGCCCCGCGCGGGCGCGTGGATTGAAACCCCACATGACACCCCCTTCTAGATGTGCGCGTAGGTCGCGCCCCGCGCGGGCGCGTGGATTGAAACGGCCGCCCTGAGCTCGAGCTCCTGCTGCGCGGGGGTCGCGCCCCGCGCGGGCGCGTGGATTGAAACTCGACGACGCCGGCGGAGACCTGGGCGTCGTCCCGTCGCGCCCCGCGCGGGCGCGTGGATTGAAACGCCGAGAACCCGAAGACGACGAGCCCGAACCACGTCGCGCCCCGCGCGGGCGCGTGGATTGAAACTTGCCCTGTTGGCCAGCTGCAACCTGTTGCATACGTCGCGCCCCGCGCGGGCGCGTGGATTGAAACCCGCCCTCGTCCTTGTTGTATCGCACAACCGCAAGTCGCGCCCCGCGCGGGCGCGTGGATTGAAACCGCCCTTGGCGCAAGAAGAGCGCTGGCCGCTTAAGTCGCGCCCCGCGCGGGCGCGTGGATTGAAACACATCCTCGATGATTTCATCCCAAAGGGGCGTGCGTCGCGCCCCGCGCGGGCGCGTGGATTGAAACATTAAATAATACACGTAACTATTCAGCAGGCTAATCGCTGAGTTCGGCCTTTTTAGCCAGTTTTCGGAATGAAAGGCGAGCCCGCGATGGCAAGGGTGAGCGCTTGGAGCACGGGAACGTCGTTGCAGAGGGCCGTGGCA
>Ga0307375_10004555_pt1 | contig 13190 bp, 5 predicted proteins | sample TR1MG_FD_202531 | JGI IMG/M metagenome (GOLD analysis project Ga0307375, IMG submission 202531) | Soil microbial communities from Risofladan, Vaasa, Finland - TR-1 | ecosystem: Environmental > Terrestrial > Soil > Coastal area > Acid sulfate soil | place: Finland: Risofladan, Vaasa | collected...
ATAAAGAATATGAATACAATATCGCCCAGTGACATGGAAAGTCCGCAAGGTGACTCACCAGGAGGTTCCAGTTCTGCTCGACTCAATCCGCTTCACCAGCAGAATGGGGCAGAGTTCTCTGAAGATATTGATGTTCGGCCACTATCCGTCGAGAAGCTGAAGGAGGATAAATCCATACAGTTTATTTTCCATCCGGGCGATCCGGAATATCTGATGGCGTTGGAGTTAGCGGTTCTCCCTATGGATGAAGACGACGGCGATGAGATGAAAGATCTCAGTAACCGTATGGCCGGGAACCTGGCGGAACAGGTCGCGGGGCCGATCGGCGGAGAGTTATTCCATGGACTCGAATTGCTGGAAGAGCTTGATGGGTCGATCACACCTGCTCCTGTGAAAGGCCGCAAGCCACCGAGGATTGAGTTGATTCCTCCGAATATGGACTAGGGTTTGCGCGATGCGGGTATGTTGCGCGTCAGTGCAATCAAACTTGCAGATGGATTTGATTCGTGTGCATTGCGCGAGAATGGGCAGCATGGGTTGAGTCTGGACCAGTCGAGCGAAGCAGTATCGGAACAGCAGTTACAAAATGCCAACATTTGCAAAGATTATTAACTTTGCTTCCACTTTTCCAGTATGTGCGACGCAATCAACGAATCAACATGTTCCCGTAGGCTATCAACTATTTGACCACCGCCAAACAGCGCTCCAAGTTCTAAGTTTCGGTTGAAAGCATCATCAGTAAGGTTGGCACTGGCAATTAAAGCTTGGTTATCAACTACCGCAGCTTTCGCATGCAATTTGCCGGGTTTGCCATAATCGTTTACCTCACGTTTTTCAAGTGGCCAATAGTAAATTTCAGCCAGATTCTTTATCACTGGAGAAAATGCATTGATGGCATCTTTTGTTAACCCACCCTTTGATTCATCTTCGAACTCAAGTATTAGCCGCACAGTAACGCCACGGTGTAATGCGGCAGTGATAGCATCGATCAGACGTTGAATCTTATATGCTGCGAAGGTTATTAGCAGAATCTCACTCTGCGCATTACTAATTAAGTCATATAGCACTTGGTCGATACGTCTCGCTGAAATCTGATTAGCAGGCGATGGCCCTGCCCAAAGCAACTCTACGGTCTGTTCGTTCTTCCAACGGTGATGTAGGGCAGCGCTAGATTCAAGAACCCAACTTAATGCTTCCCATGGCATCAACTGCGATGCTCTGCGCAATGTATCTTCCATCAGAAATGGGAGGTCAGCATTGCCAGTTACAGGCAATCGTTGAAGAACAAATTCGACTGTGGCCGTGGCGGGGAAACTGCGTAGAGCTTCACAGGCAGAAAATAGCCAGTCGGAAGGGGCTTTCCTTGCCAAGTTTTCGACTGCGATTACAAATCCCTCGTTCATGGCATTTAGTCGAAGAAGGCTGTTCCACGAGCAGAAAACGTATTCACCAGAACTGAGCGATCCAAATAGCGATTACCTTTCTCGCACGATGTTTCCGGTGCAAATTGACATGCATGACAACATGCCCCTTGTATCCCTCGTCCAAGACCGTCAGGACGATGTTCAGAGCATAAAGGATCCGATGCGCACAAACGCATGCTTTCCAACGCTTGTTGGAGATGGCGTCCCAGTGTGATGTGATTGCCAAGCTCGACTAAACCGCCCAAAGTGCCATCACTATCTGGGGCGGCTGTATAGAGTAAGACACCAGCCATCGGGCCACCTAGGTCCCCTGGTTGCCTAGAATACAGACGCTCACGCACACTGGCCGATGTGTAGCCGCAATCCAGAACGATTTGCCGCATCAATGCGTGTGACAGAGAATGCAAAAGCACCAAGCGAATACCTGGGAAATCTTCGTGAGACGGCTCCAGTTTCCTGAGTTTTCTCCATGCTTTGTGAGATTCTAGAAATTCATGTTCAAGTTGTTGAACCTCTGGAATGCTTTGCCACGCAAGTAACTTGTCTTCGCGTATGCGTAGAAAAATCCCCTCGCCACGAACTTCCGATGCTGGCAGCCATCTTGGGGGCTCACGACTTATTTTTGTTAGCCGCTCATCCTGGAGCATGGTGGCCTCAGCAAAGTCCGCATTCGATTCAATTCGCGTAAATCCGAGTAAAGCTCGCACTTCACGAAGTCTCTCCACCAAAACAGTGTCCTCAAAGAATGTCTCGAAACCCTTCGGAGGTTGAACTTTCTTAAGTTTGAAATCGCGATTCTCGGCGGCGAAATCTGGATTTGAAAACACTTCCCATTCTGGCAATTTCAGGTCTTCCGGTGGGGATTCACTTTCCGCAGCGCCAGCGCGCTTAGCATCTATCGCCGGCAATATTTGTTCATCTGTGAATTCCGTGAACAGTGGAATCAGCGTTGGGTAGTTCTGTTGCTCTTCTCTGTAAAAACCCAACTTGGCGAGAGAGCTAGCGTTCGTCAATTTCGACCATTGCTCCTCGATTAATTTCCCTAGCTTGTCTGTTGCTCGCGGAATAGACAGTGCCGATAGTGCGGTTGGAAACCAACTATTTGAAGCGCCCAGCAAAATAGGCTTAGCCGGTTCATCACAGCCTTGTTCGAATAAACGAAGATGCGGATGATGACCAGAACAACAGAATACAGCTTCAGGATCGAAGGCGTCTGCCATGCGACGCTCGATGCCGCACGAGTTACACTTTACTGCAATATCCGAGGCATCACCGGATGCGCCAAACTCATGCAAGCTCAATGTCGCCGGTCGGCATGGCACATTCCCTTTATGAACAAATTCAAGCCAGTTGAAATCTGTCATGTGACCTTCACGACAAGCCAATAGAAATCTGACTGAAAGCGCGGAAGGCCCTTTTCCAAGTTTGCTCTTTAGGCAGCCCTGATGGACATATTCTGTTTTGTCCGGTCGAAACATATCTTGAACCAACTTAAACACACCTGACTCAATCGTAGCGAGGGTGTCGCACAATGAACAACGCATCCATCTTGGAAACGGAACAACCGGAACACCAATCGCAGGAGCTGAAGGATCATGATCCATACTTTCCAGTTTGGTTGGCGGCAAATAAAGTTTGCCCATCTGCGGGCCGAGGCGTCGTTGAATTGCAGCAACTAACCGATCATCTTCCACTTCTTTACAATAGCGTGTATCCCAGTCGTCGAGCCCCATCACAATAGCTGACATTCTGGGTAAATCAACAAGCGAACCTACACCAAAGGTAAAAATAAGTTGGCTAGGGCGCATCTCTCCGAGTTCGTTCATCGTTCTATCCTTAATCTGCGCTCAAACCGTAAAATCTTTGGTCAAGAACCAAGTCAACTGTGCCTTCCACATCGCGTAGAGAGCTTAGGCAAGTAAATAATTCCCAATCTTTTTCACTGGCCTGCTCTAGCAGGCCAACTGTAGCTCCTCCTTCGGATTTGTAGACTAGCTTGTGGTCCTTCTGAGCATGGACTCGTTTAAGCCATTCGTCGCGTCGACGGTTGAGCATATCCTTTATTCGAACAGCAACAGATGGATCGTGTGTGGCGTTTGCTCCGCGCTCACATAATAAATCGAATACCTTGCCCCATACTGCATCTGTGTCCGTTACTTCGCCCGCTTTCACATTGCCGTTCAAATGGTCATCCATTAAACGCATGAGACCCACCATGACCCCAGTCAGTCCACGATCAAGCCCACGAGCAGAGAAAGGGGTTACTGACAGTGCCTCAACGTGTTTGTAGAAGGTTTCGTGATAGTGCTCGAAACGCTCGTAGTGCGATAAGTCTCGTGGCCGCGCCCAGTTATATACTGTGCAAACCAAACCGGGGCCATTGGAAGAACGCCCCACACGGCTGGTCGCTTGAATATACTCAGAGGTGTTCTTTGGTTGACCAGCAACCAACATCAACCCCAGTCGTTCGATGTCTACTCCAACAGAAATCATATTGGTCGCGAGGATTACATCGTAAGGAACGGATGATGTTACGGTTTTCCCTTCTTTACGTTCTGAGGCACGCTGAGTTTCCAGCGTTTTATCAAAGGTAGCCTCCATCCTTTCAAGAATCTTTGGAATGTCTGTTCCGGATTTTCTCGACGTCAGTTCTTCAAGTGATCGAACTTTCCGCTTTGCCAAGCCTCGTTCGTCAGCGTGAAAAAGCCTGACACGTATCGTGTCTTCGACAAGCCGCCGAGCACCGGCCAGTTCTCGAATCGAGTTGAAGTATCCCGTCAATGTCATCCATGGGTCAGCAAGTCGGTCATATTTATCATAGAGCACCTGCGCACCGGCCATTGTTGCCATGAAAGAACGAATCAACGCGACTGGGTAGCGGCGACCAAAAGCGCTGATGCCGAGATAACGTCGTCCAGGATATTCAGGGCCAGTTGGGCGCTGGATGGCGAAGAAGCTGTCCCGAATGCTGGTTCCCTGTGGTGGGAATACCTCAAGTTTGCGCACGAAGAGCTTTTGAACTTGGTCAGGAGCACGACGAATCGTCGCAGTTGATGCGACCACCTTAGGACGCACCTTCTTGCCATCGACTACCCAAGAGCACAGTTCATCAACTGCTGCCTCATACAGCCCCACCATGGAGCCTAGTGGGCCGCTTATTAGGTGTAACTCATCTTGAATGATCAGGTCAGGAGGGCGAAGGAAACCATGCGGCCTGTTTTTAACCGAAGGCAGACCGTTCCGCGCTGGGTGCGATTGGCTGTCTTCAATTTCAGGAGATAAAAAGCCATGGCGGTCGCACTCTTCTGTTACCTTACCGAACAACATTTGAGTTTCACCCTTCCACGGCATTTGGGCGAATTTATCTACTGTGGCGATCAGTAGGGATGGTGGGCGGCGGTAGATTTCCTCATCCACCACCATCACAGGCAACCCTTCTTTGGGCGATTTCGCTTCAGAAAACTCGCAACGGCCAAGGCTGTCACCACAATACGTGACGCAACGTCCGATATCGCTCGGGGCTTCATACACTTTCAGATTATGTTCCTTGATTTCACAACCGCACCATGGGCAAGAAGTAATCTGGTGAGGTGTCCCCGTAGAAGATGGTCTTCCACCAACATTTCGCTGGCGCAACACATTGGCTGCTGCGGCCAATGTATTAGGCGTAGTCTTGTTGCCTACCCAAAGTCCGAGTCGGAACGGTGTTTTGCCCCACTTACTCACATCGGCACGTCGAATAGTCTCGCAGGCGCACATTAGAGCCGCCGCACGCTGAAACTGCTGTAATGTCAGCAAACGTAGTGTATAGCGCATAAACACGGCGATGCCATGCTCGCCGCTGTGACCTTCGATCACCCCCTGAAGTCTGCGTAAAGCCAGGGTGTAGGCCGTGAGTCCAAGATAGGCTTCGGTTTTACCGCCACCTGTTGCAAACCACAGAAGATCAGCCACAGCATCGGTTTCGTGGCTGCGGTCTTGGTGGTGTAGATCGGTAAGGCTTGGTAAATTGAGCAGCACGAAGGCTATCTGGAACAAACGCCAACTGCGGTTCTTCGCCAAATCCAATGTTTCAACACCGTCTTCTGACTTCATCTCTTTCTTGCGCACTTTGCGTGAGAGTGTGGAGTGAATCCGCTGTTGCCACATTGCATGGTTAGCAAAACGAAAAGCATCCTCGGCCAGTGTGCTGGTCTCGATTAAGTCAATGCCTGCCTTGATACGCTCCAATGCCCGGCCACAATTTTTGATTGCGCGATGAGTAGCTTCCTCGTGCCCCACCAGTCTCTCTATTGGCAAGGTGAGCTTCGCTTCTTCAACCTTAATCCAGATACGATACGCCGTCTCGATGTGGCGCAAACTGGCGATCAAGTCATCCTTTGGTAGTTCAGCTAATGCCTTCATATCCATGACCAACCCGGTGAGGTTTTCGTCATCGGTTTCAGATCGTGGCGTTTGTTGTGGCACGTCGAATTTAGGCACCCACTCTGTTTCAACCATGGTGGCACGCTCGGCCAAAGGTTCGGGTAGCGTGGAATGAATTGAAATGCCGTGGCCGACAGCAAACTCACGTTGGTGGCGATACAGCATTTCCAGTGCTTCTGTTTCCTCGCGGGTGAGCGGATCCATTTTGGAGAGGTCGGCTTTGGAATTCTTACGCTGAACAAAGATTGGTTGATGTTCTACACCACGCACACGAAGCTTGGGTTGAAATACCCACACTTCATCCCTCGGTTCACCGCGCTGTGTGCGTTCTGCTTGCTGATTGACCATGAAAAGAGTTATCACCCAAACATCACCAGTCAAACGCATGCGCCCCTGTAACTGAACTTGAGGATGTTCGGCGTGTAAATAACGTAGAGGGACGTTGCCGTCTTTGAGTGGCAAGGTAACGGCTGGGGCTATGACTGGATTACGCTTCCAGACATTCGCAGGGTTGCCGTCCTTGTTTTGTTGAGTAGCACTCTTGATTCGCAAGTATTGACCCCACTCGGCCTCAACCACAATTTCTTTTGTGTCGGAAGCAATTACGAAACTCAATCCCATTGACGACGGGAAAAATGTATTGCCTGCGGGAACGCCAGAGTCAGCAGTTCCTTCCTCACCCTCAGCACCATCACCTGCGGCCAGGTCATCAGTGGCTAGTTCACCTACCTCGCCACCGACAACCTCACTTGTCTTGGGAGCCAGCATGCCGACCAGATAGCGTTGGAATGCGTGATCTTCATATTGGTTTAGTTCCTCGTCTGCCCCTCCAGCTGGGCCGAGCAGATCACGGATGACCATGTCTGTAAGTTCGTCGCGGATGGCAGAAGGGGCCGCTGTTGCCAGAGCGGGCGCAACAATCGTCGTAACTGAAAGTGAGGTTGGAGTGGTCATAAGTATATTTATATTAGATGTCCATCGATAATTGGTCGCCTGCGTCTTTCTTCTTGCGGGTGCGCTTGACGGGTGCGGTAGCTGCCTGTGCGGCCAACTCGGCTTGTTCTTCAGCGTGGCGCTGATGGTTGAGAGTCAGAAGGCGATCTAGAACTTCGCGGCGAGCTGCTTCAGAGATGGTATAGCGTATGCCTTGCTTAGTTTTGTGGAATCCATGATCAAGACTAAGGTCTTGCCAGTCGTAGGCATTAACAACCGCCTGATCCATTTCAACTTGTAAACTACGCAATTTCTCGATGGACATAGAGGTGTCTATTGGGTCATGGAAGTGGTTGTAAGTAGTCGTGAGTCCATGGTCATCTGATGCCATGATTGACTGACGATAAGCATTGTATTGATAACCTATGGATGCTAAACAATCCATAGATTGAGGAAAAGGAAAATTTTCAGATGCGTCTGTAGGGGAGTATCTTATCCCGGCATCCCTCATTGTTGAACAGAATTTCCATGCCCAATCTTGATGAATTGAGGACTGGTAAACAGAAAAATACTCATCTGAATTTAGTGCCAACACAACAAGAGCATCGCTGAATACTTGTTTAGTCGTGACCCATGCAAATGACAGGGCTTTACTAACACGAGCTGCTACCAAAACCCTTTCAATGTCAGTAATGGCGTCATAAAGAGCTGGACGCTTGTCAGCGTATATCCACCATTTTTCATAAAGTGGATAACGCAGCTGGAAGTCTCCATTCTCATTTTTTCTTGTCCGCTCAGGTTTAACAGCATTCTCGACGATACCCAATAAATCTGGATAATCTGAAACGACATTTTTAGGATAGTCTGATGGCACAATGCCAGAGCGTAGCCATTCTTTCTGCTGCTTTTCGTCAGCAGTGATCCAATGTCCTACTGCGGCTCTACTGAGGGGCCAGTCATGGAAATTGATGACCCAGCGAGACGCCGATTGGTCAGGACGGGAATTCAGATCTTCTCCATTTAGGTAAGGGAACAAACAATCGCGGTTCTTCGGATCGCGAGCGATGAGCTCAAGAGCTCTTTCAGGAGTAAGCACAAAGCCCTTACCAAGAACATATGAACCAATGAAAGATTTTTCTATGTTAACCGCCAATTGATAAGGCTTACCGGTTACGTTCCCTGGCTCGTTTAGGAGAGACGTAATGCCTGAAACTTCTCTGCCATTAAGTATGAACTCTCCTAACCACGAATCTTTGCAAAACCATACATGAGCCACTTCCAGAGCCGCAGTTCCAGGCCAAGGAGCTGTGGGCACAGCCCGAATGATAGTAAAGCCATGCTCAGTTAGTTGGTCGAGTCCAACTTCGCGTGTGTCTCCTTGAGCAATTGTATTGGTGGCAAGTAGCCCAGCCATGCCTTTTGCTCGCATTAGTTTGCCAGCTTGAAGAAAGAAATACGCACACAAATCAGCATGCCCCTTGATTCCATTGCCGACATGAACTGCAATGAATTCTCGATACTCTTCGCCAAGCGCACCACGGATTTTTTTCCCGCCAATAAAAGGTGGATTTCCCACAAAAGCGCTAAACCCATCTTTTCCAAGCATTTCCGGGAAAGCTAATGCCCAATGAAGACAATGCCGGGGCCCCAGTCTTTGCTTAGCGTAATCTTGTAACTCTCGCACCCCATTTTTCCAATAAGTAATCATGTGGTCCGCTGAAGCCTCCCTTTCTATCTCATAGGCTCTTTCTTTTAATCCCTTAAGTTCAACTGCCATCAACACATCCGCAGCAGCATTTAGTTTTGCCACTGATTCCTCGGATTCAGCATACAGTGCTGATTTTGCCGCAATCTGCTCAGGCGTATCCGATGGCATTGCTTCTAATTCCTCGCGTTTTTTCTTCGCTTCGTCAATATGTTGTCGCAAATTTAGTGTTGCGAACGCCTGCTGCCTACTTCCATCTGCTCGCAGGCTGAAGTTTTCCAATTGTTCCAGCGAGGTGATGCCAAGCAATGAATCACCGCATTTGAAAGCATGGTCGAGGAAGGTGAAAGGACGGTTGGCATCCATGGTGATGAGCCAGAGAGAGAGCTTGGCCATTTCCACTGCCATCGGATTGATATCTACACCATACAAACATCGGTCGGCCACCACGCGACGGGCGATAGCGATGCGCTCGTTGGCATCCACCGGAACCAGTCGCTCAATGGGCGCACCGGATGAAAATTTTCCTTCTGGCGTGATCAACACTTCGCCAGGATGACGCCTTTCTTCGTTCTCCCAAGCCTCAACTAACCGTTCCGCAAGATAGCGGCAAACTTGAACCAGAAAGGCACCGGAACCCATGGCCATGTCGCAAATCCTGAGGTCAAGAATTTCTTTGGGCGACTTTAGTTTCCATTGTTCACGCGGCCAGCCCTCTGCCGGACCTTCATACACCAGCGGTTCAAGTGTGTATTGAACGATAGGTTCAGTGAGTGATGGTGGAGTGTAGTGCGTGCCGGTGCTACGGCGAGTTGAACCTCCAGTAACATAGACGCTGCCAGGCACAACCACTAAAGGGCGATCAAATGAGTCTTCCCGGATGAGTCCAGAAAATGGGCGCAGTCGCGTCAGTAGAGATTCGTCCTGTTCGCATGCGATAAGCAGATTGTGCTCATCGAGCAGACGGCCAATCTCAAATGATTTACGCTGTGCCGAGACCGATTTGCCGGTTTCTTCTTTTAGAAACTCAAAGAGCTTATCCTCACCTTACGCCAGTAGAGATTCCAAGGTGGCAAGTGGAATTTCTGCTTCCTTCTTGCGAGTGCCTTTGATGCCAAGCACGGGTTCATTGGCAAGAACAGCAGTATGGTCAAGCAAGCCTTCGTAGACATGGCCAATCTGTTCTACACCCAACGCACGGAAAGATACGCGCCGCGTTTCAGATACCCCCCCTGTTTTTGAACGAAGTCGTTGGAGAGAATTGAGCAAATGGAGCACAACCCGATTATTTACAGCCAATGTCTCAGCTGAAGTGTTGCGCCAACTACTGCCCGCAGGGCGACCTTCAAGGAATGGGTAACGGTCTGGATTGAACAACGAACCGCCATAGGCCTGCATCATCATGTCTTGATGTTGAATGCCTCCATGGATAGCACGGAAGGTAGCAAGCAATCGTGCCCAAGCGTCATAGCGGCGCTCCAATACCTCTTCGCCATGCTGGTCAGCCACTTCCTGTAATTGTTCCTGTAATGTTGAGACGGCGTAGTTGTCGTCGTAGAGGGGTTTGCCGAGGTGTAACATGCCGCGCTCTTCGGCAGAAAAAAGGAATACCAGGCGCATCATCACAGTCAATGATGCGTCGTATTGATCTGATGGACTAACACCTTTCAGCAGAGTGCGTTTACTTTCTTTATCGAGGGCATCGAATGATTGAACCAACACCTCAACCGCTTCGCGAACTTGATAGCCGAGCTGGTCGGTTACTTCCTGCTGGTCGCTGGCACTTTCCTTGAGCATTGCGAGTAGCGTGTTATCTGAGGAAACGCCAAAGAATCTGCGCAAGCCTAGCAATGAGTGGAAAGCGCGCAAAGTGATGGGTTCATCGAGCCAGAGAGAACCATACCAAGATGTATAACCGGTAGTTTCGCCACGAGGGGCATAGACCATCATCCAGTGTTCGCCATTAGTGACGAGACCTAACGGCACACCAGTGCCGTGTAGTAATTCCATCATGCGAGTAGCGGGTGTAGCTTTCCAGTGTTTGCCTACAACAGGTTTGTCGAGTAACTGCGAATCGGGATAGCTGGTGATAAGGAGCTGAGCTTTTCCAGCGGTTTCGCTGCCAGTTGGTCCGACAAGTGCGAAGTCTGGACGCAATGTTTCGCCCATTTCTGGCATATTGGATTCCATTCCTGCAGGCAGAGTTTGGCCTTCTGTGATCAGGTCTTGCGGGTAGCCAAGCACAGCAGTGAGAACATGGATTACCCAGGCACGTTGTTTTCCGGGTGCGGTGGGGTTGTCCTGCCATTCGTCGAATGAGGCACGCAATGCCTTGGCTTGAGCAGGATCGCGTGGGTCGAGTCCATGCGGAAAGACACGCTGGATAACCGGCATGGAAACAAACGGGCCGGAAACTTCGACAAGAGAAAGCCAGTCGGCGTGATGGCGCGTAGTATTGGATTGGCTCACAGCTTGCCCCCTGTGATTTCAAGGACTGCCTTACGCGGAATAAGCCAAGTTACAGCCACCGGAAAAAGTCGTGCGCTCGGATTTGCGAATCGGGAACGAATATGCTCAGATTCGCGCTCAATTTCCTCCGGGATTTCTTTTAGGCGACGGCGCAAAGCATCCAAATCGCGCTCGCGTTGCTTTTTACCGGCATCGTCACCTCCAAGGTCAAGCAACATCTGAGGGCCATCCTTGCGCTCCAGTTCAGCTTGGATGCTGCGCTGAAGTTCTGTCATTACACTCTTGAGCTTATTGGCTTCCTTCTCGGCCAACTCATCAAGGTTTTTTTCCAAATTCTTGGTGCGCTCAACACGGCGGGCTTCCAGTGATGCGATCAGCGCATCACGTTGCTTAGGCCAGAGTGCTTGGAAACGAGCTTCAATGGCCGGAGGGATAGCTATGTCAGTGGCAGATTCCAAGGCGGCCTTAGTATCGCCCACGTTAAGGCGACTGAAACGGCCTTCGATGAGTTCGCCACCCGCAGTGATAATTTCTTCGTGTAGTCTGTGGTTGTCGCCACCCAGGACAACGATGCGACCGTGGGCGATAACGACGGGATACGAGAGCGCCGAATCATCCACCACACAAGCGGAAACACGGGAAAGATGTTTTCCCTCTGAGCGTAGTGACCAGATTTCTGCCCGCAGCAGGCGCAGGCACATTTGAACTAAACGATGGTTGAGGTGAGCCAGCACGACGTCGTCTCTGCCAGTAGCAAGCGCAGCATCGAAAACAATAGGCCGAACTTTCTTGGTGTGCGGGTGTTCAAGTCCATCTGCGCATTGCGTCCAACTATTGGAAAGTGCGGGTAGGCGAAAGACAGGGCATGTTTTGAGCACGCCCGTTGGGTCAGGCCAGATACCTTCTATCTCAACTGGAACCAATGCGGGCTGCTCAGCTAGTTCCAAACCCACGCGGACAACGTTTTCAACGTGCTCAGGCGTGAGGTTTAACTCGTGTTGTGTCTCATGCAATTGAGCAGCGAGTTTTTCCAGTTGCTCGCGCAGCTTGCGTTCGAACTTGAGCATGGCTCTTACCGGTGCTGCTTCTTGCTCTGCGTGTGTCGTATCAAGACGATTGCGTCTGCCCAACATCGCCTCTTCGACCTGGCTGGCAATAACAGGTCCAACTTTGCCCAAATCTTCGCGGATTGTTTCAACTTTGAGGGCCGCACGCATCAAGAATTCCAGATCACCTTCTAACTCACCAACCTTGCCAGAAACGCGGGCAGTATCGAAACCACGACCAACAAAGTGATGGATATGCACCTCATCGGCTTTCTGACCATGGCGATCCACACGACCGTTCCGCTGTTCCATCCGGTTTGGATTCCATGGAATCTCGAAGTGAATAAGCTTGGAGCAGTGGTTCTGCAAGTTGACACCTTCGGAAGCAGCATCAGTTGCCAGCAGGATGCGCACTGACGATACCTTGGGATGAGATTGGAAAGCAGCTTTGATTGGCTCGCGCTGATCGTTGGGCATACCACCGTAAATCATCTCCAAACGTCCATCTGACGCAAAGCCTTCACGGGCCAGTAGGTCGAACAGCCATTTCTGGGTGGCACGATATTCAGTGAAGATGATGACCCGCTCTTCATTCCAGTTGCCGTTTGGGCGTAGATTGGCTTTTAGCCAGTCGATAAGGGTTTGTGCTTTACAGTCTGGGCGCTGGGTGCTCTTTGCGGCATATTCGCTGAGCTGTCGCAGCAGCGCCTTTTCTTCAGCGGAGATGGGGGACAGCGTCTGACTGACCGCGCCGACGACTTCTCCCGTTTCAGTTTCGTATTCATCGTCGTCAGCGTAATCGTCAGAAAAATCCTCAATCTCTCGGGAAGCTGAGCTTATAGGCTTTCTGGCTCCCACTGTGGAAATATGTTTTTCCAGCGTAATGCCAAAGGCCGCAGGTGATGAGAACATGCGTTTTTTTAGCAGTTTGAGAACAAATTCTGACGCCATACGCTCACCGTCTGAAGTGGCTTGTTTTAGGCGCAGTTCTGAATACTGCTGTAGAGCGTGATGAGCCTGCCGCTCTTCATCTGTGTATGGGACTTCAAGGTGTTTGACGAAGCGTTCGGCAAAACGACGGCTACCATCCCAGCGAAGCTTGAGTTCAGATTTCATGCGCCGAACCATGACCGCATCCAATTGCGCGCGGTCTGGTGTGACGGCACGGGCAAAACGTTGACTATCTAG